>JABAOF010026770.1_pt1 | contig 16999 bp, 12 predicted proteins | sample 7062171 | NCBI WGS metagenome assembly JABAOF01 (sample SAMN14538628, study PRJNA623070) | marine sediment metagenome | biome: marine biome [ENVO:00000428]; feature: marine pelagic biome [ENVO:01000023]; material: deep marine sediment [ENVO:00002113] | place: India: Gulf of Khambhat ...
AAAAACTTTTCATACACGGTCAGCCATCGTGCAAGGCTCTATAACGATATTTCCCATTGGTATCATTCTCTTTCTTATCTTCTTATCTTCGTGTCCCTTCGTGACCTTCGTGCCTTCGTGGTTAATTAACTATATATGAATCGAAAAACCCGATATCTCACCCACAGCTTCCCGGATATTTTCACTGAGAGTAGGATGAATGAAAATCATATCCTTAAAATCATCGGCTTTCATTTTAACAGTAACAGCATAATTGAGAATCGGCATCATTTCATCAGCACCATAACCAACAATATGAGCACCAACCAGGGTGTTGGCTTCATCTGCAATGACCTTAACAAGTCCTACCTTTTCATCCATGGCATTGGACCTGGAACCCGCAGAATAAGGAAACCGCCCGATCTTGATGCGCATGCCCTTTTCCCTGGCTTGCCCTTCAGTTAAACCAATAGAAGCCAGCTCAGGAAACGTATACACCGCACCGGGAACCGGGTGGTGCACAATGGCTTTGCCTTCGGTAATAAAATCCACGATGGCAATGGCCTGGTGCGACGCCTTGTGAGCCAACAGCGGTTGTCCGATCACATCGCCGCAAGCAAAAATATTGGGGTATTTTGTTTGCAAGTTATGGTTTACCTTCACGAATCCTTTTTCATCCAATTCAATCCCCAGGGAGTCGGCGAACACGCCCTCGGTAAAAGGACGCCTGCCAACGGAAAGCAGCACCCTGGTAAAACTTTCCTGCCACTCTTTTTCACCTTTTTTAAAATCAAAACCAATGGTATTTTCTTCCCGGTTGAGCAAAGGATTTGAAATTGTAGTGGCTATGTGGACTTTGATTTTTTGTTTTTTCAATTCTTTTTCCAGGATATCCGCCACTTCTGCATCGTTGCCCGGCACCACCTGGTCCAGGATTTCCACCACGGTTACATCGGATCCCAGGTAATTGTAAACCACTGCCATTTCAAGGCCGATAGCACCGGCGCCGATAACTAACAATTTACCGGGGATATCCTCAAGTTCGAGGGCCTTATCAGAATCAATGATATATTTTCCATCTATCTTTAAAAAGGGCAATTCCGCGGGAACCGAACCGGTGGACACCACGATATGTTTGCTCTCCAGTTCTTTTTCGCCATCTTTATCAACTACCTTTACTTTATTTTTCCCGGTTACTTTGCCTTTTCCGTTGATCATTTCAACATGGTATTGTTTGAATAAGGTTTCGATCCCTTTGGTCAGTTTGAAAACCACGCGGTCTTTTTGTTTTTTGATAGTCTCCAGGTCAACTGAATAGTTTTCGATCTTTACACCGGCCTTAGCGGCTGCTTTGATTTGCTTGATGAATTTCACTGTATGGAGCAGTGTTTTTGAGGGTACGCATCCTCTCTGCAAGCAGGTACCCCCGGGTTTATCCATTTCTACTACTGCTGTTTTTAAGCCTTTTTTCCCGGCAGCGATAGCTCCTTCGTAGCCAGCCGGCCCACCCCCGATGAAGATGATGTCGTAACTCATGGTAATAGTACCTCCTTACGCTCTACGCGATTACGTCAGTTTAGCAAAGAAGTCAAAAGATGTCAAAGGCCGGATGTTTATTGAAGGAGCTTTTTAATCTCATCTTCCATCCCTCTTTTTTTCATTTCCCTGGCCAGGTCTTTATAGAGCCAGGAAAAACCACTGTAAGACTTTACGGCGTTACGACAGACTTCTACTGCCTTATCGGGTTTCCCCTGGTTTAAATAGGTAATTGCCAATCCCTTATATGTATAGGCATTTCCATCATGAAGAGCCAATGCCTTTTTATAGAATTCAATGGCCCTGTCATACTTTTTCAAATAATTAAAATCAATGCCGAGTCCTCTATAGAACGAATCCTCTTTAGAATCGATTTTAGACGCGATTTGTAGGAGCGTTTCCAGCTCATCGTCCATCTTTTTTTTCTTCATTGCGTCGGCAATACCTCTATAAACAGGATCATAATCGTCAATTTTCTTTAAAGCAATACGAAAAACATCGATTGCTTTTTCGGGCATTCCCCGGTTTACATAAGTAACTGCCAGGGTCTTATAAATGGACGCATTTTGAGTATCAAGGTCCAATGCTTTTTTATAGTTTTCAATCGCCCGGTCATACTCTTTTAAATAAACAAGCGCAGCCCCGAGTTTTTCATAGTATACCGCCTCTTTAGAATCGATTTCAGAGGCTGCCCGGTAGAGTTTCTCCATCGCAGCGGTCATTCCTTTTTTTCCCATTGCTTCGGCTGTATATCTATAAATAGAAGCATAATCGGCCCTGGTGGTTACGGCATTACGATAAACGTCGATTGCTTTTTCGGGTATTCCCCGGTTTATATAAGCATTTGCCAACCCCTTATATGCAGCCTCGGTTTTATCATCAAGCGCCAATGCTTTTTCATAGAATTCAATTGCCCGGTTATATTTTTTCAAAAAATTAAAATCACCCGCAACGGCTTCGTAGTATGATGCCTTTTTAGAATCAACTTCAGATGCGGTTTGTAAAAGCTTTTCCAGCTCGCCCGTCATATTTTTTCCCTTAATTTCCTCGACAATATTTCTATAAATATAAACATAATCAGCGCCGGCATTTACAGCGCTGCGAAAAATGTCGATTACTTCAGCGAATTCTCCCTGCGTAATATAGACATATACCAACATAATATATATATCCTTATCTTTATCGTCAAGTTCCAATGCTTTTTTATAGGATTCAATGGCCCGGTCATACTTTGAAAGATAGAAAAAATCATAACCAAGCTTTTTATAATATGATGCCTTTTGGGAATCGATACCGGATGAGATTTTTAAGAGCTTTTCAAGGAGTTCCTTACGCTTATCAGGCGTTATTCTTTGCTCCATTTTAAATTTCCAGGATATGTCTTCGTAAATATAATCATAATCAGCGCCAGCGGCTGCAGCGTTACGAAAAACGTCGATTGCTTTATTGTGTTCTCCCCTTTTTATATAGAAACGGGCTAATTTACTATATATAGATGTTTTTTTATTATCAAGCGCCAATGCTTTTTGATAGAATTCAACGGCCCGGTCATACTTCCTTAAATAATCAAAATAATCGCCAAGTCTCATATAGTATGCCGGTTCTTGAGAATCAACCGCAGATGCAATTTCGCTGAGCTCTTCAAGCTCAGCCGTCATCTTTTTTTTTCTCATTGCCCAGGCTAAATCCTTATAAATATAAGCGTAACCGGGGCCGATACGTAAAGCGCTTCGATAAACCTCGACTGCTTTGCCGGGGTTTCCCCCCTCGATATAAGCAGCCGCCAAACCCATGTAAGCAGTCGCACGTGTATTATCAAGTTCCAATACTTTTTCATAATTTTCAATTGCCCTGTCGTACTCTTCCAGGTAAATAAATGCGGTTCCAAGTTCTTCATAGTATGCCCCCTTTTTAGGAGCAATATCGGATGCGGCCTGAAAGAGCCCCTCCAGCCCGTCCGCCATCCCCCTGTTTTTCATTTCCCAGGCTATGTCTCCAAAAATATAAACATGATCAGTGCTCACCTTTACAGCCTTACGAAACATATCCACTGCCTTACCGGGTTCTCCCCGGTTTATATAAGCAACTGCCAATCCCTTATATACCGACGCCTTTTTGCTGCCATACTTTAATGCTTTTTCAAAGTTTTTAATCGCCCTTTCATAGTCGTTTAAACCGCTAAACATATCTCCAAGTTTTTCCCGGTAAGATGCTTTTTTATAATAATAAAAATAACTTTCCCTTGATGGAACCTGGTAGAGATTTTCAAGCTCCCGGAACATCCCTTTTGTCTTAATTTCCGGGGCTATATCTTTAATAATATAAATATAATCCTCGTTAGCTTTTACAGCTCTCTCATAAACCGCTGCTGCTTCATCAACGTTATCATTAATTATATATAAAGCTAACAATCCTTTATATGCATCGGTATTTTTATCATCAAGCTCCAATGCTTTATTGTAATTATCCACGGCCTCATCAAATTGCCCCTGCTCGTTGTAGATATTCCCTAAATCTATGTAGTATCGAGGTTGTTCAGGGTTGATGACAATAGCTTTCTTATAATGCTCCACGGCTTTTTCCGGTTTCTTCTTATAACCGGCATATAGTTTGCCTAACCGATAGTGAATAATTTCATTCCCGATCTTATTCTCAATCGCTTTTTCATAGATTTCGAGTGCTTCACCGGGATTTCTTCTATCTTCATATAATTCACCTAATTCCATATATGGGGCAGCACGTTTTTCGTCGATTCTCAGGATGCTTAAATATTTTTTAATTGCATCTCCCTTTTTTCCCTGTTTTGTTAATTCTACTGCATCCTCATAGAGTTTATGGATATTCCTTCTTTTAATGATTTGTTTCGACAGGGAAATACCTGTGAAAACCAGGATAAATACAAGGATGGGGATACCTATCCTGGAGTTTCTGATTTTACGCTCCCGCCGGGACCTTAAAATCGGTGGAATCATGGTATCATGACTCAATTCATACAGGATATTCCCTATCCTGGGTTCGGAACGCAGCAGCAGGCGATTATCCACCAGCACATCCAAAAGACCCTCATATACCTTATATTTACGCTTGATATATTCTTTATGCAGGCTTACCCTGGTTTCACTCTCTATCAATCCCTTCTCACATAACTTCCGGACCCGCCTCTTTTTCCACAGCGAACCCAACGTCTTGAGGCGCTCCTCATAAAATCCCTGCAAAATTCTTCTCATGCCGGTTTTACCACCCAGGTCCTTTCCCTGTACGGGATAACCGGAACCTGCCGCTGCTTTATCTGCCCGTTTAATTGTTTTCTCTTCAACGTGCTGACAGAGCAACTGCAATTGAAACGGCTCCACCTCCCCGGTTTTAACGATTTTATCATTCACCCGGCGCTCACAGAGAAAATCCAGCATTTCATCAACTGCTTCATCGGTATAAGAAAACCCTTTTGATCGGACATGTTTATCTTCGGATAACCCGGCGGGTTTTACAATCGCCTCCCTGGCCTGTTCACGGGTTAACGGCAGCAGCCGAAAACGGTTTCGCAGGATTCCCGGGATTTCCCGGGTCAAATCTTCCAGGTACCCCAGGTAATCTTCCCGCAGGGAAATAATAATTTTAACCTTCGGTGGAGTTTCACTGTAAGGGAAATGGGACTGGCTTGATTTAAAGGATTCTCGCAGCGCCCTGGGAACCCGGCCCCTGACCAGGTCGGCCAATTGCTCGATAAACGCTTCCCTGTGTTCCAACGGGTGCATGGTAAAAAACTCTTCAAACTGGTCGAAAATAAGAACAGGTGTTAAGGGTTTATCGTCGGCAGTCCAGAAAGCAGCGGTTTTGAAAAACTGCCAGAGGGTACCTGTTTCTCCAGGCTCGTAATCGATTTTTTTGTTTTTGTCAACGGCTTCATTTCTCCTGGCAATTGCCTTTTCCATCCCGGGATAAATCGTATCTAACAGTGCCCTATCGCGATCATTGAAGCGGATGACCAGGGGAAGAAAATGATTCCGCCGCAGCAGGTCCATTAACCCGGCATGGAGCAGTGACGTTTTCCCCATACCCGATTTGGCAAACAACACAAACAGGTTTTCCACCAGTATAGAATGCCATATATACTGTATTTCCTCATCTCTCCCAAAAAACAGCCGCCTGTCATGATCGGTGTCACTAAACGGGCGTAAACCCGGATACCGGTAATTGCTCTCTTGTTTCTCTCTAATCTCCATCAGAGGTCTCCTTTGCGTTTCATTTGATCCCGGCGGATCGTTTTGATTAATTCCCCGACATTTTCCCTGGCGGACAAATCAATGGTATGTAGATGTTCCAATTCTTCCAGCAGGGGACTGTCATCGATTCTCACGGGAATAATAAAACGAATCCCGCGCCTGAACGTCTCCTGGCGATCCAGGGCCATGTTGATCTCTTTAATGACATATCCCTCAAACTTTTTTACCAGCTCACGGCTCTGCAAAATAACCACGTAGTCGATTTCCTTCTCTATTGCCTTTTCAATGACCTCATCCCATTCATCCCCGCCCCGCAGGCTCTCCTTATCCAACCAGGGATTAAATCCTTCCCCTTTCAGTTTCACATACAGGAAGCCGGCAAACTCTTTATTTTCACTGGTATGGCAGATAAAAACCGTGGGGCCCTCTGCAGCGTCAACCTCTTCCTTATCCACAGGAGGCGGTTTTACCTCTTTTCCGGGAGTAACCGGTCCCTCTTCTTTCTCGTATCGTTCCCTTAATTCTTTTACAAAGGATTTTAATTCCTTGTTATAGAAATGAATTTTGCAATCACCTTCCTGGAAAAAAAGAATTGTCCGTTGAAATTCTTTTTCATCCTGGGGAAACTCTTCCAGGGCAAAGGAGTGGGCCTCCTTTTTATCACCCTTCAAAACATGAAGCAGGACCCTCAAGTACCAATGTTTGAAACCAAATCCCAGGAAAAGAAAACTTTTATTAACGGCATGCAATTCACTGACCACATTTTTGGGGAGCGGGGGATTACCCGAAACCACCGCAATAAGAAAATCCAACAGGTCATTCTCCGTAAGCACCAGTGATTCCGGTTCGTCGATACAGCCGTAGAGATTAAAAAGCAGGGGTGCTTCAATGCTTCCCATGGTAACCATCCCGGACGCGGCCCCGCGAAAATTATATCCCTGGGTCACCGGCTCTCTACCGGCTTCTCGTAAGGCATTATAAAACATGCGGTCCGGGTAGGCGGTAATGGCAAAATAGAAGGGCAGCGCGGCCAGGTCGTTGTGGAAATCACTGGTAAGCTGCAGGCGTTCTTCGTAGAACATCTCGACTTTTGCTTCCAGGCCGTTTCTTCCGGCCTCCATACAGTAGTAGTGTGCCACCTGGAGCAAATCGCCCGGATCAATCTTGCGGGCCTCGATTTTGGCTTTAACCTTCTCAGCCAACTCATTGGCAAGAATTTCTGTTAACGGTCTAATCTGCCCATTCACTTTTCCCGGCGACGCATCCGGTCCCAGCATAAGAATGCAGTTCCTGCGGCTGATGGTATGAATAAGGGTCTTCCAATCGTCATCTTCCCAATTGCGTTGAAACATGTCAATGCCTCCCCTGTTTAAAATTATTGCCCAATTTAAAAGTATTAGCGAAAAAATAGTTGCCCATCACGTGTTCTCATATGGAGCTATATTTTAAACAAAACCGGCGAAGTTTTCAACCGGGAACAGGTTTTTTTTAAATTTTTTGCCTGTCACTTCTTTCTATCGACATTGGCAGACCGGAATAAAAAAGGAAGAAAGTAAGCCACCGGTCCCCGGATTAAGTTGAAATAGTGGAAAAAAAGTTCAAAAAGGCATTTCCAGGATATTTTCCAATAAATTACCATCGGTATATTGAGGAAATTGGAGATAAATCAACGGAAAGCATCGGTATACTGAGACATTCGCCATTGTTTCACCGGGAAAATTCAGTATACTGAGCGATTTAACATTGTTTCAGCGAAAAGCATCGGCAAACTGAGAGATTTAGCATAATCATGGGCGAAAAGTTCGGTAAATTGAGACAATCAGCATACTTTCAGGTGTGAACTATTGGTATATTGAGGCAAATGACATACTTCCAATTTAAAACTATTGGAATATTGAGGCATTCAGCATACTTCCGCACCTCAACTGCGTCGATATTGAGACAATTTGCGTCCTGCGGGCATATTTTTAACGCCTTCGGCGGTAACAATTAAGTTAACCGCGAAGACACGCGAAGGTACGCGAAGAAAAAAAACAAAGGTGTCAGGCAAAAAATTAAAAAATTAATGCTCTTGTTGATTTTGCCCAGTAATTATATTATAATTACTTTCGGAGGTTGCCGATGACTATAAAACTAATACGGGTTGGTAATTCCATGGGAATTCGCTTACCGAAAAAGGTTATTGAACAATTCAATTTTACAGACGAAATCGATGCGGAGATAAAAAAAGAAGGACTGCTGCTAAAAAAGAAAAAAGTGCCGCGAAATCCACGAACGGGATGGAAAAACCGGATTTTAAGAGAAATAGAAAAAGGTGGGTACCCGGAAATACTTATCCCTGATAATATTGAAAATGAATTTGATAAGAGTGAATGGCAATGGTAAAAGCAAAACTCATAAAAAGATATGACGTGTATTTGGTCAACCTGGAACCGACAGTTGGTTATGAGATAAAAAAATCCAGGCCATGCGTCATTGTTTCGCCGGATGAAATGAATGTGTTAAAGACTGTTATTATTGCACCAATGACCACAGTCATAAGGGATTTTCCTTTCCGGGTACATATTTATTTTGAAGAGAAAGAGGGGCAGGTAGCCCTGGATCAAATCAGATGTGTTGATAAGATAAGGTTAATAAAGAAATTAGGTGTTATCGATAACCATCCGGCCAATGAGATATCGAGAGTTTTAATTCAAATGTTTTCACAATAGTTTGGATAAAAAAAGTAAGAAAGTAATGCACCGGTCCCCAGATTCGGCATTGGCAGACCGGAATAAAAAAGGAAGAAAGTAAACCACCGGTCCCCGGATTAAGTTGAAATAGTGGGAAAAGGTTTCAAAAAAGCATTTCCAGGATATTTTCAAATAAATTAGCATCGGTATATTGAGGAGATTGGGGGTGAATCAACAAAAACCATCGGTATACTGAGACCCTCATCATTGTTTCTCCGGAAAAATTCGGTAAACTGAGCGATTTGACATTGTTTCAGCGAAAAGTATCGGTAAACTGAGAGATTTAAAATAATTTTAAGCAAAAAGTTCGGTAATTTGAGGTAATTGGCATGGTTCCAGATGTAAACTATTGGTATATTGAGGTATTTGACATGCTTTCAGTTTAAAACTACTGGAATATTGAGGCATTCAACATGCTTTCACACCTCAACTACGTTTATATTGAGACAATTTGCGTCCTGCGGATATATTTTTAACGCCTTCGGCGAAAAGAAGAGGAAGAAAAACCGTCAGGCAAGTGATATCTTTTTTATTTTTTTAATACTCTTTCTGCGGCTTTTTTAAGGTCACTTAGTTCTTCGTCCCCGGCCTTTTCGGGCGATTCAAGGATTCTAATTAAATCGCGAAGGAGTTTCTTCTCATTTCCTTTTAATTTTTTGCTTTTATTAATAAACTTTCTAATGACGGCATAGGCCCCGGGTCTGGGGTTAGAAAGTGATTTGTAGTACTTAATAAAATTAACGAGTTCCATATGTGCTTCAGGTCGTCTATCCTGGAAGATTAATGAAGCAATGGATATAAACCTCATGGCCAGTTAGATTTTTTTGCCTAGGACCTTTTTCTAAGCTTTTTTGAAGCTTAAAGGCTTAGAACTCAAGATGTTGAGAGGATAAGATGTTTTTCTTCTCGCTTATCACCCTTTTTCCATAATAATGCAGTATTAGTAGTGAACATGGGCTAAAATGGCATGATCGATCTTATGGAGATCAATCCTGGACTTTTATTGTACGGATTTTTCAAGTATTTTCAAATTCATTTCAATATAGTCGTCATAAGAATAACACATGGGAGAATTCCCCATTATTTGATGGTTTTTATTTCTCCAATGTAACTCTATTGACTGAACTAATTCTTGAGGTTTACTCAGCGGAACTCTAAGAATAAAACTGTCTATATTATCGACAAGGGTATCATACAAAGAGGAATCGAAGGTATCGTTCACAATTACAGTGGTTCCACAAAAAATTGCTTCCAATAGAGTATTTGAAATTGTTTGTATAGGTTCATCAACCGATAAGCAAAAAACATAATCGGCATTTTGCAATAATTGCGGAACTTTTTCAGGATGAATAAACGGTTGAATCTGTAACTCCTTATTAACAATTTTGGTAATAAACTCACTTAAATTTTTTTTACCTTTACCCTGCCCTAATATATTTAACTTCCACCCTTTCGGAAGAAGTGGGATGCATTTCACAATTATATCCAACCCTTTCCTTTGCCAGTACCAATTAATTTTACCCACATATAAAAGAATGGGGAATGGATTTATTTTTCTAAAAACAGGGGAAAAAATTTCACCATTCGGGACATATGGAGGAACAAATACCACCTTTTCTTTATGTGGTGCAAATAATGTCTCATGGGACTCATCTGTTATGATTTTAGATGCATTTTTTAAAACTAACTCCAAAATCCTACTGAATAGTCCCGGTTTCAGGAATTTTTCCAGGTCACTGCCTCCATGACGGAGGATATAGGGAATACCTGTTATTTCATTAACAATATAACCGGCGATCCCATAAGGGATCAGATATCCTGTGTCAATAACATCCAGAGGATATTTTTGATGAACTTCGAGTGTTTTCTCAATAAGTTTGACGAGAGAGTGGGGTTCTTCTGGAATATGCCATGGGAGCGATTTTTCTACTTCATGAAGAACTATCCCCTTCATTGTTTTTTCATCAAGGAAACATCCCTTGATTTTGTATTCATCTTCAGTGGTATTTCCATTACTTACAACATGAACAGACATACCTGCTCTGGCATACCCTCTTGCAAGCCAGTAAGATTTTGCCGAAATTCCACCTTCCATAGGTGGAAATTTGCTAAGAATACAAATATTCATGTTTCCCCATCCTGAAAAATTCCTTGACATCAAAATCTTTATTAAGGATGCCTCGTCGTATTATAAAAATATAATAGAAAAGGTCAAACATACAGATTTCAATTTTATCAGTAAAGAAGCGGCGAAAGGGATGTTTTGAAAGATGACCTTCAGCGATCTTACTTTCAATCCAATTTTGAATATGCGATTCAAGATTTCTTACTGCCCAGGGCATACCAAGCTTTTGCCTGGAAATAATCGTCTCCAGACCTAATTTCTTAAAGATAGGTCGTGCAGCCTCTTTAAGAATTAGTTTGGTTTGACAGCCATCCTTTCCCAGTTTGAATTCTACAGGCAATCGCAGCGCATTATCTAACATCTCAAAATCAAGGTAAACAGGACGAATTTCAAAACCAAATGCACCGCATGACCTGTCTACACTGCAAAGATGATAATTCGATAGACCACCTTTAACCAGCCAGTCCAGTAAATTCTTACGATATACGGAAGCGTCTTCCGGTTGAGGGAAAAGTCGGTTTAGAATTTCTTTTACAATGCTTCCGGCACTTATTTGAGAACTTCTTTTTTTTATCCTATCTGAAAATCCCAGGGGGTGAGTGTACGTCCAATAATATCCACCAAAGAGTTCATCAGCCCCTTCACCGGAAAATGCAACCTTAAATTCCTTTGAGATTTCTTTAGATAAAATATGAAATGCTATTCCACCATGAATATCAAACACTCCGCCAGCTGTGACATTTTCGTAATGATAAATGTAATCCGGGATAGAATGCAAGAAAGTATTTAAATCTACAGTAACCTCTCTGTGCTCAATATTAAGAGCTTTTGCAACTTTTCGCGCATATTGTAAATCTTCGGATGATTCGTCATCAGCAAGCGTGTAAACAGTTATAGGATAAGAAGAATTCCGTGCTGCAAGTGAAACCATAAAAGAGGAATCAACACCTCCTGATAAATAGAAGGCTTTCTTCTGATTACCATGCTGCATTTGTACTTGAATGGTATCTTCAAACAACTCCCTTGTTAAGTTTGCGGTTTCATTAAAGTCCATATCATTTATATTCTCGTGAATATATTTTGCAGGGGGAATCTCATAATAAATTGATTCGGAAATCCTATTACCATCGAAAATCAGCGTGGTCCCAGGTTTAACCTGGAAAACATTTTTAAACAACGTTCGATCTGGTTGAAATATGTACCCAAAAGTCATTAGTCCTTCAAGAACTTCAATATCAAGTTCAGGTATCAAATTTTCGACTTGAAGTAATCCCTTTATCTCAGATGCGAAAGCCATTTTGTTCCCTTGAATGGTATAGAAAAGTGGCTTTATGCCGACAGGGTCCCGGGTAAGAAGCAGTCGTTTTCTTCGTATATCGAGAACGGCAATTGCAAACATGCCGCGAATTTTTAAAGGAAAAGCATCCCCATAATACAAATAAAGATTCTTAACAACTCCAATCTCAGAGTTAATCACATGTTTGACTCCATTTTTTACCAATTCATCACGGAGTTCCTTATAATTATATATTTCACCGTTTAGTAAAACTGCTATTCCCGCTTCTTCATCCAAAGAAGGTTGGGAAGATTCCGAACCGCTTTCAATCTCCAAGCGGGCTGCACCCATAGAATGTTCTCCCACTCGATAGACCCGGAAATCGTCTGGCCCTCGATGTTTAATTACATGTAACATTCGTCGAAGGAGTGAAAGGTCATTTTTACCAAACCACCCACAAATGCCGCACATTATCCATTAATCCTTTTTAGATACTTAAGAGCTTCAACTGCACCCCAGTAACAATAAGAAGAACCTTCTTCAATGTAATGACATGGCCACAAACCATTAGGCAACTGATTTTCTGCAAGCCAAAAAAGTGTCTTTTCAATTATTTTCTGTTTAACCAGTTCCGGGAAAGACAGAAGTCCAATTAAATTAATGCCGGTACTCCATGGTTCACTGCCGACGGGATGGTTTTTCCAAGGAGCAAATCCGCCATCGTTATTCTGCTCCGACATCAGGTATTCAATCGTACCAGTCATTAAAGATGAATCTTTTGGGTTGAATTGAGTTGCAGCAAAAGCCATTAGCGTAAAGGCTCCTTTATATGTTAATTTTGTCTCAGAATTCAGATCTTTCTTCCATTCCTCTTCAAGCCAGGAAAGAGAAGATTCATCTGCAAGTTCTGGTAAAAGGGTCAAAACTAATCCCGTTACAGGGATACGCGGGATATCTCTTTTGGTACGCCCCCATCCTGCGTTTTTAATTTTTTGCGCTCTTAACCATTCTAGAGCACGATTAAAATGCAATTTTAAATTAGGGATATCCTTTATTAAAAATGATACCATTGCCGTTTCATAAACATCACTCCAACCACCATCTTGTTTTTGATCATTTATGAATTTATAGAAAAATTTTTGATTGATTGCTATTTTACCGGTTTTTTTAAAAGAGGTTATTACAAATGCTCTCCTGGATACTTCCGGTAACTTAGATACCGAACCAGTCAGCGAAAAAAGAGTTTTTTCTAAATTCAATCTGTTTATATAAATATCTATCCCCCCTCAAATCGTAAATTGATGAGTTTGTTCCGAGTTTCCATCTTTTAACAGAATAATAAATTGCTTATTACCTGAAAGAAAATCACATACATTCTCTAGCTGGTCAATTTTTTCCTTAAATTTTTCATTTGACTTTATCTTTGTGCCTTTAAAGGAAATCTCCGTATATATCTTTTCATCCAGTAAATAGAGTGTCTCAAGTTCGGCGTTACTCTTTATATATATTTCCCCGAGATTCTCTTTTTCTTCACTTTCTCTCCCCTCTTCCTGGAGCGAATCACCGAGAATAAGAAGAAATGATATGGGGTCCTTTTTAAATGTCAATTTTTCAAGAATTTTCTTCTTCTTAAATTCGAAACCAAAAGGATCCTTTTTCTTTGGTGTATTTGCGATACCTGAAAAAAATCCCCACATTTGCCAGTCATGTAGAGATATGGCTTTTGCAGCCGAAAGGATAACATTTTCAGATAAAGAATTCTGGGGAAAATTTTCTAAATATTTAAGAAGTGATAAAGCAGATAACACCCCATGATTTTTTCTGTCTAATATTCTGTCATATAGAAAGTCTAGTGTCACTCTGTCAACTTTTGTAAGACCCAATGTTTTTACTAAATCTCTTGTTTTAAACATATAATCTTCTTTCACATAACACTTAGAAAGATCAATACTGGCGGGACTATTCTCTTTCTTTTTGATATGGAGAGAATTTTCAAAAAAACCAATTGACCAATCATCAAAATTCTGAACCATATAATTAAAATCGTGATAAGTGGATGCAATTATCCATGCATCTTCAATTCTCTTTCCATCTTCATCTTTAAAAATTTTTTTATTGATTTCATCATACATATTATCAATAATATAAACACCGTACAAAAAAACCTGGAATGAATGCAAAAAATGATCCCTGTATTTGGGGTCTAACTTAAGAACTGCTTCGTAATCAATATGGAGACGAGGAAATTTAACATTATATCTATTCCAAAGTTCAGCAGTAATTTCGAGAGCGAGTTTATAATCATCATCAATTCTTCTATTGTATTCCTGGCTGAATCTATTGAGAGTCTCCTGGTATGACACCTTTTTAAGCGCTCCCATTTTAAGAATAAGTTCTTTGCTGATGTTTTTTTCAGTTTCTCTGGTTGAAATATCACGTCTATTATATTTGGGCTCTGGATAAAATACCAGGTAAGAAAGATCATCATCACTAAAGTCGTTCAGGATGTCTAAGATTCTTTTTTCATTTACCCTACCAGTTTCGACCTTTATATCTTCATTTAGGAGTTTCGATAAAGCCTTTAATCTTGAATGTATTAAAGAACAGGCCTCATTAATTTTCTTAACCAAAAAGACAGACCTATTGTTCTCAGTGTTGGTTTCTTTTGAAACAACTAGAATACCAATTCCTTCTTCAGAGCATTTCTTTTTGAACTGCTCAAGTTCATCATCATTAAAAACATAAGAAGGAATCGCCCAATATACTGATGCATTTGGAAAATAATGTCTATAAAAACCAGCAGAACTGGCATCTTTAATGGGACGCCCTTCCTTTTTATCCTTAGTTCTTTTGAAGCTTATATCGGCGAAATAATCCTGCACCCTGATTGTGGGCTCTGTAATTATATCAATGAAAACTTCTTTTATTTCTTCTCTTTTTTCATTTTTATATCCAAATACAGGAACTCGTGCAGGTTCAAAATCTGGGTCATAGTCTTGATAAAATTTAAATCCGTCTTTCTCAAAAAATTTTCGCACTGCTTCTCTCATCTCAAGTGAGGTGTAAAGTTCGCTCATCCATTACCTCTTTAGAAGAAATGTAAATTTCATATAAAAAATTACCGACAGCCATGACAGGAGGAACATTGACGGCATACGATTTTTGTCCCCTTTGCATTAATGATTTCTGTAGGAAACGTCATCTTGCTCTCCTTTTTCATCTCCGGTTTCCTAAAAATCCTCTTTTTTTTGATATTGCTCATGCTTTACCTCCTTTTTAAAAGCCCTTCTTCAAGGTACTGCGCTATTATTTCTAGACAATTTTTCTCTGCATCATTGTATGAAATTTCGTACTCTTTTGACAGTATACTTAATGCCCCTCTAACACTTTCAGGTCTATCGAACCTGGTCAGTAAAAAATAAGCTGTCTCACTTAGGGTATATTGATCACCCGTTTGAAGATTAAATGCCCAGAACTTATCCAACTCTTCTATTCCGTGAATAACCACATGATCATGCAATTCCAATAAATCTTCTTTTTTTACTTCCAACATTGAGGGTCCTCGCTTAAATAATCTCTTGTTTTCGCAAAAGCAATTGCCCTGCAACCCCGGCAAATCGGAATCAACTCACAATTCCTACACTTTCCTTTCAATTTTGAAGGATTGCGTATTTCCCAGAGTAAGGAAGAATCATACCATATTTTAAACAAATTGTCCACCAGTATATTGCCAAGCGGGATGGGAAGCCTACGGCACGGTAGGATTGTCCCATCATGCATTATAGTTAATGCATTTGTTCCCACCGAACACATTGCTCCTATAGTTGGATCTTTACGGTCAAGCAGCCCGAACAAAGGGCGATACATTAGAATCCTTATAGGACGGGGTTTTCTTCCTGCTTCATAAACCGATTTAAACACCTGATGAGTCTCTTCTGCCGAAAGCATCTCGTTAGCCATTTGTTTTCCCTGCCCTTCTGGAATGAATCGTTCCAATGCAAATGTATCCACTCCTTCCCCTTCAAGTAATTCGATAAGAGGCAAAATATCTTTGGCATTAAATCTGCTGACTGTAGTCATAACACTCACTTTCAATCCAGCCTTTTTTTGCTTTCTTATTGCGGAGATTGTCTTTTGAAAACTACCTTCTCCACGAATGCGATCATTAATTTCGGGGGTCGAGCCTTCCAGTGAAAGCTGAATCCGGCGGAGCTTTTTAAGCCTTGAAACAGATTCGATTAACTCATCATCAAAAAAAGAGCCATTTGTTAAAATATCATAATAAGTAGCCCGTTCGCGGTTATCAAGGTAACTAGCAAGCACAAGTAACTCATCTTTTCTTATAAAGGGCTCTCCTCCTGTAAAAGAGAAAGTTGCATATTTGCCCCACTTTGTAACAGCCGCTACAATTTTGTCAGCGGATTCAAGCAGCTGCTTACTGGTTAATTCCTTGTCTTTGGAATATTTCTCATGATAACAATGAACACAACGCTGATTACAGCGTTCCGTAATGTGCCACTGAAAATAAAACTCGTCATCAAGATGTATATCACCCTCATACCCATCATCAGGTGAACTCTTTGTATTATATATTGCTTCGTTTTCAATCATGAGTCCTTCATTCTTTTTTGCTGAAATTCCGTATTCATCCTAGGAGTATTCTATAAAAAATGCTCAAGTATTTCAACACTGAATCATAGGTTTTTTTAAATTTTTTGAAAATTAACGCAGATATCTGAGACTATTTTGATGAAATTTCGTATCTACTATTTTACATCATCCGTAGACTTCCGGGAATATACCGGGCGCCAGATGAAAACAGGCAATACTTTCAACATAAACAGGTTTTTTTAAAAAATTTTTTGTTAGTAAGTGTAGACATTTACAGCTATTCTGGTAAAATTTGATATCCGATATTTTACGCTGGCCGTAAATTTTCGTGAATATACCGAAACCCGATGAATACAGACAAAAAACGGAGGTTTGTATGATAAAAAGAAAATTAACATGTTACATCAGTTTGTTTTTCATGGTTATGACAGCGGTTGCCAGTTTACATGCATCTGAAAAGACCATTATCAAGAATGCGTCGATTTTCCTGCCGGATGGCTCCTGGCAGGCGGATTCG
>JABAOF010019882.1_pt1 | contig 16983 bp, 14 predicted proteins | sample 7062171 | NCBI WGS metagenome assembly JABAOF01 (sample SAMN14538628, study PRJNA623070) | marine sediment metagenome | biome: marine biome [ENVO:00000428]; feature: marine pelagic biome [ENVO:01000023]; material: deep marine sediment [ENVO:00002113] | place: India: Gulf of Khambhat ...
ACCTGCGCTTTTTATCTTCTCTTTGAGCCAGGCCTGCGCTTCAAGGTCAGCCTTACTGAAAGAGGGCCGAGTTATTCCACCATTTGGATCGCGGCCGATTTTAGCTAGAGATTCAATATCGTCTTTCAATCGATCAAGATTTATTTTGATGTCCATGTCGACCTATCTCAATATTTTTCGATGAGGGCTACCATTTCTTTGACAGCCTTCTCTATCCCTACCATAGCGGATCGAGCCACGATGGAGAAGCCGATGCTGAATTCTTTAATTTCAGGTATAGCAGCAACAGGGAGTACATTTTTATAATCCAGTCCGTGGCCAGCGTGAATCTCAAGGCCCAATTCATGGCCGCGTTCAGCTGCCTTTTCAATCTCCTCCAAGGCCTTCTGTCGTTCCTTTCCTGGTTTTAAATCTGCGTATTTTCCAGTATTGAGTTCGATGAGAGTTACTCCGACCTTATGACAGGCTTCGATTTGTTTTAAATCAGGGTCTACAAAAATACTGACTTTTATTCCTGCATTTTTTAAGTCCTCGATAAAAGGAGTCAGATGCTTCTCACCCGACCGAACATCCAGCCCCCCTTCTGTCGTCAGTTCCTCTTCACGCTCGGGTACCAAAGAGACAATATCCGGCTTAATGGATAAGGCAATTTTCTTCATCTCTTCTGTAGCAGCCATCTCTAAGTTGAGCTTGGTTTTGACAACTTCTCTTAGAACCTTTAAGTCCCTTTCTTTGATGTGCCGTCTATCTCCTCTTAAGTGACAAACAATGCCATCTGCACCTGCCTGCTCAGCCAGGAGAGCTGCCAGAACCGGTTCAGGCTCATTACTACGCCGGGCCTCTCTTATCGTTGCAAAATGATCGATATTGACTGCGAGCTTCATTTTCTCCTCCCATTTAATAATTGGGGACAGGCCCCATTTCTAAAAAAGGGGACAGGCTACTTTTTTCTGGTATCAGGCTAGACCAGCGGGAATATATCTTTTTATGCATACTTACCTCTATTACATTCCCCAGGATAAGGTCTGACCCAAAGAAAAATGAGGCCTGTCTCCATTTTTTTGTGTCCCTATTTTTCAGAAAAAAGTAGCCTGTCCCCTTTTTCATTTTTTCAGTTTATATTAATTTCCCAGATGCTTGGAGATGACACTGGCCATCCTGTTGGCGTATTTTTCTATCTCGCCTCTGTCCTGGCCCTCGACCATTATTCGGGCTACTGGTTCAGTTCCTGAGTAGCGAACATTCAGGCGTCCAGAATCTCCTAATAGCTTCTTGACCTCTTCTTTAGCGTTTATTATTTCTGGAAATTTATCGAGGTCGATCTTTTTTCGAATTTGGACATTCACGAGGATTTGAGGAAATTCCTCCAGGTCTTCCACTAACTTGGATAAAGGAAGATTGCTGACAGCCATAACTTCAAGCATCTTTAGACTGGTCAGGATTCCATCTCCTGTTGGGCAATCATCCAGGAAAATCGTATGACCCGATTGTTCACCACCCAGGTTGGCCTTCAACTTCATCATTTCTTCAAGGACAAATTTGTCTCCCACCTGCGTTCTCAAGAGTTTTAGATCTAATTTCTCTACGGCTTTCTCTAAACCCATGTTGCTCATGGTTGTAGCTATGACATAATTCGATTTCAAGCTTCCTTTTTCCTTCATGAATCGGGATAGGACAAAAAGAGTGTGGTCTCCATTCAGGATTCTGCCCTTTTCATCAACCCAGATAGCTCTGTCTGCATCCCCATCATAAGCGATTCCTATATCCGCCTTGCTCTCCACGACTTTCTGGACTAGATTCTGGGGATAAAGAGAGCCGCAGTTATCGTTGATGTTTTTTCCGTCAGGAGTGTTACCGATAGCAATGACCTCAAAGCCCAAATCTAAAAGAACTTGAGAAGCAAGGAAGGAGCTGGCTCCATTCGAGCAGTCGAGGACAACCTTGATTCTTCTTTTGAGGCTGACATGTGAAAACCGGCTCTTCAGAAAATCCATGTAGTCCTGCCCTAAAGAAGACTGGGGAGTTATCTTGATTTTTTCTCTTTTGACGTAAGGGGAGGCCTCTGTGATAGCATTTTCAAGTTTCCTTTCCCACTCATCCGAAATTTTTATCCCCTGGGATGAGAAGATTTTAATGCCGTTATCTTGATAAGAATTGTGAGAGGCGGAAATGACAATTCCCGCAGAAAAGGAATATTTTTTTGTCAAGAAAGAAACCGCAGATGTGGGTATGATACCAGCTGAAACAGCTTCTCCCTGCCCTTCATTTATTCCCTGGAATAAAGCCTGCTCAAGCCATTCTCCTGACTCTCGAGTATCCCGGCCGATGATAACCCGGGGTTCCAACTCTTCTTCTTTTAGAAGGGAGATCAGCGCTTTTCCTAAGGTATATACTGAGGAATAATCGAGAGGCGACTGGCCAGCCACTGCTCTTATTCCATCAGTTCCGAAGAGTTTTTTCATTTTAAGGCTTATCCCTTAATTCGAGAATAGATTATAGCTAAAAAACTAGCGGATTCAAGGAGAAAGATTATTTATTCGATTATTTATTCTATGTTTTCTTCTTGCCTTTCTTGGCTCCAGGATTTGATCCCTGAATCAAGATTCTGACTCTTACTTTTGTCTGAGCGGAGGCCAACCTCAGATCAGGATTAGGAAGGATGAGGTCTGCTTCAACTTCTGTGGTTTCGGTGAGAGCGGAAATGTCGATGGGACTTGTTCTCACCTTGTAGCGATCCTTGATCTTGCTTTCTGGTCCCTCGATGAGAACTTGAGGAGGAAAGATCCCGATGTTTTCTATTTTAAGTCCTTCCTTTAATTTGCCGATGATATTTGCTTCCACGTCCAACAGGATTTCTTTTGTCCTTTCTAACTTGAGACTCACTTGACTTGGACGGATCTCTCTGACTTCTGCTCCAGAAGGAATACTGATCATGCCCTTGTTGAGGGGATAATCTTCCTGGTCGAGACTGGCTCTTTCGAGGTTGAGCACAGCATGGACATCATCTGAAGTTATAACGTTGATTAGGCTTTTGGATGCCCTGATTGTTACATCAATAGTCGCTGGGGGCCTTTCTATAAGCTCCATTCCAGGAGGAATATTGTGGAGTTCTAAAGGGATGGTCAACTCTTTTGCTGAAGGTATTTTCTCTGGAGTGATCAATGTCAGCCATAGAATCAAGGCAAGAAGGAAAGAGAAGAGCTTTAGTCCCCAATTCTTTAAAAACAGGCGTCTGAGAAATCTCTTCATCTTACTTGCGAATAATTAAACATACTTTAAATAATTGAGCATAACTTCTTTGAGCCTCTCTCTATCCAGGTCTGTTTCCAGATCACCTTTGGTAGCCAAAGAGACTGTTCCCGTTTCCTCAGAGACGACGATCACAGCAGCATCTGTTTCTTGAGACAGGCCTATAGCAGCTAAATGCCTTGTCCGAGGCAGGTACTTCCTTCCCAAATTATGGGAAGCGGGCAAGGGAAGGAGACAGCCAGCAGCAGAGATCTTGTTCCCCTGGATGATGACAGCTCCGTCATGAAGAGGGGAATGAGGGAAAAAGATGCTGACCAGAAGGTCTTTGGTGAGGTCGCCATCTATTTTTGTGCCCCGATCAGTATAACTTTTGAGCGAAATTTCTTTTTCGACCGCAATCAAAGCCCCTATTTTCTTGGAAGCCAGATAATCGACAGCTAAAAATACATTTTCCAGTTTTTCTGTGAAGGATTTAAGAAAAAGAGGTTTCCGGAAAGAGCGAGAGCCTAGAGTTGTTAAGAATCTTCTTATCTCTCCCTGGTAGAGGATGATGATAGCGATAATCAGAAAGGGAGAGAAAATCGTAATGAGCCAGTTCAAAACAACTAAATTCCCCCATTCAGAGATCAAAAATAGGACGCCAATTATCGCTAACCCTATTGTCATCTGGTAGGCTTTGGTGTCTTTTATTAAAGAGAAAACGTAATACAGGATAAAGGTCACAATCAGGATATCTATCAGGTCTCCGATATTAAAATGAGTCAGGGCATTAATGATATCAGCAAACATAGCTACTTTTTTTCTCTTTACTCTCCTCAAAAGACGTTGTGGGCTGGCCTTCTTTTATGATGGCTTCAGCCACAAGCACTGCTCTTTTAACCGAGGCGACATCATGGACTCTTAAGATATGAGCTCCATTTATGATGCTCAGTACAGCAGAAGCAATTGTTCCTTCTAGCCTTTGCTGGGGAGGAGAATTTAATATTTTTCCTATAAAAGATTTTCGGGAAATCCCGATGAGGATGGGTCGATCGAGTTCCTCAAAAAAATGAAGGTTCTTGATCAAAACAAGATTGTCCTTATGCCTTTTGCCAAAACCTATTCCTGGGTCGATGATTATTGTCTCTTTCTTGATGCCCGCGGCTTGAGCTTGTTCTATTTTTTCTTTAAGGAAAGATTTGACCTCAAGCAGCACATTTTCATAAAAAGGATTGACCTGCATGTTTCTGGGTATTCCTTTCATGTGCATCAGTATAACAGGCGCACCGCGCTCGGCAGCCAAAGAAAACGTTTTGGGATCAAAGCTTGAAGAGCTTATATCGTTAATTATATCAGCACCCGCCTCCAAAGCAGCTCGAGCCACCTCTGACTTTGTCGTATCTATGGAGATCAAGCTGTCTGTTTTCTCTCTTAATGCAGAGATAACCGGAATAACTCGCCTCAGTTCTTCTTGTTCGGTGATTGGTTCTGAACCAGGTCTTGTGCTTTCTCCCCCTATGTCGATTATATCAGCGCCTTCTTCTCTAAGTTGCAATCCCCTTGCCACAGCTTTGTCTTTATCGAAGTGAAGGCCCCCATCAGAGAAAGAATCAGGCGTGACGTTGATGACACCCATTATCCAGGTTCTTTGGCCTAAAGTGAAATCTTTGCTGTTAACCCGGAGGGTGTACTCTTTTCTCACCTTTTATTTATGCTTTAGCCAAATCGGGCTTTTTTATAGGTTGAATTTTTTTTGCTTCTTTTTTTGGCTCTTCTTCTTTGATTTTTGGAGCTACAGATGGCTTTTTACCCTTGGCTATTTTTTTCCCCTTTATAATTTCGTCTAATTCTTCAGAAGTTAAGACTTCTTTTTCAAGAAGAGCCTCTGCAACTTTTATCAATTTATCCCTGTTTTTTTCTAAAAGCTCCTTTGTTCTGTTGAAGTTTCTAGTTATAATTTTTTTAACTTCGGCATCTATCATTTCAGCTGTTTTTTCACTGAAGTTTTTATGCATAGCTAAGTCCTTGCCGAGGAAGACTAAATCATCCCGTTCGCCGAATGTGACAGGGCCTAAATCGGACATTCCCCATTGACAGACCATTTTTCGGGCAATTTCTGTCGCCTTCTCAAAGTCGCTGGCCGCTCCTGTAGTTGTTTTATCCAGGAACATTTTTTCTGTGGCTCGACCGGCCATAAGCACAGAAAGCTGTGCTTCCAGATATTCTTTGGAGTAAGTGTAGCGGTCGTCCAGTGGAAGCTGTTGGGTTGTCCCTAAAGCAAGCCCCCGGGGGATGATGGTCACTTTATGGATGGGGTCTGCCTCTGGTAAGAGAGCAGCAATGAGGGCATGACCCGCTTCGTGGTAAGATGTGCTTTTTTTCTCTTCTTCGCTGATGATCATACTCTTTCTCTCCACTCCCATCAGCACTTTATCTTTGGCGCTTTCCATATCCTTCATCGTGACTTTCTGCTGGCTAAGACGGGCGGCAAGCAGAGCTGCCTCGTTTACTAGGTTAGCCAGGTCAGCTCCAGAAAATCCTGGAGTAGAGCGAGCAAGCACTGAAAGATCAACTTCCTTGTCCAACGGAATATTTTTTATGTGAACTTTTAGGATATCCTCTCTTCCTTTTACATCAGGCATGTTGACAACAATTCTTCTGTCGAACCTTCCTGGTCTGAGAAGAGCGGTGTCCAGAATGTCTGGCCTGTTCGTGGCGGCTATAAGAATGATTCCTTCGTTGGAGTCAAAGCCGTCCATCTCTACCAGAAGCTGATTCAGGGTTTGTTCGCGTTCGTCATGGCCGCCACCCAGTCCTGCGCCTCTCTGTCTTCCCACAGCATCAATCTCGTCTATGAAAATAAGGCAGGGAGCATGCTTTTTTCCCTGATCAAAAAGATCTCTCACCCGGGAGGCTCCTACTCCAACAAACATCTCTACAAAATCAGAGCCGCTTATCGAAAAGAAAGGAACATCCGCTTCCCCAGCAACTGCTCGCGCAAGCAGCGTTTTGCCTGTACCCGGGGCTCCTACCAAGATCACTCCTTTGGGAATCCGGCCTCCCAATTTTTGGAATTTCTTGGGGTCTTTCAGGAATCCGATTATCTCCTGAAGCTCTTCTTTGGCTTCTTCAACGCCAGCCACGTCTTTGAAGGTTACTTTTTTCTGCACTCCAGAAAAAAGCTTTGCGCGGCTCTTGCCGAAGGAGAGAGCTTTATTGCCTCCGGCCTGCATCTGGCGCATGAAGAATATCCAGAAGAGGATGAGAAGAAGGATAGGAAACCAGGTGAAAAGATAGGAAAACCAAGGGTTTCTAGCTGGCTTCACGCTAATGCTTACTTTGTGTTCCCGGAGAATATTGACCAGGTCATCATAATTAGCAGGAGCTGTAGTTTTAAATGTGGATCCGTCGACATACTTTCCGTTTATTTGATCTCCGGCAATAGTAACCTCTTCAACCTGGTTGTTTTCAACCTCTAGCATGAACTCACTGAAGGGTGGTTCTTTTTTCGCTGTGCCCGCAGATTGAAGAAGGCTCCAGAGGATGATAAGGACAANNGGTATTTTAACATGTTTTTTATCAATTGTTAACAAAACTCTTCATAAAAAAACCATTTCTTATAGTAAATATAAAGATTCTAAGGCTAAAGAAGCTTACTTTTGAGCAATCTTGACTGTAAACCTATTTTTTTATAACATGGAAATTCCTCGGTGGGGCTGTAGCTCAGCTGGGAGAGTGCTTGACTGGCAGTCAAGAGGTCGGGGGTTCAAATCCCCTCAGCTCCACCATCTGATTCTCTTAAATTCCAGGCTTTTTCTTGATTTTGTCTTTTATACTACAGACCCGTAGTTTCAGCTATTTTAAACAAAGTTTGGCACGTATTTGGCACACGGGGAAAAGTCTGGTTTCAAATAGAGCGCTGGGCTGTGGATCCAGAGGTCGGGGGTTCGAGACCCCTGCTGGCTCTCATTTTATGGGGAAAGTCAGCAAAAAGGTTTAAGCACCGTTAGCCATAATTGGCCAATCTTAATCAAAATCTGTTACACGCCTAAAAAATATCACAAATTAAGCAAACGTTTTTAGAAAAAACCTCCCTTTCTGCCCAGTCTTAACAATTTTTTGACAAACCTTTAACAAATTTTTGACAACTTTTCTTCTAATAAAGCTTAACTTAGCCATGAAAGAAATAATTAGTAAAGGAAGACACAATTAAAATAAGTCCAATCAAGGAGGTTAAGTGATGGCAAAGAACATAGGACGCTACAGCCCATCTCATCCCCACGCGGGAAAACTCGTGGAAAAGATTTCTAGACCTGTTGTGAGAGCTGCAGGCGCTGTACTGAAATTCTACGATAACAAAAGCCGTTATGCGATGCTGAAGGGCCAAGAAATGCGTGAGTGCCTTAGTCGAGGAAAATCTGTGTATCTAGTTGGCATTGGCCCAAGCGGGCACAATTCGACCGCGGCGCTCGCTGAGGTCTCTGCGAAAGATGGGATACGGCCCATCTTCAATAACGAGGAGGAGAGGTATACCGGAATCAGGCACGAAGACAGGTTTCCAGAGAACTCATTAAGAGAGGTCCTTGGCCTTCTTGAGAAAATGGGGAGGAAGCCTGCCGATGTCCTTGCCGTTGTCGGATCCTGGGATTACTTGGCAGGAATCTCTACGGGCTTTCGAGTTGCTGTAGAGGAAGCGCCTGTCAGCGTTCATCTGGCACGCAGGTCCGCCTCTCCGCAAATGAATCTTTGGCATTTCCTGGAGGCAGTCAGAGCTCCTGGTCAGCTCAAGAGCTTTTTTAGGACCAAGAAGAGGGTGCCAGTCGTTGGTATGCGTCACCACGACAACCATGCTTACTTTCCATATGCAGTGTCGCCATTTGCTGGCAGTTCAGAACCGACCATAATTGTCGTCATAGACGGTTTTGGAGACGACGGTGCAATGTCAACCTATGTAGCTAAACAGGGGAAAGTGGAACTCATCCAGAGCTTCCACAATTTATTTGATTCGTTAGGATTCCTTTACGCTGTAATCAGTTCTACACAGGGGGGATGGACAACCCTCAGCAGTGAGGGACGGTTTATGGGAGCCAGTGCTTGGGGGGACACCAATCGTCTAACGAATCCCTATTACAAGCGCCTGCGGCAGATCCTGTACTTCGGTTCCGATGGTCAGGTACGCGTAAATAGATCGTTTATCAACTACCATCGGCGAGGGCAACTGAAGCCGTATGGCAAACGGCTCGTGGAAATCATCGGCGAACCGATTCCTGTAGAGAAGATGTGGAATCCTGGTACGGTTCTGAAAATCGACGATATCGAGCTCACCGAGGTTACACAAGAACGAGTTGACAAGGCCGCAGCGCTCCAGATGGTGTTTGAAGATGCGCTATTCCATATCGTTGACTATCTCATCCAGCGCACCTCAAGTCACCAACTTGTGTTCAGCGGGGGGACATCGCTCAACTGTGTTGCCAACATGAATTTACTGGAAAACTTCGATGAAGCCTACTATCTCCGAAACCTCAGGCAAAAGAATACACGGCTTCATCTTTGGGTTCCGCCAAATCCAAGCGACACGGGCGTTGCGATGGGAGCCTGCTACAATTTTGCCTTAAGTCATGGAGCTTCTCTGGGCCCACCTATGAAGCACGCTTTCATATGTGGTAGTGCTCCGACCAACGAAAGTATAGAGAACGCCATCTCGGAAGCAGATGATACAAAAAGTATAGAGCTAGGAAATATTAGCAATCCAAGAGAGAGAGAGAGAATTGCTGATATGGTTGCAAACATTATTGCGCACGATGGAGTACTAGGCCTGTTTCAAGGGGCTAGCGAGACAGGGCCGCGTGCTCTTGGTCATCGGACAATTCTTGCTAATCCGTGCAATCCAGAAACTCTGAAGATACTAAATGCACACGTAAAATATAGGGAGAGTTTTCGTCCATTAGCTCCGATACTTACTCTGGAAGAAGCGAAGAAACTATACTGCCTGTCCGAAGGGGCATCCGACGACGACTACAACGCCTACAATTACATGGTCCTTACTGTCAAGGCTAAGGAAGTGTGTTACGATTTGGTGCCTGCAGTCATTCACAGGGATGGTACGAGCCGTATCCAGATTGTGCGGGAGGAAGTAGATCCATTTTCTCATGCTATCTTGAAGGCGATAGGCCGTCGATTAGGCGTGGAGGTAGCTGTCAATACGTCATTGAATGTAGGAACCCCTATTGTGCAGACGCCTTCTCAAGCTATCAAGGCTTTGCACCGGTCCCGTGGAATGACTGGGTTGTTGCTGGTTGGAGAGAATGGAAAAGCTCATCTTGTTTGGCATAACATCGCCAAGCCACCGAAAGATGCTGGATGTCGGTTGATGCAGTGGATCCGGGAGTGTCGTAAAACAGAAAAAACAGAAGAACGAATTAACGCCTAAAGACGGTAAACATAATGTCGGGGTTTCGAATCCCCCTGCTGGCTCTCTTTTTATGGGGAAATTCAGCAAAAAAATTTAGTCACCATTAGCCGTAATTGGGCCTCGGGAAAATCTACGAAGAGCAAGGCACTACAGCCAAAGCCATAGAGCATTACGAGAAATTCCTCGACCTCTAGAAGGACGCTGATCCTGGTATTCCTGAGGTTGAGGATGCAAAAAAAAGGCTGGCTGGGCTGAAGAGTTAATAATATGTTTTTATTTCTCTCTTAGAGCACTGGACTGTGGATCCAGAGGTCGGGGGTTCAAATCCCCTCAGCTCCACCATAATTTCGCCATATTATTTTAATGTTGACAGAGTGCAGCTCATCTGGTAGCTTGATGACATCATTTAATAACTAAAAGGAGGGAAACATGCCACGTTTTATTGCTGTACATTCAGTGCCTTTCACTGAGGAAGCTCTGATAAAGTACGCCCAGGAAGAAGCTCCTAAGTTCACGGAATCAGGAGTTACTTGGATCCGAACACATTGTGATTTTGAGGATAACAAGTACTTCTGCGAGTGGGAAGCACCAAACAAAGAAGCGATAGAGCAAATATTAAAGGATTTGGATATTCCTTTTGATGGAATTTACCAGGTTCGGATATTCGACGTTGCAACCGCAAAGCTGGAAGACTAAAGGAGTAACTCAAAGGAAATCTAACGATATTCGAAATACTTGTTTCATATTTGCTTTAGAAAAGTCAGTCTAGCTAAATAAATTCCTCGAGCTCTGGAAAGACGCTGACCCTGGTATTGCTGAGGTTGAGGATGCGAAGAAGAGGCTGGCTGGATTGAAGAACTAGTAATTTCGATCGCTGGAACATAAATACTGATTTACATTTCACTCGTTCCCTATCTTCCCATAGTGTTTTTTAATTAAAGAGAAGCTGCCGTTCTAAACGGAGAATATTTTGAAGCATTTGCGGCTAATTGGTTAAGTGATTAAAGAGATTTTGAAGACATTTAGCAGGAATTTATTTTATTTCTTTCTTAGCTTTTTCTCTTTGCCCATTCTGTATTCAACAGCCTTTCTCGCTTCAAAATAAATCTTAGATAATAATTTGTGCAATTCATCTCTTCCTGCTTTATTTTGCTGAAGTTCCTTTACAGAAGCATAAATTTCTTCAAATTTTATACCTGGTTTATATTCTGGAAACATATTAGTTATTACAACAATAGCTGTAAAACAATATGCTGTTCTGATTATTTCCGAAAAGCTTAAATCATATTCATCAGCAGAAAAGTCAGCATAATCCCCTAGCCATTCGGGAAGTAAAACCTGATATCTTTTGAGCATGAGAACCTCCAATCGAGGTGAATTATAGCAGATTCATTAAGGATAGCAACATCTTTTTGACAAAAAAATAGATATAGTATATAGGTTATTTGCTATTAGTCATTTAGATATCGTCAGAGATATACAGCTCTCATTGGGGAAGCTAAGAGCTTAGTCAGCTGAGATAAGATTGCGAAAAAGAACAAGAAAGAACTTTTTTCTGACAGCTGCAATTTCAGTTTAAATAGATGAGGCAGAACTGTGCCTTAACTTTAAAAAGGAGGAATTTATGAAATTCACAAATTGCTCTTTAATCTTCGTATTTCTCTTTTGCTTTATTCTCCTCTGTTGTGTCCCACCTCCAACAGAAGAAATGGATGTGGAGAAGGTTCGTATGGCTATTGAAGAGGCGAATCTAAAATTTGGGGAGGCAGTTCGTCAGGGCGATGCAACAGCCTTGGCTGCCTTGTACACAAATGATGCTACTCTATTGCCACCTGACAGCGATATGATTCAAGGCAAGCAGGGAATAGAAGCATTCTGGAGCCAAGGCTTACAAATGGGAGTCAAGGATGCAGTTTTGACTATAGTGGATGTATTTGGCAGCGGTGATTTAGCCTACGAAATTGGCAAGTTCACTCTCACAATCCAGCCTGAAGGACAAGAACCTATTGAACAAAAAGGTAAATATGTCGTCGTTTGGAAGAAAACGGCTGATGGTTCGTGGAAGTTACATGTAGACATTTTTAACTACACCCTGCCAGCCCAGAAATGATAAGCTAAAAATCAGTCTTTTCTACTAATTTTAAAAGTAACGGTGCCGCCTCCAGTGTATTTTTTTGGATCGAGACACTGGATGTAAGCATCNNTCCTTAAGATTGACTTTGTAGCCATCATCGAGAACAACCCTATCTCCCATTTTGTAAACAGGACATTCCCCTTCTATTTCAATAACCTCAATTATGAGTTTCATAATTATTCTCCTTTTTTGGATTATGGGGCCAGGATTTTCAAACTTTTGTCGTTTTTCTAGGTTTTCAATATTCAATTTTGCATTTTAATTAAAAAGTCAAAAGTATGAAAGAATTGGTCCCACTTTAAAGCAGGATTTTTATTATTTAGAGGAATGTAATATAATTGCTTACTTCAAGAGCGAGAAAAGAGATCAAATGGAAGACAGAATAGCTTTAGTAACAGGAAGCAGTAGTGGGATTGGACAAGATATTGCCTTAAAATTGGCTGATGCCACTTCTGGAGTGGCTGTTCATTATAGAAACAACAGGAATGCCGCAGAGAAGGTTGTAAAGAAGATTCGAGAGACAGGGAAGCTCGCTCGCTGTTTCCGTGCAAACCTAACAAAGGAGAAAGAAGCTTTGGCCCTAATCAAAAAGGTTGAAGAGAAATTCGGTAGAGTGGATATTTTGGTCAACAACGTTGGTCCGATCCTTGTCAGATCTTGGGAAAAGGTTGAATCATTAGAATGGGACTACATTCTGCACAGTAATTTGATGAGTGCCTTGTATTGTCTTAAGGCTGTTCTTCCTGGAATGAGAAAAAGAAAGTGGGGGAGGATTATAAATCTTGGCTACAGCCGGGCTGAGCAACTTGTGGCTTTTTCGAAAATAGCTCCTTATGCAATAGCCAAGACAGGTCTCCTGATTTTGACGCGTTCTGTGGCTGCTTCAGAGGCTTCAACAGGAATAACAGTCAACATGGTATCTCCAGGGCTTATGGAAGGCGGAATTCTTCCTAAGAGTAAAAGCATCCCCAGAGGCAGATTGGGGAAGTTTGAAGATATATCGAGTGCTGTTTTGTTTTTAGTCTCGGATGAAGCTGATTTTATCAGCGGAACAAATTTGGTCGTCGCCGGCGGCTGGAAAATATAAAAAAGAGTAAAAAAGGGGACAGGCTACTTTTTTATATTATATGCATGTAGGGGCTTGATTCATCAAGCCCACCGGCTAAAAAATGGGGCCTGTCCCCATTTTTTTACCTTTTTTTGATTTTTTTTAATTTTTTCTTGACAAAACCCGGAAGAAGGCTTATTAATATATATGGTGAACAAAATGGTAAACAAAATCAGGAAGAAACTCACAGAGAGGCAGAAGAAAGTGTTGAAAGTCATCGAAGAGTTCATTCTCGCGCAGGGCTATTCTCCCACGATCAGGCAGCTGGGAGAGATCCTGAACATCGCCAATCCTTCGGCTGTTTTCAAGCACACCCAGAGCCTTGAGAAAAAAGGCTATTTGGAAAGGATGAAAGGGGAACTGAAGCTCAAGGGCTTCCCGGCTCTTTTGGAGAATCAAACCAGAGTTCCCTTAGTAGGCCTTGTTCCGGCTGGTGAGCCGAAAGAGGTCTTTGATGTTTCAGGAGAGGCGGTGGAAGTTCCAGACTGGATGGTGGGCCGGAGAAAAGGAAACATCTTCTGTATCAATGTTGACGGGAAAAGTATGGTGGATGCCTACATCGATGAGGGAGACCGGGTGCTCGTGGAGAGGACAAATTCAGCAAGCTCTGGAGAGATGGTGATAGCCCTTCTGGATGACGGCTCGGTGACCTTGAAAAGGCTGAAGATAGAAGATGGGAATGTCTTTCTTATGCCTGAAAATCCGGAGTTTGAGCCGATCAAAGTCAAGGAATTGAGAATCCTGGGAAGAGTGATCGGGATTCTGAGGAAGTACTGAACGTCGAAGAGCGCTGAGATAGCGCCAACGGCGTAAACGGAGTAGCGGACCAACATATATGTAGAGCCCGATCTCCCGATCAGGCTTTATACCGTGAAACACAAAGCGGTGAACGGAGAATTCATTTGCAGGATCAAAAATGTGGGTTTGATAAATCAAACCCCTACGCAAAATCAATCAAGCGCCTGCAGATGAACCAACCGCAAGAAGCAACGTGTAAGCGGTAAACAGACCAACATACTAAAAAAGGTTAGAAAAATGAGAAGGAGATGTGTTGTCCATATTGACATCGATGCTTTTTTTGCGGCTGTCGAAGTGCTCCTTAACCCTTCGCTCAAAGGAAAACCGCTCATCGTCGGAGGTCTTCCCCATGAGAGGGGAGTAGCCTCGACCGCTTCCTACGAGGCCCGAAAATACGGTGTCCATGCCGGCATACCTCTGCGGAAAGCCTACCAGCTCTGTCCCCACGGGATATTCGTAAGGGGAAACTTCCAGATTTACAGGGCTTTCTCTGAAAAGTTTTTCCGTCTTCTCTCCAAGTATACTCCGGATGTGGAGGAAGCCTCTCTTGATGAAGCCTACCTTGATTTGACCCGCTGCCGCCCCCTTTATTCCTCTTTTTCCCGCATCATCCGAGAGATCAAACAGAAGGTGGAGAAAGAGCTGGGGATCACTGTTTCGGTGGGAGTGGGCCCTAATAAGATTCTGGCCAAGCTGGCCACAAGCCAGGCTAAGCCAGGCGGGCTGGTCGAGATTGGACCGGGTGGAGAGGAAGAGTTCTTGAAGAACCTGGGTATCGAGTCTTTACCCGGGATAGGGCCCAAAGCTCAGGTCATACTCCGCATGCTCAACATCCATAAAATCGGCGACCTGTGGGGGCTGCCGCGGCCAACCCTGCGCTCGCTTTTCGGCTTAAACGGAGAAGAGCTTTATCTCCAGTCCAGAGGGGTTGATACCCGGCCCTTGGTGACCGCCTCTGTGCCCAAATCTGTCTCCCGGGAGACGACTTTTCTAGAAGACATCTGGGATAGACGCCTGCTCCTGGCCCATCTGGCCTATCTCTGTGATAGGTTGACCCTCCCCTTGCGGGAGCAAGGCCTTTTTGCCCATATCATCGAAGTCAAAGCCAGGTATTCTGACTTTAAAACCGAAGCCCGAAGACGCCTCCTCATAAGCCCCCTCCAGGAGATGGGAAAAATTTATAAGATCGCTCAAGAGCTTTTCCTCCAGCTTTTCTCTTCCTCTCGTTTGTCGCTCCGTCTGGTGGGGGTGAAAGCTTCTGACCTGGTGAGCGCCAGACCTCTTTCTCTTTTCGAGCCCTACTCCGAACGCCCAGAGAAGCTGGGCAACGCTGTGGACCAGGTGAGAGAGAAGTACGGGTTTGGCTCAGTGCTTACGGTCCGGGAGAGGATGCTCGACAGCCTTTACAGTTTTGAAAGAAAGAGAGGTTTTGTCCTGAAGACAGCCTCCTTGACGAAATAGAAAAATGTTCATACCGCTAAGAGTCCATTCTGTCTACAGCAAAGGAAAAGGAGGGGCAACTCTGGAAGAGCTCGCCTCCTGGGTCTTAGAGAGAAAACTTCCTTCCGCAGCCCTGACAGATACGGAGAATCTCTACGGCTGGGAGAAATGGAAGAGGGCAGCCACAGGTCGTGGTTTTACTCCCCTTTTCGGCTGTGAGATAGAAATCCAGGAGAAAAAATTTCTCTTTATCGTCAGGAACAAAGAAGGGTACTGGAATTTGATGGAGATTCTCAACCATAAAAAGATAGAGAAGACAGAAGGGCTGGTTGTGATCTTCATCCCTCAGCCGAGAGACGAAGAATCTCCTGATTCCTTACTCCCTTTTTCAAGAGAAGATTTTTACATCGGTGTCGATTTTTTTAACTTCAAAAAGGCTCTCGCCTGGGCCCAGGATCACGATTTGCCCCTGGTCTGGGTAAATCCCTTGAAGTTTATACGAAACCCTGAGCGATTGATTCTTCTCCATTCCATCCAGAAAAAGATTCCCTTCCCCCCGGAAAGGGATAAACTGAAGGGCAGGATAAAGCTTTTCGGTCCGCACCAGGAAGCTTTGGCTCTCAGGAAGTTTGGTCCTGATGCAGAAAAGATTTTCCGCAAGACCTTTGAGGTGGCGGAGAAATGCCAGTTTTCTTTCTCGGACATCGTGCCTCCTCTCCCTGAAGACCTTTTTCCCACAACCTTGAGGGATGAAGTGATGGAAAGGCTGAGGAGGCTGAAAAACCTGAGCTGGCGCGAGAGACAGCGGGCCAAGCAGGAGTTAGCCGTTATCGAGAGGTCAGGTTTTGCTCCCTACTTCCTGATCGTCCATGATGTTGTTCGATTCGCCCGCCGCAACAATATCCTCCACAACCTCAAGGGTTCGGGTGCCTCCTCTTTTCTGACCTTTCTTCTGGGAATCTCCCACATCAGCCCCATCGAGTATGACCTTTACTTCGAGAGATTCCTGAACAAAGGCCGGGATGACCCGCCGGATATAGACCTGGATTTTGACTCAAGGAAAAGAGACCAGGTTCTCACCTACGTGTTAGAGAAATACGGGCAGGGGAGGACTGGGGCAGCCTTTGTCTGCAGCCTGAAAAATTACCGTGCCCGCTCTGCCCTCTACGAGACAGCCCGCGCCTTTGGCCTTCCGCCTGAGGAATCCAGATCCCTGAGCAAAAAGGCTCCCTTTTTCGCTGAGCCTGATTTCCTGAAAAAAGACAGACCGCTCCCTGGCTACATGGAAATATGGAAAGCAGCCTCGGAGCTTACTTCTGTCTACGCAGAGAACTCCCTCCATGTGGGAGGAGTACTGCTCACCCCTTCGCCCGCAGCCCGGTATCTTCCTCTTGAAGAATCAGCCAAGGGTTATCTCATGTCCCATTACGACCGGGATACTGTGGAAGACCTGAAACTCATAAAACTTGACCTTCTTTCGGTGAGGGGGCTGGCTGCTATCTCTGAGACTAAAAGGATGATGAAAATAAGGCAGATTTCTCCTCAAGATAAGAAAGCTTATGACCTTTTAAAGAAGGCCCAGACCATAGGCTGTTTCCAGGTGGAGAGTCCGGCCATGATGAATCTCCTCCGCCGCATGAAACCAGAGAATATTTACGAACTGACTCAGACTTTAGCTCTTATCCGACCCGGACCGACCGAGAGCGGCATGAAAGAAGCCCTGCTCCGCAGTCGGGAAGGGAGGCCTGTTTCCCGGGATGGTTTCCTGGACAGAATACTCCCCGAGACAGGAGGCATTCTCCTGTATGAGGAACAGGTGATGCAGATCGCCGAACGGGTGGCGGGAATGCCACCCGAAGAGGG
>JABAOF010006036.1_pt2 | contig 16980 bp, 16 predicted proteins | sample 7062171 | NCBI WGS metagenome assembly JABAOF01 (sample SAMN14538628, study PRJNA623070) | marine sediment metagenome | biome: marine biome [ENVO:00000428]; feature: marine pelagic biome [ENVO:01000023]; material: deep marine sediment [ENVO:00002113] | place: India: Gulf of Khambhat ...
CGAGGGCCAATACGCCGTTCGGGTTGAGGTGCGGCCCGGCGATGACCCAATCGACTCAGGAGGTGAACGAGGGAAGCCTGACTGCGCGGGTTCAACCTGGGATCACCGTCTCAGAACTCAACGCCGCCCTGGCTAACAAAGGGCTGTGGTGGCCCCACGATCCAGAGAGCGATGAGCTGGCAACTGTGGGTGGATGTGTATCCCTTAATGGCCTGGGTTCCTTCGGGTCCAAATACCTCCACGCTCCCCAGCTGGCGTTGGCGGTTGAGATCGTACTGCCTGACGGCCAGATCATCAAAGTAGGTTCCAAAGTGCGGAATAGCGCCTCCGGGTATCGACTACTCGATCTTTTCCTGACAGCGGAAGGGACCTTGGGCGTGATCACTGAGGTGACCCTGAAGCTATACAAGCGACCGGCCAAAAGAACGGTAGATGCCATTATCTTCCCCCATGTTGCGGATGTTGTCAGGCTGGCCTCAGACCTGGCCGACAGCGGCCTGACGCCGGAACTCCTGATGCTTGAGGATGCTGAGAAGTTCAGAGGCCTTGCCTTTGGGGAAGAACATGCGGCTGAGCTGGATGAAGCGTTGTCATATGGTCAAGGCGTGCTGATCACCATTTACGCAGGGGCTCCCGAAGTTGTGGACTTCTGCCGTTCGTTTACCCTTAGCCTGGGTGCGGAACGAGGCGGACGGAGCATAGAGCATCAGGGAATCCTGGGTAAATGGTGGAAAAGCAAGCACGAGACCCCCAAAGCTGGGAGCAACGAGGATCTGGCCGGGATCCCTGGCAAACGGATTGCGTTTTGTGACCTGGGCGTGCCCAAGGACAAAATCGAGGACTTGTGGTTGGCCCACCAGCAAATTGCCCAGAAGAAGGGCCTGGATAGTTTTGGCCTACGTACCTACTTCTACCTCCCTGGACTGGATACGACTGTGGTGCTGGGTGTGATGTTCGACGCAGCGACTCAGGTGACGGCCTGTCGTCAATGGACCGCCGAGATATCGAAGCTCGCTTGCGATTTGGCAGGTACTTCTACAACCACGATGGGAATCGGGTTACGGCTGCACGAGGTTGCCCCCTACGAACATGGCCCTACCTTGAACCTGATGCGTAACCTGAAGAAGGTATTGGACCCACAAGGTATTCTCAATCCTGGCAAAATCCCATTCCAGTGAAAATGGAAGGTCCGCCGTTGCGTGTTGCCACCCAAGACAGTAAGGAGGCTATTTAGGTGAATCAAGAAAGCCGAGTCATAGATGCAAGGGAGCTAGAAGCTTTCTACCGCCAGGCATTCGCCGCAGTTGGCGTCCCTTCCGAACAGGCCGAAGTCATCGCCAATGCTCTCATCGAGGCCGATCTGCGGGGAATCTTTTCGCACGGCATGATGCTTATGCCTGACTATGTTCGCCATATTCAGGCAGGTGGCATCAAGTCTAACCCGCAGGTTGCCGTACTTCGAGAGACGCCCTCTACAGCACTCGTTGATGGCGATAACGGTATGGGGCACTGGGTAGGGACAAAGGCCATGGAGTTGGCCGTAACTAAAGCCAAGGCTCAGGGCGTGGGGGCCGTGGCAGTACGCAACAGCAATCACTACGGTCCTGCAGCCTACTACGTTATGCAAGGCATCCAAGAGGGCGTAATCGCCTTTGCTACGACAGGGACCAACGCCCTGCTGGCCCCTTGGGGAGGGATAACGCCGCTTCTGGGCAATGGGCCTGTGTGCTTTGGTATCCCAGCTGGCGAGGAGCTGCCCGTGGTGCTGGATATGGCAACCAGCGCTGTGGCCAAGGCCAAAATCTGGCTTATGGCGCGGGAAGGTATCGAAAGCATCCCAGCAGGCTGGGCTATGAACAAAGAGGGCGCAGCAACCGAAGACCCGCACGAGGCGCTGGCTGGCTTGTTGATGCCTGTAGGTGGTGTAAAAGGATATGGCCTGTCAGTGGTTATGGAAACCATGTCTGCCGTTCTCTCGGAGGCGAATTTGCCAGCTAGTGTTCCAGCCTGGAGTGACATGTCAGCGGTGCAAGGGCTGGGGCACTTCTTCGCTGCCTACGCTATTGAAGCTTTCATACCCCTTGCGACGTTTAAGAATCGGATGGATGGCCTCATCAGATCTCTAAAGGAATCGGCCAAAGCTGAAGGCACGGAAGAGATCTATCTGCCTGGAGAGATTGAGTTTAACAACCGGGCGCGCCAACTGCAATCAGGGATTGCCTTAAGTCCACCCGTACTAGAGCGTCTGACTCAGTTGGCTCAAGAACTGAACATCCCACTGAATACAAAATCCTGAAAGGATGTGTAAAGGATAGTTTAACGGTTAGGGAGCGGCGCCGCTGCTCCCTAACTGACCTGCGTTTCTTGCTTCCACATTACCTCTTCTCGAAGTTAGTTTACCACAAACTAGACGCAGATACCGGTCTATCCGAAAGGAGCTTGGCGTGATACCCAATCCAGTGAAGAAGGCGTTACATGAAGGCAAAGTCGTTGTTGGAGGGAGTGTGCTGGCCATGAGAAACCCGGCCATTGCTCGCATCTTTGCTTCGGCGGGTTTCGAGTTTATTTATATTGAGATGGAGCACGGCAGCTTTACGATGGAGTCGGTGGCCGATATCATAGTTGCTGCACGTGGCGCCGATATTGTCCCTTTAGTAGGGCCTTCGACCATAGAGGCATATATGATCTCCCGGGCGCTCGACGCTGGCGCAATGGGTGTCATCGTACCGCACGTCGAGACACGCGAGGAAGTGGAGTTGATCGTCCAGGCCACCAAGTACCCCCCTCTGGGCGAGCGCGGTCTTGCCACTCGTGGCGGACATCTCGATTATCGAAAAGGCTATACTGCTCAAGACATTATCCAGACCATCAACCAGGAGACCCTAATCGTGCTTAAGGTCGAGAGCGGCCAGGCGATTGATCGTCTGGAGGAGATGATTACGGTCCCGGGTGTGGATGCTGCTTTTGTCGGTCCCGGTGATCTATCGATGAGCCTCGGATATCCGGGGCAGGCCAGTCACCCCATAGTAGTAGAATACATTGAGAAAGTCATTGAGGTTTGTAACCGGCAGGATGGAGTCTTTCCTGGTCTACACGTGGGAAGTATAACTGCTACCAAAGCGTGGATCGACAAAGGGATGAAACTGCTGGCATACAGCACCGAAGTAGGAATCCTGGAAGATAGCGCAGCGCAGATTATGACTGATGTCAGGGGCTATCTGTCAAAAGGCTGATGACTCTTTCACATAAAAGAAAGGGAGAGGTATTCGATGTCGCGGTACAAAGTGGTTGTTACCGACACCAAAATGTCCACTCTGGAAGCCGAGCGAGAGGTTCTGGGTCAGATAGGGGCGGAAGTCCTGGACGCAACACACTGTAAGACAGAAGAGGAGTTCATCGAATTTGCTCAGGATGCCGATGGTCTGATCAATGAGCGACGACGGATCACCCGGCACGTTATCCAGTCTCTGCCAAAATGCAAGGTGATCTCCCGCTACGCTGTGGGCATGGATTCGATAGATATCCCCGCGGCTACGGAACTTGGCATCTGCGTGGCCAACGTCCCGGATTTCTGCACCGGGGAGGTTGCCGATCATACCATGGCGCTCCTACTTGCCTGTAATCGCTGGTTGCTGCGGCTTCACCGCGCAGCAGAACAGGGCACGTGGGACGACCGAGCTACGAAGCTCCCCCTGTCACGCATGCGGGGCCAGACCCTGGGGCTGATCGGCTTAGGCCGCATTGCTCGTGCTGTATCCAGGCGGGCCAAAGCCTTTGGGCTCAACGTCATTGCGTTTGACCCCTATGTATCACCCGAGGTTGGCGCAGCCCACGAAGTAAATATCGTGGATTTTGACACAGCTTTAGCCCAGGCTGACTACCTGTCGATTCACGTACCTATCACCAATGAGACACAGCATATGATCAGCGAAGCACAACTTCGCCGTATGAAACCCAGTGCCTTTCTTATCAACGCCTCGCGGGGCAAGGTTGTGGATGAACAAGCCTTGATAAAAGCATTGGAGGCGGGCTGGATTGCTGGCGCGGGTCTGGACGTGGTGGAGAAGGAGCCTCTGCGCCCAGATAATCCTTTGTTCCAATTTCCGAATGTCATACTCACGCCGCATACTGCCTTTCATTCGGTGGAGTCATTACAGGAAGTACTCCGAAAAGCAGCGGAAGAGGTCGCGCGTGTCTTGCAAGGCCAGTGGCCTCGATCCTTGGTCAATCCAGACGTGAAAGACCGGGTCTCATTAAGGGATTAGCGATGAGTCGCTTTGTGGATAAGGTAGCCCTGGTGACTGGAGCAGGTGCTGGAATCGGCGCTGCCTGCGCCCACAGGCTGGCGTCCGAAGGGGCTTTGGTCTTCGTCTTGGATTTGGACAGTTCTCAAGCTGAAGAGATTGTCCAGTCACTGCGGTCAAATGGCTGGTCAGCACAGGCCATCGTAGCGGACGTTATCCGAGAAGAAGATCTGGACAAGGCTTTTGAGGTCATCGACCGGGAGGCGGGTCGACTGGAGATCCTTGTCAACAACGCGGGCGGCAGCTTTTTTGGTTACGTTTTGGATCTCGACCTGTCCCAATGGGATAGGTTATTCGCCTTGAACGTTAAGAGCACAGTGATAGGGTGTCGCCTGGCCGCACGGCGCATGGTACGCCAGGAAGGCGGTAGTATTGTGAATATCGCTTCTATCTCGGGCTTACGCGGTGACCCTGGCTGGTCGCCGTATAACGCCGCCAAAGCCGCCATCATCAATCTCACTCAGAGCCTGGCCTGGGAATTTGGGCGGGAGGGCATTCGCGTGAATGCGGTTTGTCCCGGCCCCATCGGTACCAAGCGAATGCTGCAGTCTTTGCCTGGTAGTGAGCTGCGGCAGGCCTACGACGCAGCTTGTGCGCTGGGGAGGATTGGGACCCCGGAAGAGGTAGCCAATGTTGTAGCCTTTCTGGCCTCCGAAGAAGCCTCGTTTGTAACCGGCGCAGCCCTTGTGGTCGACGGCGGCTTGACGGCAACCACGGGCCAGCCTCGATTTCCGCGGCCAGGAGCATAGGCAGGGCTATGTGCTAGTCATAGGCGAGAAAATCAACACCGTCAACCTCCAGGTACGGCGTGCCATAGCAGAGCGTGATGCTGAATTCATCCGGGACCTGGTGATTGCACAGGTGCAGGCCGGCGCTGCCATCATTGACATAAACGTAGGTAGCGATCCAAGCGTGGAGCCCGATAACATGCGCTGGGCAGTGGGAGTCGTACAGGAGGCCGTGGATGTCCCTCTTTCCATAGACAGCTCTTATCCCCCAACTGTTAGGGCTGGATTGCGGGCCTGTAACAATAGAGAACAGGCCTTGGCCAATTCCATCTGCTTGGAAAAGGACCGGCTAGAGGGAATTCTGCCGGCGGTGGCCAAATATGAATGCTGGGTTATTGGCCTTTGTGTGGATGAGCATGGGGTACCACCCACGGCGGCCAAGCGCCTGGAAGCTGCCAAGCGCCTGATAGATGAGACACAGCGCTGGGGAGTGTCCCTTGATAGGCTGTATCTCGATGCGCTAGTGGAGCCTATCAGTCTGAAACCTAACAGTGCCATAGTCAGCATAGAAACCCTCCAATCGTTACGAACAGCTTTGCCGGGCGTGAAGACAGTGATCTGTCTGAGCGCTATCTCGTTTGGCCTGCCAGCCCGTAGACTGCTGAATCGCGCATATCTGTCGCTTCTGCTCACTACCGGCGTGAATGCTATATTCCTGGATCCCTTGGACAAACAACTGATGGCCACGTTGAATGCCACCCAAGCTCTCTTGGGACTCGATGCTGGTGGCTTGGAGTACATCGCGGCTTACAGGGCGAATCAGCTAAGTTGAATAGCCGGTGCGCGAGGGATAAATTGAAGTTTCTTGATATACCTTTGGTGAAGGAGGCGATAATAACCCCGTGCGCCGAACACACAAAATCGGCCTCGACGCCAACAGACCGGTTATCGTGGACGGGCTCAACCAGGGTGCGCTCGCGCCGACAGTGGCGGACCCGGAGGTGATCGCTAGTACGGGGGCGGCCTGGGTGCGTCTCAACTTTGACCTTCCACGGTTTCTCGACGGTCTCCGTATATCATTTTAAGGAACTCAAGAGCATCAACTGTCGTCAATAGTTGTCTGGCAGTCCCGATTTGATTGGTCAGCCCGGCGGTTATGGCTAGAGAGGAAAGTTGATAGCGGCGCTGACCGAGGTTGGTGTTCAGCGTTTGCAACCGAATCTTTGCACCAGAATAAACCATGATTGATCAAAGATCAATGGACACGGAGTACTAAATCGGGCAAACGTACACTCAACGTAGGCTTTCCATCAATTGAGCCCCAATTGGCAACGCGAGGCAGTCGTAGCGTGATAGTGTAAGAAAAGAGTGAAGCAGCAAGCATCTTGTACACCCAGATCATTTCGGTATTTCACCCCGAAACATGGGTGCCAGCATCTGGTCCACTGGTGCGTACCGATCCGTCAGCATCACCACACGGTCCTCAGCCAGTAGGGCGTCGATCTCCTCCTGACTGAGCATCTGGCGCGCCAGGAGTGGGTCGCCATCACCAGCATCGATGGCCTTGAAAGCGGACAGGTCCAACGGCGTGCCGGTGGCGATAAGCACAAAGCTACTGCTCGGCGATCGGCGCCAAGTCTGAAGGGTAGGCGCTACGTAGACGTTCCGAAAACTCTGGCGCAGGGTGTGAGTGTAAGCGCGCAGGAAGTCACCTCGTCCACTGTCAATTATGTTAACTACATAGAGCCCATCGTCCTCCAGCCAGGCACGAACTCGGTCGTTAAACTCCTGCGTGGTCAGGTGGTAGGGTACGGAGCAGTCGTTGAAAGCGTCGCCCACGATCAGGTCATAGGCTGCGATAGGCTCCTGCGCCAGGAACAGCCGGGCATCCTGGTTGTGGGTCACGATATCTGTATCTTGGCTCAGTCCCATCATATCGTACGCCACCTGGGTGACGCCCGGATCGATCTCGATCACGTGGATGTCGCTGCCCGGGTAGACCGCCTCCATATAAAGAGGGAATGTGTACCCACCACCGCCGACGAAGAGGGCACGCAGGTGATCATCCCGCTGTGCTCGATAGGCAACCACTTCGGCAAACATCTGCTCGTAGCTGTAGACCAGCTGCGTCGGGTCATGCAGGCAAGTACAGCTATGCTCAAGCCGGTCCAAGATCAGCAGGCGTACCAACTCGCCACCCCGTTCTTCCTCGCGGACCTTGACGCAGTAGTAATTGGTCTCACGGGTACAGGGAGCACGCAGCCAGCCCTGCCTGAAAACCAGCACTGATCCACCTAAGATGATCAGAGCCAATATAAGTATGGGCTGCCAACGCCCCCCCAGCGTGAAGAGCAGGCTCATTGTCAGCAGGAGCGCAGCCACCCCCCAGACAATGGTGTAGCTGCCGAACCACGAGATTAGCACAAAACCGGTGGCAAACGTACCCACGATGCTGCCGGTCGCACCGGCAGCGTAAATCTTGCCCACGGTGATACCAGTCTCGGCCAGGTCGCGTACAGCCAGTTTCGCCACTACCGGCGAGATGGTGCCCAATATGACGCTAGGGATGAAGAACAGAGCGGTCGTGAGGATCAGGATTTCGAGGACGGGCCAGGCACCTGAAACGAAACTGCCCAGCACATCCACCGCCAAAATACCGAAGCAGGAGAGACCTCCCAGCAAGAAAATGCCTCCCAGAAGGCGCAGGGAAGCGCGGCGATCGGCCAGCAGACCGCCCAAATAGTTGCCCAGGCTGATGCCAGCCAGAACCACCCCGATGACACTGGTCCAGGTATAGAGCGACACGCCGACGTAGGGGGCGATGATCCGGCCCGCCACTAGTTCCAGGATCATGATGCAGGCGCCAGAGACGAACACGATGAGGTTCGGCCGCCAGAGCCAGTGGCGCACCAACGGAGCGGGCTCGGCTTCCTGAGCACGACTAGCGGAGGAAATTTGGACGACGTCTGTAGAGGTAGCCATAGATTCGAGCCTCACAAGAGATGCGCGAAGTGCAGCATACTTTGATCAGAATATCACCCAAAAGAGCAGTAGAAACAGGGCGGCAGTGGGGATGATAACCCAATCCAGATAGCCGGTTTTTATGGGCAGAGCGCGGCTGTGTTCCGGTGAAAAGCCCCGTGCTTCTGCCGCCAGGGCAACTTCTTCGGCCCGGCGCAGGGCATTGGTAACCACGGTGATGGCCAATAACTGCACAGCGCGCCATCGTTTTCGCCTCAACCCGCCCCGCATTTTCAGGCTGTGCCAGGCATGGGTAGCCGACTGTTGGAGCGCGGGCAGCAAGTTCAAAGCCACCCCCATCGAAAAACCCAGGCCGTGCAAGCCCAGCCGTTCAAATAGACCGGTCAAGGTTGAGATGTCAACCGAAGCGGTCAAACCATTCACCGCCACCAAAATAACCAACGCTCGCAGGGCCATTTGTAAGCCAAGCTGGACGCCTGTGCTTGAGATGGGGATACGCCCTACGTACAAGTCGGGCTCCCCCCACAGCGCCGGGGGCAACATCAGCAAAGCGACCATCAACAGCCAGCGCGGACGCAGCAATCGGCGATACGTACGCGGATAAGTTACTGAGGCGACGATCAAACACATGACGGCACTCAGCGGCATCAGCGCGGGTCGAACGAGCAAAATCATGCCCAAGTTCCAGATGAACACGCTCAGATAACCCAGCGTCCCCACTTGAAGCACAGAGTGTCTCTTGGGTTTATTGATCCGCAGGAACGATAAGGCACTCATTGGACAACCTGCAATGTAGCCAGCATACGCACGTTGAGTTTGCCCTCCTGGTCCGGCAACACCATACGGAAGGTCCCATCGTCGGCGCTGAGCGGGCCATCGGCCTGGGCGTAGGCCACCAGTGTATCGTCGAGCAAGAAGAGCTCTGGGTTATAGTTGACGCTGAAACCATCGCTGGCGATGGCTTTGACCGCCTTCGCAGCCTGGGGGTCAAACCCGGCGTCCTGCAATAAGGTGGTCAGCGGTACGCCTTGATAGGTAACGCCTTTGAATGCGGCTTCAACGCTTGCCAGGGATTTCAAACCATCAGCCGCGTAGCTCTTTTGGGTGCTGCCATCGGTGACCACCAAAAGGTTGGCAGCGGTGGTGGCGGCCGGTTCCGATGAACCGCAGGCCCCCAGGAAGAAAGCCAGTGCCGTAACGGTAATCAGGGCTAAGGGTAAGTGTTTCATCATTTGTACCTCCTGACAGTAGATTTAAGCCGATTTATGCTCTTGAATACTCAACATTTCGTCCCATGCGCTTTTGTAGCTGCCGGCCAACATCCCAGGCCAGCCAGCCGGCAAGGACACCGAGAATCAAATGTACCGCCACCAGGGCCGCAACCACCCCCCACACCACATTGCTGCTTATGCCCAACATCCGGCTGCCGTTGTCGATCATATCCAGCCAAACCACAAACGGATCCCGGCCAAAAAACAACAGGCCGGTGACAAGGGGCTGCAGCAGCGTCCACAGCACGCCCAAACCCCCGGCCAGCATGAACACAAGCCGACTCTGACGATTGGCGATTGAAAAGACAGACTCAGCCACAACCGCCTCGGTCAGGATTCCAAACATAGGGCCAATGACGATACTTCCAATGCTGAACAACTTGAGCAGCATGGCAATGACCCCCACAAACAGGGTTGAGCCTCGTACGGGGACAAACAGCCGGGCAATCAAAGCAATGGATAAACCTATTGCGGCCAAGACCGCCCCGCTGAAGGGGATATGCAAGCTCTTGACGACCGCGCCAAAGCTCATTTCCACGACACCCCATAGTGCACCGAATACGGCAATGGTGACCAGTTGACGCGTTGAGAATTTCATCGTCCATACTCCTTTCTTGTATGGTTTCTGGGATTTGGTTTAGCATGCAAATGACCATCCAGGACAATACGCCCCTCTCGTATGAGAACTACCCGACGGGCGTAATGGTGAACCAGTTTGTAATCGTGCGAAATCAGCAAAATAGCCATCCCCTGGCGATTGAGTGTTGCCAGAAAATCCATCAAGCGCTGCAAGTGTCCCCAATCCTGTCCCTGGGTTGGCTCATCTAGAATCAGCAGTCTGGGCCAGAGCGCCATGCAGGCGGCCAGAGCAGTACGCTGCTGCTGGCCAGTCGACAGAGTGAAGGGGGGCCGGGCACGCAGGGCCGTTAAATCGGCCACGTTGAGCGTCTGCTGATGCTGACCTTGGTCGAAGACGTCATAATTTTGGGGGCCAAAGGCCACCTCTTCATCCACCGAGTTGGTGAAGAGCTGTTCTGCCGGATTTTGAAAGAGCAAGCCCACATCCAGACCGGGCCGAGGCCGTTTGCCATCCCGATACGACACCCGCCCCTGCATCGGCTTGAGCAGCCCTGCTGCCACCAGCCCCAAAGTCGATTTCCCAGCCCCGTTGTCGCCCACCAGCGCCACAAAATCGCCGGGATACATCGAAAAATCAACGTTGTGGATAACCGCATGACCGTTGTATCCGGCAGACACCTCCTGCAACGATAACAACGGCGCCCCGTCGGCTGGCCGATGACCGTTACCGGCCATCAGTTTGTCCCAAGCGGTTTGGGGATGCTCCCCCGGACGACGCAGCCCCAACCGATGGCGGGTGTCGGCATTGGACAGCACTTGGTCGGCCGGGCCGTCAGCCACAATGCGCCCCTCGTTCATCAACACCACCCGATTGGCCAGCGAAACGGGTTCGGCCAGCCGGTGTTCGATGAGCACAATGGTGATGCCAAGCCGGGTACGCAACGCTTGCAGGTAAGACATCACCTGCTTGGTGCCACCAATATCCAGCGAAGCGGTCGGCTCATCGAGTACTAGCACCCGGGGGCGCATGGCCAGTACGGCGGCAATCGCCAGCCGTTGTTTTTGGCCTCCGGAAAGTTCGACCGGCTGATGCGCCTCCAACCCGGTCAGGCCCACGGCAGACAGCGCCCACGGCACCCGGCGCGCAATTTCAGTCTCATCCAGCCCTAGATTGCGCAGCCCAAAGGCCACTTCATCGTCAACCCGCAGGTGAAAAAGCTGCGAGGCCGGATTCTGAAACACTATCCCCGCGTGCTGCGCCAGGTCTGGAATGGGCTGCGTGAACGTGTTTAACCCGGCTACCGTCACCCTGCCCTCTAGCCGGGCCGGGATGGCGTGGGGAATCAAGCCCGCAATGACCCGCGCCAGGGTACTTTTGCCGCAGCCTGACGGCCCGGTCAGCAACACGAACTCACCTGGTGCGACGTGCAAGCTCACGCCGTCTAGCGCCCGCTGCTCGCCATAGTGTACGCTCAGTTCCTGGATGCGGATCATCTTCCGTCTCCCAATAGACCTATGATTTGTGTAGGCAAGTTGTCCCGGCTGGCAAGCGTCACGTCCAGTATGATCGGCTTCATTCCGCCCAGCCGCTCCCGGAAGCGTGACAACAGCGCTGGCCGGATGCTGACAAGAGCCAGGCGGTAGCAGCCTGCTGTTAGGACGGCCAGGCCAAGCTTCCATCCCTGCCCACGGTACAACTCCAGCGGCCCCAGCTCGTCAATCACCAGCAAATCGCACGGCGTGGCACTGCGCAGGGCCATCGTACCCCAAGCCAGCCCGTCGGCATAGAAGTGCCAACCTTCGGTCGCCGGGCCGTCGGTGGAGGCAACCAAGTCTGGGCAGGACTCAGGATTGGCCTCCGCCAGGAAGCGCCGCTGGCCAGTACGGATGTCTTCCACATCCAGTCCGACCCTACGACCGTCCGCCAAGCGAGGCGGCGTCAGGAGACCGGCTACTTCCAGCCCCCGCGCCCTGGCCAGCTTCACGGTCCGGAAGCACAAGGTGGTCTTGCCGCAACCAGATTCGCCGCTGAGTACCACAATTGTAGGTCGGGTCTTCATCGGTGCATCACTCCCCCTGGGCGCGCCAGCGCTGTCCGACATCCGGCCTGTCGTCGTGTGTATCCAGCCATGCCAACAGAAAATCAGCCACGCCGGCTGCGTCATCCAAGTCAAACTGGGGTACGTCGTTGGCTAGGCGCTCATTGGCGACCAGAGCTATCAGCTCGCCAGGCTCACAGAGCAACTTGGTGTTGTTGCCGATTCCCGACAGGTGGCCAGCCGCAGCTCGATGGATTTCGATCTTGGGATAGTCGCCCTGCTTGAAGCCCTCGGCCAGCACCAGGTCCACCCCGCCAAAATGACGGGCGATCACACCGTCTAGATCGGCAGCACCGTCTTCCTGATAAAAAACAGCCACCTGAACCGCACAGGCGCCCACCACCACATCTGCCCCGGCCTGGGCCAGACGGTAGCTGTCTTTGCCCGGCACATCGAAGGGCGTGGCGTGAGCGTGGTGTTTCAATACACCCACCTGCAGTCCTCGGCCCTTCAACTCCGGGATGAGCTTTTCCAGGAATGTGGTCTTGCCCGTTCCAGATTTGGCTACAAAAGAGATTACCGACGGCCCGACCCTTGGCAGCGAGTGAGCTTTAGGGTATACGAAGGGTACCACCTGGGCCTGCACCATAGCCCCTTCGGGAATGACCTCTGTCCCCTCCGGTATCGCTAAAAAGCCCTCGGTTCCGGCCATAGCTTCCAGGCGGCTGGTCATCTCAAAAGGCTGAAACACGACCCCATTATCCCTTATCTCAAACCGTCCCTGGATGAATTGGGTCCAGTCTATCTGTCCCTGCACACGCTCCCCAAGTCTGGCCACGGTCCTGGGGAGGCCTGGTCGTGTGTGCCCCCCCAATTTCATCAGCCCCGGCAGCGCGAGCTGGATAAAGGCCATCTGGTTGGAGGGTGGCCCTCCGGGCAGGCAGAAGACCGGTTTCCCTTGCCAAAGCCCGAAACCGACCGCTTTGCCTGGCCCTATTTTGACCCGGTGGTAGATCTTCTGCCAACCCAATTGGTCCAGCAGGCCAACCACCAAGTCCCGTTCCCCCTTCCAAGCCCCGCCGCTGGTGACGATGGCATCGCTCCCAACGCGGGCCTCGAGCAGACGGCCCTTGATCGCCTCGGCATCATCTTTGACCACGCTGACGGTGGTTCCCATCCCGTACAACGAACACCAGGCGGCCAGGGTGACCAGGTTGCTGGCAAACAGCCTCCCCTCGGGTAATTCTTCGCCGGGCGCGACTACCTCGTCCCCGGTGGCAACGATGGACACCCTCGGCTGCCGGATGACGGGGACCTGGCTATGGCCGGCGGCAGCCAGCAGCCCAACCTGAGCCGGCAGCAGGGGTGTGCCGGCCGAGACTAGAGGCTGCCCCACGGACACATCGTTCCCCTTTGGAAGGATATTCCTTCCCGGCTGGGCGTGGTTGGTCACCGTCACCCAATGGCCATCACTGCGGGCGAACTCCTCGGAAAGGACTGCCTCCGCACCCCTTGGGATCCTGGCACCACTCAGGATTCTGACCGCCGTTCCGCGGATCACCAGCCCTTCAAACTCGTCTCCTGCCGAGACGGAGCCGATCAGCTGTAATCGGACAGAGCCTTCGACAGTGGCGTCGGCGATGTCCGCCGACCGAACGGCGTAGCCGTCCTTCAACGATGCATCAACGGAGGGCGAATCTGCCAGCGCACAAAGATCTCTGGCTGCCACCCGGCCAGGGCTTTCTGACAGGGCGACTACCTCTGAGTCGAGCGGCGATATAGAGTCAAGGGTGAGTTGCCAGGCATCGGCATAGCTTGTGAGTGTCTCTGTCATCTGTAAGAGTCTCCAAACCTAAATCGCCGGCCTCCTCGTTGGAAGGCCGGCGACCCGGCACGATGGCCTGCTGCAATCAACAAGCAGGCTCTTTCTCCTTTCCAAGCACGAGGAGGCAGGGGCGTTTCCTTCCCCACCCACGACCATCTCCTCGCATAGAGGAGATGGCCCCCTGAGATACGCTCAGGGTCCGGCCCACTAAGCCATAGCGGAAAGCCGTAGGCTTGAGGGCTCGGAGAGGGATACTTTTCACGTTTTATGTGTCGTTGATCTCTCCACCTTCCGTTGCATATTCATCGGCCATTCCTGAAGAACCCCGGTCAAGGCAGCCTGGCTGACCTTGGCGGCCACCTTCTGGGCAATGTCGCGGAACGCCTGCGCCTGAGGTGAATCGGGCACGGCCACGACGATTGGGGCCCCTTTATCGCCTGCATCGCAGATATCAGGATGCAATGGAATCTCGCCCAGGAAAGGAACCCCAAGTTGCTCGCTCACGTCACGGGTTCGTCCTTCTCGGAAAATGCTGTGCCGCTTGCCGCAGTGGGCACACACGTAGTAGCTCATGTTCTCCACGAGGCCCAAGGTCGGAACGTTGACCTCGGAAAACATGTTGAGTGCTTTAACGGCGTCGTAGAGCGCCACGTCCTGCGGAATGGTGACTACCACGGCCCCAGTCAGCGGCACCTCATGCACCAGGGTCAGTTGTACCTCGCCGGTGCCCGGCGGGAGATCTACGATGAGATAGTCCAGTTTCCCCCACTCAACGTCCCGCAAAAGCTGCTCGATCATCTGCGTCACAAGATGCCCCCGCCACAGGATGGGGGCCTCCGGAGCCGCCAGGAACCCCATGGAGGCGACTTCGATCCCATACTGAGTCGCAGGCACCAGTTTCTCGTCACGAATGACTGGCTGCTGGCGGATGCCCATCATCAAGGGCACGTTAGGACCGTAGATATCGGCGTCCAGAAGGCCAACGTGGGCCCCACTCTCCGCCAGGGCCAGTGCCAGATTGACAGCGACCGTGGTCTTGCCCACCCCGCCCTTGCCACTTGCCACGGCAACGATGTGCCGCACGCCGGGGATAGGCCGCTTACCGGAAGCCCGCGCGCCCCACGGCACGCGGGCGCTGACGTTGACGATCACTTCTTCCACGCCGGGTAGAGTCTGGACAGCCGCCCGCGCAGCGTTCTCCAATTCTGCCTTGAGTGGGCAGGCCGGGGTGGTCAGGTTCAAGGTGAAGCTGACGTTCCTGCCCGCCACCACGAGGTCTTCGATCATCCCCAGGGAGACCAGGTCCTGACCCAGCTCCGGATCCATTACTTGGCCGAGGACGGCCAACACCTGCTTTTCGGTCACCCCATCATCGTTCACGGGATATCTCCCTGCTTGAAGATTCAAATTTCTGGGCCATTGCCTGTTGTATCCGCTCCTGGGGCGAGAGCAAGCGTCCTTGCCAGAGGGTCTGTGCACCGTCCTCGATGATCAGTTCCAGTGTCGGTTCCGAGAACTCAATTGCATCCTGATAGCAGATGTCACAGCACAGACCACAGGCGGTGCACTGGGCCGGCTGGAAGGTGATGGTCACCTGGTCCCCGCGCTCCTGCTTCCCCAAGGCGCCGGTGGGGCAGAAAAAGCTGCACATGGCGCAGCCGGTGCAGGCACCAGTAAATGTCACCTGGGCAAAAGGCCAGCCACTGACGGGGGATCTGGCCTGGGCCGGTCGGCCCAGCTTCCGCAAGCTGCGCAGCAGTAACTGGTGCTTCGTGGGAACGCGTACGGGAAGTTCACCCCTCACGGGAGTCTGTCCCTCTCCGATCTGCGCGCCCTGGCTGCTCAGGACACTGTCAACGGTGACTGTTACCATCCTGGTCGTCTCTCGGGTCAGCAGGCTAAAGAACGCTCTCCGTGAAAGACCCTCGGACGCCGCAGGTGCCGCAGGTGGCTGAGCCGCCATACCTGGCCTAGGGGGCAGCTCCCGGCCGATAAAGATCCGCTCTTGAACCCCGAAGGCCTGGAGCAGCCCGTTTGCCTTTTGCACTACCTGCTCGGCTACCGCACGACCGATCACATAGGGACATTCCTGGCATGCTTCATCCATAAGCCAGGCCGCTTGAGCCCCCTCGGCGACCGTTCCCACCAGGATGGACTCGTCAAGCCTGCCTATGCAGTTGACCTGAATGAAGTGATCGCCATCTCTGCCCTTGGCTTCCAGATACCGTGGGCAGGCGAAAGCGACCGAAGCGCCTTCCTTTACCCGTTCCTGGATTTGGGTGAGCAGTTCCACGTTTGTCGGGGCTTGGGCCTCCAAGGCACCCGTGGGACACACAGCGGCGCACATGCCGCAGCCCGTACATTCATCGGGGTCAACCTGCAGCGATTCTCCCCAGGTGATGGCCTGCGCGGGACAGTAGTCGGCACACAGCGTGCACGATGAGCGCCGGTGTCGCAGCTTCGAACACTGCTGAGGATAGACTCGTACAGCCCGGCTCTCTATACGGGTTAAGACGTCCACGAGTTGGTCAAGTCCTGGCCTAAGCATAGACTCCCCTACCCCCCCTCCGGCCGTTCGGCAAGCTGGACCTCAATAGTCATCTCCCGGTCATCCCGCATCACGGTGACCTGGATGGCCTGGCCGACGGTGGTTAAGGTACTAGTGGCCTGTGGGAGTTTTCTACGCCGGGTTATTGATAGCGGTAGCGCATCGGAATGTAAGGCTCCTCGGTACCGAAGCCAGGCCCGACCCACTTCACCCACATGAAGACGCCACACTCATCCACCAAATCGCGCGAGCTGACCTGAACCTCAGGCCATTGCTGAATGGTCCGCGCTCTGGCATAGGGATCCTCGACGATCGTGCTGCGGATGGCCAGCAGAGTGAGGACGATAGCCAGGAAAATGAGCAACGGGATCCGGCTTTCTTCGCGAGGTGTTCCATGTGCAACTGAGTTGGTTATCATTTCTCCCTCCTGGCCAAGCCAGGCGACGACACCAGTCCTTTCCTTACCTAAGTAACTGCACGATCATCTCCAGGAAGCGGGTGGTGACCACGTTGAAGTAGATCAGCCCCAGGTAAAAGCCGGCCGCGTAGGCCCAGTAGGTCTTCTTGCCTTCCATGGCCATAATGTGCAGCCGGTAGGGGCAGCCACCAGACAGGCAGGCGAAGAAGCCCAGGCCCAACCCGCCCACGATGGCGAAGAGCCAGGCGGATTTCAGGTTCATCCCGGCGGTCTCCAGCAGCATGGG
>JABAOF010027241.1_pt4 | contig 16979 bp, 18 predicted proteins | sample 7062171 | NCBI WGS metagenome assembly JABAOF01 (sample SAMN14538628, study PRJNA623070) | marine sediment metagenome | biome: marine biome [ENVO:00000428]; feature: marine pelagic biome [ENVO:01000023]; material: deep marine sediment [ENVO:00002113] | place: India: Gulf of Khambhat ...
CACGAGTCCTCAGAACTACCCTCCTTATCCTGAGCTGACGGTCGACGAAAATAGAAAAACGCGGCTGAGCTTATTCCCCTTTTTTCTTCTCTGCCACCTTGCCGATCCAGATGGTGGCAATTACCGCGATGATGGTTACCACAACAGCGTAGATAATCATCTGGGTTAATCCTTCTGGATCTCCGAAGGCCTTGGCAAAGATGGCTTTGATGGCGCCGTTCCAGGCTAATGCAGCGACCAGGCCGAAGGCGGCTGTAATTAAAGCGGCTAGTTTTTCTGTGACTTCTGATTTCATAGAATGACCTCCCTCATATATAGTGTGTTTGTTTTATATAAAAAATGAAGAATTTTTGTCAAGAACTTGATGGGGTCAGACCTTCCTAATTTTCATAATAAGATATGGGTATTTGCTACTCCCGCATAATCGAGAATGGAAATTAGGAAGGTCTGACCCCATAAATCTGGTTTTTGGATCATGCTTCCATTAGAATAGAAGAGAAAATGTATCAGTACTGTCCCTTGTGCGGTTCGGGTTTGAACTCTCGGGAGGAGGAGGGAAGGAAGCGGCTTTTCTGTCCGGCTTGCCAGTGGATACATTATGAGAATCCTCTGCCGAGTGCAGCGGCTCTTGTCCTGAACGATAAAGAGGAGATACTTTTGGTAAAGAGAGGAGTCGAGCCGGGCATGGGAAAGTGGGCTCTGCCTTCCGGTTTTATCGAGATCGAGGAGACTCCAGAAGAGGCTTGTCTGCGGGAGCTTAACGAAGAGACTGGATTGGAAGGAGAAATACTCAGATTGGTCGGTGTCTATTCACAGGAATCCCAGGTTTATGAGAAAGTCCTCATTATCGGTTATGAGGTGAGGGCTCGAGGCCATCTCTCACCCGGTTCGGATTCCCTTATGGCAGCTTTCTTTCCTCTCGATGAAATTCCTGAAATCGCTTTCTCAAGCCATCGAGAGCTCATCCGAGATGGTCTGACCAAGGATAAAGAATGAAAGCCTATCTCGATTGTTAACCCTGTTTCTCCAGCCAGACGCTGAAAACGGCCAGGATGATCACCTCGGATGAAGAAAAAATCCACAGAATCTTGGTTGAGGTGAGCTTAATCCTTCCCAGGCTCTCGCCCTTTATCCAGAGTGGAAGAGAAGGATCTAATCCTCGAAGGACAGGTTGTTGACAGCTCTCAAGGTGGCGATTGCCGGAAATGTCATAGATTTTGGGGCCAACGCGAATTTTGATCTAAAGAAAGACATTGAGAAGCCGGACATTAACGATGCCATCCGGGAAGATGCCTTGGCGGTCGGGATCGAAGAGGTCGCAGAAATTATCTCTTCCGGTTGTGATGCGCCAGGCATGATCCTGAGTCTATGTTCTAAGGAGTTTCTGAATGTCTGCCGCCAATCCGATCTCGTCATCAGCAAGGGGCAAGGAAACTATGAAGATCTCTCCGAAGAAAGGAGGCCGATCTATTTTCTGTTGAGCGATTGACCGGTCTTCTTATTTTAGTTTATCTCCTGCGAACCCAGAGCCTATTTGCCGAGGATGACCCTTAGATTGTGATCAGAGAGTTGGGTAGAGCGGACAGCAACCTATCCTGTTTGACAGGGTAGAAAATTTATGAATACAATAAACCAAATTAATGCGGAGGAGGACTTCATGAATCAAAGCAATCCAATCGAAGAAAGAAATCCGCTCAAAAGTCTTACCAGGAGAGATTTTGTCAAATACTTGATGGCTGGCTCTGCCCTTTCAGTGGCGGCTCTGAATCGACTTAATGCGGGTGTTTACCAGAGCATCAAATCGCTAAACCAGGAATACATCCAAGACGAAGCACCAGACGGTGTCTACTGGGATGGCATCCGAAAACATTTCTTGTTCCAAGACCGGTTGATCATGATGAATAACGGCACTCTCGGGCCAATGCCCAAACCTGTCTACAACACGCTGATCAAGTGTTGTAAGCTCCAGGTGACCAATCCTTTTGATTGCTATAATTTCATACCCAGGAAAAAAGAAGAAGTCCGAACCAAGTTGGCCAGGTTCATCGGGGCCTCTCCCGATGAGGTGGCCATAACCAGGAACACGACTGAAGGCATGAATTTCGTAGCTAATGGATTAGAAATGGAGGCGGGGGATGAGGTTCTCCTTTCGAACATGGAACATCCAGGGGGAACACATCCTTGGAATATGAAGGCTAAAAGGTACGGGATAAAAATCATAAATGTCCCGATCGGACTTCCTCCAAAGAGTGTCGAAGAATTCGTGGATGCCTTCAAAGAAGCGATAACTCCGAGGACAAAAGTCATCAGCATCAGTCACACTGTCTACATTTCCGGGTTGATTGCCCCTCTTAATGAATTGAGTAAGATGGCTCATGAAAGAGGCGTTCTTGTTCTTGCCGACAGTGCCCATGGCTTAGGTATGCTCAACCTGTCCATGAAGGAGTTGGGGGTCGATTTCTTTGCGACCAGTCCTTATAAGTGGTTGGGGGCCCCAACAGGAGTCGGGGTGCTTTATGTCAAAATGGACGTCCAGGATAAGCTGTGGCCGACGATCGCCTCCTCAGGCTGGGATTCTCGCAGGAGTGCGAGGAAATTCGAGACCGTCGGTCAAAGAGCTGATTCTTTAATCATTGCACTTGGGGAAGCTCTGGATTTTCAGGAAGCCATCGGCCGAGAGCGAATAGAGAGAAGAGTCAAAGCCCTTGCCGGCTATTTGAAGAGAGAGTTGAGAGAGATTCCCGGTGTTCGGCTCCACACCTCGATAGATCCCTACATCAGCGGGGGATTGACAGCCCTTTCTGTCGAGGGCATCGAACCAAGAAAAATCGTCAATTACATGCGAGAGAAATACAACATCGTTATCAGAACGATCGGGAATAAGAAAAAGGGAACTTACGGCATAAGAGTCTCCACGCCTATCTACATAACGTTCAAGGAGATCAATATGTTCTTGGAAGGCATGAGACACTTGGTCAAGCATAGAGCCTAAGTCGACCTGGTCTCAGAACAAATTGGCCAACTCCCGATCAGAGTATTTCTCTGGTACAGGTTCCACTATTATATCGAGCTGAAGCTTAATCCCCCTGAATCCCGTATTTCATTTTTTCAGGTTCATTGAAATCCACATAGTAACCTAAAGTTTTCCATACAGAACACTTTTCTAGAAGATCATCACCCGAAATTTGGCTTGCTCCACTAATTCTTTTATCTGGTGAAGCTGTGCTCTTGAGGCCGGTTTTAACCCATGGGAAGGATAGCCCCTATCCATGGTGTAGATTTGAACCGAAAGGGGTTTAATCCTTTTCAACCGTTCGATCCATTCGTGGATGTTATCGGGTTGGAGATTACCGGCATGTCCGTCAGCCCAGAGCGTTTGGATGGTGATGTCGGATAACTGAGTTAAGCCTTGGGTGATCTTTTCCAGAGTTATACCTGGACAAGGCTGGTTATATGTTCTGAAAACTGGAGTGCTGCCGCAGTCGAGCTTCATGATGCGGAGATCAAGCTTGGCCAAAGCCTTCCTGATGTTTTTTTTAAAAACAAAGGCGGAATTGGAGAGGATAGCCGTTTTAGCGTTTGGTGCCAACCTATCGCGTGTGGCATTCGCTCCTTCGACAATTGTTCTGAAGTCGGGATGGAGGGTCGGTTCGCCATTGCCCGAGAAGGTGATGTAGGCTGGCAGTTTTTCCATGGACATCAAGGCCTCTTCCAAAGCCTGTATCACGACTTGTACCGACGGGAGTCGGTTGTCGGCACCATTTGGCTGATGCGCCTCGGTCCAGCCATACTGACAGTATACACAGTTAAAGGGACAAACTTTCTTATCGGTAGGCAAAAGGTTAATCCCGAGTGATAATCCCAATCGCCGGGAATTGACCGGGCCGTAGATGATGTGTCTTTGGAGCTCGATCAGCATCTGCCTTTTCCTTTCTCTAATCCAGTCAGGGCGTTACCGAGTCTTGTGAAGCCCTCTTTTATTTCCATCTCGCTTATCTTGGCGATTGAGAGGCGGAAGTACTCTGAGCCCTGGCCATCAGGGAAATAATAGCTTCCTGGAGAGACGATGACTCCAAATTCTGATAGATGTTCCTGTAGGCAGACTTCGTCCATCTTCCAGGGGATTTTCACCCAGATTGTATACCCGCCCGCCGGCGGGGTCCAGGTAACGCTGCGGGGAAAGGAATCCTCCATCGTTTTTTGAGCTACCTGCATGCGCTTCCTAAAAATGCGGTGGAGGCGACGGAGCTGTAGATCGTAGTAGCCGCGCTTCAAGAATTCAGAGAGGATGACTTGGACAAGATTTCCACTATTCAGATCAGAGAATCGCTTGATCGCTGTCAACCGGTCTATACATTCCTTGTTGGCCGTGACCCAGCCTATTCTCAACCCAGGGAAAAGCGTCTTGGAGAATGTTCCCAAGTAGATAACGGTTTGCTTCTCATCGATGGATTTGATCGGGAGAGGCACCCGGCCAAAATATTTCATGTCCTCCTCAAATCCATCCTCCACGACAGGAATCTGGTGCTCGATGCAGATGTTGAGCAATCTTTCTCGATGCTTGTGGGTAGTCGTGATTCCTGTCGGATTTTGAAAATTGGGTATGGTGTAAACAAAGCTGACTTTTTCTTTCTCCAAAATTTTTTCCAAACGCTTAAGATCAAGACCATCTGGCATCATCGGAATGCCGAGGATTTTGACTCCATTGAACTTGAGGAGAGGGATGATGTTGGCATAGGTTGGAGACTCAACGACAACGTTTTCCTCTGGTTTGGAGAGCATTCGGATGATCAGGTCTAAGGCCTGTTGAGCCCCGTTGGTGATAAGGATTTCATCCTCTGAGACGGAAATACCATGGAGACGCAGACGGCGGGCGATTTGACGTCGCAGCTGAGGATAACCTTTGTGATCACCGTACTGGAGCGAATCAGCTCCACTCTGCCAAAGAACATGGCTGATGCACCTTTTGAATTCGGCCATCGGATACAGACGACGGTCGAGATCGAGCTCAGATATGTTGATGGCGTCTGTTCGAAGATGAGTTTGAGGTGGCTTTTCTGGGGAATAATGCCCAAATATTTCGTAAATCTTCTGAGCGGAGGCGTTGGAGGCTCGTTCCCATGAAATGGAGCTTTTTCTTCCTGGGGTATAGACGGCTTCCCTGCGCCTTTTCTGAATCCTATTGTAAGAGCCAGGTCTGGATTGTAGGTAACCGAGGGCTTGGAGCTCCTCGTAGGCGCGGATGACCGTCGAGCGATTAACACCCAATTTATTAGCCAAACCTCTTGTCGAGGGGAGAGCTTGCTCAGTTTCCAGAGAGCCTTGATCGATCAACGTTTTAATCTCATCGATGATTTGCTGGTAGAGAGGTTTGGGGCTGGATTTTTCGATTTTTAAGAGCATCGGAATCTCCTCCAATTTTTCTTATACTTCATAATTTAAGATTTAATTGGTATATGTCAACATCCAATTATGACAAAAATAAAACCAACCAATTTGTTTATTATTTGTTTAAGATAGAAAATTGATGATAGGTTGGTTTAGTGACGATAAGAATGACGATTAGTTTGGGTTTTTCGCCAAGCGGTTAAAGGATAAAAGATAATGAGACATTGCTCAAAAGGAGAATTTCGGAGTGATATAAAAGGCGCCATAAGCGAAGGCTAGTCTTCCTCTTCCTTACCGATGTTCTTTATGTTTCTCGAAAAGTTTCAGACAGCTAGAGCAGAAGACGGCCTTTTTCCTATCCGTATCGACTAAGCTGTTGGAAAAATGCATGACGCACTCTGGGTTGGGACAGTGTCTGAGTCCTAAGGCATGGCCGAGTTCATGGACGGCCTCCTTGACTGTCCGCTCCAGAAAAAGGGCTCTGTCATCGGGAAATCCGTAAAAACTCTGATGAAGGCGAGCCAGGGAAATGATGGCGAACTGCCCTCCGAGTTCAGCTTCTCCGAAGACGAAATTGAGCTGAGGTACGTATAAATCAACACCAGTAATGGCCAAATACTTCTCCTTTTCGCTCGAGGAGACGAGGTTGTGGAGTTCATCCAGGATGTGGGATGACAAGTACTGTTTTCGCTGAGGATTGTATGCCTTTTTTGGAATGTTCATGCCGTCATGGATTTCCACATTGCGGTGAAAGGTCTCGGCGAGACGGCTTTTTAGAGTTTCCAGAGTTTCCTCGTCGATATCGCCTACAGGAAGAAGATAGATCTTGGTTTCTTGGTGGATTGAGGTTTTGTGGATAGACATTTCGATGGATGCTCCACAGATGAAACAGACTAATATCAGGATAATTATATAAATAATATTTTGATTGCCCAACTGGTTTTTCTTTGGAGTTTCCTTGTTATTCGGATAGCTCATCATACCGAAAACAATCGATGGTGTGGTCGTTGACCATGCCCACAGCCTGCATGAAGGCATAACAGATCGTCGATCCCACAAATTTGAATCCCTTCCTCCTGAGATCCTTGCTCATCGCATCTGATATCTGAGTCTTTGCTGGGATGTCTTTGATGTTTTTCCATGCATTTTGCCTGGGCTTTCCCCCGACAAACTGCCATATATAAGTGTCGANNTTCCTCAGGTCATAATCCGCTATCTTTCGAGGATCAAAACGGTCAAAAGCCTTGCGAAAGTTTTCGCGCTTTTCCAGGATCATTCGCCAGCTCAACCCGGCTTGCATTCCCTCAAGAACGAGGAATTCGAATAATCGGCGGTCATCATGCAGGGGGACACCCCATTCCTTGTCGTGGTAATTCCTGTAGAGCAGATCTTCCGGGACCCAAGCGCATCTGATGAGCGAGTTTCGGTTCTTCATCAAACGATTTCTATCATGAATGTACACATCTTTCTAGGCGATTGCAACAGAATTTCCGAACCTGTATTCAAATTTACTTTTAGACCTTTTTCTTTTATCATGGACGATGATTTTTGACAGCCTTTCAAGGTGGACAAGGTTAAGATGAAGAAAAAGAGATTCCTTCAGTTGCTCGTTTTTCTCCTATTCATATCGTCGTGGCTGTTTGCCGAAGAACATGAAATCTCTGCTCTGGAAACGTCTCGACCGATTTCAGTAGACGGTGACCTCGACGAGCCTCAATGGCAGCAAGCTCAGAAGGTGAAAGGGTTCACTCAGAGGGAGCCGGCTGATGGAGAATTGGCTACGGAGCCCACGGAGCTGTGCATCCTGTATGACGATAACAACCTCTACATCGGGGTGCTCTGCTTCGACAGCCAGCCCTCCAGGATTGTAGCCAGTCAGATGAGAAGAGATGGAGAGCTTATGAATGACGATTATTTCGAAGTCTTCATCGATTCTTTCCACGACCATCGGAATGCCTTTTATTTTGCTATCAACCCATTGGGTGCCAAGCGTGATGGCCTGATCCGAGATGAGGGAAATAGTATCAATTGGGACTGGGATGGTATATGGAAGGTGAAGGTCAAGACAAACGAGCGGGGTTGGACCGCCGAGATCTCCATTCCGTTTTACACCCTCCGTTTCCAAAAGGGCCGAAGTCTGGCTTGGGGGATTAATTTTGGTCGCCACGTCGCTCGAAAAAGAGAGGAAAGTTACTGGTCCCCTGTTCTCAGGGATTACGGCTGGTATGGAAAGTACAAGATTTCTTTCTTTGGGCATCTTAGGGGGTTAGATAACCTGAAACAGGGAAAAAGGGTCCATCTTATGCCCTATGTTATCGGGGGAGGAAATCAAGAGGAGAGAGGAGATCCTTTTTCCACCTCTGGAGATTTAGGCCTTGATCTTAAGTATCGTCTGACTTCAAACCTGACAGTAGATGTGACCGTTAACACCGATTTTGCCCAGGTTGAAGCCGACCAGGAGGTGTTTAACCTGACCCGCTTCAGCCTCTTTTTTCCGGAAAAGAGGGGATTTTTCCTCGAGGGTGCGGATATCTTCCGTTTGGGAGAGAGATACAGGGAGCATGAACCACCATCGACATTGTTCTTCTTCAGCCGATCCATCGGCTTATCAGAAGATGGCCGAGAGATCCCTATCATAGGGGGCCTGAGAGCCACCGGGAAAGCCGGAGAATTTGATTTGGGCATCCTGGATATCGTAACGGATCAGACTTCGTACATAGAAGATGATGAGCAGGTCGATATCGAGAGAGCCAACTTTTCTGTGTTCCGGATTAAGAGAGATTTCCTGCAAAAATCCACCTTTGGGCTCATGTTTCTGAGTAAAAACTCTCTGGACAGTCCTGCCTACAACCGAGGAGGCGGGTTTGACTTCAACCTTGCTTTCGGCAAATCTCTTCAGATAGGCGGCTTTGCGGCCAAGACATTCTCTCCAGATACGAAGGGGAAAGACTGGGCTGCATACCTGGATTTGTCCTATTGGAGTGACTTTTGGGTGGTTGATATGTCCTATACCGACATCGGCGAGAATTTTAACTCAGAGATGGGCTTTATTCCGAGAACAGATATCCGGAAGATAAGAGCGAACATCAGCATTAGCCCTAGGCCGAAGGTCCTTAACATCCGTCAGATGTTCATCTTTAATAATTTTACATATATCGAAAATCATGCCGGTCAGCTTGAATCGCGGAATAATTTCACCGGAATCTTTAACCTCTTCCAAGACGGAAGCCAGCTATTTTTCGGTTTTGCTCAGAATTATGAATTCTTATCCGAAGAGTTTGAAATCAAAGAGGATGTGTTCATTCCCGAAGGTGTCCACAAGTTCAATATGGGTGTCAGCTTCTTTGAGACAGACAGGACTAGAGATATTGCGCTCCGCGGAGAGGTCAACTACGGCCAATTCTATAATGGCCACTTGTTCCGGTTGAACACGAGCGGCTTCCTCAAGCTTTCAAAACATCTAAACATAGAATTCATCTACGATCGCAATCAGTTTGATTTGCCGATCGAAGGAGGAAAGTTCACCACCAACATCGCTGGCAGCCGAATCATCTATTCCTTCAGTCCGGATCTTTTTGCTAAGGCCTATCTTCAGTGGAACGATGAGGAGAATCTGTTTATCAGCAATGTTCTCGTCCGCTGGATCTACAAGCCAGGAGCAAACATTTATTTCATCTACAACGAGACACGGAAGCTTGGCACGGCCGGCTATCTCGAAGACCGGGCCCTGATGATTAAAGTAAGCTTCCTCATCAACTGAAAAAAGGAGAAAAACCATAAGAGAACTGGCTTTCGTGGCGGGATGTTTTTTGTTGTTCGTACTCTATTTGTCCCGAGAATGTCACCTCATCAATCGGAAGAGCCGATCCATCCCGCTCCGGATTTGCGTCACAGGAACCCGCGGAAAATCGAGTGTCACCCGTCTGGTCGCATCTGTGCTGAGACAGGGGGGATATACAGTGCTGGCTAAGACTACAGGAACCAGACCAGTGATTCTGTATCCCGATGGTCGTGAGGAGGAGATAAAAAGGAGAGGATTGCCCTCGATTTTTGAGCAGAAAAAGATCCTGAGACTTGGTAAAGACATGAAGATCGATGCCTTGGTTTCGGAGATAATGAGTATCCGTCCAGAGACCGCCTATGTGGAGTCGACCCAGATTTTGAAGCCTCAAATCCTGGTCATCACTAACGTTCGTCTCGACCACCTGGCTGAGATGGGGCCCACAAAAGACCGGATTGCTCGCGGCTTTGCCTGCTGTGTGCCTCGAGGAGGCACGGTGGTCGTTCCTCAGGATGAATTTGTTCCTGTTTACAGACAGGTTGCTGCAATGATGAAGGCAAAAGTCATCCAAGTCTCTAAGGATTCTCTCGAACATCACTCCATTCTAGATCAGAAATTTCTGTATTTTGAATGGGAAGAGAATGCGCGTCTTGCCCTGGCTGTGGCTGATTTTTTGAAATTGGATAGAAAAAATGCCTTCAGAGGTATGATGAAAACGAAGCCGGACTTTGGCAGCCTCAAGATGTGGAGAGTGGATTTGGGGTCGCCTCCCTGTCAGCTTGAATGCGTAGGTTGCTTTGCAGCTAACGATCCTGAGTCAACTCGTCTTGCTTTATCAAAACTACAGAAAGTGATAGGAATTGAGGAGAAAAAGTGGGTGGGGCTTCTTAACCTCAGGAATGATAGGGGAGACCGGACGCTCCAATGGTTGACCGCTTTGAAAAAGAGGATTTTTCCTGAATTCAAGCGAATATACCTTGTGGGATTCCATGCTCAGGCGTTTAAGAGAAAATTCGGGGCTTCGAACGGGATTTCACTCCATATCCTGAAAAGGAGTAAACCGGATAAGCTTCTGAGCCAAATCCTGCAACAGGAAAAAGGCGATTGCGTACTGGTAGGCATCGGAAACATAGGCGGTGTAGGCAGAGATCTTGTGGATTTTTGGGAAAAGGAGGGTGAGCCGCATGATCTATGAGACATTGCTCGTCGGGATCCTCATGGCCATCCTGTTTATCGAGATTACCGACATTTTTCCTGGAGGAATCATCGTCCCGGCTTATGTGGCCCTTTATCTGGATGAACCCTTGAGAGTGCTCGTAACGATCGGTGTCGCCTTCCTGAGCCTTCTCTCCTACAGATGGCTTTCTCGCTACCTGATTCTTTTCGGGAAGCGTCGATTCGTCATGTATATTTTGCTTGGAGCGATCTGGGCCCAACTCTGGTTTGCCCTTTTGCCTTATGTTTTTAAAGGGCCATCAGGGCTGAAGGCCATAGGCTGGATCATCCCCGGACTTTTGGCCAATAACCTGGAAAAACAAAAAGTGTTTATCACCCTGGCATCGTTAATTGTTGTATCGACAGTGACCTACTTTTTGGTTCGGGTCATAGGATGGATTTTTCCTTAGCTGATGAATCTGAAGGGCATACATTGTTGACGAGAGGAGCTTGGTTCTTGGAGATTAAACCGATCAAAATGGTGTACCTATTTTTTAACCCAAAAAGACTAATTCCTAAAGAAGGAGAAGGAAGAAATCAATCAGGTATTATCATTCTGATGCTCGTAAGCATTCTGTGTTTCATATCCGTGAAAATCATTCCCTTCTGGGGCGTAGAAAGGATGAACAAGGAGATGGTGAACGCTTCAAGAATCATGATGGAAGCAATAACCAAACTCAGAGAATGTCAGTACGTGGCTAAAATCTCTATCGATAGGCAATTCGATCCCAATCAGACTGGACTCATCGGGATCAAATTTTCGCCACTCACCACATCCCTGGGTCAACTTGAAGCCAAAAGAACGACGACTAACCCCAATTTCGCGGCTCTTGTTGTTTTTTTATTGAGAGAAGCCGGAGTAAGTAGAGGAGAAACGATTGCTGTCGGCGCATCTAGCTCTTTTCCAAGCTTGATCGTAGCCGTGCTCTCTGGGGCCAAAGCCTTGGGACTGAAGCCCCTCCTGATATCGTCTCTTGGTGCCTCACAATGGGGAGCCAATCGCCCGGATTTTCATTGGCTTCTTATGCATGATTGCCTCGAGGAGGCCGGAGTTTTTGAGGTCAAGCCTATTGCTATGTCATTGGGTGGTGACCACGATAGAGGGGAAGAAATGAAGGTGGTGATTCGCTCCTTACTCAGGTCAGAAGTCGAGAAGAGAGGGATTATGTTCATTGATGAACCGGATTTGTCGAGGAATGTTGATTTGAGGATGGCTCTTTATGATGAACAAGCAGGAAAAGATGAGATTAAAGCTTTTATTAATATCGGAGGAAGCTGGTCCAATATCGGAACAGATGTTTCTGTGCTAGAGCTGAAGCCAGGTCTGGCCAAAAGTAATCGCATTCATCTGCCGGAGAAGGGGGGTGTCATCCATGAAATGGCGGCCAGGAATATTCCGGTGATACATCTTCTCAACATCCGAGGGCTTATCAGCCGTTATGGCCTTCCTTGGGACCCTATTCCCCTTCCACAACCAGGAGAGGGAAGGATATACTTGAGGGCTCGGGAAAAACATCCGTTATTTTTTATGGTATCGTTGGGTTATCTTTTGTTTGTTTCTTTTTTTATCGTCTGGCGAGGAACGAGGAAAAGATTTTTCAACTTCAAATAGCAAAATTCGGGAAGGGAAACAGGTTTTTTGGAAGGAACGCCCGGAGTGATGAGGCTATTATTTCTTGTTTTTTATGGTTATGGACACAAGACAATGATAGGATTCCAAGCTTTCTCTGTACTGACAAAGATCCCTCTTCACGATGAGCACCCCTAGAGGATAATCTTCCCAGCGATAAAACTTAATATCTCTCCGCAAACCCGTGATTGAAGACAGCTCTTTGGCTCCGTGTTTAACTGGAGGCAACTCCAGCCTTTTCAAGATTGCATTCAAGGATGAGATTCTTTTCAGACTGAGAAAACCACCCGTTTTGTCGAGAGAAAGAATAAGTTTGGGCCGAGGATCTTCAAAAATATATCGCTTTCTAAACTCTCCATATGGAGAGCCGCTCTCGACTCGATAATTTAGAGCCGGCAATTTTTCTGGGAATAGATTTTGCTTGATTTCGGGAAAAGTCCATTCTCCGATTTCACTCCGCTGGAAAAAGATGAACGCCAAAAAAACAATGATAAATATCAGAGACACCCGGAGTAATATTTCTCCTTGTTTTTTGATGATCACCTTGAGCAGCCAGAGAGAACAAAGTGCTAAGAGGACAAGAGAAATCGAATTTGGGGTGATCAAATCAACGATAGATTGTAAGCTCATCTTCTCGATTAGATAGTATGCAGATATTATGCCTAGATGAGATTAAATTAAAGACAGATATAAAATTTACTCCTTATCAGACTCTGATCTGATATCCCGTCCCTACCTATTGTATTTTATCAAAAATTGCATGAGGATTGTACAGAAACAAGGATAATAAGATGTGTTCTCACCAGTCATTCAGCCACTCTTCGAGTTGAGCACAGGTAAGGAGTGTGGCAAAACCATAAGAGAGGTTGACGAGTGATGCCATATGGAATTCCTCGTTGACTGTAGCCGTACCATCGGCCAGAAAAAAGACTCGGAAATCCCGAACAAAAGCCTCCCGGGCTGTGGTTTCACAGCAGAGATTGGTCATCACTCCTGCGATGATGACATCGCTGATCTTGGCCTCGATTAGGCTCTGTTCCAATCCTGTGTTGTAGAAGGCGTTGTACCGGTTTTTCCCGATCACAATCTCAGAAGGTTGCACCTCCAGCTCAGGTAGAAGTTGGCTCTCGGGTGTTCCTTTAATGATTAATTCAGGCCACCAATCTCCCAGTATCCCTTGAGATTCACCAGGCGCATGGCTGTGTTGAGTAAAAATAATGGGAATGTTTTTCTCTCTGCCCCGGACCAGAATTTTCTTGATGTTTGTCAGGATGGGAAGAGCTATCTCTCGAAAATATTCTTGGAGGTCGATAAAGAGGATAGCCGATTTTCTTGGTTCGGGCCTCCAGTGGTGGGTGTTAAGCATTTGGACAACATCATCCATATTTTTCATGATCTTTCCTTCTCGTCTGACCCATGCCCTTTTCTGTCTTTGTACCTATTCCAGCGTAAAAGGCAAAGTTGGCCAAGGCATTGATCATCCTTCTTTTTTCTTTTTCCGTTGACGGTGGGAGCTGGTAAACAGCCGTTCCGATAAATCCGAGGATTTCTTCCTTCCTGAGATAGGTTGATGCGGTCTTCAGGTTGAACCGCTGGATTCTCATATTTTCAAATTCTTTCTTGATATCTGAGGGGATTTTCGTCTTGGAGAATGTATTCCACTTTTTGCGTAGAGAAGAAAAAACAAGGCGTGGAAGAGGAAAAATCAGTTCACCAGTCGCTTTTCCGAAAGATGCAGGGGAGCAGAACTCGAGAGTGATACGGAATTCAGGCTGCGCTTCTTCCAGAAGTTGTTCGAAGGATATGAAATGTGCCGGAGTAGCCTTTTGCATATCGATTTTTTCGATAGCGATTTTTCCGTGGGCAAATCGAACGGGTTCTTCTTCTGCAGAGAGAGAAAAAAAACCTTGAACAACAGGTTCTAAAAAATCTTTCTGCAGACAGGTGATTCGAAAAGATATTCTATCCTTAGGAGAGAGATAAGAGTGTTTCCCAGAAAAATTTGCCCCCTTCAGAAGGGGAGAGAGAGTTAAAGGTTTCTCGTTTTTCTCCATCTGGAAATTGTGGGCCAAGGTTGGATTTTTCTTCCTCAAAACATCGAGCAAGAGATGGAATAGCGGCTCTTCGCCCCGCCCCACGATTTTTAGATCATCCTGGGGCCTGAACTTGATCAGAATACTGGAAATCATGGTCTTCTGAATATAATGCCTGCGGCATGCACCGTCAACCCGAAGTCTAAAAGAGGGGACGTCTCCTTTTATCGTTCCCTTTTTTCATCTCCTTCGACGAGGGGAATCCCATACGGTCCGTCGATGAGGATGGCTGCTCGAGGCACTCTTCCCAAGAGGGCATGAAGCCTGTCATGAGCCCAATAGAAAGCATTCTCTACGAGCTTTTGGAGAGAGGTGGATCCGGGAGCGATTGTTCTGGCATCCAGGCCAGGCAGCCACGAGAAGGAATGTCTGGGAATATCTAGAGTGCAGTATATAAGATGTTCAGGCGGAGTTATCTGGAAGAGTCGAGTCCACATCTGAGCTTCCCACTGCTCAGGTACAAAATCCCAGGCAGGATCAATGATCATATTCAGAAATTTTTTCCTTCCTTCATGCGCGAGTAACCGCATCATCTTCTTGTAATTCAAACTGCCCACAGGATCCGGGTCGGTGTGGTGGGCAGCCAAGAGGCACATCCCTCCCTCTTTGGCCAAAGGAGCACAGGTCAGGGCACCCTTGGCAGCTTGATAATGATTGACACCTACATAGCCCGTATGGCTGAGGACGATATCGTATTTTTTTGTGACGGGAATGGCCGCATAACTCTTAAGTTTATCGAAGGCGGCTAGGAAGGCTTTATCCATCTCCCCAGCAAACACACCTGTCAGCCTGAAATTTGAATCGAGCGTGACGTTGAGGATCATATCGCAGCCGGCCATTCTGGCGACTTTAGATGCCTCTTCGTGGACTGGGTTTCCCTCAAGGATCAGATCTCGAGCCCTAGGCGAGGCGAGCACGGGTCCGCTGTGGAGGATGTGAGTGGAGGCTTCAGCTATGAGTCCTGGGCAGATGGATTTTCTGCCTCCTGAGGCTCCGGCCATGAAGTGACTTTCCACCAGACCAGTCAAAATTTTTATGTCGCTTTCGACGTAGTGGTGGTTGATGAAGATATCTCCACCCCAGGTTGTCTGTCCTNNCCTACAGCCACCATATCCTTTTTGCTGCGGCTGTCGTGGTTGATGATCCGAAGATCTAACGAGAAAAGCCGAGGGTCCAGCATTCTACGGAGTTCCTGTTCATCCATCGCCCGATGGGTGCCCGTGGCCACGAGAAGAAGTATCCGCGATGAGGAGAGTCCTGCCTGGATCATCTCATTGATAAGAGGGAAGAGGATGCCCGATTCCCCCGAGTAGGGAACGGGGCGGGTTTGGTCTGATATGACGACAACGGCCTGGGCATCGGGCTTGACTCGAAGCTTCTGGCTGATCAGAGTTTTCAGAGGTGGCGAGTCTATAGGTTTGGCTAGGGCATGGCGAATAGCCTCTACAGGATTGGGGAGTGAAGGAGCTGTGTCCATGGAAAGGATATCCGTTTGATCGGGCACTTTCAGAGGGAGCTGGATTCGCCCGAGGTCGAGTATAACTTTTTTCATCCGTTTTTTTTCGTTTGTTCTAATTGTAGCCCTTGTTAGGTTGAAATGAGTCTATCTTGAACTTTTTCCTTCCATCTCTTGATGCAATAATATAACATAGAAGCCAAGCTAAGAGTCAAATACAAGGATAAATCCCTGATCGGTTCTGAAAAAACTCTGAAACGAAGAGAGCTTAGCGGATATGCGGAAAAGGCATGAACATAACCGGGAGATATCCCGATATCACAGAGGTCAATGACCGAAAAATTTGGGCTTCTCGGGACGATCACCTTTGATTGGATAAGCCAGGTTGCCAAACCTGTTTGGAAAGGATTGGGAGGAATCCTGTATCAGGGTGCTGTGCTGTGTGCTCTAGATAAAGAGGTCTATCTCTACTCGAATCTCGGTTCTCTCCTGGTCTCAGAGGTGACCAGAATCACCAAAGATTGGAAAACTCTCCAAAGGAGGGGTATCAACCAAGTCACTGGACCTGGAAACCAAGTCGAGCTCCATTATCCGAAAACGGGAGAAAGGTTAGAAATTCTCAAATCTGTCGTTCCTCCTATCCCTCCCTATCAAATCTTACAAGATCTTCCTGAGTTAAGGATGTTCATCCTCGTCATCAATTCTGGCTTTGATATCGAGCTCAAAGATTGGCAAGCCATTGTCCAAGCGGCTTCCTGCCCGATATGGGTGGATATTCATTCGCTACCTCTCTCGAAGGAGCTGGGTGTGCCCCGTCAATATCGTCCTCTGCCTGAATGGAAGAATTGGATACAAGGAGTGGATTATATCCAGGCGAACGCCAAGGAAATGGCTGCAATACTCGGGCATCCCGATGTCAATCCGACAGCAGAAGAAATGTTGATCTTTGCTCAGACGGCCTTCCAGCTTGGATCAAGGGCCATTTTCGTCACTCATGGAAAAGCGGGGGGTCTGGTGATGACTCCCGCAGAGTCAAAGAAAATCTCTTCGCCGATTGTGGCCGAAGTCGTGGATACCACAGGATGCGGTGATGTTTTTTGCGCGGCCACAGCAGCCAAACTTTCCGAAGGGAATGATCCTTTCGTAGCGGCAGAATTTGGCTTGAAGCTGGCATCTAAGGCGGCCACAGCCAGAGGCGTTGAAGAGATCTACGACAGGGTCAGACTTGAAAAACTTGAAAAACTTGAATCGTTCTAAACCTTATATTAGTGAAAGTTAACATGGTTAAGAATAAGATTGTGATTTCAATGTTTTTTTCCTGATGATGAAAAGGAGTGAAGACATGAAGAAGAATATCTGGATAGCTTTTTTGTTGATGATTGTTCTTTTTATAAGCTGTAAGAAATCGCCTATTCA
>JABAOF010001759.1_pt2 | contig 16965 bp, 15 predicted proteins | sample 7062171 | NCBI WGS metagenome assembly JABAOF01 (sample SAMN14538628, study PRJNA623070) | marine sediment metagenome | biome: marine biome [ENVO:00000428]; feature: marine pelagic biome [ENVO:01000023]; material: deep marine sediment [ENVO:00002113] | place: India: Gulf of Khambhat ...
CGACCCGCCGACCCGCCGACCCGCCGACCCGCCCTACACCCATCCCCTCGCTCTCGCCGCCACCACGACCAGTTCCGCAGCCTGTTCGTACGTGAACACCCCCGTGTTGATCACCAGATGGTAGTTCACGGGATCCTCCCAGTCCCGGTCGTAATGGGTCTTCACGTAGCGGCGGCGGCCGTCGTCGGTCTTGTCGATACAGTCTTCGGCCTCTTTGCGGCTCACACCAAGCCGCTCAGCAGCCGCCTGCACCTGGGCTTCCCGGGGCGCGACGACGTAGACGTGCAACGTGTCACGGTGTTCGGCCAGGTAGGCCTGCGCGCCGCGCCCCACCAGGATGAGCTTCTCCTCCTCCCGCACGGCCTGGTTGATCACCGCCTCGGTGGCGCGAACCAGCTCCGCCTCCGTGCCAAACCGCGATTCTGGTGGCACACCGGTGGCGACGAATACCTCGGGAGATGAGATCGCGAGCGCCCGGGCCAACCGCTCGGCCAGACCTGGAACTCGTTCCTCCCGCTGTTCCACTTCCTTGCGTGACAGGCCCGCCTGTTCCGCCACCAGATCCAGGAACTCGTTGTCCACTAGCTGCCAGCCCAGTCGCCCGGCCACGAGACGGGCGATGGTGGAGCCACCTGAAGCGTACTGCCGCGAGAACGTGATGACAGGCACGGGTGGGTAACGGGTTACTGGAAGAGGTGGGAGTCCTTCCCGTGCCCGGTCCCGAACTGGGGCGGCCGGTCGGGCCGCGTGCGGGCATAACCCAGCTCGTCCGTGCGGGAGATCCGCTTGTGGGCTACGAGACCCTCGAGAACCAGCTCGCACGCTGAAACCAGCGTGGCCGGATCCTTCTTCGGGGCAAGCCCGGCGCTCTCGATGGCGTCGAGCAGCCCGGGCACGGTGGAGAAACCCTTGAGGCAGATGTCGGAACGCTCACGCTGCGAGACCTTGAGTGCACCACCCTGATCAAACCATTCGATGATGGTGTCGCAGTCGATGCCGCCGACACGGGAGTCAAAGGTGTGGCCCGATGCGCGCCGGACCAGGTCTCGGGCGATGGTGTCGGCACCCTGAAGCTCACCCTCGTATTCCAGCTCGATCTTGCCCGTGATGGCTGGCAGGGCGCCATACACGTCAGAGATGCGCGGCACCACCCACTTCTCCTTGGTGATGATGGTGCGTTGCTCGGCATTGGAGATCACGTTCTCGAGCACGGCAATGGGCAGCCGCTGGCTCACACCCGACCGCCGGTCGATGCGCTTGTCCTCCCGCGCCTCGAACGCGATGCGCTCCACCAACTCCTTGATGAAGTCCGGCACGCTCATGGGACGGCCGTCGCGGCTCGTCCAGGCCTCCTGCTCGGTGATTTGCATGCCGTGTTCCACGGTGGGCGGGTAGTGCGTCGACACCTCGCTGCCGATGCGGTCCTTCAGCGGCGTGATGATCTTGCCGCGGGCGGTGTAGTCCTCAGGGTTCGCCGAGAATACCAGGAGCACATCCAGGGCCAGGCGGATGGGGTAGCCTTTTATCTGGACGTCCCCCTCCTGCATGATGTTGAACAGCCCCACCTGAATCTTGCCCGCCAGGTCAGGCAATTCGTTGATGGCGAAGATGCCCCGGTTGCTCCGGGGGAGCAGCCCGTAGTGGATAGTGAGCTCGTCGGAGAGGAGGTGGCCTCCCCGCGCCGCCTTGATGGGGTCCACGTCGCCGATGATGTCGGCGATCGTGACGTCGGGCGTCGCAAGCTTCTCCACATAGCGCCGGTGCCGCGGGATCCACTCGATGGGCGTGCGGTCCCCCTGCTCCTCTACCGCGTGGCGTCCGTACTTCGAGATGGGGTGGAAGGGGTTGTCGTTCACCTCGCTGCCGGCCACGATCGGGATCTGCTCGTCCAGCAAGTCCACTAGCGCCCGGAGAATGCGACTCTTCGCCTGGCCCCGAAGTCCCAGCAGGATGAAGTTGTGGCGCGCCAGGATGGCGTTGATGACCTGCGGGACCACAGTCTCCTCGAAGCCAATGATACCGGGGAAGACCTCGCGATCCGCTTCCAGCATGCAGATGAGGTTTTGCCGCATCTCGTCCTTGACGGACCGGCTATGCATGCGGGGCTCACCCCACTCCGTTTGCTGCAATTCGCCCAGCGTACTTGGCAGGATCATGGCACTCCCGTGCTCACAGGTTCGGCGGTTTCAACGATCGCGGCGGTACCCACGGAGACACAGTGACCGTCATGTCCCCTTCGTCGCCTCCACCGCCGGCATCGTTCCCAGCGCATCCGAGATATACCCTGCGCGGTGACCTGCGTTCAACCCTGGCGCAGCTCGACGTCGAGCAGGCGGAGCGCGATCGCACCTCGCGCAGCAATGTGAAACGTCACCCCGTCAGGCACGGGTGCCAGCTCCTCGCCGGTGTCTCGTTCCAGGTAGTCGACGCGCCGCGCGGAGCGGAATCTGAGGAGCCCCGCTCCGAGAGAAATGAATCGGCCGGTGCCCTGAGTCTCTTGCACGTAGACTACGATGCCGTTGCCGTCGTCGGCAGGCTTGAGGCCCACGATACCGACGCCTGGTTGATCGACGACCAGGAGAGGACCGTAGCGTGGAAGACGTCCGGTCGCGTTCCCGGTGACGCGGGTCGTGACGAACGGTTCTGCGCCCCAGCCGAAGCGAGCCCCGTCAGACGGCCCGACAGGGCCGCTGGTGACCCACAGTCGGTAGCGGGCACGGGCGCGAGGCCCGAAGCTAACAACGGTGCCGTCCCGCGAGACCGAGAGGAAGGGGGCATCGAGGCCACGGAACAGCGCTGTGCCGCCCTGTGATCGGAGTTGGACCCAGCGAAGGTGCGCGATCCCGTCCAGCGGCACGGGGGCTTCCTCAAAGCCTGCGGGCACCTCCCAGGCCACTTGTGGCATCGGCAAGTGGAACGGAAACAGATACACCATGGGGCGGTCACCCAGTGCCGCCGCGTGATTCTCGATGTCCACCCAAGGAAGCGCATCGTACACGGTGACGGTGGAACGCACTTCGCCGCGGGCGGGCGACCACCGCTCTGCGATGAGCCGTACGCCCACCCCGGGAATCGTCTCCCGCCTGAGCTTCTCCAGGATCGCTCCGGGCACGGCGTTGAGGCCGTCGCTCGGAGTCCGGATCCATTCTCTTCCGTCACCAGTAGTCACGAGCGAAGCGATGGCTCCGGATCGGTCGTCGAGACGGAGGCGGCAGCTCGCGCCTTCCAGCAGCAACGAGGGAGCAGCGGGGGCGGCAGGAGCGGCAGCAGCGGCAGTGCTGGACGGTGGGTCGACGATGTACGCGTAGCCAACCGGCGGCACGTCGGTCACGACCTGTTGGCGGCCGTTGGCCAGGAGGACGACGTCCGTGCGGAGGTAGGGAGACGTATTCACGACCAGCGTTCCCGGGAGATCGGCCGCGATCTGGTCTGCCACGGCGCCCAACGCAGTGGCGCCAGCGGAGCTGCCGGGGGCCGAGTTCGAGACCGGGAGCGCCGTGGCGAGGGGTAGCATCATTTGCTGTGCGCGGCCGAGCGCATCGGCGGCCCGAACGTCGGCGAGAGACCTGAGCGCCGTTGCTCCGGGCAGCCTTTCCCGAGTCGCGTACCGCGGTCTGTAGACGCCTGTGGTGGCTTCCCGGCCCTGGCCCAGCACCGTTTGGAGGATCTCTCCGCCTCCGATCACGATGCGGGGGAAGGCGAACCTCTGGTTCCATTCCTGGACCGCGGCCAGCATCGCCGGGGAGACGTCGTCGAGTGTGGAGCCGATCGCAAAGGTCACTCCTTCCGTCGTTGCTACGTCCCCTCGTTCCGCCCGACCACCCGACCGCCCGACCGCCTGGGAGAGGAGGAGCGGAGAGGCCGTGAGCCACCGCTCGATCCGCCGGCTCATAGCGTCACGGGAAGCGTCGAATCCCAGGGAACGCGGATCGCTCCGCGGTGGCATCGCGGCGAGGAGGAGACGGGATCCGTCTGGTGCCTGCCACCATTCGAAGGGCGCTCCTTCGGGAGTCGAGCGAACTGCGAACTGCACCCCCGAACCCACCAGCGCCGAGGCTGCAGGCCCGGGCAAGGCGAAACTCGGATCGGTCACGGCCACGGCGCTGGTTGGGATCCCGAAGCAGGACTGCAGCTCCCATGCAGGGAGAGCCATCCGCAGAAACTCCGTGTGATCCATGACATCGAGCTTGCGCGGCTCAGGCAGCGGGTTTCCCACGACCCCTGCGGCGGCGAAGATCCCCGCTTGAATAGCGCGGTTGAACGGCGGCAACTCCTCCAGCACCTGTACGACATCCCGGGGGTCCACCACAGTGAGCCAGTGGATGGTCCATCTCCGCTGGGGCCGGAGCCGGTGATTGGTGCGGAATACGCCCCGCACACCCGGCGCTTCGAGATCGCTCCGGATCCGTGTCTCCCCTTCCAGCGCGAGCCAGAGCTCACCGTAGAGCCTGTTACCGGATCTGATTACCCCGGCGGTTCCCAGGAGTCGTCGCCGGCGGTCGTACACCCGCAGGCGGCCGGCCGGAGCATCCACCCCACTGACGAAGAACCGCACCAGGCTCAGGCGGCCGTCGGGCTGGGCGTAGAACACAGTGGATTCGGCCTCCACCCGGAGCAGCCCAGTTCCCAGGCCGGGCATGCTGCGGGTTCCGACCGAGCCCGCGAGGGCGGCCGAGAGCGTGGCTAGAAAGCTCCGCCTGTCGGTCACGCTGCGACGCTGTGCCTTGCTCTGAGGTTGATGGAGGCTACTTGCATGGTTCGTGCGCTGGCGGTTGACCTGGCCACGGAACGGGTCCCTAAGTTACATGGTTCCCGATGGTTCAAGTACGTTTGCTCCAGACACACCTTGCCGAGGGCAGACCCCATGCGGTGGATCGTAGTGTTGCTGGTGCTGGTCGCAACGGGCGCGTGCACCGGCCGCGAGGGCGCGCAACAAGGGGAGGCGGGCGAGGAGGACTCCCCCGCAGCGGCTGATTCGCTGCGGGCAGACACGATCATGGTGCGAGATACCACGCAGGTGGTGCCATAGTTCAAGCAGTCGGCGATTCGCAATTCGTGAATTGTGGTGACAACGGCTGTCCCCGTGTGGTGTGGCCGCCGCTGGTGTCCGAAAGCGCGAGCTTCGAATAGCGAACTGCGAATAGCGAATTGCGGACTGCGAACTGCGAATTGCGAATTGCTGATTGCCAATCGTCAACCATTCAGGTACCCAACGTGATCAAAACCGTGGCCTTCGATGCCGACGATACGCTGTGGCACAACGAGCCGTTGTATTCGGAGACGACGGAGCGTTTTCGACGGCTGCTATCCGCCTACCACTCACCACAGTGGATCGGGGAGCGGCTGTACGAGACGGAGACGCGAAACCTCCAGCACTATGGCTACGGCATCAAGAGCTTCACCCTCTCCATGATCGAGACAGCTATCGAGCTCACGGAGGGTCGCATCAAGGGGTCCGAGATACAGGAGATACTGCGCTTTGCCAAGGAGATGCTTCAAGCTCCCGTGCGCCTGCTCGATCACGCGGCTGAGACCGTGAAGCGGCTTGCCGAATCCTATGAGCTCATGATCATCACGAAGGGCGATCTATTCGACCAGGAATCCAAGGTCGCCCGCTCAGGACTGGGTGATTACTTCGCCGCTGTGGAGATCGTTACCGAGAAGGACCCACAAACCTATCGGGCCGTTGCGTCGAAGAGCGGCGTGGAGATGCGCGAATTCCTGATGGTGGGGGATTCCCTCAAGTCTGATGTGCTGCCGGTGCTTGAAGCCGGCGGTCACGCGATATACGTGCCCTACGCAACGCCGTGGCAGCACGAGACTGTCCCTGCCGAGGTGGCCAGCCGGTACGATTTCATGCGCGCGGGAAGCATACGGGAGATTCCGGGAATCATCGAAGAGCTTGCGGCGGCCAACTAGCAGTCTGCACTTGGCAATTCGCAGTTCGCAATTCGTCGTGATTGCGGCGGCTCCTGAGGCCGAGTGACGGCCCAAGTCTGGGAACCACGAATTGCTAATTGCTAATCGCTAACTGCCACCGCTTGCAGCCGGCTCCTCCGCCGGCTCGAGCCGCACGGGGCAGACCTTGAGCTCGGCGGTGTGGGTGACCGGGTCGTATCCCGACCCGGTGAGGATGTTCACGGGCACGTTTGCGAAGCTGAAGCTCGCGAATACCGTGCCCCGCGGTGAGCGCCTCGTCGCTTGGACCTTGACCAGTACGCAGCCTCGGGAGCTCGTCATGCGGGCCCAGCCGCCGTCCTCCAGGTCCCAAGCCTGCACATCGTCAGGGTGTACTTCGAGCAACTCTTCCGGCAAGAGGTAGTCGATACCCTGTGAGCGGCCGGTCTGCGTTCTCGTGTGGTAGGACGCGAGCCGCCGACCCGTGGTGAGCCACACGGGATAATCCTCGCTCACCGTCTCGGCCGGGTCACGGTAGTTGATGATGCTGAAGATCCCGCGACCATTGCGGAACTGTCCCTTGTGTAGCACCGGCGTACCTGGATGGTCCTTATCCGGCACCGGCCATTGGTATTGACCGTGTTCGATCCGATCCCAGTCGAGGCCGGCGTAGATCGGCGAAACGCTACACAACTCGTTGAATACTTCCTTGGCGGACGGAAAGTCGAATCCCTTGAGGTCCAGGCGCTTTGCGATCTGACACACGATCCACCAGTCGGGCTTGGCTTGCCCCGGCGGCGGCACGGCCGCCCGCAGCCGCTGGACTCGACGCTCGGTGTTCGTACACACGCCGTCCGTCTCACCCCACGCCGTGGCGGGCAGCACCACGTCGGCGAGCCGTGCGGTCTCGGTGAGGAAGAGGTCGATGACCACGAGGTGGTCGAGACTCCTGAGGGCGTGCTCACAGTGATGGCGATCCGGATCGGAGACTAGGGTGTTCTCGCCGTCGATCAGCATCGCGCGGATCCGGTCGCCGGCGAGCTGCAGCGCCGTCACCTTGGTGATCCCTTTCTCGAGATCCACCTCGCGCCCCCACAGCTTCTTGAACTTCGCCTGGTTCTCGGGGTCGGTCACCGGCTGGAACCCCGGATAGTTGTTGGGGAGTGCCCCGCTGTCGCCTGCGCCTTGGATGTTGTTCTGGCCACGCATCGGGTTGATGCCTGTTCCCTCACGACCGATGTTGCCGGTCATCAGTGCGAGATTGCAGAGACTCTGAACGTTATCCACGCCGCAGATGTGTTCTGTGACGCCCAGCGTGTAATAGATCGCTCCCCGCTCGGCTCCCCCGTACCACAGAGCCGCCGTCTCGATGTCCTGCGCGGGCACACCGGTAATGGATTCCGCCCATTCCGGTGGGAACTGCTCGACGTGCTCGAGGAACGCCCCGCTCTCCGTCGTGCGCTCCGCGATGAACTGCTGATCGGTCAGGCCCTCGCGGGCGATGACGTGGGCCATCCCCAACAGGAGAGCCGCGTCGGAGCCGACACGGATCGGGAGGTACAGGTGAGCCAAATCTGCGAGGCCGATGTGCCTGGGATCGGCGACCATCAGTTTGGCCCCTTTGGCCAGCGCGCGCTTGATCCGCGTCGCGGCAACAGGGTGGCACTCCGTCATGTTGGTGCCGATGCAGAAGATCACATCGGGCTTTTCCATGTCGGCCAAAGGGTTCGACATGGCACCGCGTCCGATCGTGGCTGCCAGACCGGCAACCGTGGGAGCGTGTCACGCACGGCTACAGTTGTCGATCTGATTGGTGCCGAACCCCGCCCGCATCAGCTTCTGCATGGTGTAGGCAGCTTCGCTGGGCGCCCGTCCCGAGGCGACACCGTAGATGCTGTGGCGCCCGTGGTCCTGAAGCGCCTTGCGGAATCCCTCGGCGGCACGGTCCAGCGCGGCGTCCCAGTCTGTCTCGTGCAACTCATCGTCGCTCCCGCGCACGAGAGGCATCGTTAGGCGATCGGGATGCTGCACGAAGTCGAAGGCGAACTGCCCCTTCACGCAGAGCGCCCCCGTGTTGGCCGGACCATCCATGGCGGGATGGATGCCGACCATTCGGTCCCCCTTGGTCAGGACATCCACCGAGCAGCCGACGCCGCAGTAGGCGCAGATGGTGCGCGTGGTTTCGATCTCGCCCGGCAGCTCCGCGTACCGCAGAGCCTTCCTGTCGGCTAGAGCCCCCGTGGGACAGGTCTGCACACACTGGCCGCAGAACGTACAGGTAGAGTCCCTCAACAATCCGTCGAAATCTGTGGTGATCTGTGTCCCGAATCCGCGGCCCTTGACGCTGATGGCGTAGTCGCCCTCCTGTTCGGCACAGACTCGCACGCAGCGATAGCACGAGATGCACAGGTCGTAGTCACGGAGAATGAAGGGGTTGTCGTCGTCCAGGCGGCTCCTGCCGGACTGCTTCCCGGCGAAGCGTGCGGCGCGGGCCCGGTAGCGATCGACAAGGGTCGTTAGTTCCTGGGAGGCATAGCCACGCAGCGGGTCTACATCCAGCTCGCGGTTCTCGGAGGCCACCAGCTCGAGTAACACCTTGCGGTGCCTTTCGATGGCAGCGGTGCTGGTCCGCACCACCATTCCCGGCGCCCCCTTCGTGGTGCAGGACGCCGCCGGCAGTCCCACGCCCTCGACTTCCACGACGCAGAGCCGGCAGCCACCGAAGGGCTCCAGGCGCTCGTCATAGCAAAGGGTTGGAATCTCCTTGCCGCGCCGCGCCGCCACCTCGTACACGGTCTCCCCTTCGGTGAACGGGACTTCCTCACCGTCCAGGATCATCGTGTGCAGTTTGGCATCGCTCTGCGTGGGAGTCATGAGCCCGTCCTTACTCGCGGGATGCGCGGTCACGCGCTCACAAGTTGCGCAACTCGATCCGGGAAGTACTTGAGGAGGCTTTCCGTGATCAGCGGTGCCGCCGTACCGAGGCCGCACGCGCTGAGGGCCTGCATCGTGCGGCCAATATCGGTCACCTCGTCGATCCAGCTCGCGAGATCTTTGGGGCCCGCCTCGCCGGCCAGGCGCTCGGTCAGGCGCTGCGTCCCGATCCGACACGGGAAGCACCTACCGCACGACTCGTGGGCGAAGAACGACATGGCGTCCCGGGCCAGCTCAATTATGTCTCGCGTATCGTCGAACACCATGATGCCGCCGGCGCCGAGGAATGAGCCTTTGCCGCGGATGCTCGGCTCGTCGAGAGTCACGTCCAGATCGGCACCAGCCAGGAAGCCACCGGAGAGTCCTGCCATGGTTACCGCCTGAATCGAATGCCCCTGTGCCGGACCGCCGGCCCAATCGCTAAGCAACTCCAACAGAGGAAACCCGAGCGGTACCTCGTAATTCCCAGGCTTCTTGATGTCACCTGACAGGCTGATCACCTTCGCGCCGGCATGACCGTTCCAACCGAGATCGCGGTACCATTTCGCCCCGCGGCGGATGATGTGTGATGCGGAGGCCAGAGTTTCAACGTTGTTCACGACCGTCGGGAGGTTCTCGTAACCGTGGGTGACGGGGTAGGGGGGACGGTTACGTGGAAACGGGTGCTTGCCCTCCAGACTGTTCAGGAGCGAAGTCTCCTCGCCACAGATGTAGGCGCCGGCTCCACGCCGCAGGTGGATGTGGAAGCTGAAACCGCTATCAAGGATGTTCTCGCCCAGGAACCCTGCCTGCTCGGCCTCGGCAATGGCGTGTCGCAGAATCCTGAAGCTCTCCGGGTACTCGTACCGCAGATAGATCAAGCCGCGCGTGGCACCGGTGGCGTAGGCCGCAAGAGTCATTCCCTCGATGACCGCGTGGGGGTCATGATCCAGAATTGCCCGATCCTTGAAGCAGCCGGGCTCTCCCTCATCCGCGTTGCAGACCACCGTCTTCGGTTGGCCAGGTGCCTCGGCCACCGCCTTCCATTTGCGCCCAGTCGGGAACCCGGCTCCCCCGCGGCCCGCCAGTCCGTTCTCGGCGACGAGGTGGATAACACCCTCCGGGTGCATTTCCTCAATGGCTCGCCGGAGCCCTTCATAGCCTCCAGTCCGCAGGTAACCCTCGATCCTCGACCGACCGGGCTCGCGAATCGACGCGAACACGCACTCCTCGAATCCGCCGGGATTGAGCGGCGGCAGAGGGGAGAGGTGAGCCTTGAGCGCGTCTGCGCGGGTGCCGGCGAGTGCCGTGCTGCCCTGCAGGACGGGTACCGGATCGTCGCACCGCCCGGCGCAGGGCATCGGCGCAGCGCCGATGTTCTCCAGCGCCGCGAGTAGTTCCCTTCCACCTCTGAGACAGCACACGGGTCCCGTGCAGACTCGCGGAGCACGCTGGCGGAGGGGTTCCCGGGTGAAGTGGTGATAGAAGGTGACGGTCCCGAACAAGTCGGCGAGGGGGATCTTGAGCGCGCTAGCCACCTCCCGCATGGCCTCGTCGGACAGGAACCCGTCACGGTCCTGGAACTCATGCAGCAGTGGAAGAAGTGGCGCCGGCTCGCCGCGCCAGCGGGCGATGATCTCTTGGCTCGTGGGAGAAGTCATGCTAATGCCTAGTGGGAAACTAGCAATTAGCTGGGTGGCCGCAATCCGCTAGGCGTTGGCGCGCTCCGGTCTGCCAACTCGCTGCCCGTTGGCGTCACGGGTTCGCCAGGGCCTGGATGGCGCGTAGCGCCGCACGCAAGAGCGGCAGGGTGGAACGGATGCGGTAGGGTGGGCAGACGAGCTCTGTATCAAGGCCGCCAGCACTGGAGGATTGGGATCGCGTCGACCTTCTCTGGGGTCAGGGACTCCCAGAGAATGCCTGGCGGGCGGGGATACTGGCCCTTGCAACGGATGGTTTCTGCTGGCGTGACGATGACGTCGAGGGGGATATCATGTTGCATCATGGGAAACGACATATCGGTCAGCTGCAGAGGATGGACGGTAGTGACGATCGTGGTCCAGGTCCCCACCAGGCCGAGCTCCTGGGCGAGGCCGAACTCCAGGTCGGAGTATCCCCCACCTTTTCCCAGCCGGGCGCCGTCACGCCGCACGGCAACCGACCCTGCAACCACTAGATCGATCTTGGGCATGTCGTGGGGATCGACCTGGCGGCCGAACCTGAAGGAACCTTTGATGGAAGCCGCCCTGCGTTCGCTGCCCGTCACGCGCTCCGGATCCAGCTCAATGAAGCACTTCTGTTGCCGCAGGCGTGGGACCGCCATGTAGACGGTCTTGCCCTGTTGCAGCGCGAAGGCCCGCACAGGCAGCTGTGGGAGGTCGGGATTGGCCTTGAGTGTGTGGGCAGACTGCCATTCGGGGAGCTTTGCCAGCAGCAGCGCTGCGTCTTCCGCCCCGGTGAAATTGGGAATGCGTCCGTGTGCGCCCGGAAAACGTGCCGCCTCCTGGTCCCTGAGCAGGTCCCAGATGCGTTGGCGCAAATCATGTTTGTCCACGCGGAGGCCCTAGTGTACCAGCCGTGCTTCCCCGGCGTAGACGTTGAACGCATCTTCGCGGGAGAACCCCACGAGTAGCATCCCTAGGGTTTCGGCCAGCTCCACGGCTAGCGAGGAGGGTGCCGACACACCAACGACGCCGCCAATGCCCACGACCGCGGCCTTCTGGACGATCTCGAAGCTCTGCCGACCTGATACCACGAGGATCGACGGCTCCAGAGGCCACTGCCGCTTCGCCACCACCCCAATCACCTTGTCCACTGCGTTGTGCCGACCCACATCTTCCCGCACCGCGAGGAGCTCGCCGACGAGATTGAAAATGCCGGCAGCGTGCAAGCCGCCCGTCTCGTCGAACGTGGGTTGCTGCGATCGCAGGCGCGTGGTTAGCTCGGCAATGGTGGCCCGCTCGATGGTGAACTGCCTGGCGGGTCGGGCAAAGAGCTGCACTGCCTCGATGGAGGCTTTGCCGCACACGCCGCACGAGCTGGACATGAACAGGTTTCGCTGGAACCGCGTGGGATCCACAGCGACGCCGTCCTGAAGCCGGACGCTAACCCGAGACTCGTCGATCCGCTCGACGGCCTGGAGCTCTCCGGGGTCCAGCAGGATTCCCTCGGTGAGCAGGAAACCGGTGACGAGGTCCTCGTCATCGCCCGGCGTGCGCATGACCACCGCCAGGGGAACATCGTTGAGACGGATCTCCAGCGGATCTTCGGTGGCCACGAAGTCGGCCACGCGCCGCGTTGCGGTGCCGTCTCGCTTGACGACGCTCACTTGCCGACTGCGATCTCCCACCGGTGAGTTCTCCCTCAGGACGTTTCGTGGATACTGCCGCCCTCGTACGGGGTGGTCAAGCCGGGTACATTCTTGGCGAGAGGTTGGTGCCGGTCGCTCGAACACCTCGTAGGAGGAAGCCATGGTCGCTACGCCATCCACCATGCTTGCGTTGGGCACACCGATCCCGGACTTCGCGCTGCCGAACGCAGTGGACGGGACGACGGTGACGCCCAAGGACTTCGAGGGAAAGTCGGCGATGCTGGTGATGTTCATCTGCAACCACTGTCCCTTCGTGCAGCACGTGAAGGGCGAGCTAGCGCGGCTCGGGGCTGACTACCTGCCGAAAGGGGTTGGGATCGTAGCGGTCAACTCGAACGACCTTGACGGCTATCCCCAGGACGCGCCGGAGCACATGAAGGAGCTGGCGCAAGCGGAGCGGTGGCAGTTCCCCTTTGCAATGGACGAGACGCAGGATGTCGCCAAGGCGTTCAAAGCGGCATGCACCCCGGACTTCTTCCTGTTCGATGAGGATCGGAGGCTGGTCTACCGTGGCCAACTCGACGGCAGTCGACCCGGGAACGACATCCCGGTGACCGGGCGCGACCTCCGCGCTGCGCTGGACGCCGTGCTCGCCGGCGGGCCCGTGTCGTCGGAGCAGCAACCGAGCCTGGGCTGCAACATCAAGTGGAGGGCGGGGAACGAGCCGGAGTACTTCAAACCGTAGCCTTCAGCCGTCAGCGTTCTGTCGTTGCGATTCGCAATTAGCAATTCGCAGTTCGTAGACTTGCTGCAACAACCACGAATTGCGAACTGCTAATTGCGTTCTGCTAGATGATCCCACACCAAATACGCCATCAGCCTGATCCCTACTGGAATCGCGCTGTCATCGGCCTGAAACGTGGGCGTGCGGTGGTTGCCGGAGTTCGTGCCGGGTCTCAGAGTTCCGAGGCGGTAGTAGAACCCCGCAATCTCGTTGGCGAAGTAGGCGAAGTCTTTCGCTACCGTAGCCGGCTGCATCTTCTCCACGTTCTCGCTACCCAGCACCCGAGCGAGCGTCGGTACCATCTGCTCGGTGAGCTTCACGTCGTTGCCGGTGACCGCATACCTGTCACCTAATCGCGACTGGTGCTGTCAGATTTGCGCTGGTCTTTGGCCTTCGCCACTGGCCGTGTGAAAACCAGAGGCCTATCGTAGCATTATTCGGGCCCGAGGCTGGCGGACAATACTCGAGGTCCTCTAAGGCTCCCGTCGAGGTGCGGAAGTGACCAAGGGAAACACCAGGGACCCGCCTTCCTTCCCGGCTGAGGTCATGAACGCCGTCCTGGGAGGTGATGCGTTGCGCCGCTGCTTCCAGTGCGGCGCCTGCGGTGGCTCATGTCCCTCTGCGGCGGACATGAATCACAGCCCCAGTCGCCTCTTTGCCATGATCCGGGCCGGGCTCCGGAACGAGGTGCTGCGCAGCAACACCCCTTGGTGTTGCGTTGCCTGTTACTACTGCGCTGTCCGCTGCCCCCAGGAAATCCCCATCACTGACCTCATGTATGGGCTGAAGCGCCTGAGCATCCAACAAGGGCTGTGTGAAGAGGTCGATGCGGCGGACTTCTCCAGAACATTCATCGGCAGTGTGGAGCGCTACGGTCGGAGCTTCGAGCTGGGTCTGGCCACCCGATACCATCTCACCCATAGGCCCCTGGGACTGCCAAAGCTGGCGCCGACGGGCCTGGGAATGCTGCTCAAAGGCCGTATGGCTCTCAGGCCCCATAGGATCAAGGATATCAAGGGCCTGCGGGCGATCCTCAGCCGAGCCAGGGTCCTGGAGCGAGTGCGATGACGTACGCCTTCTTTCCGGGGTGTTCGCTGGCCCATACCGCTTCGGCCTACGCCGACTCGATTGGGGCGGTGGCAGAGCGCCTCGGCCTCGACCTGGCAGAGATTGAGGACTGGAATTGCTGTGGCGCTACTGAGTACTCCGCTATCGAGTTGCTACCGGCGTACGCGTTGGTCGCCCGGAACCTGGCGCTGGTGAATGGCGACCTCAGTCAGGTAGTGGCGCCCTGCAGCCTGTGCTATGTAAACCTGCGCAGGACACAGCAAGCCCTGCGTGAGCGCGAGACACTGCGAGCCCAGGTGGACGATGCGTTGGCCGCCGGCGGCCTCAGCTACCAGCCGGGCCACCTCTCGGTGCGGCACCTGCTGGATGTAGTGGTCAACGACGTCGGGCTGGGCACTATCGCCTCCAACATAGTCCGGCCGCTGTACGGTCTGCGGATAGCGCCCTACTACGGCTGCCTCACTGTGCGACCAGCCAAAGGATTCGATGATCCGGAACAGCCTGAGAGCCTGGATCGGCTGTTGCGTGCGCTGGGTGCCGAGGTGGTCGATTTTCCTCTCAAGGCCGATTGCTGTGGTGGCCACATGACCCAGATCAGCGCCGACGTGGCATACGGCCTCCTCCGTCGTCTGCTTCAGAATGCCACGGACCGTGGAGCTGATCTGGTGGTTACCGTGTGCCCCATGTGCCAGCTCAACCTGGACGCGTATCAGGATCGGGTGAACCGACACTGCGGTACGGACTTCCACCTGCCGGTGCTCTTCTTCACCCAAGCTGTCGGATTAGCCCTTGGGCTGTCGCCAGAGGCTCTGGGCCTAGGCAAGGAGATCGTGCCGGCACAGCAGGTGCTGCGAGCCAAGTGGAGCACCGAGCCCTCGCCGGCGCCTGAGCAGCCACGTCGGCCCCATCGGCGCCGGCGGGACCCGACTCTGCCCATGCCGGAAGCGAGGAGCGTACGACATGGCTGAGAGGATTGGCGTGTACGTGTGCCACTGTGGGTCCAACATCGCCGGCACGGTCGATGTGGATAGGGTGGCCCGGTTCGCGGCGGCGCTGCCAGGAGTAGCGGTAAGCCGGGCCGACAACTTCTTGTGCTCCCAACCGGGCCAGGAACTGATCGTGGAGGATGTTCGGGAGCAGGGGCTGACCCGCATCGTGGTGGCGGCGTGTTCGCCCCAACTGCACGAGGCCACCTTCCGCGGCGCCTGTGCCCGGGCAGGCCTCAATCCCTACCTGCTTGAGATGGCCAACATCCGCGAACAGTGCTCCTGGGTCACGCGGGACCGGGCTGCGGCAACGGAGAAGGCCAAGGCGCTGGTGGCCGGCGCGGTAGCCCGGGTGACCTGGCACCGGCCGCTCGAGCCGCAACGGGTGCCCATTCACGAACGCACCCTGGTGGTGGGCGGGGGAATTACCGGCATCCAGGCCGCCCTGGAGCTTGCGGATGCCGGCTATCCCGTCACGCTGGTCGAACGGGAGCCCTCCATCGGCGGGCACATGGCTCAGTTGGACAAGACCTTCCCTACCCTGGACTGCTCGGCGTGTATCCTGACCCCCAAGATGGTGGCGGTGGGGCAACATCCCAACATCCAGCTGCTCACCTACAGCGAAGTGGAGGGAGTAAGCGGCCACGTCGGCAACTTCGTGGCCAGGATTCGGAAGAAAGCCCGCTACATAGCCGAGCAACTCTGCACTGGCTGCGCCATCTGCCAGGAGAAATGCCCGATCCAGGTTGTGGACGACGTTTTCGAAGCGGGCCTGGGCTACCGCAAGGTCGTCTACACCCCGTTCCCTCAGGCAGTACCCAAGACGCCGGTCATCGACCGGGAAAACTGCGTCTACTTCCAGCGGGGCAAGTGCAAGGCGTGTGAGATGTTCTGCCCCACCGGTGCCGTCGCTTGGGAACAGGAGGACGAAGTCCTGAACATCGAAGTGGGGAACATCATCCTGGCCACGGGCTATCGGCTGTTCGATGCACGGCGGATTCCGCAGTACGGCTACGGTAGGCTGGCCAATGTGTTCACCAGCCTGGAGTTCGAGCGGATGTTGAGCGCCGCAGGGCCGACCGGGGGCAGAATCGTGCTGCGGGATGGCGTGACGCAGCCGCGGCGGGTGGCGATCGTCCATTGCGTGGGGAGCCGCGATCGGAACTACAACGAGTACTGCTCCGACGTGTGTTGCATGTACTCCCTGAAGTTCGCTCACCTGGTGTTGGAGAGGCTCCCCGAGGCCGAAGTCTTCAACTTCTACATAGATATCCGAACGCCCCGGAAGGGTTACGAGCAGTTCTATCACCGACTGCTGGACGAAGGTGCAAACTTCGTCCGCGGCAAGGTGGGGCGGATCACGGATGTAGCCGAGACGCCGGACGAGGAGGGCTGTCTGGTGGTCCAGGCCGAGGATACGCTGGTGGGGCGGCAGCGCCGGGTGCCGGTGGACATGGTGATCCTCAGCGCCGGGCTTGAACCCCAGGGGGATGCTCGGGCGGTGGCCCGCCGCTTCGGCATCAGTTGCAGCCACGACGGCTTCTTCATCGAGCGGCATCCCAAGCTGGATCCCGTGGCCACGACCACCGACGGGGTCTTCATCGCCGGTACCTGTCAGGGACCGCAGGACATCCCGTCGGCGGTGGCCCAGGGGGCGGCCGCCGCTGCGCGGGTGGCGGGGCTGATCAGTCGCGGTGAGGTTGAATTGGAGCCTGTGCTGGCCACGGTCGATGAAGCAGCGTGCAGTGGTTGCCAGGAGTGCCTGTCGGTCTGTCCCTACTCAGCCATCGAGTTTCTGCAGGACCGGGAAGCGGCCCACGTGATCCAGGCCTTGTGCAAGGGCTGCGGCGTCTGCGCTGCCGCTTGCCTGCCCAAGGCTATCTCCCTCAGCCATTACTCCGACGAGCAGTTGGTTGCACAAGTGCAGGGGCTCCTGGGCATGCAGGCAGCGCCCGGAAGAGAGTTGGCGTCGGTCTTGTGAGACGATCAGGCGATGTCTGACGCTG
>JABAOF010018666.1_pt2 | contig 16947 bp, 17 predicted proteins | sample 7062171 | NCBI WGS metagenome assembly JABAOF01 (sample SAMN14538628, study PRJNA623070) | marine sediment metagenome | biome: marine biome [ENVO:00000428]; feature: marine pelagic biome [ENVO:01000023]; material: deep marine sediment [ENVO:00002113] | place: India: Gulf of Khambhat ...
ACTATTTTACCCCCGCTCCTATATTTTTTATCGGCCCGCGCGGAATGGGGCGGCGTATTTTTATTCTACGGCCTGTTCTTCCTCGTCGGCTTCGGCTGGTCCGGCGCCGAGTTCGGCAACATCAACTACGTAATCGACATCGCCCCGGGCGACCTCCGCCCCGTTTACGTCGGCTTCAACAATACCGTCAGCGGCCTCGCGACCCTCGCGGCGATAGGCGGCGGCTTTATATTGAAATACTCGAGCTACGACGTCCTCTACGGTCTCGCCGTGGCCTTAGCCGTCCTCTCCCTTTGGTTCACGCGCCGCTTGCTCGAGCCCCGCGACGCCGGCGTGACGCCGTCCCTCGTCGTGGGCGGGGCCCGCACGAGCTGACTAAGCCGCGCGCCCGAGCGCCAAGCCCACGGACAATAAAATCCCCGTCCCGAAGTGAACGACGATCGTCAGCACATTCGCCGGTATTAGCTGATACGGTTCGCGGTAATGCCGCATCAGCACCGTTGCCGCCTTGGCCGCGAGCGGCAGCGTCAAGAGGCCGAGCAGCGCCCAGGCCGGGAGGCCGCCAAAGGCGACGAAGGCCGCGACGGCCGCGTACGTCAGCGCGATTAATATTACATAACCGTAACGCGCGCGCTCCGGCCCGAATATCACGATCAGCGTTTTCTTATTTACCTGTTTATCGGCCTCGTAGTCCGGGAACTCGTTTACGTAGAGGACCGCGGCTATCAGAAGGCCGACCGGCACCGACGCCATAAGCGCCGTCGGCGACAGGTGCCCCGCCTGGACGTAATGGGTGCCGAGGACCGCGAGCGGCCCGAAGTTTAGACCCACGAAAAGCTCGCCCACGCCGCGGTAGCCGATGGCCACGGGAACCGCCGTGTACAGCGACCCCGAGGCGACACCGACCAGGCCCAACCACAGGACGACGTTGCCGGGGGTCACGCGCCAGAGGTATAAGCCGCAGGCTATTCCTACCGCGAAGCAGGCCAGAGAATATATGAATATCGCCCGCGGCGAAATTACGCCCTCCTGGATGACGCGCGAGCCGCCCGAGAAAGGCGTCGGCGTTACGTTGACCCAGTCGTCGCGCGTCACGTGGTCGAAGTAGTCGTTGGCTAGGTTGGTCCCGCCGTGAATCGCCAACAACCCTACGAGCGTGAGCGCGGCATGCCACCAGTGGACGGCGTAACCCTCGTAGAAGGCGACGGCGACGCCGACGAGCGCGGGCGCGACGGAGGCCGTGAAGAACGGTGCCCTTATCGCCACTATCCATTTTTTCATCTCGAATCCGGTTCCGCGTTTTACCCGCGGCCTACGCGGAAGGATTTTAAATTAAAAAATAAAGCCGGGCAAGCAAAATCCCGGGATTCGCGGCTCGCGGCCCGGCCCAAACGGCTCGCCCGGGCGGCGGTTCTCAACAAGTTATTGACAAAAAAGCCGTGGAGTATTATGATTAGGGGCCATTTTGACGTGGCGCGTTTTTTTATCGGCGGTAGATGAAGGCGGTTTTGCGTAAAATTGGCGGCCCCGGGCCGGCGATAATTTTCCTGGCGGCGTTGGCGTTTCGCCTCGTCTATTTCCTGACGGCGCGCGACGACCCGCTAATGACGTACGTCGACGCCGTCCCCGACGCGTCCTTATACCACAACTGGGCGGTAGATATTACTGGGGGCGTTGGCACGCCGGGGTCGTACTACATAGGGCCGGCGTACGCGTTCTTCCTCGCGGCCGCATACAAATTGTTCGGCGTTCACCTTTACGGCGTAATTTTGGTTCAACTCTTTTTAGGCGCGGCGACGGCGGCGCTGGTTTACGTACTGGCGCGGCGCCTTTTCGGCGACGTCGCCGCTGCGGTCGCGGGCGGCGTCTGGGCGGTCTACCTGCCGGCGATCTTCTTCGATACGCAAATCTTGCCAGGGTCGATGACGCTCTTTTTAGTCACGGGGGCGTTGTTGTTATTGGCCGTGGCGCTCGAGTTCGGGCGCCGTTGGGCCTTGGCCGCGGCGGTAGCGGGCGCGCTCTTCGGCGGCGCGGCGCTCGCGCGTCCCAATTTATTGCTGTTCGTACCGGCGCTGGCGCTATGGCCGCTGTTGCGCCGGGGTACGGCGTGGCGCGCGGTAGCCGTTTTTGCCGTCCCCGTAATCTTGGTCGTGGGCGCGGCGACGGCGCGGAATAAAATCGCGGCCGACGAGTGGGTCGTCATTTCGTCGCAGGGGGGCGTCAACTTTTTCATCGGCAACAATCGCGATGCGCCCGGTTCGTTTATGGCCCCACGCGGAACCGTCGGTCGGCCGGAGGCGTTAAACGAAATCCAGACGCGAGCGCTGGCCGAGGGCGCGGTCGGGCGGCGGCTCACGGCGGCGGAGGCGTCGCGATGGTGGCTTAGGCGCGGCTTGGGGTACCTCGTACGTAATCCGGGCGACGCGGCGCTNNCGGCGCTCCTTTACGGCCGGAAACTCTCGCTCCTGACCAATAACTACGAGGTTACGCTCAACGCGGATTTCGGCTTCCGCCGTAACTTCTCGGTCCTCCACCGCGTCCCTATCCCGTATTACGGCCTTTTGTTCGCCCTCGGGACCGTGGGTTTGGCGCTCGGGTGGCGGGGCGGGCCGCCGGGCCGGCGAGCGCTCGCGATATTTTTTCTCGCGGTGGCGTTATCGGTAATACTCTTCTTCGTGGTTGATTGGTATCGGTTGCCGCTCGCGCCGGCTCTCGCCGTCGCCGCCGGGTACGGCGTCTCGCGCATATGGGATGATTGGCGGCGTCGACGTTGGGGGTCGGCCGGCCTCGCGCTAGCTGCCGCCGCTTCGTTGCTCGTTTTCGCGTGGCTGCCGGGGGTAGGCTGCGACCGTGACGGTATTGCGACGCAATCGTATTTCAATTACGGCACCTATTACCTCGTCCAAGGCGATCTGGAAAAGGCGGCGACACATTTCCGCACCGCGCTCAGCTATAAGGACAACAACGCCTACGCCCTCGGCTACCTGGGCCTGGTTTACGACCGGCAAGGGCGCGACGACCTTGCGAGCTATTATTATTTAAAATCGCTTGATATCGACCCCCTCGACGCGGAGACCAACTACTTCCTCGCCGCGAACCTGGCAAGCCGCGACAAATGCCGCCTCGCAATCCCGCTGCTCGAGACCGCGGTAGACACCTTCCCGGCGTACGTCGACGCTTGGCGGCTACTTGCGGAATGTCACGTCAAAGGGCGAGACTTCGCCGCCGGGGCGGAAGCGTACCGTCGCCTTCTGACGCTGGTGCCCCGCGACGCGCGCGCCCTCGCGCGTTACGCCTCGGTTTTAATGGAGACGGGTGAATTCGAGGAGGGCGTGGCGGCCGCGCGCCGCGCAATCGCGCTCGAGCCGACGGTCGCGGGGGCACACCTCTTGCTGGGAAAATATTACTTCGTGCGCGGCGAGGCGGCGGCGGCCGCGCGTGAGCTGGAAGCCGAACGTAGGGTTTCGCCGCGGTCGCTTCAGGTCCTCTCGTATTTGGTTGGTTGTTATTTAAACTTGGGGGACGGCGCGGCTGCGGACGCGGCTTATCGCGACTACCTCGCGCTCGGCGGCACCCCTATGGGCAAACTCGAGGCGAAAAATTAATCGCAATTTGAAAAGCCTTAAAGATTAAGTTATAATCCGGAGTTCGTATGGCAAAGAACGAAATCGTTTCTCCTAAGAGAACGCGGCCGGCAACCCGGCGCGTTAACGCCGCGATATTGGTGGTAGACGACCACCGCGGCGCCGCGGAAAGCCTCGCGGAGCTTCTGCGCGCGGACGGTTACGAGACGTACGTGGCTTTCGATGTTGACAGCGGCCTTGAAATATTAGAGGGGGAGGTCGTGGACGTCATCGTCGCGGACATGGTGATCCCGGGGATGGACGGCTTGGATTTCCTAATGATGGCGCGTGAGAAGTGGCCCGCGTTGCCGTTCATCATCCTCACCGGCTTCGGAACCATCGAGACCGCGGTCGAGGCCACGCGTCGCGGCGCCTACGAATATCTGACGAAGCCGGTCGACCCGGAGCGCCTTGGCCGCGTCGTCGAGAAAGCCCTCGAAAGGCGGAGGCTTGAGCTCGAGAATATTGACCTCCGGACTCGGCTCTACGAGAAATACTCCTTCGAGCGCATCATAGGTCGCTCGAAGCCGATGCAGGGGATATACGAACTCATTACGCGCATAGCGCGCACAAACGCGACGGTCCTAATTTACGGCGAGAGCGGAACGGGCAAAGAGCTTATCGCGGACTCCGTTCATTATAACAGCCGCCGCCGCGAGAAGCCGTTGGTGAGGCTCAATTGTGCCGCGCTTGCCGAGGGCGTCCTCGAGTCCGAGCTGTTCGGCCACGAACGGGGGGCGTTCACGGGTGCGGTGCGGCGGCATAAGGGCCGATTCGAACAGGCCGACGGCGGGACCCTCTTCCTGGACGAAGTTTCCCAAATCCCGAAGGCTACCCAGGTCAAGTTGCTCCGCGTCCTCGAGGACGGCGTTTTTCAACGGGTGGGCGGTGCGGAAAACATACACGCCGACGTCCGCCTTATCGCCGCGACCAACGTCCAACTCGAGGACGAGGTTCAGCAGGGTGAGTTCCGCGAAGATTTGTATTACCGATTGAAAGTGGTAACCATCGAGGTGCCGCCGCTTCGAGAGAGGGCCGAGGACATCCCGCTTCTAGTTAACGCGTTCATCCGCGAGTTTAACGAGAAGAACCACCTCGAAGTCGAGGGCTTCGACGACGACGTCATCTGGTTCTTCCGCGCTTACGACTGGCCCGGCAACGTCCGAGAACTGAGGAACGTGCTCGAGAGCATGACCGTGATGGCGCAGTCGAACCGCCTTACGCGCGACGACATACCGCCCAACGTGCGCAAGTCGGTGGAGGAGGTCAAGGCCGACGGCGTCCGTGTAGGTATGAAGTTGGCCGACGCCGAACGTTATATGATCGAGGCCACGTTAAAAGAATTGGGCGGCAACCGCACCAAGGCCGCGAAGGTCTTGGGCATAGGGCTACGGACGTTGCAGCGCAAACTTAAGTCTTACGGGATTAATTAAAAATGGCCCCCGCGACCGTAGTCGACGGAAAGACGTTAGCCGCGGCGATAAAAGAGAAGATAAAGGCGGCCGCCGCTGAGGCGGGCGCGTCGCCGACGTTGGCGGTAGTGCTCGCGCGGGGACAGGAAGCCGCCGCAGCCTACACGAGGTCGCTGGCGCGGGCGGGCGAGGGCGTGGGCGTGCGCGTCGTCGTCCACGAGCTCGGGCCGGAACCTCGGGCCGCGGCCCGCGTTATCGCGGAGTTGAACGCCGCGGCGGACGTCAACGGCGTAATACTCCAAAAGCCCTTCGCCGGCAGGGAGGCGGACGCCGAACTCGCCGACAAGATATCCGGAGCCAAAGACGTCGACGGCCAGACGAGCGCGTCGTTGGGCCTTCTGTGGGCCGGGCGGCCGGCGTTCGTCCCCTCGACCGCGGCCGCGGCAATATATATCCTGGAATCGCACGGCGTCGACTTCGTTGGCGCCGAGGCCGTGGTAGTGGGCAGGTCGCTGGTGGTGGGCAAACCCGTAGCCGCGCTGCTCGTCGCGCGTAACGCCACGGTTACGATTTGCCACACGAGGACGAGGGACCTGGCGGCCGCCTGCCGGCGTGCGGACGTACTTGTCGTAGCCGCGGGCTCCGCCGGCCTCGTGAAAGGCGACATGATAAAAGCCGGCGCCGCGGTGATCGATTGCGGGTTCAATTATGCCGAGGACGGCTCGGTTGTGGGGGACGTCGCGTTCGACGAGGCTAAGGCCGTGGCCTCGCTCCTGTCGCCCCCGCGCGGCGGCGTGGGGCCGGTTACGACCGCGCTGCTATTGGTTAACGTAGCCCGGGCGGCGGGGGTGCACGTTCCGTTATGAATGCCGAACGAGAACTCCCGCTGTTCGAGATGCCGCGGGGCCGCGAGGTCTATACCGTAAGCGAACTTACGGAAGATGTCCGGGCCGCGTTGGAGGGGGCCTTCGACGCGGAGCTCGCGGTGATGGGCGAGATATCGAATTTCAAGCACCACGTGTCGCGGCATATGTATTTTTCGCTCAAGGACGAGGCGGCCCTTCTCAGGTGCGTATTCTTCCACCCCGGGAATACGAATCTACGCTTTACCCCCGACGACGGCATGGCGGTAATTGCGCGCGGGCGGTTGGGCGTTTACCCGCCGCAAGGGACGTATCAGCTTTACGTTTCATCTCTCGCGTTGCGGGGCGAGGGCGAACTAATGGCCGCGCTCGAGCGTCTTAAGAAGAAGCTCGCCGCGGAGGGGCTGTTCGACGAAGAGCGCAAGCGGCCACTACCGCGCTTCCCCGGGCGAGTGGGCGTCGTCACCTCGCCCTCGGGAGCCGCGTTCCGCGATATCAAAAACGTTCTCGCGCGCCGGTGGCCGGGGATCACGGTAATCCTTCGGCCGACAAAAGTGCAGGGCGAAGGGGCCGCCGCGGACATCGCGCAGGCGATTGCGGACTTCGACGAGGTACGGTTAGCCGACGTACTCATCGTGGGTCGCGGCGGCGGTTCGCTCGAGGACTTANNGATCGACACGCTTGTGGTGACCCGCGGGGGCGGCAGCCTCGAGGACTTATGGGCGTTTAACGAAGAGGCCACGGTGCGGGCTATCGCCGCGGCGCGCACGCCGACGGTATCGGCGGTGGGACACGAAGTCGATTGGACGCTCGCCGACTTCGCCGCGGACGTACGCGCTCCGACGCCTTCCGCGGCCGCGGAGCTCGTCGTGCCGGTCAAGGAGGACGTCGCCGCNNGCCGCGGAGGTCGCGGAAATGCGGCGGGCGGCGTTCGCGACGGCAGAAGGTTACCTGGCGGTCGGGCGTGAAGAGGTGGTCGCGCTCGAGCGATCGTACGGTTTCCGGGCCGTGCCGCGCCGTGTCGACGAAAGGCGCCAACAGGTGGACGAAAACGCGGGAAGGGCTTCCCGCGCGGCGCGAACCGCGCTCCAGGTTTTCCGTAGCTTCTATGCGGAGGCGGCGCGGGGCTTTCACGCCCTCTCGCCGGAGGCGACCCTCGCCCGCGGTTACAATATCGCGAGTCGAGACGGCCGGGCCGTGAAGCGTGCGGCGCATACGAACGTGGGAGAGGACCTAACGTTGCATTTCGCCGACGGCCGCCGGGCCGTTACGGTAACGAACGACGGGGAGGCCGATAGAGTTGCCCAAGAAAGCTAAGCCGACTTTCGAAGAAGACCTCGCGCGCCTGACGGAGATAGTAAATTTATTGGAGGACGGGCCGGAGACGCTCGACGAAATGTTGGCGCTCTACGAGGAGGGCGTGGGAGTAACGAGACGACTTGAGAAGACGCTGGACGAGGCGGAGACGAGGGTCAAGAGCTTGTCGCGAGACGAACGAGGCGAGCTCAACGTTGACGATTGGGACGACGCGAGTTGATGGCTACGGGTTCCGACGACGTAACGGAGTTAATAAATGAACGGGCGCGTCGGGTGCGCGACTACCTCGCCGCGGATGCCTTTTTGGCGTCGGTGGGGCCGCGGCACCTGCGCGAGGCGACGGCCGCGTACCTCAGCCGGGGCGGTAAAGGACTCAGGCCCGCGGCGGTACTTCTCTGTTGCGGGGCCGCGGGTGGCCAGGAGGATTGGGCCCTGGCCGCGGCGGCCGCGGCCGAGGTTACGCATAATTGGACCCTCGTACACGACGACATCATCGACCGCGACGAGCTGCGGCGCGGCGGCCCCACCGTGCACGCGGACCTTACGGCGCGGGGCCGAGCCGAGCTTGGCCTCGAAGGTGACGAGGCAAGCCACTACGGCCTGGCCTTAGCCGTGTTGGCAGGGGATATGGGCCCGTGCTGGGCGGCGCATCTGCTTTCGCGTCTCCCCGGGAACGGCGTAACCGCGCCCGAGACGGCATGGCGCTTGGCGGCCGAGCTCGCGGGGGCGACGGTCCCGGCCATATTGGCCGGCGAGGCCGAAGACGTCCAGCTGAGCCGGGCGCCGCTGGCGGAAGTTACGGTCGAAGCGGTCGAAACGATGGTGGAAAAAAAGACGGGCGCCCTTTACGAATGGTGCGCCCGCGCGGGTGCGACGGTCGGCGGCGCACCCCCCGAAACCGTTGAGAGGCTCGCCGTTTTCGCGCGTCTTTGCGGGACGGCGTTCCAGCACGTCGACGACACCTTGGCCTATTTCGCGGACGAGGGCAAGACCGGGAAGGCGGCCGCCTCCGACATTCGCGAGGGCAAGCGGACCGCGGTCGTTCTGGGCGCGTACCGTAACGCCTCGGCCGAGGAGAGGGAGTTGTTCTCGGCGACGCTCGGGCGTAGGGACGCGTCGGGCGGCGAGGTTGAGATTTTGAAGGAGAGGTTAACGGCGCTCGGTGGCGTTTCCTTCGCTCGCCAACGGGCGCGCTGGTATCACGAACGGGCCTTGGGGAAACTCGAGGCCGCGGCGGCGGGCAAATACCGCGACATACTCGCCGCTTGGGCCGAGTTTTTACTAGCCAGGACATATTGAGGGGGCGCCCCGGCGTCGGGGCTCCTCTTTGGAAGGGCCGAGAATGACGGAAATCCTACCCCGTATCAATTCGCCCGCGGACGTGAAAGGATTGACGTTGGCCGAGCTCGAGCAGCTCGGGGGCGAGTTGCGGGCGTTCATAATCGAGCACGTCTCTAAAACGGGCGGGCATCTGGCGCCGAGTCTGGGCGTCGTCGAGTTAACTGTCGCGCTTCACTACGTCTTCGACGCGCCGCGCGACAAGATAATCTGGGACGTCGGGCACCAGGCCTACGCCCACAAAATTTTGACCGGCCGCCGGGAGCGCTTCCGCACCCTCCGGCAGCTCGGCGGCATTTCGGGTTTTCCCAAGCGCTCCGAGTGCGAATATGACGCGTACGGCGCGGGCCACGCGTCAACGTCGATCTCCTCGGCGCTGGGGATGGCCGTAGCCCGCGACCGGAAAGGCGAGGACTTTCACGTGGTCGCGGTGGTAGGCGACGGCGCGCTCTCGGGCGGTTGCGCGCTCGAGGGGTTAAACGTAGCTGGCCACCGAGAAGACACCGACCTCATCGTTATCCTGAACGATAACGAGATGTCTATATCGCCTTCCGTGGGTGCGATCGCGGACTACCTCGCGCGCGTAATAACGTTTCCGCCGTACGACAAGTTCCGTTCCGACATGCAGGAGCTTGTGAAGTCGATTCCCGCTTGGGGCAAGCCTCTCTTCGGCGCGGCGCGAAGGCTCGAGGAATCGATAAAGAACCTCTTGACGCCGGGTATGTTGTTCGAGCAGTTGGGTTTCCGCTACGTCGGCCCCGTGAAGGGACACGACATTCCCGCGCTCATCCGTACGCTCGAGGGCGTAAAGAAGCTTAATGGGCCGGTGCTCCTTCACGTCATGACGCAAAAGGGTAAAGGGTACACGCCCGCGGAGAACGACGCCACGACTTACCACGGCCCTCCCCCCTTCGACGTCCCCACCGGTAAACCCCGGAAGGGGTCGGAGGCCAAACCTTATACGCGGGTGTTTGCGGAAACGCTTGTGGAACTCGCCGCGGAAGACGAGAGTATCTTCGCTATCACTGCGGCGATGCCCGACGGGACGGGCTTGAGCCTTTTCCGCGAGCGATTCCCGGATCGCTTCTTCGACGTCGGCATCGCCGAGCAGACGGCGGTCCTCCTCGCGGCCGGTTTGGCCTGCGAGGGGGCGAGGCCGGTATGCGCGATTTATTCAACGTTCTTGCAGCGCGCCTACGACCAACTCAACCACGACATCTGCCTGCAGAGGTTGCCCGTGACGTTCGCGCTCGACCGGGGCGGCGTCGTGGGCGACGACGGCCCCACCCATCACGGCACCTTCGATTTGGCTTATATGCGACATTTACCCAACGTCGTCGTCAGCGCCGCCAAGGACGAGGAAGAACTCAGACAACTTTTATACAGCGCCGTTTACTACGACGTCGGCCCCTGGTCCGTCCGGTACCCGCGGGGCACGGCCGTCGGCGCCGGCTCCAGCGGCGAGTGGCGCAAGATCGAACCGGGCAAGGCGGAATTGCTCCGCGAGGGCGAAGACGTGCTGTTGCTCCCGGTGGGGCGCCTCGTTCATCCGGCGCTCGAGGCGGCCGAACTATTGTCGAAGGAGGGCGTTGACGCCGCGGCAGTCAACGCGCGCTTCGTAAAGCCCTTGGACGAGGACTTGATACTCGAGTGGGGCCGGCGGTGCGGCGCCGTCGTTACCGCGGAGGACGGTTGCCTCGCGGGCGGGTTCGGTTCCGCGGTCGCGGAGATGCTCGCCGACCGCGGCGCCGCAGACGTTAAGTTGAAGCGGCTCGGTTATCCCGACGAGTACGTAGAACACGGAACGCCCCAACAATTGTTGGATAAGTATGATTTGAACGCCGTGGGGATAGCGGCGGCGGCATCGGTCCTGATAGGACGAAAGTAAGGGGGGCGATTGAGGAAGCGTAGGCTCGACGAGATATTGGTGGCGCGCGGCCTGGCCCCGTCGCAAGCGCGGGCGGCCGCTCTTATTATGGCGGGTAAGGTGGCGGTCGACGGCCGGCTCGAGTTTAAGGCCGGCGCGGCCGTGGGCGAAAGCGCCGACGTCGTCGTCGCGGCGCGGCCACGATACGCGTCCCGCGGCGGCGATAAGCTCGCTTTCGCGTTGGACCGTTTCGGCGTCGACGTGGCGGGAGAAGTATGCCTCGACGTGGGGGCCTCGAGCGGCGGCTTTACTTCCTGCCTGCTCGCCCGAGGAGCGGCGCACGTACACGCGCTCGACGTGGGTCGCGGCTTGCTGGCCTGGTCGCTACGGAACGACCCGCGCGTGACCATATGGGAGAAGGTTAACGCCCGCCGCTTCGACGGCGGCGTGCTCGAGCCGGCGCCGTCGGTACTGGTCGTGGACGTCTCTTTCATTAGTATAAGCAAGGTCCTCCGGCCCCTCGTGGCTACGTTGGCCGTGTTGGAAGAGGTAATCGCTTTGGTGAAGCCGCAATTCGAGGCGCGCCGGGACCAGGTGGGCCGGGGCGGCGTCGTGCGCGACGCGGAAGTGCATAAGGACGTCCTGACGAAGGCGGTTAAATTATTCGACGAGATCGGGTTAGCCGCGGTCNNAAGGGCCGGCCGGCAACCGCGAATTCTTCCTGCGCGGGGTACGGGGCGCCGAGGGTCGCGACCTCAAGGCCGAGATAGCGGCCGTCGTAACCTCGGAAGAACCTTAACGCAAACCGGTGCAACGCGTTTCTGAAGGCGGTATTTTTATGTTTAGACGTTCGTTAACCGCGGCGGTGGTTTCCCTCCTCGTCTGCGCGGCGGGGGCTTTCGCCGCCGATACCGCGGCGTACATTTACGGCCTGGTGGGCGTATTCGCCGGGAAGTACGACTCGGGCGAGAGTAAAATTTACGAGAAGCTCGTGGGTTATTACGATTATGGCAAGCCGCCCCCGGTCGACCCGTGGCAGGAGGTGGAGCTATCGAGCACCGATTTCGCGGCGTCGCCGTTCGGCTTCGGTTTGAAGGGTGATAGCTGGCAGGCGTCTTTCGAGACGCTGTGGAACCGCCACAAGATCGATTCGATGGCGGAAACGCGCCAGGTTAACAACGCCTCGCTTACCGCGACGGGCGGATACGTTCTCAACCGCGGTTATTTCGAGGATAAGATGCTCAAGCTGTACTTCGGCGGCTTCTGGCGCGGCGGCTGGACCAAGGCCGGGAACATGGAAAACGGCGTCATCGCCAACGGCTTCGGCCCGGACGTAGGCGCGGTAATCGAGTTCGACCTGAACAGGTCGTTCGCGCTCGTTACGTTCGGGTACCAATATAAATCCTACATATTGACCGGGACCAAGGTCGACACTCCGGAAGGCGACGACCCGCCGACGGCGCCGCACTGGAACTACGTATACATCCCGGAAGACGAACTCCCGGGCAGCGGCTCGAGCTTCTACGTCAGCGCCAAGAGTTCGCTCCAATTGCTACGGCGGCTGGGCGCGGAGGTCGAGGTTCGCTACGACCTGGACCTGGGCGACTCGTTCGTGAACGGCCTGACCTTCGCCGCCGGCCCGAGCCTTTGGCTGTAAACGGCACTTCGATCGCTTTCGAGGCGGTGCCCCATGGCTCAGACTGCCGCGTCGGCGGCAGTTTATCTCATACGCCAAAGAATGCTTTAGATGTTTGAACGGTATCGCAGCGCCGACCTGACCTCGGGTTCTTTGATCAAACCGATCCTTTGGCTCGCCGTCCCGACGGTCGCGGGGAACTTACTCCAGAGCGCGTTCAACATCGCCGATATGTACTTCGTGAGCCGGCTGGGAACGGCAGCCATCGCCGCGGTCTCCGTCGCCAACCTGACGATCTGGTTGGTGTGGACGGCGATCGTAGGGGTCGCTATCGGCTCGCAGGCGTTGGTTACGCGGTTCCACGGCGCGCGCGACGAGGCGAGTTTGCGGCGGGCTATGACGACGACGTTGGCGACGGCCGCGGCCGCCGCGTTTCTTATGGCGGTAGGCGGGCCGCTCGCGGGAAGGCCGTTGTTGCGGTTGCTCGGCGCCGAGGCGGACGTCGTCGACCTGGCGTACGGCTACATTACCATATTCTTCTTCGGCGGGTTCGCGTTCGTCTTTATGGTAATGATCAACGCCATGTTGCGCGGCCTGGGGGACTCCGTTACGCCGACCGTTATCGTCGCCGGGGCCGTGACGCTCAACATCCTCCTGGACCCGGTGTTTATTTTCGGGTTGGGGCCGGCGCCGGCGTTGGGGGTGCGGGGTGCGGCGCTGGCGACGGTCCTGGCGTACGCGGTCGGATTGGCGGCGGCCGCGGCCGTGTTTACGCGCCGGCACCTGCCGTGGCGGGCGTTAGTGCCCGCGAATTTAAGCGGCAGGATGGCGGGGCAGATCTTGACGATCGGCGTCCCCGCGAGCGCGCAGATGTTGATCCGGGCGGCGGCGGCGATGGTCCTCGTGGGTTTCGTGGCTCTGGCCGGGACCGCGGCTATCGCGGCCTACGGCGTCGGCGGCCAGTTGACGGGTCTGATTTTGATGCCCGGCTTCGCGCTCGCGATGTCGGCGGCGATATTGGTGGGGCAGAACCTGGGGGCGGGTAAGCAAGAACGGGCCGAGCGGACGGCGATGGCGTCGGTCGGGATTTACGCCGCGGTCGCCGCGCTGATGATAGTGGCGCTCTTGGCGTTCGCGCCGCGGTGGGTGGCGATATTCGACGATACGCCCCGGGTGGTCGAGCTGGGGGCGCTTTACATTTATATCTGCGCGCCCGCCTTTATATTCGTACCGTTGGGTATGGTCCTCTCGCGGTCGATGAGCGGGGCGGGCGTTTCGGTGCCGCCGTTGGTCGTGACGGCGGTGGTGTTGTTGGGGGTAAGGATACCGTTGGCTTACGTATTTACGAAGGTCCTCGGGATGGGGGTGGCGGGCGTATACTGGGCAGTTACGATCCCGACGGTTCTCGAGGGCTCCATTATGTACGCCGTATTCAGGACCGGCATCTGGAAGCATAGAAAACTTTAAGGCTCGCGGCGGCGCGGGGATTGCTGAAATTTAAGGCCCGGCTCGAGCCGGGCCTTCTAAGTCGTGGGCCGTCACCGTTTACCGGAGGGGGCGGCGGAGGACCTCTTTCGCCGCCCGGGCGAAGCGGCAGTATTCTCTCGAGGCCTTTCGGATGTCGCCTTCCTCCAACATCGAGAACGCCGGGCAGCGGGAGCAGTAGCGGTCGAGGTCGCAGTTCGCGCATTCCTCGGCGATAACATCCGAGAGGGCGCGGAAGCGCTCGGCCTCCTCGCCGCCCCATATCTCGGCGAACGGCTTTTCGCGTATATTGCCCAGGTCGAAGGGGAGCGACACGCAAGGCCAAACGGTCCCGTAGGGGTCGATGGAGCAGTTGTTGGCCCCGGCGAGACAGCTCAGCGCGCGCTTGTTGAAACGGACGGGCGGCCCGATTTCCTCGTCGCAGGCGTCGCCATCGCGCGAAAAGGCCACGACCCAGTCCTTTAACGTCCGAAAATAATCCCGCAGTTGTTCGTCCGTCATCCGCAACCGCGCCGGCGCCGTCCCCCCCTTGTTGGTGACGGAGATGCACGGCGAATAGCGGAACGCGCCGCCGAGCGACCGGGACAACTCGTACACTTCTTTCATTTCCGTGTAATTGAAGTTCATCAGGTTCATCTTCAGCACGACGCTCGTGCCGAGTTCCCGCAGGCGCCGCGCCGCGGCGACGGCTTTTTCCCACGTCCCCTTCCGGCCCACGAAGTCGTCGTGGAGCTCGGGCGTCGCGGCGTGGAGCGAAATCTCGACGCCGGAGGGGTGTAGGGAGGCTATCTCCGCGGCCAGCCGCTCGTCGATTAACGAGCCCCCCGTAAAGATGCGGACGGCGAAGTGGCGCTCGCGCGCCGCGGCCATAATGTCGAGGAAGTCGGCCCGGGCCAGCGGTTCGCCGCCCGAGAAGGTCAGGAAAAACGTATTCATCGCGACGAGCCGGTCGAAAAGCGACGCGTATTCGGCGAGGCTCAGCTCCTCGCCGCCCGGCTCGGGGTCCTCCGCGAAACAGTGCTTGCAGCAAAGGGGACAGCGGTACGTGAGGTTGCACATTACGAGGACCGGTATTCGCCGGGCCGCGGTAGCGTAGATGAGGTGCCGGTAGATTTCTTCTTGCGGGCTCACGTTAGAAAAAACGCCGACGGCTCGCGCCCTCGGCTGTCTTCGCGCGGTTATCCTCAGCCGTCGTTTCGGGCGACGATCCCTTTTTCCGCAAGTTCGGCCAGGAGCGACGCCAGGTCCGCCTCTACCTCCGCCGCGGGCGCGTCGTATTCTTCCAACAGGACTTGCAGGATGCCGTCCTCGTCTTTGCCGTCGTCGAGGAGCTCCATAATCCGGACGCCCGCGCCCTTCACATTATGGAGCATGTTGTCGTCGGGCGTCAGGACGAAGTACTCGTCGCCGATCTTACGGTAGGCTATTTCCTTCTTCTTTAAACGATAGGCCATGTCGGCGTTCCGGGTTTTTTTACTTTTACTTTAGCGCTTCCCCACGCATACTACTTTTTCGCGTGACAGCGCGTTTCACGTTATTGGCGTCGCAGTTCCCCCAGTATTATAACGCCTACTGTTCGCTACTCGCCCAAGTTTTAAAGGCCGGCCCCGTTCGCGTTCCCGTTGATATCAGGTCCTCTCTTTCAGCGGGTACACTATCTCGCCACAAAATACGTTTTCCACCTTCCACGGACTTCGACATGTTTCGTAGATTAGTTCGTCTTGGCACCAGCCGGGGGCATAATATTCGACGTCGCAGGCTTGCGCCGCCAACGAGAAGACGCGCTCGCTCGCGACGGTCGGTTTTACGTATTTACGTTTCATGTTTTCCGTCCTTTATCTAAGCAACTTCCTTTAATATTTTGCTGAATCCTAAGCCGGCGGCGTTCTCTTCTAAGGGAACGTCTACGACGAACGCGGCCGCGCGGCCGACTAAGGCCGCGACGCGTTCGAAGGTACAGCCCTTCAGCTTGGCGCCGGCCGGCTCGGGGATAAAGACGCTCGGCCACAGCTCGCGCGCGGCGTCGGCCGGCTCGAGAGGCTCGGCCTTGAACTCCCGGCCCGGGCGGTGGAACGCAAGCGCACGCAAAAGGCCGCCGCCCGCATTAACCCGTTCCACGCCGGTCCCGCGGAAAGGTAGGGCCCATACGCGACCGTCGCCGTCGACGACGTTCATATCGTCCGTGTATACGGTGAAGCGCGTCCGCAACACCCCGGCCAGCGTCGATTTCCCGCTCCCGCTCGGGCCGCACGAGACTATAACGTCGTCGCCGTCCGCAAAGGCCACCGAATGTAACACCACCCCCCCCTTACGATAGCTTTCCCAAAAAAAAATTTGCCTGAGAACCGTTTGAAAAAACAAGCCGCCCCCGGGCGTAAGCGAAAACTCTCCTTTCCCTTCCGCGGCGTCGTACCACCCCTCTCCGCCTTTGTCTTTCCCGCGGAAGATGTTCCCTTTTAATTCAAAGCCGACTCCCCCGCTTCCCGATATATCGGCCGCCGGAAGTACTTCGAGCGTCGGGCCTTCGGCTTCCGCGCCTTGTTCGGCGCCGGCGTGCCCGAGTTGATGTGCGAGCCTTCGGGCCAACGCGGCGTCGCCGGCCTTTACCGTTACGCGCAGCCAGGGCGGCCCGACGACGAACTTCATCGGAAGAGCGCTCTTATCCTTCCGAAGCTCGTGGGCTTGACGGCGTATTCTTCCTGCCCTCCCCAGTCTATCTCGTGCTCGTATATCACGTCCAGGTAACTGGAGGCGAAGAATATGTGCGTTTTGTCGCGCGTGGCGAGGTCGCCCGTGAAGAAGGACTCCGGGCAGGGGGCGTCGATCTTGAATTGCTCGCCGTTGTGGCGGGTGCCGTCCAGGTCGAAGATGTATACCCAGCCGTCGACGTTCCCCAGATTCATCACGACCTGTTTCGAGGTCGGGACGTGCGTAATTATATTCATGCCGCCCGGGTACTTGGCGCCGGCCCAACTCTTCACGACGGTCCCGCTGGAAGGCGAGAACTTGTAGATGTAGAAATCCGTCGAGCTGTTGTTCGCGAAGTAGACGTGGTCGGCGTCGGCGGCGATGCCGTCGTTCCTGGAGACGTCCGGGACGGTGTAGCTCGATACTACGGACCCCGTAGCCGGGATTATTTTGAAGAGCTTGGTCGGACTCCCCGTATTGGTCCACAGATAACCGGAGGAATATGCCAGGCCGAACATAAAACGGCCCGTGGGTTTGGGCGAGGGTACGAACGAGCTCATAACGGAACCGGTGTTGGGGTTCATGCGGTATATCATCTTAGTGAGGGTATCGCCGAGGTAAAGGACGCCGCCGCCATACGTAAGGCCGTAGAGAGTCTCCGTGGGCGAGGGGAACGAGTTTATAATTTTGTCGCGCGCGGGCCAAGCGGCGGGAGCCG
>JABAOF010024834.1_pt1 | contig 16926 bp, 9 predicted proteins | sample 7062171 | NCBI WGS metagenome assembly JABAOF01 (sample SAMN14538628, study PRJNA623070) | marine sediment metagenome | biome: marine biome [ENVO:00000428]; feature: marine pelagic biome [ENVO:01000023]; material: deep marine sediment [ENVO:00002113] | place: India: Gulf of Khambhat ...
ACCTTCCCTAGATAGCGATACCCATATTTCACGCCATCATACCGATGCAGGTTCGAAGCTGCTTCAACGCGAGAAATGACAAAATAGACCGGGATGCCAAAATGCGTATTAGGCATGGGGACCGACTCGACGATCTCTGCCCCAGCGTCGGCTAACACGTCCGCAGCATTTCGCACGGCTTCCATAATTTCAGTCGAGATCGGTTGTTCTCGCAACTCACCCGTTTCAGGATCTGGATATTTCAATCGTTGATAATCAGGAGATAAACCGATGCGTAATCCTTTAATACCCTTCTCCAGCTCAGCAATGTAATCCGGTACAGGTACATTTGCCGTGGTTGCATCCTTTGGGTCTCTACCTGCGATCACACCTAACATCAGCGCAGCATCGGTCACATCACGTGCCACAGGTCCTGGACAGTCAAGTGAAGATGCGAAGGCGATCAAACCATATCTTGAGACGCGGCCATAGGTCGGTTTAAGGCCAACAACACCGCAAAAGGCCGCCGGTTGACGGATTGATCCTGCTGTGTCAGTACCGAGTGATAGGGTCGCCTCACCAGCAGCGACTGCCGCCGCGCTCCCGCCTGAAGAACCGCCCGGGACACATGCAGGATTCCAGGGATTTCCGGGTGGAGGTAGAAATGCGGAAGATTCGTTNNAGTTTACTTTCCCTATTGTAACCACCCCCTCGGTCTCCATTCGTTGAACCGGGGTTGCGCTATAGGGCGCGATGAAATTCTCCAAGATTCGAGAACCAGCCGTGGAAGGTGTTCCTTTAGCACAAAAAATGTCTTTAATCGCTAGAGGGATCCCAGCTAAAACGCCTGAATCTTCTCCCTTACTGAGTAACTGATCGACATTCTCCGCTTGAGCACGAGCCCGCTCCGCAGTCACTGTGATATAAGCATGTATCTTTTCTAAATCCTGAGGGTCAGGATCATAGGGCGTCGTGTCGGGAGCTCTGCCCTCAACTGCATCGATTCGAGAAAGAGTCGACTCAAGAATCTCAACCGCTGAAACCTGACCTTTTTTTACGCGCTTTACGAGTTCGTGCGCCGGGAGATCACAGAGCTCCTCACTCATTCGAGATCCTCATGTGTGATATCTGGAGAGACGATGTAGCGATCATCAACCTCCGGCGCTTGCTCGAGTATTTCGTCCGCTTCTTTACACGGTTCAATCTCATCCTCCCTTAACGGTAGACTGATCGCGTCAGTATAAGGCACTCCATGGGAGGTGATGGGGATCTTATCATCGACCTCGATCGCTTCAAGCTCACGGATGGATTTTAGTTGGCTGTTTAGCTCATCGCGTAGATAACCCGCCTCATCGACCTCCAATTCGAAAGCCGCGAGTCGAACCAAATGATCAAAGATGCCAACAGTGAACTCGTCCTCTTGATTGGACCTTGTGTCATCAGTCAAATTGGCCTCCAGGACATTAATGTGAACATTTTACATGTTGAAAAAAACGCGGTCAAAGCATTTGCTTATGAAATTAGTTTGAAAACAATGTCGATGGAAAAAATTCTCGATCCATCCATACCAGGAACAGAGAAATCATTATAGCAATGTTTCGTTATAGCAAATCTTGTTGGAAGATTGAACGTAATGTACAAATACATAAAAGATACTAGTGATACAGATTTTCATCCTGGAGAAGCGACGATAGGGCAACGTACAGAGATCTGAGATTGTTGTCAAGTGAATGGCGCAAGAAACGAAGTTCTTCCAATTGCAATTCTACTATTATGATTTTGGTCAGTATAATACATCCCTTAATTTGAGCCTTGAATTCTTAGGTATATTTTTTACCATCTCCTTATCTAAGCGTAGAAAAGAACATCAGAAATCGTGTGCACTCGAGAGTATGAGATTATTGAGACAGATAAAATGTGGATATTAAAAGTCGATTAAAGATCATTTGGGACGCAATCTTTAGGATAGTGATAAGGTATAGCAAAAACTTTCTGTATTCTTACTGCGACTGATCTGCAGGAAAGGCGACCAAGGGTGTCAAATCTGAGGACAGATTACGTAAAACCTACTACCTCTCTAATTTCAATCAAGATTTATTTCAACCAATCTTCAGATTTTATGTATGCTTCAACAAGATGGTCATATTCCCCGGTGTTGAACTCGATTATTTCCTTGATTCTCTCCGGATCAAATATATCCCCACGTATGATAAGAAGAAGTTTATTGTAATACATCCTTAATGTTGTTTGGCGGATATGATTCTTGAAATCATCGTTTAGAGTCTCGATGTATCCTGGTGGAATGGGTCTTTCATAATGACCAACACGTTGTGGGGAGCTTATTGGCAGCCTTGCTAGAAGTGGATCGGATATGGCACGAATATCCAAGACATGAATTTCTGGTCCAGCGTAATATCCGAATGAACCAATGCTACCCCTTACAATTAGGCTTTCCCCAGAATCTCTAGCAATTTCTCCTTCTCTCCCCCAATCGTGTGGAACTTGCCGCTTGTAGTAATTTAATAATCCCAGCTGTTGAAAATAAAACAGTTTCTCATCCGCAACACCACCATATTGATTTATCTCCATATTTGTTGAATCAGATCTTATTATTAGGGGAGAGGCATTCGCTGAAAGTCCTACAACAAGTACCACATATAGTACAGTTGCGAAGACAAATTTCCGTTCGAAACCAATTTGTACATCAAAATCAGAATCCAAGATCAAAACAATTGACATTAGAAAGACCGCCGAAAAGAACCGGCCAGACATAAAATCTCCACCCACTGATATTACATAAAAGATGTACAAAACACCTCCGAGGAGCATGAAAATCTTCTTCTTGTCACGTGTTATAGATGTCAAGAACAAACTCAACCCTATTGTGGGTACTGTCACAGGATCCCAATGTAATGAGTTTTCAAAGTATCTTTTTCCTTGTTCATAAAATTGGAAATGCGTCATTCCAGTTCCTATCTTTGCATAGTAGGTATTAGGGAAGGGAAAACCATAATAAATTGTAGCGAAAAGTTCCCAGAGAAATAATGGAATTAACCCCGCAAGCAGAAACAATGCAACTTTATATTTCTGCTCACGAGCTCTGAAAATCTCATAGCCCAATATTGGTAAATAGATCAAAATGGTATCTAATCGATTAACAGCTGCTAGGCTAGCAATAAGTGAGAGGAAAAATACTCTCTTTATCTGATCGATATTAAGCTTCAAGAGAACGAATAGAAAGATCACCATCAGTAAATGCGTCAGGGGATTCTCCAATCCAGATGTGGAATAATCCATTAAGGATTTGGATGTGATCAACAACAAGAGACAAAGTAATGTCATGCGATAATTTGTGGAAAAATTACGGATAAGGAGAAAGACGACAGATACGGAGACGATTAAAGATGCCAAAAAAATCGTTGCATAAGGGTCCGATAGGATCAGATAAAAAAAAGTAAGGAAGAACAACCATAAGGGGTTGGTAAATGCTTGAACTCTTTCACCTACATTCCATGTCAATCCATGGCCATTTACCAAATTATCGATAACCCTCATTGTTATGAAAGCATCATCTGAGATCCAGGCATTACGAATAAGCACAAGAAAAAAAACCATCACAGAGCCGATAAGAAAAAAATTATTAGGATCCCTTATCCTGAGATCGATTTTTAATTCATTTGATGGCATCCTTGGATTATCTGATTTTTTTGTCGCCATATTTATCCTCAATCTCATCATGTTCTCAATCTGAGAAGAAGATCTTCAAGCTGCATCTCTTTGAGATATAGGATCAGAGAATTTTCAAACTCAGACTGTTTTCGGAATTAAAAACTTCTCTTAACTCAAAGGTTACAAAATCTAAGGTTATAGACTGCCCACAAGTGTCTTGCTTACCCCAAGAATACTAAATCTCATCCGCAACAAATATCTTTCGTTTAGATTTGAAATTATCAACACTAATCATTTAGCAAAAGAATGAAGTTGCAAGAATCCCTCCACCAAACGGTATCAAATTTCTGCGATTAGATCACTAGTACAAAGAGTGGATTGAGAAAGAGAAACGCCACCTCAGGTTCAAGAAACTATTAACTGGCTGGAATTTGTTAGAGTTTCCTAATGAACGTCAATACTAAAGAGACATGCTATAATCGCCCGGCTCTCTTTCTGGTTTTTCCCAAGGAGGTTTTTGTGGCTACAGACGAGATACCCAATGGGATTAATTTTACTCTTTCCCCCGAACACAAGATGATCCGCCAGGCAGCCCGTGACTTTGCACAGAAGGAGATCGCACCCATCGCGCCAGAGTTTGACGAGAGTGGAGAATTTCCTAGGGAGACCATCGCCAAGATGGGTGAAATGGGTTTCATGGGCATTGAGATCCCCGAAGAATATGGTGGTGCCGGATTGGACACTCTGGCTTATGTCCTCGCTTTAGAGGAGATTTGTAAAGCAGACGCAGCACACGGCACGATCATGTCGGTCAACAATTCATTATTTTGTTACGGGCTCCTACGTTTCGGAACCGAAGAGCAGAAAGAGAAATATCTCAAACCTGCCGCTTCAGGTCAAGCTCTCGGAGCTTACTCTCTCACCGAGCCGATGTCTGGATCGGATGCAGGTACCATGCGCTCACGTGGCATACGCGAGGGGGATACCTATACACTCAACGGACGTAAGTCATGGGTATCGAGCGCACCAGCAGCTGATTTCATTGTCGTTTTCATTATGACCGAGCCAGAAAAGAAGCACCATGGGATCACGGCCTTCATTATCGAGACGGACCAACCAGGCTTCAGTCTCGGTAAACCCGAACCGAAGCTCGGTATTCGCGCTTCGGCGACAAGTGAAATCCTGTTCGAGAATTACCAATGCCCAGAGGAAAATCGTTTAGGTGAGGAAGGTGAAGGCTTCAAGATCGCTATGACAGTACTTGATGCCGGTCGGATAGGCATCGCGTCCCAGGCTCTCGGTATCGCCGAAGCCGCGTACGAGGCGAGCGTTGAGTATGCCCGGGAGCGGGAGGCTTTCGGAAAGAAAATCGGTCAATTCCAGGGCATCGGTTTTAAAATCGCCGACATGAAGACGCGCATCGAAGCCAGCCGTTTGCTGATCTATCAGGCAGCCTTGGCGAAAGAACGGTCAAAGGATACAGGGGAACGCTTCACACTAGAGGCCTCGATGGCGAAGCTCTTTGCCTCCGAGACGGCTGTCTATTGCACTAACGAAGCCGTCCAGATCCATGCCGGCATGGGTTACTCTAAAGAACTACCAATAGAACGATATTATCGTGACGCTAAGATCACTGAAATCTATGAGGGCACAAGTGAGATTCAGCGGTTAGTGATATCAAGGATGGAGTTAGGTCTTCGTTAATAGCTGTCTTTCTTGAAGGATGATTCATTTCCTATAGGAACAGAAACTCAGAGAAGCTATACTGTAATCGCCGATGATTCGCCTGGACCTGGAATACTTTGAATATCTTCTAATGGCATGATACTTGCTTATCATTACCCATACTCGTAGCAATCTATTCGCTCGTATGTCTGCTGGAGCTTTGTACGGTGCCCAGATCAGAATCGCGAAAACGTGTGCCGAAAGGTAAGAAAGATTCGAAAGGATCGAATCAGAAGGATTCGAAACACATCGTTTCGATAGACCACAACGACACCCATGTACAAATCTCGGCTGATTTACCTGAAGGTACGATCCTAAAAGTCACGTTAGAGACCCAACACGAGGATGCCCCCACCGCATCCAAGGATATCACGAGAGTTGTTTTTGAAAGGGAAACAGCGGTTGTCGAAAAGATCGATGAGGTGGGGACGATCGCAAGACCACAACCCAGGACATCTCCTTCACGAGCATTCTCAACATTGGCTCAAAGGCTAGCAAATATTGGGGATCTGAGTCTACCTCAGATCTCCAGTGCCGCGCGTGTCTTTCCCTCGGTTAAAGCCAAACACACTCTGACCTTTCTGATCGGTATTGGCCTCATCTTGAGCGCTCACTACCTCGTCGAAGAGCGTGAGCCGTTCTTTAAAATCTCCAGCATTAGCGAGCGATTGAACTTCTTGTTTCGCATTGATGTTAATAATCTTGAGAATACCATCCTCGCTCTAGGAGGTCTGTTCATCGGGGCTGTTCTCGTGGTAATAGCCGCTCGAACAGATCACTACTTTGCCTTCATCATCCCTGCACCTCGATTTGATGTTGATCAGATTAAACGCAATCTACCCAAATTGGGGCGCCTTCTTCTCCCCGCTGGGCTTGCCTTCATATTCATCATTTGGCAGTTAGCAGCTGGAAACCACCCAAACCTTCTCGCACCGATNNTGGCTCTTATCCTCGTCATGATCGCTACTTGGCTGATCGATCGTTGGCACAAGGTGCCATTATCCCCCGGTCTCCAATGGCGAGATTACGCATATATGAGCAGTCTGATATTGGCTGGTCTCATCATTGGAACGTACCGTTTAGGACAGATACCAAGCAGCTTGATGGGTGACGAAGGTACGTTCTGGGAGATTGCACAATCAATCGCAACTGGTGAGTATAAACCTGTTTTCTTTGGTTTTGGCGTTTACTCCTACCCAATTGCAAGCTCCATCTTTCAAGCATCTATTCTTAAAATCATGGGGGTTACTCTGTGGAGTTGGCGTTTCGCCTCGGTAGTTGCCGCGATAGCGGCTGTAATTCCTACCTATCTTATCGCCCGCGAGATGTTCAATCGACGAGTCGCTATCGTGGCATGTGGTGTCATGATCGCCACTCCTTATCTCATCGCTTTTGAGCGTTTAGGATACAACAACACCCAAGCTCTTTTTCCAGTCGCTTTGAACATCTATCTCCTCTACATAGCATTAAAACGATCGAGCCTCTTCTACACCTTTTCAAGTGGCGTAGTTGCTGGGCTTGGGTTTTATACCTATACAGCGGCTCGTCTTGGTCTATTCACATCTGTAATATTGTTCGCCGCAATCGTGGTCCAACGAGTGATCACATATGTGCGTAGGAGATTTTCGTCGAAGGAAGGTGATTCACCAAAGGACACAGCCACATTAAGCACAATCTTTATTCTCGGGGCAATCTTTCTCCTGGGGCTTACCCTAACCGCAGCCCCACATCTTGTTTTTGGGAACGCTGTTTCCCCTGAATCACTAAGCCACAAGATGGTCGAAAGTATTTTCCCTAATGTGGATTATGCGCTCGATAAATTTTCCAGTGAGGAACTCTATCGTGATCATGAGCCCATTGACATTGGGACGGAGCGCCTCTTTTACCGTCCTGACTTATATGCCCGACTCCTAACAAGGGGTATCACCCGTTCATTTCTGGTATTCCACCATAAAGATCTCGTGACCGAGCATTATATATATGGACCTCTTTCTGGACCGTATTCGGGAATCTTTTATCTTCTAGGCCTTTCAATCGCCTTAGCTGGTTCTCGCCGTAAAAGTTTATTCTTGCTAAGCGTGTGGTTCATCGCAGGCGTTCTCCTGTTGAGCGGTATTAACACATTCCCTCCCCGCCATCAACATCTGGTTGCTGTGATCCCAGCCATGTCAATCCTGATTGCGCTAGGCATTGGCATGGTAGCTGATTACTTATGCAGTTATTTTGAGAAGTATCAAACTGTCATTTCCAATTTGATTGTCCTCATTTTCTTCGGCCTGGTAGTGATCACTGGCTTAAGGAATTTCTTCGTTGACGTTCAAGAGCGATATGTTCCGAACTTCGAGAACCGAATTGCCTTTGCGGCTCTCGAACTTGAGTCTCCAACAAAGATGATCTATATCTATGAGGATCCCAATAAAAGAGACTTTACCCCCTGGGTCATCCGAAAGATCCCTACCCAGGCTGACTACCGCACTGTTGCAACCGAAGAGCTCTCCCAACTCAAGATCGATGCCGACGAAAGATACTTATTCGTCTTCGAAGAACCGAGTAAAGATCAAGCTTTAAGCTTCCTTCAACGAACGTTGGGAGAGGACATCGAACCTGAGATCTACTCTAACGCTGAAGGAAAGGTCTTGGGAATGGCTTATCGTTTCGGGGGTACAGAGCTGTCATCGTTCCTAAAGCGTGACGAGACCTCAACGGCGAAAGCAATTGGTATTGTGTCTGCGGTTTTGATAGTCATCCTTGGGATTAGATTTGTACTGATCAGACAGGGGATATTAGAACCCGCTCCAGCTCCGGTAGAGAGTGTTGTATCTAAAGAAACACCCTCAAAGAAACCTGCGATACGAGCAATGGAGGTACCGAAAAAACGTGACAAGATCGACATTAAAGAACCGATTAAATCACGAGATCTATTCGATCGATTCGTGTCGATATTAAAACAACCGGTCCAAGAGATCCCGTTGTCTACACTTAGCCCTTGGACCATTCTTGGTGAGTTGGTTCTCTTGGGAGTGATTGTTCTCATCTTCGCTCTGGCATTCTTGAATTTCGATGAAAATAAAATCCTATCGGGAAACGAATTTGGCCTTGTTACCTTCGTAGACCATGTTCTCCTCAACTCACTGAGGCGTTTTGGAGAGTTTCCACTTTGGAACTCATTTATACGTACTGGTCAGCCGTTTGTGGGTGACCCATTCATGCATCTCTTCAACCCAATCACCGGTATCCCGGTCCTCCTACTAGATGTGGTAAATGGATTTAAGATTGCAGTGTACTTATCGTTTCTCATAGCAGCGATCGGACAGTGGTCGTTCGGCAGAGCTCTCGGTTTCCATAGGTCGGTCCGCCTATGGAGCGCCGTCCTATATGCCCTAAATGGACAAGCTGTCGCTCGTTTTATTCAAGGTGAATACCTCTTTGTATTCGGATATGCGTGGATCCCATTCATTTTCGCTGGTATCGTAATGTCCCTACGCACATACAAGATGAGATACATCGCATTGACAGTACTCTCACTAGCATTGTTATTTTTCTCTGGGAATGTCTACTACGCTTACTATATGGGAATTACCCTGATCTTTTTCGTTTTGTTTATAAGTTTTGATTTGGATAGGAACAGGATCATAAATGTAAATAAGAAGAGAATCACAACATTGCTATTAATTGGCATCTTAGCGATTGGATTGAGTTCCGTTCAATTGCTGCCTACCCTCGAATTCTGGCCGAATATACAAACTCACGGAGACCCAAATTTAGAAACTTCACAACCTCTGAGCGAGGCGATAACGAATTGGATCTCTACCTCAACTGATAGGCCTGAAGCTCTCAAGACATTGCCACCAGAAGAGTTCTATGGCTACATCGGGATCATACCTTTCCTGGCTACTTTCCTCGCCCTCGGTGCCCTCTGGAAAGGTTGGAGACGGAGAGAGATCTTAGGCTTGTTAGGTCTATTCTCCCTTACGCTCATTTGGATTTGTGTCCGCTACACACCCTTTGGATCGATTTACAGCCGCACACCATTCCTCTACCAATTCCGCTACCCCAGTCGATTTATGGTCTTCGGCTCCCTTGCCATCATCAACCTCGCTGGTATTGGCTTGACATGGCTAATGGACTTCACAAGTCGTTGGCGGTCGAAACTTGAAACTGATGATACACATCAACAATCAGGAGATGCCAGCAGGCTCATCCATACTATCTTAATCGTCCTCATGGTTTTCTCCGCAGCTAATGTCTTCATGATAAACCAAAGGGTAATTGGCATTCGGGATAGGTATTTATATGCGGATCAAATTCTTGAATGGCTGCACGATTACGATGCAACCCCTAATTACGTAAGCATCCCAATATCAACTGGGTGGCATATTGCAACCGCAGACTTTGGGAATCGATATTTGGACGCATGGCATGGATACAATTTCTTTCCTCCGGTTGAGACGAAACCTACAATTCGACCAGTTGTGGCACGACCCCACTACCTTGTGTTCGGGAAAGAGAAAACACCTTACTATCCAGATGCTGTCGCTGTAAAAGATATACAAAACCATACCGTTTATACTCTCGAGGAAAGCCTGCCATATGGTTTTGCCGTCACGGATGCGATCTTAAGGCGTGTAGAAGCAGGCGAGTTGAAGAGATCTGAGATTACACCTCTAGACGTCAATGAACTTGGGCCCAATACCCTCTCAATCCAAGCTGAGCTCCCTAATGAGAAAACGTGGATCATCGTCCTAACGAATTACTTCCCCGGTTGGATGGTTACGATCGATCAACAACTGGCCGATCTGACTTACATCGGAAACTATCTTGCAGTTGAAGCAGTTCCAGGGAAACATGAATATGTTTTTGATTACAAGCCCGCATCATTCCGTCTAGGATTTGTCCTCACGATCGCGACTGCATTGATCCTCGTTGGTCTCATGATCAGTGACTTCACCCCACAGCAGTACCGAGATCGATTCCAGCTTATAGGAACATCCGCCAGGATATTCCTGCGAAATAATGTCATCCAACGAATTCGATCTCTGTTGCAATCGGGAAAAGAAGAATAAACCCTCATACCTGGGCATTCTAAGTTATTCCGAATCCCTCAGCTCCACCCCTTGGAAGATAATAAGTTGTTAAGAACAATCCCGATATTCCGTAGGCCTGCCTGATTAAAATTACCGTATCTATGGCCGTCATTCGGATATATGCCTTGAGGCCTATTTGTCGAATCAAGATTTATCGTCAATACTCTTAACGTAACCCGGGGAAAAGGCTGTGGAACCTATCGCTTGGACGATTCTGATCATCCTCGTCGCGATCGCACTCGACGCCTTGTTGGTTTTGACCTGGCGTAAACGGCGGCAGCAGGAAGAGGACGACAAACCAGTAAACGCGACAGATGAGGAGCTATCAAAGCTATTCGCCTCACCTGAACCCGAAACCTCCGAGCCTTCCCAAATGCAGTTCACCTTCGATCTTGCTGAAGGTGAAAAGCTGCAATTTACTGTTGAGGCCTCGCGCCAGCAAGCAGAGACAGGCAAATCGGTACGATCGCGCTTTCGAGTCACACTTGATACAATTGATGGCCCACCACCTGCCACGATCGAGTTAGATCGTACGCCCGGCCGATCTTTCAAGAGTTGGTTGAAATCGATCGCCTTCCAAATCGCCACTACCTCTGAACTGATATGGGAGAGAATCTCCAGATCTCTGCTTGCGAAGGACATCCGTAAGATTGGCGCCCGTCTTGTAGCCTGGGCACAACCACTAGGCTTGACACTCTTTGCATTGTCGGTTGTTATCTATGCCTTAACGCGCCTTATCGGATTGGAGGAGTTCCCGATCTACTTCTTCACCGATGAAGCGGTACAGACCAACCTTGCGGTTGATTTCCTCCGAGATGACTTTCGGAATTACAGCGGCGTTCCTTTCCCAACCTACTTTGAAAATGATTTTTTGTATAACCTAAGCATTTCTGTCTATGTCCAGATCCTGCCCTACTTGCTGTTCGGTAAATCCATCTTCGTAACAAGAGCCACATCAGTATTCTTCACTATTACAGCTGCAGTCGCAATCGGGTTGATCCTTAAAGAGGTTTTCAATATTCGATATTGGTGGGTAGGCACCTTATTCCTTTCGATTACCCCAGCCTGGTTCCTTCATTCTCGCACGGCTTTCGAAACCGCCATATTCGTCTCGCTCTATACGTGGTTCCTTTATTTTTATATGCTCTACCGCAAGCGCTCACCGCGCATCCTTCACCTCGCGTTGCTCTTTGGAGGACTGGCTTTTTACAGCTACAGCGCTGGTCAATTGATTGTCGTTGGAACCGGCATCTTTTTGCTCTTTTCCGATTTTCGCTACCATTGGAAGAATCGAAGGAACAGCATAATCGGTTTAGGTGTATTGGTCCTGCTGACGATACCGTATTTACGCTTCCAACTTTCATTCTCTGGCGAAACATATTATCACTTGCGTATGTTGGATTCTTATTGGCTGCACGATATTGGCCTCAGCGAAAAGCTCAATATCTTCATCGATAATTACAAGCGCGGTCTTAACCCTGTCTATTGGTACACTCCCAATGATCACGATCTGATCCGTCACCTCATGAAAGGTTACGGTCACATCCTGAAAACCACATTGCCCTTTGCAATCCTCGGTTTCTTAATTACATTGAAATCCTTCCGATCAAGCCCACATCGAACCACACTGGTTGCTCTCTTCGTCTCCCCTCTAGGAGGTTCAATCGTTGGAATCGGGATCACGCGCGTTCTATCTTTCGTCATTCCTGCTGCCCTTCTGACAGCGTTGGGATTTGAAGTCGTGGTACGATGGATCGATCGCCGCATAACCTACACGGGCACAGCGATCCTGGCTTTCACTCTGCTAAGTTATACCAATATCAGTATGCTGCAGGACGCGCTGATAAATGGTCCCACTTGGTACCACGATTACGAGTTGGGTGGCATGCAGTACGGAGCCAGGCAAGTCTTCGCGGAGGTTGAGGATTTCGTCCAATACAATCCCGAGAGCCGGGTGTTCGTTTCCCCCACCTGGGCGAATGGAGCCCACATTCTGCAGCAATTCTTCCTGCCAGACCAACCCAATGTACACATGGGAAACGCTGGAAACTACCTTCTTGAAATGATCGAAGATTTAGATGACGAGACCGTTTTCGTCCTCACACCAACAGAATATAAAGAAGTCACGGAGAGCGAAAAGGTGTCGGTCATCAAGTTGGAGCGTACAGTTCCATATCCTGACGGAAGAGATGGCTTTTACTTCATCCGTTTGCGTTATACGGAGGATGCGGAGGATATATTTGATGAAGAACGGGAAGTCCGATCCCAACCAATCACAGATGAGGTTCTCATTGATGGACAAGCGGTAAGAATTCAACATCCCTTACTGGACATGGGAGAGGTCGAGAACCTTTTCGATGGTGATACATTTACCATGGTCCGCACCTATGAGGCTAATCCGGTTCTGATTGTTTTGACCTTCCCAAAACCACGCTCAATAAGCGGCTTGTCCCTCACGACCGGTACGATGGACATCATACTTACCGTTCGTCTCTTCGACGAAGAAACAAAAGAACCGATCACCTATAACCAAACCTATGCCGCATTACCCAATGATCCGACAGTCGATCTTGCTTTCGGCCAAGGAACAATCGAAGCGAGCGCTATCGAAATAGAAATACTTGGCCTGTTAGATAATCCAGGCGCAAAGATCCATATTCGTGAGATAAGACTCTACTGATCATCCGATATTCATGCAGCCTTCACTCATCCATGGAAACTGATACTTGTAGTGAAGAAAGCCAGAATTTTAAATAAAGTACGCTGGAAACATGGGGTGGGCAAAGTCCACACCCCACACGAACTTCCTTCTCTATTCGATGAATTCTGCTCTCAGGAACCCCCAATCTTTCTTTAATAGGGATCTCCTCCCCGGAGAGGCCTACGGCAGCTACAAGTGATAAGCAGCGCAGGGAATGGTAGAGATCCTGAATGACGAGGGACAAGGAGTCGAGATCTATCTAGTATGTGATGGGAGGCTGCCTATTGAATCCCTCACGAGTTATTACTACCAAGTTCCTAATATGATCGGGTGAGACCTTGAAGCCCCTTATAAATTGCCGGACACTGTAGGTCCTATGGATAGACGTAGACTGTTTTTCATTCTCCCAGAGCAGATCAGCGCTCGAATGGAAATCNNGAAATCAAGACGAAGTATACGGGTGGATCGACCTTCCCACGATATAATCGACACAAACGATCGTTGTTCTAATACGGATCAACTGACCAACCGAAAATTATCTCTATTCACAGCTTGATCCTACATGTAAGGAGGTCTTCCTTTGAAAGCGGTCTTATTTCACGAACATGGTGGACCTGATGTTTTAAATTACACAGATTTTCTAGAATCAGAGCCCGCCCCCGGCGAGGTCCAAGTTCGTTTGCGGGCTGCGGCATTAAATAGGGCGGATCTTTGGGTTCGTGAGGGATGGCCAGGTCTGAAACTTGAATACCCTCACATCCCGGGAGCTGACGGCGCAGGTGAGGTTTCGTCCCTTGGTGATGGAGTGACCGATCTTAAAATCGGGGACAGGGTGGTCATCAACTCCAACATAAGCTGCGGTGCATGCTCGCAATGCATGGCTGGCAAGGACAACTTGTGTCGCGAGTGGCAATTGCTTGGCGAAACGATCCGCGGCACCTATGCTCAATTTGTCGTCGTCCCAGCCGCCAATCTGTTGCCTCTACCGAAAACAATTGGATTTGAAGAAGCAGCCGCTGCCAGCCTTGTTTTCCACACTGCTTGGCACTCCCTGATCACACGCGGTCGTCTGCAAAAAGGTGAAACTGTGCTCGTAGTTGGCGCCTCTGGGGGTGTAAATACGGCCAGTATCCAAGTAGCTAAATATGTCGGAGCCAAGGTCTATGTCGTTGGATCCAGCCTAGAAAAGCTCGCTCTAGCCGAATCGCTTGGCGCTGATGAGCTCATCGATCGATCGAAAGAGGAAAACTGGTCAAAGGTTGTCTATCTGGCCACTGAAAAGCAGGGAGTGGATGTGGTCATAGATAATGTGGGGGCAGGGACAATGCTTCAAAGCTTACGTGCGGCACGTAAAGGAGGTCGCATTCTCACCGTCGGCAACACAGGTGGCCCGAAATTTGAAATCGATAACCGCTACATTTTTGGCAAGCATTTAGCGATCCTTGGGTCTACAATGGGTACCCGTACTGATTATGCAACCGTTATGGATCTGATCTTCAGAGGTAAATTAAAACCTGTGATCGATCGTCAATATCCGCTGAAAGAGGCGGCAGCAGCTCAGGAACGACTCGCTGCCGGTCAACAAATGGGGAAAATCACCCTTGGTATCTAATCGCCGTCCAACGCTCCTTATCGTGCTCTGCTTGGGAATCTTGTTTTTCTCCTTTGTTCACCTTTCCGGGCTCCTAGCCAGCTTCAGGTTGCCAGAATTGCAGCTTCCCTTTCCTGTGTGGTATTTCGTTCTACGCAATGGCATCTGGATAATTATCGGTCTTGTGGCTTNNGGCGGTATCGTTCACAAGTTACGCGGCTTTGGCCTTCGTATTCTGGTACTGGGGCGATCGTCTCATCTTCACCCGATCAGATTTTGCAAACCGTTCTTGGCCAGCGACAGCACTTGTGACCCTCATAATTTTGTCTTCCTTATTTTGGGTCCTGAGACGACCTTCTTTACAAACCTTCCTTTCGGAGAACAGATCATGAGTGATCCTAAGAAAATCGAACGTCTGCACAAGATGCGTGAGGAGTCTTTATTAGGCGGTGGGGCGGATCGGATAGACGCTCAACACGATCGTGGTCGTCTGACAGCCCGTGAGCGATTGGAGATCCTTCTCGATCAGGGTTCATTTCACGAGACAGATATGTTCGTCACCCATCGAACACACGATTTTGATCTCGATAAGCGGAAATTCTTATCGGATAGTGTCGTAACGGGTTGGGGTACAATCGACGGTCGTCTTGTATATGTATTCTCACAAGACTTCACGGTATTTGGAGGTAGCCTCGGTGAGGTCCACGCTGAAAAAGTATGCAAGATCATGGACATGGCGCTCAAGAACGGCGCTCCAGTGATCGGTCTGAACGACTCAGGTGGCGCGAGAATCCAGGAAGGTGTGGTATCTCTCGGCGCCTACGCAGATATCTTCTTGCGAAACACCCTCGCTTCAGGCGTGATCCCCCAAATCAGTGCGATCATGGGTCCATGCGCTGGAGGCGCGGTATACTCACCTGCGATGACAGATTTCATCTTCATGGTCCGTCATTCTTCATACATGTTCATCACAGGACCTGATGTGGTCAAAGCTGTTACCCATGAAGAGGTAAGTTACGAAGATTTAGGCGGCGCGGATGTACATGCCACGACTTCCGGTGTCTGCCATTATGCAGCCGATAGTGAAGCAGATTGTCTTTTCAAAATACGGCAATTGCTCTCCTACCTGCCCCAGAATAACGTTGATGATCCTCCTTATATTGTCACTGAAGATGACCCTCTTCGAATGGAAGAAGAGCTTGACCATATTGTTCCCGATGATCCCAGTAAGCCCTACGACATGCGCGATGTTATTAGACTGATTGTTGACGATGGGATTTTCTTCGAGATCCATGAGAGCTATGCTCAGAATATCGTCGTCGGTTTTGCACGCTTAGGGGGGCACAGCGTGGGGATCGTCGCCAATCAACCAGCGGTATTGGCGGGTGTCTTGGATATCAACTCATCAGACAAGGGTGGTCGTTTTGTGCGATTCTGTGATGCTTTCAACATTCCAATTCATCACCTTCGTCGATGTTCCAGGTTTCCTACCCGGCACAGCACAGGAGCACGGCGGTATCATCCGACACGGCGCTAAGCTCCTCTATGCATATTGCGAAGCCACCGTCCCAAAGATAACCATTATCACACGTAAAGCCTATGGCGGGGCTTATGACGTTATGTCCTCCAAACACATACGTGGTGACATGAACATCGCCTGGCCAAGCGCTGAATTGGCTGTGATGGGCCCTGATGGTGCGGTTAGCATCATCTTTCGCAAGGAGATCGCGGAAGCGGAAGACCCAGAGAGGAGGAAATCCGAGCTTGTCGACGAATACCGCGAGAAATTCGCCCATCCTTATATCGCTGCCTCTCGGGGCTACATCGATGACGTCATCGAGCCCCGCTACACTCGGCAGCGATTGATCAACGGTTTGGAGATCTTGTCCACAAAACGGGACACGAATCCGCCTAAGAAGCATGGAAATATCCCACTCTAACCATCGAAAAAAGGAAGGTATGGTAGTGAGATTTTCTATGCAAGGAAGGAGTTCTTCAACTTCTAGCCTTATGGAAGTCTCGCATTTCTACAAATGAGCACCCCGTGGGGTCCCAGAGAGATCCATCAATGTGTTAAACTTCATGGGATCCATCTTAACCATGCCGAGGAACAGTAGAATCCTGAGGTATCCATGTTTGATAAGATATTGATCGCAAACCGAGGAGAGATCGCCGTC
>JABAOF010004031.1_pt1 | contig 16922 bp, 16 predicted proteins | sample 7062171 | NCBI WGS metagenome assembly JABAOF01 (sample SAMN14538628, study PRJNA623070) | marine sediment metagenome | biome: marine biome [ENVO:00000428]; feature: marine pelagic biome [ENVO:01000023]; material: deep marine sediment [ENVO:00002113] | place: India: Gulf of Khambhat ...
TCTACAGCAACCTCGACTCGTGAATAATCCTGGCAAATTTCTGGAATCAGGCATCAAATTTTGAGCGAATTTTGGGGTCTTTTATTTGAAGAAGTATTGAAAGAGATCTACAAACCGAGAGATTGGGAGCTGCTCGGCCCGCGTGGTTTTTTCAATGCCAAATTTGAGGTAAGCTTTATCGATACTGGATAAAGGAATATCAAGCTTTTCCAGGTTATTTCGAAGGATTTTCCTTCTATGCCTAAAAGCCCCCTTTAAAAAATCCCGGAAGAGTCCTTCGTTTTCAAAAGAAAAAAGGGGGTGCACCCTTTTTTTGAGTGAAATCAGGGCGGAATCCACTTTGGGCGGAGGTGAGAAACAATCTGGAGAGACTGTAAAATGAAGGTGGATGAGAAAATGAATCTGAAAGAGGATGGAAATCGGAGCGTAAGCTTTTGAACCTGGCTGGCCGCAGAGCCTTTCTGCCACTTCCTTCTGGAGCAAAAAGACACATTCTCCAAAGAGCTCTCTCGCTTCGAGCACCTTGAATAACAGGGGCGAAGAGAGGGAGTAAGGCAGGTTTCCTGCCAGCTTCAGGTTTCTTTTGGAATTTTTCTCTTTCTTCAAGAGTTCATCGAAGTCGACTTTCAGGATGTCTTTCTCCAGGATTGTCAGGTTGGGAATGTTTTTCTTCTTTAGGGAGGGAATGAGAGCTGGGTCTTTCTCGATGGCGATGACCTTCCCGGCTTTTTCAGCTAGAGGGAAAGTCAGGACTCCCTTGCCCGCTCCGATTTCGATGATCAAGTCTTGTTCTTGGGGGGAAATTCGGCGGATGATTTTTTTTATAACTGTCTGGCTTTTCAGGAAATGCTGACCGAGGGCTCTTCTCTTTGTTCTTTTGGTCACGTCAATTTCGATTTTCCCCTCTCTTCTGTTTGCTTGATGACAACAGAACAGGTCATATCACCGATAATGTTGGTGGTTGTCCGGCACATATCCAGGAATCGGTCGACTCCCAGGATGAGGGCGATTCCTTCAAGGGGAATTCCAATTTGCGTGAGGACCATAGCCAGAGTGATGATGCCTGCCGCAGGGACGCCTGCGGCTCCGACAGAGGCCAGTGTGGCCATAAGGACGATGGTGATTTGATCCGTGAGCACCAGGGGAATGCCGTAGATCTGAGCTATGAACACCGCGGCCACGCCTTGGTAAAGGGCTGTTCCGTCCATGTTGATGGTGGCTCCCAGAGGAATGACAAAACTCGAATATTCCCGGGGCACTCCGATGTGCTCGACACATTCCAGGCTGACCGGTAAGGCCGCATTGGAACTGGATGTGCTGAAGGCGATGATCATCGCTTCTTTCACGGCCTTGAAATAGAGGATGGGATTCATGCGACCGATGAGGCTGAGCGAAAGGCTGTTGACTGAAAATGTATAGATCACAAGCCCACCCACGACCACGAGCGAATATTTAAGAAGAGTGATGAGGATGTTAACACCATACTGGCCGATCACAGCCGCGATTAAGGCCAGAACTCCGTAGGGAGCCAGCTTCATGGCAATATGGACCACTTGAATGATGGCATCATTCACACCATCGAGGAATTTTATGAGCATCTCTGATTTTGATTTTTTGATCAAGGTCAAGATGAGGCCAAATAGGAGCCCCAGAAATATCACCTGAAGCATGTTTCCTTCTATAAGCGCCTTCACGGGATTGGTGGGGACAATGTTGATCAGGATTTCTTTGAGAGATGGCTTCTCTTCCATTCTCTGAATACTGACCTGGGCTTTTGATTCGTAGCTCTTGTAGAGCTCAGCCTTCACCTCTTCATTCAGGCCGATTCCGGGCTGGACGACGTTGGCCAAGACAAGACCTATGGAGATGGCGATCATCGTTGTGATCATGAAGTAGACGATTGTTTTGACACCGATTCGACCGAGCTTGCGGATGTCTCCCAGACTAGCTGTGCCCAGCATGAGTGAAACGAGAACCAGAGGAACAACGATCATGGTGATGAGACGGAGGAAGATCGTCCCGACAGGCTCGATGATCATGGCCTTTTCTCCGAAGACAAGTCCCACCACCACTCCGAGGATCAATCCGATGAAAATCTTGGTGTGCAGCTTGATTTTTTTCAGTCTAAACACGGCTTTCATCCCTTCTTTTTCACTCAAAAAGCCTTATAGCTAAAATATTAGGGTTCATGATATATGCTCGCTTTTCACAAGTCAATGGGAAGAATCAGAAGATATTCAGAAGCTTGAGAGCCATCCAGAGTATGACCGGAATCAGGGCTATCCGGATGATTTTCTCTCCTTTTTTCACAGAAATCTTTGCGGCCCACCACGCACCGAAAGCCATTCCGACTGCCAGAATCAACCCGAAACTCCACTCCACATTTCCAGTGAGAAGAAAAACAATGAATGCAGGAATAGTATAGACAAATATGATGAAGACCTTATGCATGTTGACTCGGACAAGGTCCAGTCTCAGCAGATGATAGAGTGAGGCCATGAATACGAACCCGACACCAACCTGCATAAAACCGCCGTAAAATCCGATAGCCAGCATGATCGGATAGATAAACCAAGAGCTTTTTCCCTTATGGTCACCTTCAGGTTTCTCCTGATTTGTTTTTTTGAGGAACATAGAAATTGTGACAGCGATCAGGACAAAGGCCAGTATTTTCTGGAAGAGATCACCGCTTATTCGCGTGGCGATAATGGCCCCTGCAACGGCTCCGGGCAGTGTGAAGGCCGTTAACCTTAAACTCAGTTGGAAGTCGTGGTATTTCTCCTGGCGGAAAGCGACAACTGCTGAGAGAGTTTGAGCGAGTATTCCTATACGGTTGGTGCCGTTGGCGAGAGAGGGATCAAGCCCGAGGAAGATGAGAATGGGAAGAGTGATTGTGGAGCCACCGCCTGCGAAGACGTTGATGAAACCCGCTATGGAGCCAAGCACAAACAGTAGAAGTAGCTTTAATAATTCATCCATTGCCTCTGCACCTGAGAGTAATATGAGTCAGGATATTTTACCATCCAGAGAGGAAGAAGCAAAAAGTTTTTGCGGTTTTCCCTTCTTTTAGTTCCGTTTAAACAGGTTTCAACACGAAAGGCGATAAAAACGGATACATTTTAATCAGACTAGAGGTGGCTTTTTAGGCCTTAATGCGAAAATTGAGTCTCTTATTTATTTAAAAGCTCCCGTTTGTGTCCAGGCCATGAAAAAGCTGATAAATTTGAGTCAGATTGATACAATGGAGCTCATGAAAGAATTTAAAGGAGATGAAGATATATTTTGAAGGTGGTGTGGCATGGATATTAAGGGAAAGAATGCGATCGTCACAGGCGGTGACCGGGGTATCGGCCAGGCCATTTCGCTCATGCTGGCTGAAAAGGGAGCGAATGTTATCGTTCATTTCCATAGGAATGAGGAAAAGGCAAGAGAGACGACAGATAAGATTAAGGAATTCGGAGTGAAAACAGTGAAAATACAAGCGGATGTCAGGCATTTTGTACAGGTCGAGGAAATGGCAGAGAAAGCAAAGGAAACTCTTGGGAGCATAGACATTCTAGTGAATAACTCAGGGATATCCGGGCCGAATACGGATTTGACGCACATAAGCGAGGGAGAATGGAAGGACGTGATCGATGTCAATCTGACAGGAATTTTCAACTGCTGTAAGGCGTTTGGGACAGAGCTAAGAAAGAATAGGGGAAAGATAGTGAATATATCCTCAATAGCGGGAAAAATGGGAGGGACGATTGGATGCCATTACGCCGCGTCAAAGGCAGGTGTTATCGGACTCACCTTTGCCTTGGCCAATGAATTGGCTCCTGATGTCATGGTCAATGCCGTGGCTCCAGGGCCAGTGGATACAGAATTTATCTCAGCAGAGATAAAGAGGAAATTGGCAGGTCAAACGCCTTTCGGGAGGATCGCCACTCCCGAAGAAATCGCCCATACAGTTATTTATCTTCTCGAAAACGATTATGTCTCTGGAGAAGTCGTCGATGTGAACGCCGGCCGTTACATGGATTAAAATTTAACACTCAGTCCGAACCTGTATTTTGGGTCGGATGCGTCCTCCATTGGATAGATAACCTCGGAGAAGAGAAACCAAAACTGGGTTCCGACCGTTACATACGGATACTGATACCCTTCATTCCTGGAAAACTGGTATCCGCCTCCTGTGTATAATCTGAAGATGAGAATTTTCTTCGGAAACATATACACAGCGCCTGCCTGGAACTCGAGGTCATCGACCGATTCCCTGTAATCTAGATTCCCCGTCGCGTACACATTGCTGAACAGGCGGGTTTTAAGCCCTAAACTTGATGGCTTGAGAAACCAGGAGAAATTGAGATAGTTGCGGCTTGGATAATCCCTGTGAGGTTTGGCCAGTATTCCGCTGGCGCTGGACAGTATTATCAAGGATCCCACCAGAATGGTCAAAAACTTCTTCTTCATTTGCTCCTCCATATTTATTTTCCGGTTCTGTCGTAAACACAAGCAAAAATCATGCCAATTCCTTCCCTCTGTTGCCCCTTTTCATCTGCTCTAAAAAGAGGACAGTTGTGAATAAAAAGAACAAATCAGAAAAGTGCTTGCCTTAATCGTTCTATGGCTAATTGATGTTTCTGCCGGACATTCAAAGATTAAGAAACTTGATTGAAGATTAAACTTCGAAAAGACCGGAAATTGTTTTGGATGAATCAAATCAAGGGATTTTCTAACTCTTATGAAACATGCATGCATCAATTATTTACAATTTATGTCCGTACTCGGACAGAAATAAATATTCCCCCTCTCAACTATGTGACAGAGAATGGACAAAAGTGATCCGTTACGACTCAGTCTCTTTTGGACTCTCCTCCACAGGCTGGGGATTTTGAGCTGTTTCTGTTCCTTCCGCCTCCAGTCCTTCTTTCATCATCTTAACAGTGCCATCAAAAAAGGCGTTGTCAGAGATCATGACAGCTGGAGCGAGGATTTCGCCTCTGTATTTTCCTGTGTCACGAAGCTCAACCTTTTCGTTGGCCATCACCTTTCCCTCGACTTCGCCTTCGATAATGATGTACTGAGCCTTCACTTCTCCTTTAAGCTTTCCTGTTTTTCCAACTAAGAGGAGAGCTGTGAGGTCAATCGTCCCCTCAAATTCTCCGTTTAAGAAAAGATTGTGAGAGCCTTTAACGTTTCCTTTAACGCTCAGTCCTTCGAATATTGCGGTTGTGTCCGATTTCTGAGTTTTCTCAAGTGAACGGAGATTCATTTTCATTTTATGCCCCTCCTATCCAAGAATTTAGCGAACCAAATTTCAGGGAGAGGAACTTGCTTTTTTTTATGACCGTGCAATTTTCCTCGACCTTATCTAAAATCCCTGCCTGAGATCCACTCAGGAAGGATTACACGAATTTATGTTCAAAGCTTATAGCACAAGGAAAGGTACGAAGTCAAATATGAAAGAGCATGCTATGTTCTTAAAGTCATACCAGAGTCCCTGATTATTTGACCAGGGCAGTGGGATTTTGGCTTTGATAATCGCTTCTTCCCCAGTATTTTTCAAAAAATTTGTCCAACACTAGACATGACACTGTCCCGTTTTCGATCACCACCCAAAGATCGCCGTAATTGTATTTCACGTTTCCAGAGTACCATTCGAGGACAACTTGAGGTTTACCGACAGCCTTGATGACTTCATCCGGTGTCATTCCTATTTCTATGTTTTGCACATAGGGCCGAATATTTTCCTCCAGGGGTTTTTCTTCCATACTGGGCTTTGTCTTTAACCGGATTTCGAAAGATAGAGCATTGACAGGACTCTTTCGCTTTATCCTGTCTTCTGATGGTCGGCCGGGTTGAGGAGCTTTTAATTTGGGCTCGCGGCGTTCTCTCTCAATGGCTTTTTCCATATCAATCCTTTTAGCTGGCATTGAGGACCTCCGCGGTGAGCGCTTCAAAGTCCTTTGACCCGTTTGACCGAGGGGCATACTCAAAGATGGTCTGGTTCTCGATTCTTGCTTCTCCGATCGAGACATTCTTTCGGATTCTCGTTTTGAAGACTTTTGAGCTCCATTTTTCTCTTGCCACTTTGTCAATCTCTCTCGATATGATTGTTTTCTTCTCGAAAAGGTTAACCAGAACACCGAAGATATCGACAGACTGATTCCCTCTGGCTGAGATTTCTTGGGCCACTTCGATGTACCGTTCGGCTCCCATGATAGAATCGATGCCCGGGCTTATGGGGATCAGAAGATTGTCACAGAAGATGAGAGCGGCTCTGTTGATGAGTGTATCAGTGGGAGAGAAGTCACAGAAAACAAAGTCGTACTTGAAATCCTTGATAAAAGAGATGCGTTCTTCGAATTTGAAAATTCCAAAATCATCTTTTGTGAGTTGTCTCTGGGCGTCATACAATCTTTTCCGGCCGGATGTGATGATGTCCAGGTTTTTGCGGACTTCGATGATTACGTCCTGGTGTCCGTCATTGAGTAATTCTGAGAGAGTATGCTCTGAGGCGATGTTGAAATGGCCTCCCACATTCCCCTGAGGATCGCAGTCGACAATGAGGACCTTTTTTCCCTTGCGCGCAAGTCCTGCTCCGAGATTGATGGCTGTGGAAGTTTTGCCGACACCGCCCTTGGAAGTCGCGATGGCAATTTTCTTCAATTCTTCTATCCTCTTCTTCTGCCGCTCTGCACAGTCAGCACACACGGAGAAATCTTTCTTCTTCCCCGTCAAAAGGATTTATAGCACAGGAGAAATCTGATGTCAAAAATAAATAGAATCGGACTTTTTCCGATGAAAAATTGTCGAAATGGCCTCATCAATCTATTCAGTTTTGAATTGCTGAATTGAAGTGATAATGGTTCGAAATAGAGAAGTTTTAATTTAAGAAACGATTGAGTCTTGCAGTTTTGCCTTGATGGGAGGTGGGGGTGTTGAGAGGATATTAGTGAGGATGTGGAATAAGATTTCCCCTCAAAGTCCGAGAGGAATTTAGAGAGAAATCTTTCATCATGCGGTTATCATTCCCGCCTTTCCTTTTTCCTTCGGTCGCCTTTGCGACGGTCGATCAATCGACGCCGATCCGTACCAGACCGTCGTTCAGGCCCCGGGTATCTAAAGGGATCTTTTTTCTCTTCCTTTCTCATATGGCCTTCCTCCAATTCCCTTCTTTAGATTTTGAGGAGTGTTGATGCGCACATAAAAGCAAAAAACATTTTTTGGAGACAATCCCCTTAACTCAAACCCCAAGAAGACTCGCAATCTCCCCTAAAACTTCTAAAGGAATAATCCGTTTCATCGAGACGATAAAAGACTCGTTAGTGTTTATAATATTTTCAAGGCTAAGTCAAGGATGAAATCAACTCTATAAATGGAGTCAGGGCCGACATGAGACATCTCAAGATTAATGTTATTCATTGTTATCGAGAAGCTCAGGAATCGACAGATAGATCAGATAAAAACGTCTACTGTCGAGCCCTGATCCAATATAGTCATTCTCACCGAGTCTCGTATGTAGAACATTTATAAAAGCGGGCAAAACGGAGGCAAACAAATGACGAAATCAAACTTCTTGAGCCAGAAAGTAATCCGACACTCTGATGTTGTATTTATTCGGATCCAGAGATTTCACTATCGTCCTCTTGTAATCTCCCTTTTTTGGATCCATTTCTGTGAGGTCGATGATGTCTCCATTGATTTTTTTCCCCCTCCTGTTGGTGATAAGTTTCACCTTGGGCCTGAGCATGAACGCTATTTCAGGATTGGCTTCCATCACGATGCCGAGTTCCTTTGTGTCCAGGCAGACAAGTGATCCGATCGGGTAGACTCCTACCAGGTTGGCGAAAACCTTGAGTAAGACCGGGTCGAACTCTGTGCCGCTCTTCTCCATCATTAAACTCAAAGCCTCGTCTCTCGTCAGTACTTGCTTGCGATAGGGTCTTTGGGTTGTTACTGAATCAAAGAAATCGCAAATCTTAACGATTTTGCTATAAAGACCAACCTTGTTTCTTTTCCAGTATTTGGGGTAGCCGGAAAGGTTAGCCCAAAGATGGTGTTCCAGGGCAACATAAAGAGTTTTTACTGGGAGATAACTCGAGTCTTTCATGTTGATGAGTTTTTCAACTCCATGGAACGTGTGCTTTTCTATGACTTTTCTTTCTTCTTCGTTCAATTTATCTTTCTTTTCCAGGATTTCTTTGGGGACATCCAATTTTCCCACATCATGGAAAAAAGCGCTCATGCCTAACTCTATCATCTCTTCTTTGTCGAATCCCAGTCTCCTTCCGAAACTTATAGCCAAGACGGCAACATTTGTCGAATGATTGACTGTGTATTCGTCGTAATTTTTTATGTTGGTCATCCCTATCATAAAAGACTCATCCTGGCTGATGAGATTGACAATGGATTGAATTAGCCTGCGGGAAGTCTTCCATGGAATTTTTTCATTTTCTTTTTGTTTGGCAAATGACTCTTTCAGGTGGGACATGCTTTTGCAAAAAACGTTTTTGGCAGTTTGCTTAACATTCTCTGCTTTCATGCGTGCCGCTGGGTCATAAGGGTGGATTTTTTCTAAGAATATATGTTTGATTCCCTTAGCTTTCAATTCTTTCTCAAAATCTCTGAATGGGTTGTCCTTTTTTCCATTAGAATTGGCGAGATGAGTTACGAATTGTGCAAGTTCATCGTCATCCAGGCCTGGTTCGAAACCTATGGTTCCAATTTCCTTTTTTTTGAATTCATCAGCCAAGAATTTAAAGTTATGAAAGCTAGTAAGGTCAAATTTTATCCTCTTGTTATTAAAAAATAACGTATTTTCCTGAAACTGGAACAGGGCGCGTCCTTCTTGCGCAAAGATTTCCTCGATTGAGGAATAAAGTGAGCTGATGTGTTCGATGAAAGTCAGATTATTGAGTTCATAGATTTGAGCGGTTTTTAAGGCGGAGGCAAAACGAATGAAGATATTTTCGATTCTTTTCGAGAGGACTTTTTTGGCAGGAGAAGAAGGATTCTTTGACTTTTTCTTGTCCTTTTCTACCTTGTAATTAAGCATTTTGTTCGCCTGGAAGGATTCTATTCGATTCAAAATTCAGGGCAATTTTTCTCAGCGAAAGACAGCATGCTTTCCGGATGAATTTATTCCGAGATTTTGCCCCTTCTTCAAGAATGCTCCGGGCTTCGGGATTAGCCATTTTTTCCAGCGCTGGGACTGCACAAAGACGGGTTTCATTCTGCTTTGTTTTATTGAAAATGCTCCACCTCTTCATAATAGAGCGGAGTAGAACACTGACTTCTTGGGATTGAGTCTCAGCTAAATATTCCAAGAGAGCCCTCTTCTCACTTTTTGATCTTTCTTTGAAATTTCTTTTTTCAGCTATCCGAATGAGAGAAGAGATCGTGGTCTGGTCTTCACAGTACTTAAGGCTCCTTGCCGCCCTGGTGCGGACTTCAACGTTTCGATCAGAGAGAAATTCTAGGAGGGCAGCGTTGGTCGTTTCGTCTTGGATTGTTCCCAGTGCGTGTATGACAGAAAGCCGCACTTCTTTATTTTCGTGGCCAGCAAGCTTATTAAGAAAGGGGAGGGCTTTTTTGTCACCAATCTTCCTAAATATTTCCAGGACTTCCTTTGTCAATGGAACTCTGTGGTTTTGGGTAATGGTAAAAAGAGAGGCGATATCCTTTTTTCCGAGTTCATAAAGGAAGTTTGAGGCCTTCAAACGGATAATCGGGTCGTCCGTTTCTTCCCAGATATCGGCTATAAGGGGGATGGTGCTGGGGCCGAGAAGCCTCAGGTATCTAAAGAAGGAGTCAAAATCAGTAATCTGGCGGTTTATGAATAATTTCTTTAGGTAGGCCAGAGAGCTTTCACTCTTAATATTCTGAAGAGTTTTCTCCAACAGTTCCTTTTTCTTTTCAAATTGACCAGAAAACAGGTCGGCCAATTCCTGCAGACGGTTAAGGATCAGAGAGGCGAGAGCAAAGAGGGACTTATAGACGACTTCTTTATAGAGTTGATCGAGAACGTTCAAAATGGATGAGAATGCGTCAATTTTATCTTCCATATAAAGGATTTCGAATAACAGGGTGACCATCTCAGTCATTGGAGGCGTGGCCCGATGCTCGACGAGCATTGATTCAATCACCGGGGATTCTCCCCTGTTGCCAGATGACATCTGAAAAGGAAGAGAGATGTCTTCTAGACCGACTTTGTTCTCCTCTTCTTCGTCCTTTTTATTCGTTGAATTGAGGCCTAAAGCGACGCTCCTTTTACGTAATTCTTTTCGGTCATTCGAAGTCAGCTTAATTTTTCCTTTTGTGAGCTCTTCCTTATCGATGTTGAAACGAGCTTCTTCTTCTCCCTCTTCTCCTCTTTCTCCTTCTTCACCAATTTCCGAATCCATGAATTCATCCACAGCAAAATAGCGGATATGAGGAAAATCCTTAATCCAGAGTGAGTTGACAATATCACTGTCATCTGGAGGAAGATCTGCATTTTCTTTGATGACTTTCAGAAAATCTTGAAGTTCTTCTTTATCCAAACCTTTGTAGAAAGCCAGTTCTCTGATTCCATCCTTGAAGAAAAGAAAAGGAAGACTGGCCTTTTTTTGTCCGTCCTGGAAGACTGTTTCTTCCTTGAAGGTGATGCGGAACTCTTTAATGATGAGTTTGAGTTCTTCTTCTTTGTCGAGGAAATTTTGCATTTTCTCGTTAAAGGTACTCACTAGACTTTTCACGGTGGGATTTTCTGTCGGGTATATTCTCATGGAGGCGAATGCCTTAATAAAGAGATTGAGGACTTCCTTTGCTTTCTTGATACTTCCTGCTTCCGGGAGAAGTCCATTATAGTCCGAAGAATTCTCCCAGACCGGTGAAGAAAATGAATTTAATCTTTCTTTTTTCCAAGAAGCAAAGTCATTATTAGATGACATTGACTCACTCACTCGTTTCAATTGAGAGGAGGTTAAACTTCGGCCGTTTCACCCAGGTTGGAAACAGGAAGGATTGGAATTCTATCGGAGGGATTGAGGTGCCAGGGATAGCATTCATAGAATCTCTTCTTTTTCCCCTCAGTTAATTTTTCTCTTGATGCCCATCGATGAGACTTTCATCAAGCCATTCACCCCTTAAATAAAGGGCAAAGATTTAGTCGTCCCAGATAAAAGAAAATGGAAAAAAATTGGACTTCGAAGAATGCCACCGAGTTGAACGAGTTATGAATACATTCAGAGAGGCTTCGCTTTTGTTCTGTCTGGTACAGGCACTCCTGTCTTAGAGAAATCATCCTTTGCCTCTTTATTTAAAGGGAAGAAAAGGTGTAGCTATTTGTAATAAATGGAGAGGTCTGTGAAAATCGCCTTTCAGGGTGAATTTGAAGATGATTTTCATCACCATTTCTCACCCCTCGTTCTCACCCCTGTGTGTGAGGATGTACTCTAATGATGAATTTGAGTTAGTTATGGGGTGGAAATCTGAAAGCGTGCATTTCCTTTTCCAAATTGGCTTGGTAATGAGGGTTCCAAATCTTGGCCTCGTGATTATCACACAGGGAAATTGAATTGTCAAGAGGAAAAATAGTGTCAAATAGTGGGAACTTAGGGCTCTGAGTCGATCACCATCAGGTAGTCTTTTCCTTTTCCAGAAGGAGCAAGATAATCATCTGTTTTTATCTTTTTCTTTGTCAGATTAACAATCGCTTTGACTCGAGAAAGTCTGAATGAGTAAACAAGATATTGGAAGTCAGGAAGCTAAACTGTCAAAAACTGGGGAATGGATTCAGGTTTTTGGTTTCTCTTTTCGATGAATTCTGGCTGAGAATTCTTATTCTATTGTTCCGATTCTCTTGTCCAGACGCTTTCCATCTTATTCTTGAACCTTATCACACCGTTACTCGCGGGGTGATAATAGAAGGGAAATTCGTACTTCTGAAAGCCTCTCACCACATAAGAAATGGTGTAAAGTGTCCACTCTTCCTCGGCAATTTTCTGAACTCTCATGTCCTTGATGAAGAAGCTGCTGACCTGGCCGTCTTTGGATCCAAAGCTAATCTCCTCTTTTGTTATCTGGAAAAAGCACCCCTCATAAATGGGAGTTGGAGTCTTCCATATTCCTATGAGTTCATCTGGAATAATGGGATTTCTTGCACATCCGTAGACAAACAACACAGAGAGGATGGAGAATAGGATTATTATATTTTTTGTTTTCATTTGAATTTCCGCCCAATTTCAAATGGGATAGCGTCCGGTAGTGGACTCGCCGGACAAAAATTCTGTGATGCAAAACTGTTCTTTGTTTCCGTAGTGAATCCTTTCCAGTGACAAAGCCGAGTTGGCCTTTCATCCTCATGACATTTGGGGATGTGCTGAATGGTTTGTAGAAGATGTGATAATCGTCTGTTGCTTCGGGCCATCTTACTTTTTATCCTTTTTGGCAATGACTTTCAGAAAGGCATCCGCCACTTTGGGATCAAACTTAATTCCTGCTCCCTCCTTGATATACTTGATTGCACTCTTGTGGTCAAGTGCTTTTCTATACGGACGATCTGAGATGAGAGCATCATATGTGTCGGCCACGATGAAGATTCGGGCTCCCAAGCTGATTGATTCTCCTATAAGACCGTTCGGATAACCGGATCCATCGTAAAACTCGTGGTGCTGGAGAACAATAGGAATGACATCAGAATACGCCGCAATGGGTTCCAGGATTCGTGCGCCTAAACTCGTGTGTTTGCGCATTAAATCTAGCTCTTCAGGAGTTAAATTCCCCGTCTTGTCAAGAATTTCAGCTGGGATGCCCAGTTTTCCGATATCATGGAGCAAGCCCGCTCGACGAAGGTCATCGAGGTCTTCTTTGGGGAGTCTCAGGGCTTTGCCGATTTTTATGGCCAGTTTTGTGCTCCGTTCTGAGTGTCCTGCCGTCCAGGAGGATTTGGCGTCGATAGCCCGGGCCAGGGCTCTGAGCGTTCCCCAGTTGAGCTCGTTCAGTTCTTCGATCAATCGGGCATTTGAAAAAGCGACGGCCACCTGATTCGCCAGTCGACGGGCATTGTCGAGGTCTTCCTGGGAAAACTTGGGCTGTTTAACGTAACCAAGAGCGATTATCCCCGCCAACCCTTCTTTGAGGAAGAGAGGGAGTAACAGGAATGATTTGATCCCTCGACTGGCCAGAGGAGAAAGGTAATTAGGAAGATTGTCATCCAGTGTGATCAACAGATTCTCTGGATTTTCCCTGAGGATTTGCATATCTTCTTCTGTGATATTGACCTTTTCTGTGATTTTTCCTTTTCCTTCACTCTGCTCTTCTCCGATATAAGTCTGGGCTGTATCGACAGATTCGGGATTGATGACAGTGATGCTCATACTCTTGCAGGGAAAAACATCTTGTATACGGGTTATGACTGTGTTCACGATTTTTTCTGTATCCAGGACTGATAGAATGTCTCTATCGATTTCTCCCATGGCGATCAAAGCTTTAAACTGTTTTCCCAGTTGACTGGCCATCGAATTGAAGGATTCCGCCACTTCTTCGAACTCATCTTTGCTAGTGACCGAGACTCGGCTGTCAAATTCTCTTTTGGCGAGGCGTTTCGTCCCTTCCTTGAGCCTTTCGAGGGGCACCATGCTTCTCCTTATCTGGATGATACTCAGGAAAAGAACGAACCAGAGCGCAGCCAGAACGATAGGAGGAAAAATCTGCCAGAAGGTACGAGCAGGTTGGAGCACAGTGGCGTTAGATTCACTCAGCACGAGTTTCCAATTATCGGCCAGGTAAATATTCCCAAGGACGATGGGTCGGAAAAAGGAAATATAGCTTTTTCCGATGTGTTTCCAATCGAAATAAGATGGTTGGTTTTCTTCCATTTGGAGCTGAATGGCAACAGGAAATGAGATCGGAAGCCGCAAGGTTGTCACAAGAATGTTGTTGGACTGATCTATCAAACATAGTTGAGAGCCGTAGAGGAGAAACTCCTTTTTTAAAGTGGACCAGATAAAAGATGGATTGATTTCGGCGAAAAGAAGGTCCTCTGTCTGACGTTCAGGATGAATAGCCACGCCCATGAATATTCGGGTTTGCTCGTTTTCCCGGAAATCGGTTTTGATCATGGTCATTCCGCTCAAGATAATTTCTTTGGCTTCATTGGAAATCTCAGGGAGATCGGATATGTGACCGAAAAGATTTCTGGACGTGCCGTCTTCAGCAACAAGGGCCAGACTAGAAATCTGAGGTTTGAGGCCAGAATCAGGTTCTTGAGGAATGTAGTAGTTAGGCTGTTCGGAGTTAGTTATGAGGTTGGCGGCGATCATCCTTAGGTTGTCATTGAGATGATAAAAACTTTGATAGATAAATTGGGCCATACTTCCGGATGTCTGACGGAGACGATCTTGACTTTGATCGCGGAGTTGACTTGTCACGGAAATAACGGAGATAACCGCTTGGATAGTTATTGGGAGCAGGGCACAGGCGACAAAGAGGAAGAAGATACGTTGGGCAACTTTACTGCGAAGGAATGTCAGCTCAAGTTTCATACTCTAAGAAGGAGATTAATACTTGTGAGCCAGGCCTACAAAACCCCCGTTGTTGGCACGGACGATATCATCCCAGCTCTCTTCAGCCGTCAGAGGCGCTACGGTCATTCCGTCTTGACCGATGCTGTAAAGATCAAAATCTGTATTGAGTGGAACCAGAAATCGGTCTTTCCGCAATTTTCCTTCAATCGCTGTTTTATCCAAGCCAAAAATGACAAGGTACTCGTACGGATTTCCCCATGGGTCTGTCACGTTCGACTCTCCAATCTCATCCAGAGTGACGGGGAGCCTTCCGTAATCTATCATGAAATCCTCGATTTTCTGCCCCATCAGAGCGATTTTCGATACGGCCTGGTTGACTTTGGCTTTATACATTGCATTCGTGTAAATGGGCACTCCCACTGCCATGAGAGTCCCGACTATGGCCACGGCGAGAAGAAGTTCTATTAAGGTCATAGCCTTCTGGTGTCCTCTCTTCTTACGGGGTAAGAAAGGAATGGGAGTTTTAAGCCAGCGTGGCGATGGGAATCGGCTGGCGAAGTTTTTAAGTGTAATTATTCTCATTTTGTTCACTCGATTATAACTTTTTGAGACAGGAATGTTTCCTGACTCATTTTATGGAGGCGTAATTGGCCCTCCGTTAAACGCCCATGCATTCAACTTGGAGTGTGAATGCCTGAAAAGAGCTCGTGATTTCTTTAAGAATACGAAATCGCTCTTTCCCATCCGCTACCTTCCTTGGCGGAGATTGTTTAAGAATTGTACCATGATAAAAATTTAAATGTCAAAGCGTAAAACGGCAATTTCACTTTGTTAGAGAAGGAGTTTTCATGCGGAAAACAAAAAAAATTTTTGCTAAATGCTCATCTCCACCCCCCCCTAAATTTGAGTATCGATGGTTTTATCCAAGCATCCAATTTTTGTAATGTTTTGAATTTTGTGCCCGCTACCCCTGGAATAAAGGAAAAATTCAAGAAATTTCATATGCGATCTTATGAATATGTGTGAATAAAAAATCAATAGCCAGTCATCAAGTGTATACAGAAAATCATCGTCATTAACCTTTACTAACGGGAGATAATCCTCTTTTAAGGTGAGAGGAAAAACGAAAAAATCACTGCAAAAATCACCGCGAGAGGCTATTGGTCAACAGGAAGATTTTGATTATCTTTTCTAGAGATGTTTAAAAAATGTTATAGATGTCGACTGCGACAGAAAAAAGGGGAAGATAAATTGCCCTCAACCCATTTTTAGCTATGAACTATAACACAGCCATGAAATGCTGGTTTGATGGAATTCGAGAGAGCGTGAGATGGAAAAGATAAAATCCTATTTCTTCAAGCATTTTGAAAAAATTCTTGTTCTTTTCATCTTACTCATCATTATCCTCATCAATTTTTTTGTTCCTTATAAAATCGGATTCCTCAACTTTTTTTATCTGCCCATAATCGTTGCTGGCTACTTCCTGGGAAGGAGGATGGCTGTTCTCACTTCCTTTCTCTGTATCCTAGTTGTCATCATATTTATCCTGATTTCTCCTTCGCTTTTTTTCTCAGCCGGCACAGAGAAAACCTATATCATAGTCAGTCTTATCGGATGGGGATCCTTTTTAATCCTGACCAGTGCGGCAATGGGATATCTTTACGAAGAAAAAGAAAAGAGAATCAAGGATTTGAAAGCCGCTTACATCGGAATCCTGGAAATTCTTTCCAAATATCTTGAATCTGCGGATCGCTACACTCAGGGACATTCGGTCCGGGTGTCTCATCTTGCCGAAGACATTGCTCGTTTTATGAGTTTGTCTTCGTATGAGAGAGAGAATATTAAAACCGCTGCATTGCTCCATGACATCGGGAAGATTGAGATAAGCATGGACATCGTCAAGAAGGCCGCCAACCTTAGCGATAAGGAAAGAGATCAGATGGCTGAACATTCAGAAAAGGGAGCCCGCATCATATCACTGGTGGGCGGAGTGCTTGAAGAGGCAGTGCCGATTGTCCTAGCCCACCACAAATTCTATTTTGAGAATAAAACGTCTTCAGCTAGAGAAAGGGCTGATATTCCTCTTGGTGCCGAAATCATCGCTGTGGCCGATGCCTATGATGCCATGATCACTGACAGGCCTTATCGAGCTGGGATGCCCCCATGGAAAGCGTTTGAGGAGATTGAAAAGGAATCCGGGAAACAGTTCCGTCCCGATGTGGTGAAAGCTTTTAAAGAAGTCCTGATGTCGAGCGATAAGTACAGCAAGGAAGAGAGAGAGTCACTCCTTAACCTGGATCATTCATAAAATCTGCCGACACCCTTTTAAAAACACCTCTGAAGAGTATCTGATCATTCTATGTCGGCATCTTTTCCCCTTCGGGCGAGCCGATCTCACCGCATCTACTTCGTTACAGCGCAAGCGCG
>JABAOF010010929.1_pt5 | contig 16920 bp, 16 predicted proteins | sample 7062171 | NCBI WGS metagenome assembly JABAOF01 (sample SAMN14538628, study PRJNA623070) | marine sediment metagenome | biome: marine biome [ENVO:00000428]; feature: marine pelagic biome [ENVO:01000023]; material: deep marine sediment [ENVO:00002113] | place: India: Gulf of Khambhat ...
CAAGGGACCTTGGGTTTCAACAGCTCGACCAGATGCCAGCTGATCGCCTCCCCTTCCCGATCCTCGTCCGTTGCCAGGAACAGCTGGCGAGCATCTTTGAGTTTCTTCCGCAAGGCCGTGACTTGTTTGGACTTGCCCGGCAAGACGACGTAGATGGGGTCAAAGTCCGCATGGACATTCACCCCCAAGTCCGCCCAGTCTTCATTCCGGTACTTTTCGGGCAAGTTCTTCTTCCCCTGGGGAAGATCGCGGACGTGCCCCACACTGGCCTCGACCGTGAAGTCTTTGCCCAGGTACCTGGAAATCGTCCGCGCCTTGGCCGGCGATTCCACGATCACCAGGGATTTGCCATTTTTCGCAGATTTTTTTGTCGCAGATTTTTTTTTCGCCATGTCTCGCCCAAGCGATCCCGGCCGCGGCCGCGGCGATCAGCCAGGCTGATCGCGGCCGGTGGCCAACGCCCCGCGCCAACGATTCCCCCCCCAGCCATGTACGCCCGCTGGCCGGACGCATACAATTCCCCCACCGGGAATTGGCGTTGCACTGGGGGTCTCTGCACGTAAAATCACGCCTTGATCCAATGTTGCCGGCTTCTACAATTCTGACCATCTTTAATGACTCTGTGTTTTGCTTGTCAAGCCAGTCTGGCATGTCGGGCCAGCCCGTCCTGTGTCAGGCCTGAAATTTTGCCCTTGGGGCGCCGAGCGAAAGTTGGGCCGCTTGGGGCTGCCTGCAAATAAAGTGTTGATCAACCTGTAGTCGAGGGTTTCCCCCATGGCAAGTCCTTTCGCCGTCTTTCGCAAGTATCAGGCCGCCATGCTGGCTGTGTTTGGTGTCCTGATCATTATCGTTTTTACCGTCGGCGAACCCCTGTCTCAGATGGTGGGGGGCGGAGTCGAACAGGACGCAGTGGCCGTGCGATGGCGCGGCGAAGAATTGACCGAAGGCCAATTGTACAGCCGACGCAGCATTCGGGCCGGCGTGGGATATCTCCCTCGCAAGACTGCAACGGATCGCCATCCAGCAAGGAGCATTCGGCGAACGAGCCATCGACGCTCTGCGGTTCGGATTCCCCCTACCCGTGCAACCCCTGATTCGACACGACTCCGTCTCCATCGGCGATACCGTGCAAACCCTGCTGCTGGCCACCAAGGCACGCCAACTGGGTTATGAAGCCACCGATCTGGAGATCACCCGCTACCTGTATGCCCTGGTCGATAACAAGCTGAACGAGGATCAGCTGAAGGCCGAAATGATCGGCGCCGATCGGCGGTTCTCCCTCCGAGGAATCTACGAAGTCCTCCGCGAAGAAATGCTGGCTCAAAAATTGTTCGAGGATTTCTATCGCGGCTGGCAGGCCGCACCCCCCGGACAACAACTCGAATACTACGCTCGACTCCACCGCCGTATCCAATTGGAACTGCTGAGCGTGCCTGTGGAATCATTTTTGAGCGACGTGCCGGAACCGAGCGAAGAGGAGTTAAGCGAATATTTCGCCAAATACAAGACAAGGCTGCAGCCGGTCGATTTCCTGGGTGGACAAAGCCTGCTGGCTGCCGATCCAGGATTTAAACTGCCACACCGTGTTTCCGTCGAATACGTCATGGGACATGTGGAAGAACTGATGGACGAGGTCCGCGACGAAATTCGCGAAGAAGAAATCGCCGCGTACTACGAAGAAAATAAAGTCTCCGACGAACGGCTCCACGCCGAAGACGAACTGGCCCTGCCAGATATCGATCCCCAAAACGCCAACGATGAACAAGACAAAACCGATCCGGACGCAGAACAGCCAGAAAAAGGAAAAGACGCAGGCAACCAGGAGGAGGAACCGGTCGAGCAAAAAGAAGAGGCAGACCAACCCGAGGAGAATTCGTCGCAGGAAAAACCGCTGGAATTCAAACCGCTGGACGAAGTTCGGGACGATATCCACCAGATCCTGGCGAGGCGTCGAGCGGCGGAGCGGCTGGAGGAAAAATTTGCGGCCATCAGCGGCAAAATGGACGCCTATTACCAGGCCCGGATTTATGCCGAGCCGGGTGAGCAGCCTACCTATCGCCGGCCCGACATCGAGGCAGCCGCCAAGGAACAAGGACTGAAATACGAAAAACAAGAGCTCCTCTCCGCTCGACAGTTCCGCGACCAGACCCACATCGGACGCTCGCGAAAAACCAGCCAGCCAACCGAGGCGAATTTCATGTCCGCCGCGACTTTATTTCCCTCCCTGGTCTTCGAGGAGGGCGAACAGTCGTGGTTCAGCCCCCAGCGGACGGTAGATGACGACGATATCCAGTACCTGTTCTGGAAGACCAATGAAGAATTGGAAACGATCCCGGACCTGAACGCCGTCCGCGACCAGGTCGTCCGCGCCTGGAGAATGGGCGCGGGTCGATTCAAGGATGACCAGACCGCTCGCCAACGGGCCCGCGCCTGGGCCGAAACAGCAGCTCAGCAAGTCCAGGATGGCAACTCCCTGGCAAAGGTCGCCCAGGGAAGACCCGGCAGTCAACTGCGAGAGACCGAATACTTTAGCTGGCTGACCACCGGGAGCGCGCCAAGTTTCAATCCGCTGCAATCGCCACCGGTGCGGTTGAGCACCGTGGGGGGGGTGGATCAGGTGGGACCCGAGTTCATGAAGGCGGTTTTCGCCGCTCGACCCGGCCAGGCCGTGGTGGCCATGAACCACCCCCAAACCAACGTCTACGTCGCCAAGGTCCTGCAGGAAAACAAGAGCCCGGCCACGATTGAGCAAAACTTTCTGGATGCATTGGGCCAGCCGATGGTGGCCAATCAGATCCAACAGGCCGCAAGACTCGACTGGCGCGGGGTGCAAAAAAAGTGGCTGGACCAGCTGGATGAAGAATTCGACGTCGTCTGGCTGCAGCCCGACCTGCAGTTTCGGGATAACTGATGCGCGGGGTCGACAAATCGGCTGATCGGGTCCGCCGCATGTTCGGCCAGATCGCCAGGCGCTACGATCTGCTCAACCACCTGCTCTCCTGCAATACCGATCGCTACTGGCGATGGCGCGCGGCGCGGGCCGTGCCGCTGGCCGACGGCGACTTTGTGCTGGACGTATGCACCGGCACCGGCGACCTGGCGTTGGCCTTTCACCGTCGCAGCCGCGGGAAGGCCCAGGTGATCGGCACCGATTTTTGTCACCCCATGCTGGTGATCGGGGCCCGCAAGGGAAAACGGGCCGCCGCACAAGCGATCCGCTGGGTGGAAGCCGACTCCCAACAGCTGCCCTTTCCGGACAACAGCTTTCAGATCGTCTCAGTGGCCTTCGGGCTCAGAAATATCGCCGACACCGATCGCGGCCTGCGGGAAATGGCTCGCGTCTGCCGCGTGGGCGGCACGGTCCTGGTCCTGGAATTCTCCCTGCCCACTTTTCCGCCGCTCCGCGCTGCATATGCCGCCTATTTTCGCCACGTTTTGCCCCGCGTGGGCCAACTGCTGGCTCGTAACCAGGAGGAGGCTTACAATTATCTTCCTGACAGCGTGGGCCAGTTTCCGCAAGGCCAATCCCTGGCTGCCCAAATGCGACGCGCCGGCCTGGAACCCGTACGCTGGAATTCGCTCACTTTCGGAGTGGCAAGCATGTACCTCGGAACGAAAGCCCCGATATGAAACGGAAAATTGTTGTTGGAATGACCGGCGCCAGCGGCTCCATCTACGCCGTCCGCCTGCTGGAAGTGCTGAACGCGGCCGGCATCGATGTACACCTCAGTATCACATCCTCCGCGCAACTCGTGCTGAAGCAGGAACTGGAATTGTCCGTCGACCTCGATGACTTTCAGGTCAGCAGCTTGTTGCTGGGCGACGGCGTAGACACCTCGGACAGTAAACTTAGCATGATGCGACAACAAGCGGGAATTTCCAGCGAGGACAGCAATGTGCTGGCGTTCAATGTGGGCGAACCGGGGAAGGTGATCTATCACCACTACGAAGACTACACCTCGCCCATCGCCAGCGGATCGTTTCTCACCGACGGCATGGTGATCTGCCCCTGTTCCGGCGGTTCGCTGGCAGCCATCGTCAATACGCTGTCTGGAAACCTCGTTCAACGAGCCGCTCAAGTGCACCTCAAGGAACGCCGCAAATTGATCGTTGTCCCCCGCGAAACTCCCCTTTCAACCTTGCAGCTGGAATGTATGAAACGAGCGTCCGAAGCCGGCGCCGTCGTCCTGCCCGCCGCGCCGGGCTTCTATCACGGTGTCAAGACAATCCAGGACCTGGTCGATTTCGTGGTGGGACGTATTTGCGATCATTTGGATATTGAACATAACCTCATCCGTCGCTGGGGAACGTGAATAACGGCAACGGACCAAGGTCCAGCCGCACGGGGCTCAGGCTTGTGAAAGATCGAAGAGGGAAAGTCAACGCGGGTACTCTTCATCCGGACGGCGGATCGGCAACCCGCCCCCGCCCCCGCCTCCCCCCCACCCCCTGCCGACCCCCAGCCCGAAAAGACGTGATATGCTGACCCGCGCGCGACAGCTTCTGGAATTGATCCGCTTCAGCCACACGGTCTTTGCCCTCCCGTTTGCCCTGCTGGCGGGGCTGATGGCCTGGTGGCGGGGCGCTCACGAACCACCCCTGGTCCCTTTTCGCCTGGCCGACCTGGTGGGGATCCTCCTTTGTATGGTCGCGGCCCGCAGCGCGGCCATGGCCTTCAATCGGATCGCGGACCGCAAACTGGATGCCGCCAATCCCCGTACGGCCAATCGGCAGTTGCCGACCGGGCAGTTGACCGTCGCGGGAGTCGCTGTCTTTGCCGCCCTGGCGGCGGCCCTCTTCGTGGCCTCCACAACCCTCTTCCTGCCCGCCAACAACCTGCCCCTCCTGTTGGCCGGACCCCTGCTGCTCTTTTTGCTGGGCTACAGTTTCACCAAGCGGTTTACGGTCCTTTCCCATTTCTGGCTGGGAGCCGCCCTGATGCTGGCACCGGTCTCCACCTGGATCGCCTTGCGCGGTCAGCTGCTGTGGCACTCCCCCGCCGACATCCTGCCCGCCGTCGTCCTGGGGGCAGGCGTCATGTTCTGGGTCGCCGGATTCGATATCATCTACGCTTGTCAGGACGCGACGTTCGACCAGGACGCGGGCTTGAAGAGCATCCCCGCCGCGATCGGCGTCCCCGCAGCCCTGCGGATCGCCGCCGCCTGCCACGCCGCCACGATCCTCCTGCTGAGCGCCCTGCCGTGGATGTTCCCCGCCCTGGGGTGGATCTACGGGCTGGGGGTCGGCCTCATCGCCGGCCTGCTGATCTTCGAACACCTGCTGGTCCGACCCGAAGATTTAACACGAGTTAATGTTGCCTTCTTCCACGTCAATGCGGTTATCAGCCTGGGCCTGATGTTGGTCGTGGCCATCGACCTGTGGTGGCCCACGGCCGGATAAAAAACTTAAATAGCGCGGGAGCGCGGGGCTGGCAGTCTCCAGATGTCAGCCAGGCACCCCGCCCAACACACCTCGCCGCTTGGCCAGGGAGCATGGGATGGCGCACACCACACGGCAGAATCTGGATCAGATTGGCAAAAAAATCCACCAGGGGGAACGGTTATCCCCTGAGGATGGGTTGTACCTTTACCGCCCGGAGGTGCCGCTGGGCGAGCTGGCGGAACTGGCGAATCTGGTCCGCGAACGCAAGAACGGAAATCTCGCTTATTACAACATCAACTCACACCTCAATCCGACCAACGTCTGCGTATATCGCTGTACGTTCTGCGCGTTTCGCTCGGACCTGCGCGACCCGAAGGGTTATGTGATGAGCGACCCGCAGATCTTGGCCCGCGGGAAGGAGGCCGTAGAAGCGGGCTGCACCGAACTGCACATCGTGGGGGGACTGCATCACCAGAAAAAGTTCGACTGGTACCTGAATATCATTCACTTGCTGCACCAGGCCTACCCGGACCTGCACCTAAAGGCCTGGACCGCGGTCGAAATCGACTGGTTCGCTCACCTGACCCGCCGCTCCTACCACGAAATCCTCACCGATATGATCGATGCCGGCCTGGGCAGTATGCCCGGCGGAGGGGCAGAGATCTTTCATCCGGAGGTTCGCGATAAGATCTGTGAACACAAAGCCGGCGCACGACACTGGCTGGATATCCACCGTACCGCGCACCAGCTTGGCCTCCGCACCAATTGCACCATGCTGTATGGTCATATCGAAAAACCGTATCACCGCATCGACCATCTGGTGCGTCTCCGCGAACTGCAGGACGAGACGGGTGGCTTTCAAACTTTTATTCCGCTGGCCTTCCACCCGGAAAACACCGGTTTGGCGGACCTGAAAAAGCCGTCGGCCATCCTCGACTTGCGGACCATGGCCATCAGCCGACTGATGCTGGACAACATCCCCCACCTGAAGGCCTACTGGATCATGCTGGGCATCGATACCGCCCAAGCCGCTCTCTCCTACGGCGCGGACGATATCGACGGGACGGTCCGCCACGAGCTGATCTATCACGATGCGGGAGCGGATACGCCGGAAATGTTGAGCGTCCAGCAGCTACGACGCCTGATTGAAGAAGCGGGACGCCTGCCGGTGGAACGCGACACCCTCTACCGCCACGTGGTCCGCCACGAAGACCACTGGGAAATCGCCGAGGCCAGCCGCGGCTAACCGCAATCCCCGGGAGGTGCATTTTGCACTTTGTGTAACACCCTAGCCGATTGCAGCAACTGGTAGTTGTCGCATACTGCGCCTTTCCGGTTTCATGTCAGCAGCCCCGTGCTTTTCTGGCTTCATGCGAATAGCCTCGTGCTTTAGCACGAGGTTGAGATCGCGTAAAAAAATGTGTCGAGCCCCGTTTACGGGGCTTGCCGCTGTCTGGCTTTAGCCTGGGATGACGGAGGAACAACACTCAATCAAGCAGCACCACGCGTGATCGCCAGGGCTGAAGCCGCAACGGCCAGAAGGCCCGTAAACGGGCCTCGCCGGTGGGGTGATGGACATCATCGCCCCGGCATAAATGCCGGGGCTCAGAGCTGGGGTGGCCTGCTCTTTAAAATGTGATCCATGTGATATGAGAGTCGAAACGGCTCCAACGCATACTCGCATGCTGCCAAACAATTACAATCCGTGTAATGCACCCATCCCCGGATATGGATCAGCGGTCTGGCCGCCAAGGGCAAAGCGGTGACTGGAAAAAGCCCTGTCGTCAAAAACCCGCACCCGGAGGTCGGAACCAGCAGAGCGCTGTTCCGACAGCGACATCCCAAGGCTGAGCCTCGTTTTGCCAAAATCGAAAGGCAAAATGCCTTCAACCCAAACTGCGCGTCGCTGGTTCCGGCCTATCCCCTGGGCCCTTGCGGGGATGTTGATCGAGCGAAAAAAAGGCCTAGACAAAATGGCGCCAGGTGAGGACAGCCAGAGCAGACACGCCGGCCAGCACCGTAACGCCGAACAGGCGACTGTGCGAGAGGACGTACTGGTCGACATCGATCCGCCTGTCCAGCGCAGACAGTATTTTTTCCGTATGCACCCATTGCCCGGAGTATTGTGTCACCGCGGCAAAACGCTGGGGCGCGACGACGGCCAGCAGACCCGCCGCACCTGACAAGCTTAACATGGCCCAAATAAACGGTTCCCAGGAAACGCCGGCGAACGATGCTACCATGATCTTGACTTTCCGTGCTTGGACAAAAAAAGAGCTTTATGGACCGTCGCTCAAAAGCGGCGGATCCACAGGGAATGTCCTGCAATGAAAACTCTAGCTTACCTGGCGCGAATGGCAAGCCGATTTTTCGCTCCTTTCTCCAGCCAGCCTCTGTAAAGCCGCTCCATCGCTGGCGGACCCTCAAAACGAACGGGGGTCGGGAGTCTTTTTCGCCACTGAAAAACCCCGTATCGATGGATATTGGGACGCGTGGCGAAAAAAACTCCCGACCCCTTCCGGCCGAGACCCCTTCCGGCCGAGACCCCTTGCGGCTGAATCCCACCAAACACCAGCCGCCCGGCGACGGCAGGCGCTGCAAGGCAATTTGGCACTAGCAACGGGTGACCGTTTGAAAAGCCTGGGGCAGAAAGCGCAACAAATCGCTGGCGATCAGCGATGTCTGGCCCAGTTCCGAGGCTGCCAGGTCGCCGGCCAGTCCGTGCAGGTAAACACCCAGTTGAGCGGCGGCAAACGGATCCAGGCCCTGGCACAGCAACCCGGTAATCACGCCGCTCAGCACATCCCCCGTACCCCCGGTCGCCATCCCCGGATTGCCCGACGGATTGACGAATTGCCGCTGACCATCGGTGACCAGCGTGCGATGGCCTTTCAGCACCACAACCACACCCCAGTCCGCGGCGGCGCGGACGGCCAACTGTCGCAGGTCGGCGGCAGGTTGTCTGGCTGCGGGTACCAGCCGCATGAACTCGCCGGGGTGCGGGGTGAGCACGCGGGGGCCTGCCCCGCGCGAGAGCAGGTCCGGATCGGCTGCCAGGGCAAACAGGGCATCGGCATCAAAGACCGACGGCTGCGAAAGCGTGGTGTACAGCCAGCTGGTCAGACGCTGCAACGATTCGCTGCGACCCAGCCCCGGTCCGCAGGCGACACTGGTCGCCGGAAGGGTTAAATCTTTGAGCAGCGAGCGCGCGGCATTGCTAATCCGACCCTGCTCGTCCGAGGGCAAGCCGGCAGTCATGTAGGACGGTTCGTACCCGGCCACCATCGGTAAACAGGGGGCCGCCGTGGCAACCGTGGCCAACCCCGCACCGCTTCGCAAGGCCGCCGTGCCGCACAGGCTAATGGCCCCGCTCATGCCCAGCGAACCCCCCACCAGCAAGGCGCGACCATAGTCGCCCTTATGGGTGTCCGCCTGGCGAGCTGGCAGGGTGGGCAGATCTTCGGGAATGGAACGGTGCATCGTGTCGCAGGCCTACCCCTCGGTGTCGGCGGTGGTGCCCTCCGTCAAGGCGCGATTGGCGGCTCGTTGAGCGATCAGGCCGGCCGTATAGCCGCCCTTAAAACCGGCGTCGATGTTGACCACCATCACGTTGGCGGCACAGCTGTTCAGCATCGCCAGCAGAGCAGCCAGTCCGGCGAAATTCGTACCGTAACCGACACTGGTCGGCACTGCGATCACCGGACAGGCGACGTGCCCCCCGACGACACTGGGCAGCGCGCCTTCCATGCCTGCCACGACCACCACGGCATCCGCCGCGCGGATCGCTGGCAGATGAGGCAACAAGCGCTGGGGCCCCGCCACGCCCACGTCCCGAATCTTAAGGACCCGGGCCCCCGTCCACTCGGCGGTCTCGACCGCCTCTTCCGCCACCGCCAGGTCGCTGGTCCCCGCGGCCACCACGGCCACTGTACCCGCATGCGGCCAGCGAGTTTGCCTGGCCGCCGGTTCGGCCGTAATCCGTAAGGTCCGGCCCAGCGGGTTGTAGCGAGCACTCGGCTGCGACCGCATCAACCGATCTGCCTGGTCCTGGCTGACCCGCGTGGCCAGCACATGCTGGCCATGTTCCAGCAAGCTGTCCAGAATCTTTTCCAGGGTCGCGACCGACTTGCCCTCGGCGTAGACCACTTCCGGAAAACCACAGCGGGTGGCGCGCTGCAGGTCCAATTGTGTTTCGTCAAGATCCGCGGTGGCCGGCTGAATGATCTGCCGGACAAAGGCGTCCATCGACAGCCTGCCGTCCAGCAACCCCGCCGCCAGCCCCTTGATTTGCTCGGAATTCATCATTTTCACCAGCAGAGCATCAAGCTGCGACGACCCTCACCCGGCCGCCCGCGTGCCGCCCCCCGCGGGGCTGACGATATCGTAACGCGCCGCTAAACCCTTCGCCATGCCGCAGGGTTGAACTACCCTCCCCGCAAAGGATAGATTTGCAGCAGGAACGGCCCTCCGTGAATGCAGTGCACACCTTTCCCCAGACTCCACACCCGTTATCCCTCACTCGACCATGGGCACCCGCACCGGACCGCTGACACCCCAACGCAGGCTGGCCTCCCACGCCGGGCCGGTCCGGGGCCGGGACGGGTAAAGAGGGCGGCGACATTTGAGCGGCGATTAAAACATGGCAGACCAACACTCAGTGCGATGCAACAAGCTGCGGCGTTCGATCAAGCGGGAGGGTGCCCATGCGCTGCTGGTCACAAATTTCACCAACGTCACGTACCTGACCGGCTTTTCCGGCGACGACAGCTACCTGCTGGTCCGTCCGGACGGCGAGACGCTTTTGTCCGATCCCCGCTACCAGGTACAGTTGCAGGAGGAATGCCCCGACCTGGATTGCGAAATCCGCGCACAGGGTGTTTCCATGTTGAAGTCGATTGCCCAGGTCACCCGTTCCGCCAAAATTGGCCGGCTGGGGATCGAAGCGGGCTCCCTGACGGTGGCTTTGCAAGCCGCGATCGCCACAGCCTTGCCCCAGGTCGAACTGGTGCCTTGCAACGGCCTGGTGGAAAACCTGCGGCTGATCAAGGACCGCCAGGAAATCAAAGCGTTGCGTACAGCGGCTGGACTGGCCGAGCGTGCTTTTGCCGTGATTCGCAGTTCGCTGCGAGCGGATCAGACGGAACGCGCCATTGCGCATCAGCTGGAACACCAGATTCGCTTGTTTGGTGGCAACGGTTGTAGTTTTCCGCCGATTGTGGCCGCCGGTGCCCGAGCCGCCCTGCCGCATGCTTCGGCGACCTCCCAGCCGATCGATAGCGCGGGTTTTGTGCTGATCGATTGGGGCGCCGACGAACCGGGTGGGTACAAGAGCGACTTGACGCGTGTGTTGGTCACCGGTAAAATCTCGCCCAAACTTGAACGGATTTATCAAGTTGTGTTGAAGGCCCAGCAGCGCGCGATCGCGGCCATTCGCCCCGGTGCCAAGGCGGCGGACGTCGATGCGGTGGCCCGCGACACGATCGGAAAGGCCGGCTTCGGCAAATATTTTGGCCATGGGCTGGGGCATGGGTTGGGCCTGGACATTCACGAGGCCCCACGACTGGCCTCCAACAGCGAAGTCGTGTTGCAGCCGGGAATGGTGGTCACCGTGGAACCGGGTGTCTACCTGCCAGGTTTTGGAGGTGTGCGAATCGAAGACGACGTGCTGATCACGCGCCAGGGACATGACGTGCTGACCAGTACCCCGAAAGCATGGGACGAAATGTTCGTGCCAATCTGATGGGTCCGCCGCGACCATCCCGCCAGGTTCAACAAGGGGCTGCGAAATTCACAACCACCGTTTCCAGAGATTCCGGTAGCGACATCCGGTGAGCAAGAAAAACACGAAGCGGAGAGCATCAGTTATGGGTGATTCGCCATCGGTCGACGTGTTCGATCTGAAGAAGATCCGTCGGCTGGTTGAGTTGATGAAGGAACACGACCTGAACGAGATGGATCTCGAGCAGGGGGAACAACGTATTCGTCTCCGTCGCGCCGGTTCCGGGCAGGTTGTGGCCAATACCTTGCCCGCACCCGCCGTGTCCGCACCGGCACCCGCCCCGCCAACGCCCGCCGCAGCCGCGCCCGCCGCGGCCGCAGACGACGGCCGGACGGTGCTGATCAAAAGTCCCATGGTGGGAACGTTCTACGCCGCGCCCAGTCCGGAAGCGGCCTCGTATGTCAAAGTGGGCGACCACGTCGGTCCGGACACGACGATTTGCATTGTGGAAGCCATGAAGGTATTCAACGAAATACCCGCGGAAACTTCTGGAAAAATCGTCGCGGTTCTGGTCGAAAACGGCGATCCGGTGGAATACGGACAGCCGCTATTCAAGGTCGACACTTCGGTCTAGCGAGCGATGTACAAACGCATCCTGATAGCAAACCGTGGCGAGATCGCGCTGCGAATCATTCGCGCCTGCCGCGAACTGGGCGTGGAAACCGTAGCCATCTTCAGCGAGGCCGATCGGGGCGCTCCCTACCTGGAACTGGCCGACGAAGCCTATTGTATCGGTCCCGCCCGCAGCAGTGACAGCTACCTGAAAATTGATCGCGTGATCAGCACGGCCGAAGTCGGAAATGTACAGGCCATCCACCCTGGTTACGGGTTCCTGGCCGAAAACGCGCATTTCAACGAGGTCTGTCGCAGTTGCAAGATCGATTTCATCGGGCCCTCGCCCGAGGCGATGAAAATGCTGGGCGACAAGAACCAGGCCCGCAACTTGGCGCGGCAAGCCGAGGTGCCGGTGGTCCCCGGCAGCGATGGATTGTTGGACAGCGAAGATTCCGCCCTGACGGTCGCCCATGAAATCGGCTTCCCCGTACTGGTCAAAGCCTCCGCCGGCGGCGGAGGCAAGGGCATGCGCGTGGCGCTCAATGATCTGGCCCTCAAACAAGCCGTCCAGCAGGCTCGCATCGAAGCGGAAGCGGCCTTCGGCGACGGTAGCGTCTACCTGGAAAAATACGTGCAAAGACCTCGGCACGTCGAGGTCCAGGTTGTCGCCGATCACCATGGAAATGTTGTCCACCTCTGGGAACGGGATTGCTCCCTCCAGCGCCGCCACCAGAAACTGGTCGAGGAAAGCCCCGCTCCGCAGTTGTCGGACGATACCAGACAGTCCATGTGCGCCGCTGCCGTTCGCTTGATTCAGGCAGCCGACTATACCAATGCCGGGACCGTGGAGTTTATCGTCGACACCGAGGGAAACTTTTACTTCATCGAGGTCAACGCGCGGATCCAGGTGGAACATCCCGTGACCGAAATGGTGACCGGGATCGACCTGATCAAAACCCAGATTCGCGTCGCCAGCGGCGAACCGCTGGCGTTTGCTCAAGAAGACATCCAGCTACACGGCGCGGCCATCGAATGCCGAATCAACGCCGAAGATCCAGCCAAGAATTTTCGGCCGTCGCCGGGACGGATCGAACAGCTGATCGTGCCCGGCGGGCTGGGAGTCCGCTTCGATTCGCACGCCTATGCCGGCTACACCGTGTCCCCCTTTTACGATTCGATGATCGGCAAACTCATCGTGCACCAGCCCACGCGCGAAGAGGCCATCAGTTGCATGTTGCGGGCCCTGGCCGAATTGCAGATCGAAGGAATTCGCACCACCGCGCCGCGACATGTCGAAATGCTGAATCACAGCGCCTTCGCCGAAGGCCGCATCGACACGAATTTCGTCGAACGCACCTGGGGCGGCTGAACAGCCGTCCGCCAGCAACCCCCCCGCGCCCCCTTCTAACCGCTCAGCGTGCCCTTCGTGCTGGGTACACCCGGCATCCGCCCGTCCGGCTCGGCCGCCATCCGCAGCGCCCGGGCCACCCCTTTGAAAATCGCTTCGCTGACGTGATGGCTGTTCCGACCGTACGGCACGTGGATGTGCAGGTTGCACAGCGCATTGGCCGCGAACGCCTGAAAAAAATCTTCCACCAGCTGGCTGTCGAATTCGCCGATTTTGGATGTTGGCAGCTCGGCACGGAACACGAACGCATACCGCCCGCTCAAGTCCATCGCCACGTTGGCCAAGGCCTCCTCCATCGGCAACGCCATGAAACCGTACCGCCGAATGCCCGCTTTGTCCCCCAGCGCTTGATGGACCGCCTGTCCCAGACAGATCCCCACGTCCTCCACCGTATGGTGCTGGTCCACGTGCAGGTCCCCAGCCGCCCTCAGTTCCAGATCCAGACAACCGTGCTTGGCCAACAGCGTCAGCATGTGGTCGAAAAAACCAATGCCCGTGTCGACCTGCGCACAACCACTCCCGTCCAGATCGACCGTCAGCTCGATGCTGGTCTCAGCGGTCTTTCGTGAAATCGTTGCCGAACGTGGCATGGGCGGTGCCTGTTTGGGGTGAGGTGGTCGATGGGGGTTTGCGGTGAGCAGCCCAACGAGGGCCGCCTCAGCCGCAATTTTCCCGCAGAAAAACCGGTCCGCAAGACAAAAGGAACACGGGCGTAGTATACTTGTTAATGTGTTTGCTTAGCAAGTCAGCCAAGCGGTTTCGGTTTGTGATCGACAAGCCTCCCGCATAAAGGGAATCGGTTGATGCCGATCCGCATCCTGATCGCCGATGACCAAGAAGTTGTGCGTCGCGGACTGCGCCGCATGCTCGCCGATACCGACGTGGAGATTGCCGGCGAGGCGGTCAATGGCCGCCAGGCAATCGAAATGGCCGGACAACTCGATTTGAACCTGGTGTTGCTCGAAGTAAGTATCTCTGCAGGGGGTGGGGTACGGGTGCTGGCCAGCCTCCGGGAGAGCCAGCCGGGCCTGCCCGTCCTGATGTTTTCCGCCTCCGACCATCCCAATTTCGTCGCCCGCTGTGTGGCCCTGGGGGCCTGCGGTTACCTGCTCAAAAACGCCAGCCGCGCTCGGCTGGTGTCAGCAATTCGCAAGGCGGCCGCGGGCGAAATGTTGTGGCGGCGCGCGCAGCTGCGCCGCGCCAGCGGCGCACTGGCCGTGTCCCGCCTGCCCATCGAAACTGAAATTTCGCTCACCGATCGGGAAACCCAGATCCTCCCCCTGCTGGCTCAAGGGCTGACCAACAAGCATATCGCCACAACCCTCAAGATCAGTCACGAAACGGTCAAGGAACACGTGCAACATATCTTTCGCAAGCTAGGCGTAACGCATCGCACCCAAGCCGCCATCTGGGCAGTCCGCAATGAGGTCGCTTAAAAACACGATCGCAGGCCGCGTCCGGCCAGCAACGCGGCTGGCCGCACTGGGGGTGGCCATCCTCCTGAATACCACGCTTTCCCAGGCGTGCCAGGCCCAAATCGTGATCGTGGCCAACCGCAGCCAGCAAACGGTCCGTTTTGCCGTTGCCGACATCCAAGGCGACTGGCGAAAAATGGCGCTCCAGCCCGGCGAACTCGTGCCGATCCCGGTGCGTGGCAAAGCCAAATGCCAGCTGATCTTGCCATCCGAACGGCGGCCTTACGAACTGGTCGCTCATTCGCTCTACCTGGTCCGCGCAGATGATGACCAGCCCCCCCAATTTCAGCGGATCACGTTCGGCCTCGACACGCTCGCCTCGAAGGAAATCGTCGCCCGCCAGGGGGCAGACTGGAAAGGGGCACAGATCGGGACCATACGCGTCAGGGTTCTGGTCGACGATGAAGACCGACGACGCGACAGCATCTGGCAGGAAAAAATGAAAAAACGGCTGGAGGCCGCCAACCAGGCACTGGAATACTACTGCCGGATGCGGATCGAAATCGTCGAATTCGGTCGCTGGGTCTCCGACAACCAACTCAAAGATTTCAAAGAGGCCCTCGCCGCTTTCGAAAAAACCGTGCCCAAGGGTTCGGCCGATGTCGCCATCGGTTTTACCAGCCAGTTTCCGGTCGACCACAAGATACCGCACGCCGGCGGTACCCGCGGACCGCTCAGATCCCACATCCTCATCCGCGAATACGGTCTCCGCGTCAGCGAAGTAGAACGGCTGGAGATCCTGCTGCACGAACTGGGCCATTACCTGGGGGCAGCCCATAGCCCGGAACGCGGGTCCCTGATGCGGACCGTGCTGGGGGACGGTCAAGCCAATCTGCGCAGCTTTCGCGTCGCTTACGACCCCTACAACACCCTCGCCATGAATATCGTGGCCGATCAGTGGCGGCAAAAAAACGTCCGCCAGATCCAGCAACTCGACCAAACCGCTCGACAACGACTGGCAGCCATCTACAGCGTGATCGCTCAATTCTACTCCGAGGATCCGGTGGCGCTGAACTTGCTGAGCCTGGTAACCCAATCGCCGGAACATGGCATACTGGCCGTCCGCCACGCCGTGCTGCAAGTGGCCCTCGCCAACCAAAAGCGGATTGCCCAGGGCAAGACCGCCTACGCGAACGACGCACTGATGACGCTGTATGTCCGTACCGCCGCCACCGTGGCCGCCAGGCTGCCCCCGCGATACGGCCGGCAGGCCTTTCTGCTGGGCCTGGGACTCAGCCTCGATCAGCACAACCTCTTGAACCGCTTTTCGCCCATCGCACGCGAGATCTCGCTGGCCGAGCCACCCAATGCGAGGCGCGAACGGCTACGGGTCATCGGCAAACCGACCATCCACGGCCGCACCGATCTCGTCTCTCACTTCCTGGTCTCCGCCGTCTTGACACTGGCCGTCGGCGCGGATGCGGCCCAAGCGGCCGGGATCCTCAAGGAAATCAGCGATACCCATGGGGGATCCGGTTTCAGCTTTGCCGACGTGGCCGCCAACCTCGCCGGTGTCGAAATGGCCGAAGCCCTGCGGAAAAACAAGCTCAACCTCGCTCAGCTGGAAAAGAACTTCCAGGTATCCCGCTACGTGCCCGAAGTCGCAAACCTCGAAGAAGGTCTGTCCATGGAACAGCTGACCAGCCGCTATGGCCCGATCAACAGCCCACAGTTCGGGGCGTATCTGGAAAGCCTCCGCCGGCAAATTCGCCAGCTGCCGGGATTCCAAACTACGGGGAACCAGAATCGCCCGGCACCCGCCCGCTCTGGTAATGCCCGATGACACCCATCGGCCAAATTACCGGCCAGCCGCCGTCGTTCCTGGTGGTAAACAGCGAGTAAAACACGCTGTGCTCGACCCGCGGACGCTGCTTCGATTCGCCAAAGGCCTTCATGGCCGCAATCCGCTGCTGACGCTGTTGAGCACGATATTCCGCTTTGCGGCGGACGGCCGTCCGCGGATCATCGTGACGACGGCGCTCCTGAACGTAAAACCACATCTCCGGGGTCGGCTGGACCTCCGACAGGGATACCCCACCGTCCGTCACCAATACGCCCTCAGCCTCACCCGCCGGATCCTCGGCCTGAAGATTCGTCCCCAAAACGCACGTCATCCCAACCGCCGCAGCCAAAAAAACTATCCGCCTCATTGCTGGCACTCCTGCTACGCCGGGCCGATCAAAATCGAAACAAAGATCCCACTCTATTTCGGTTCGGCCCGCCGCAGCCCCCCGGATCAGTAACTCCCCGCAAATTGGGAGACCCCGCCCACAAAAGACGACGGGTCAGGCAAACTGGGCGATGGGCGCAGACAAAACAAA
>JABAOF010000360.1_pt3 | contig 16897 bp, 15 predicted proteins | sample 7062171 | NCBI WGS metagenome assembly JABAOF01 (sample SAMN14538628, study PRJNA623070) | marine sediment metagenome | biome: marine biome [ENVO:00000428]; feature: marine pelagic biome [ENVO:01000023]; material: deep marine sediment [ENVO:00002113] | place: India: Gulf of Khambhat ...
TCGTCCCCGAGGAAACCAGAGAGGAGATGCGAAACCGGACAAACTGGGGGCGGTTGTTGTCACCAGAAGAGGTTGTGCCGCCCTCCGAAGAAGACCGAAAGAAGTGGCGTTTTCCGGATTGGTAGGCTATTTCGGGGGTAAAGTAATTTCGAAATTCGAATATCGAGATCCACATGACCAGATATTCAAAACCCTCTCCCGTCGGATTTGGTCACGAAGATATTGGAATACCATTTCGAATTCTTGAAACACGGAAATCAAGCACATTGTTTTTCAAAAACTCCTCCGTTGTGCCCTCAAGTCAAGGCCAATAGCAGGAGTAACCGTTATGGCGAAAAGTCTATTTATCGCCGCCACAGAAGCAAGGAGCGGGAAATCAATGATTTCCCTGGGTGTGATGGAGATGCTCCTGAGGAAAATCGAAAGAGTTGGCTTCTTCCGCCCGATCATTAAGGTGGATCCGGGGTCAAAGGATCTTGTTCGAGGAACCGGTTACCCAAGCGACGATGGCAACGGTAAAGACATTCCTGGGGCTCTCGGCGGATCGCACCTTCCGAAGGTTCTATCCGGCTATCGACCCACTGATCTCCTGGTCCCGTTACCTCAATCAGCTTCAGGACTGGTTCGTCCAAAATTTGGGAACCCAGAGGACCACTGACGTCAAAGCCATGTATGAACTACTCGAACGTGGCGACTCCATCTATCAGATGATGCAGGTAACGGGCGAGGAGGGGGTCTCGATAGAGGACTACGTCGTTTGGCAAAAGGCGGCCCTTCTCGATATGGTCTACCTCCAGCAAGACGCCTTCGATGAGGTCGACGTATCCATGCCCCGGGGAAAGGCAGTCCGAGAGCTTCCAGCTCCTCAAAGGGTTGATTGGGAGGGAATACCGGTTTCCCAATAAGGACGAAGCCCATGATTTCTTCACACGCATTATAGGGTTCTACAAGAATTTTAATTACGCCGCGCCGGACTCCCCGGACTGCCAGCGTTACCGAGGGGAAATCGAAGAACTGGCGGAAAAGTACAATTAGAGATCTCGTAGACGAAAAGCGTCAAATATCAAATGTCAAAGTTCAAAGAGATCTGTAAAGCCGCAGGCCAAACTGGAAGGGTTGGTTACTGAGTCATTTTGATTTGACATTTGGATGTTGTCATTTGAAATTCTGCTGAGAGAGCTGGTTTAAGAAGAGTTCAGTTAACGGACGACTAAGTCATTCTGTTAAAGAAGGGGTTTACCATCATGGAAAAACGTTTCAAGGTAATCGATCAGCTCGATCTGAGAAACAAGCGGGTGTTCATCCGGGTCGACTTCAATGTTCCGCTCGCCGAAGGGCGGGTTGCGGACCCTACCCGGATCGAAGCCGCATTGCCTACCATCCGCCACGCACTGGCCCAGGGTGCCAAGGTGATTTTGGCCTCACATTTAGGGCGCCCGAAGGGAAAGCGGAATCCCGACATGAGCCTTAAGCCGGTGAGTTCCGCGCTGGCGGACTTCCTTGGTGTGCCTGTTAAGCTCGCGCCCGATTGTGTGGGACCTTCGGTGGAGGAGATGGCCAACGCCTTGGAACCGGGGGAGATAATGCTGCTGGAAAACCTCCGGTTCCATGGGGAGGAGGAGAAGAATGACGACGACTTCGCACGAGCCCTGGCTCGGCTCGCCGACATCTATGTGAACGACGCCTTTGGGGCCGCCCATCGGGCTCACGCCTCAACGGAGGGGATGGCCCATTTCGTCGGAGAACGTGCCGCGGGATTCCTCTTACAGCGCGAGTGCGACTATCTGGGCAGAGTTCTCGCCCGGCCCGAGCGTCCTCTCGTGGCGATCCTTGGCGGCGCCAAGGTATCCGATAAGATAACGGTGATTCGTAACCTGCTGCAATTGGTCGATACGCTGCTCATCGGTGGCGCAATGGCCTATACCTTCTTGCGCGCCCAGGGGCGCGGGACGGGAAAGTCCCTGGTTGAAGAGGACCAGCTTTCCCTGGCAACGGAACTGCTCCAGGTCGCCGCGGAGAGGAAGGTGCCTCTCCTCTTACCAATCGATCACGTTGTTGCAGAGAAAGCGGAGGAGGGCGTTCCGGTAACAACCGTGCGCGATGAGATCCCCCCGGGAAAGTCCGGGTTCGACATCGGTCCCGAAACGATCAAGGCCTTTGGCGAGGAGATCGCAAAGGGGAGAACGATTTTCTGGAACGGCCCGGTGGGCCTCTTCGAGGTCAAGCCCTTTGATGCAGGCACGATGGCCATTGCCACTGCCCTGGCGGAAACTTCGGCAGTTACGATAATCGGGGGAGGTGATTCGGTGGCTGCGGTAAGGCGTTCGGGACGAGCGGGCGATATCTCCCACGTTTCCACCGGGGGAGGAGCGTCATTGGAGTTCCTGGAGGGGAAAACACTTCCGGGGCTGGCCGCGCTGGAGGAAAGCTGATGATTAACTCTGGTCAGTAATGCACCCCCCTCACTGAAGGAGAGTTGAACGCTATGGAAATCAATGAACTGAATACCGAGGTATCGAGGTTGGGCGAGTGCCGGATTCCATCACCGATGTCCCGCGTACAGGTCGTAAGCGATGATGAACATTTGCTCTATCACTCGAACCTGAAAGATATTGAAGCCTACCAGGGGGCCGGCGAAAGGCCTCCGTACTTCGAAATGGCCGGGCCGAGGGAGAGAATATACTTCGATCCCTCAAAACTCAAGTGCGGAATCGTAACATGCGGGGGCATATGCCCGGGCCTGAACGATGTGGTCCGTGCCATCGTCATGGGACTTCACTACCACTACGGAGTGAGGACGGTTTTCGGCTTCGGCTATGGTTACGAGGGACTCTCTAGCAAGTATGGCCATGTTCCCATGGAGCTGACCCCGGATATGGTGGAGGATGCCCACGAAAAGGGTGGGACGATCCTCGGTTCATCCCGCGGGGCTCAGGATATCTCCGAGATGGTGGGTACCCTGGAGCGGATGAACGCGGGAATCCTCTTCACCGTGGAAGGCGATGGCACCCTGCGGGGAGCTCAGGCCATCGCCGAGGAGGTCGCACGATGGAACCTGAAGGTCGGGGTGGTCGGCATCCCGAAGACGATAGACAACAAGTATATCGATCCCAGTTACACAATACGAAGCATGCCCGCGATCCCTCATGACTCGGGTTTCTGTCTGCTTCTGGGACACAACGCGGTGCACGCTGGTATGGCTGGCCGGACCAACATGGTTGTAGGCTTCTGGAAAAACGAGTTCACCCACGTGCCAATTCCAATGGCCGTGTCCAGGCGCAAGAAAATTGATCCCAAAGGCAGGTTATGGAGTAACGTCCTGGCGTGTAGAGGACAGCCGGGGGAGATGCGCTGAGGAATTTGGCGACGGGACTTGATGGTCGAGGTTGCCGATTTGCGGTGCGCAAGCTTACGGAATGGGAGAAATTATTGTGAACGGAGCCAAATTGGACCAAGCGATCACGAAGGATAGGTTCGATGCCGTGCTCTTCGATCTGGACGGCGTCCTGACGGATACCGCGAAAGTTCACGCCGCTTGCTGGAAGAGGATGTTCGATGATTTCCTGAGGGAACGAGCCGAAAAACGCGACGAGCCGTTTCAGCCCTTCGACATCGCGACGGACTACAAACTGTACGTTGACGGTAGGCCACGTTTTGAGGGAGTCCGTACTTTCCTCGAGTCCCGTGGGATTGAGTTGCCCAACGGTGATCCGAACGAACCTCCGAACCATAAGACGATCTGTGGTCTTGGAAACCAAAAGGATGAAATGGTCACGGTGGCCTTCGAATCTGAGGGTATCGAGGCGTACGAGGGGTCTGTGGCCCTGGTCCGCCATCTCCGTGAACAGGGGATCAAGACGGGGGTTGTATCAGCGAGCAGTAACTGCGAATCCGTCCTCAAGGCTGTGGGGATCGCTGATCTGTTCGACGGACGGGTTGACGGTGTGGTTATTTCCCGCCTGAACCTGGCCGGCAAGCCGGCGCCGGATACGTTTCTCAAGGCAGCGGAAGAGCTGGGCGTCGAACCCAAACGCGCAGTGGTCGTGGAAGACGCGATCTCCGGGGTTCAGGCTGCTCGTGATGGCGGGTTCGGATTAATCGTAGGTGTGGACCGGAAGGGCGATGCCGAGGCGCTGAGGGAAAACGGCGCCGAAATCGTTGTGAATGACCTGGGCGAAATGCTCCCGTGAATCGTCGGAGGCCGATGGCTGGGCTGAGTGAGAGGCCACCGTGTGGTTGCACTTTATCCTTGAGATCGATAGATCGGGAATATTTGAATCCGGGAGATTGAGGTGCCATGATCCATCGTGAACGCGTGATCCCCCCTCGTTATGTCTATCCGGCCGATGAGTGGAGGATGGTGGAGAAGCAGTTCTATCCCCGCTTTCTGGCGAGGTATGAAACGATTTTCTCCACGGCCAACGGTTACCTGGGCATGCGAGGAACCTTCGAGGAAGGTGCTCCCGTCTTTGAGAACGGCACGTTCGTGAACGGATTCTACGAATCGTGGCCCATCGTGTACGGAGAATCGGCTTACGGATTTGCCCAGACGGGTCAAACCATCGTAAATGTGACGGACAGCAAGATCATTAGGTTGTACGTGGATGACGAGCCCCTCTATCTTCCCACCGCAAAGCTCCTTCATTTCGAGCGGGTGCTGGATATGCAGTCGGGTACGCTCGATCGGGAAGTGCTGTGGGAGATGCCGTCGGGAAAGCTTGTATCCATTAAATCACGGAGGCTCGTTTCGTTCCAGCATCGACATCTAGCCGCGATCTCCTACGAGGTAACGGTTCTCAATGCAAAGGCACCGGTGGTTGTCTCGTCGGAGATGGTGGCTGACCCCTTTCAGAGCAAAGAGGCCGGGGAGGAAGACCCCCGGCGGACACGGGGGTTCAAGGGACAGGTTCTGCTTCCCAAGGTCAACCGTGCTCAGGATCTCCGTGTCCTGCTGAGTCATGCGACCAGCAGCAGCAAGATGACCCTAGCTTGCGGTATCGAGCATGTGATCGATACGGAATGCTCCTATACACAGGAAAGCCAGTCCTCGGAGAATTCCGGCAAGGTTGTTTTCTCCATTGATGCGCAGCCGGGCGTGCCGTTCCATCTTACCAAGTACATGACCTACCATACATCCAGAAGCGCTCCGCCAAGTGAGCTGTGTGAGAGGGCGGCGCGCACCCTGGATCGAGCCGTGGGCGAGGGATTCGAGGAGCTGCTGGCGGGCCAGAAGGAGTACCTGGATGATTTTTGGCGGAGAAGTGACGTGGAGGTTCAGGGCGACGCGTCCCTGCAGCAGGCCATTCGCTGGAATCTGTTTCAGATCCTTCAGGCGGCTGGCAGGGCGGAGGGTGCCGGCATTCCCGCCAAGGGGCTAACCGGGCACGGTTACGAGGGCCACTATTTCTGGGATACCGAGATCTACCTCATGCCGTTTTTGATCTACACCGCGCCGCGAATCGCCAGGAACCTGCTCCTGTTCCGGTACAGCATGCTCGACAAGGCGAGGCAGCGCGCCCGGGAGGTGAATCAGGAGGGAGCGTTGTTTTCCTGGAGGACTATCAATGGAGAGGAGGCCTCGGCGTACTACGCGGCCGGGACGGCCCAGTATCACATCAATGCGGGCATCATCTACGCGCTGAAGAAGTACGTTGATGTCACGGGAGACAGAGAGTTTCTCCATGAATACGGGGCCGAGATGCTGGTTGAGACAGCGCGGTTGTGGAGGGATCTCGGGTTCTTCTCCAAAAGGGCTGGAGGGAAATTCTGCATCCATGGCGTGACGGGGCCGGATGAATACAACACCGTGGTAAACAATAACACCTACACCAACCTCATGGCACGGGAGAATCTGTGGTATGCCGCTGCGACGGTCGAGGCGCTTCGGAATGAGAATCCGGAGGAATTCACAGAGTTGGTGGATAAGACCGGCTTGGATGTTTCGGAGGTGGACGAGTGGAAGAGAGCGGCGGACAAGATGTATGTGCCTTTCGATAAGAAACTGGGTATCCACCCGCAGGACGATGCCTTCCTCACCAAAGCGGTTTGGGATTTCAACAATACCCCTCGGGACAAGTACCCACTTCTCCTGCATCACCATCCCCTCGTGATCTATCGGCACGCGGTAATCAAGCAGGCGGACGTGGTGCTTGCCATGTTTCTCCTCGGGCACGAATTTTCAGAGGAACAAAAGAAGCGCAACTTCGATTACTACGACCCGCTGACGACCGGGGACTCCTCCCTTTCCGTCTGTATCGAGAGCATTGCGGCATGCGAGATTGGCTATTTGGACAAGGCGCGGGAATATGGCCGGTACGCCTCCCTCATGGACCTGGCAGATATCGGGGGCAATGTCAGGGATGGATGCCACATCGCCTCGATGGGCGGAACCTGGATGGTCATTGTGTATGGGTTTGCCGGGATGCGGGATTACGATGGCCATATAGGCTTCCATCCAAGGGTGGCGGAGAGAAAAAGGAGGCAGTTGACTGGCCTGCAGTTTCCTTTGAGGATACGAGGGCAGGTTCTGAAAGTGGAGTTCGGCCAGGAGTCCGTGACCTATACACTGCGAGAGGGCGATAGCCTGGTGATCCGACATGAAGATGAAGAGATCCGGCTGTCTCCGGAGGCCCCGTCAGCCGTGCGACCGATCCGAGGGGTCTCCAGGCGAAAGCGTAGGGCGAAACGCAAACCGAGGCGGCAGCAGAAGCGTACCGCAACAGGAATAGAAGAATGATGGAATAGTGGGGGCGTAAATCAGGAGTTACGAGAACTGACCATGTTCCTCGGTGCAGGTCATTCTCAACCCCAAAACGGCTCTCCTGGGTGTGGCCTGCCGCGGGCTTGAGCTGTAGGACGATTCTGGTTATTCGGCGATCCTGGAATTTCCTTCCTCTTGCATGAAATCGGACTAAATCCTCGATAACGAGAAATGCTGATAAAGTCGGTGCACGCTTATAGTTGTATGGAAGGTGCCAGTATCTTCCCGTGTGGCTCGGATCCTTTTTACGCCTGCTTGCCCTGAAGGCTACGGTAGCGGCGGATCAACGCATTCGTTGAGCTGCCGTGCTTGAGATCCGGACTTTCCCTCCCTTGAAGTTCCGGGGCGGATGCGGTTTGCCAGAACTTTGCCGAGTTCGACACCCCATTTGGTCGAAGGAGTTGATGTTCAAGATACAGCCCTGAGTGAAGACCTTGTGCTCATAAAGGGCGATGATTTGGCCCAGCAGGTTCGGGGTGAGTTTGCGTGCCAGAATCGAGTTCGAGGGGTGGTTTCCATAAAATATGCGGTGCGGTACCTGAGGAGCTGGGACTCCTTCCTCCTGGACCTGGTCCCGTGTCTTTTTAAAGGCCAGGGCCTTAGGCTGGCCGAAGAAGTTGGACATCAACAGGTTGTGGTTGTCCCCGAGGGGGTTGTTTGCCTCCGCGAAGCCGATGAAGTCACACGGTATGAGCTTCGACCCCTGGTGAATGAGCTGGTAGAAGGCGTGTTGGCCGTTGGTGCCGGGCTGTCCCCATACGATGGGTCCCGTCTGATAGTCGGTGATCCGTTGGCCGTGACGATCCACCGTTTTGCGTTGCTCTCCATGTCGAGCTGCTGGAGATATGAGGACAATCGCCAGAGGTATTGGCTATAGGGAAGAATCACAACCGTCTCGGCTCCGCAGAAGTTGTTGTACCAGATACCGATCAATCCCAGCAGAGCCGGCATGTTCCGATCAAAGGGCGCCGTGCGAAAGTGCTCGTCCATTGCACGGAATCCAGCGAGCATCTCTCTATAATTTTTCGGCCCGATGGAAATCATCAGTGAGAGGCCGATTGCGGAATCATATGAATACCGGCCGCCGACCCAGTCCCAGAACTCGAACATGTTCTCGGTGTCGATCCCGAATCTCTCGACCTCCCGAGTATTTGTCGATACGGCGATGAAGTGGTTTTGCACGGCAGACTCGTCCCCCAGTGCATCAAACAGCCATTTCCGTGCAGAGCAGGCGTTGGCACATGTCATCAATCTGCTGACGAAGGTTCACTCTGTCAGTCAGATTGAACAGCAATTGCATCGTCTCGTCGGTAAGGCGGTTCTTAGAATAGTCGAGATACAGGTCACATGCCTCAAGGGTCATCGGCTCACCGCGCTCAGGATCCTGGGAAAAGAGGTCGCGAAGGTGCACGCCCTTTGTCTGCTCGTAATGTCGTTGGTGTGCTTTCCACTCCGGTTACTTGACAATGGTACCTTCGTTTCTGTCATGGTATTAACTCCTTTATCGGGAAGCCTTCCTTGTTCTAACTGAGGCAGATTATAACAAATCACCGATCAAAAACCACAAATCGAAACGCCATTTGCCTGGCAATCGAAGGACGAAGGGGCATCCTCACATATGGTATACCGATTGGGAAAAAGGTCTTACGAGGATATTGTTTTCATTAGTTAGGCATTGATATATTAATTCGCGAATATATCACTCATTGTCGTCCTTTCTTTAACGAAGGAAGTTCACAAGGGAGATAGGCTATGAAAGTTGGTGCTGTGGGATGTGGATTCGTTGGGAGTACAGGGGCATACGCTATGGCACTGATGGGTCGACCAACCGAGTTGGTTCTGATTGACCTCAATGCGAATCTCTCGCGTGCCCGGGCTGAGGATATTCTCCATGCAACCCCTTTTGGCTCACCCGTGCGGGTTTCGGCTGGAGACTATCCTCAACTCAAAGGCGCGGGTATCGTCGTCCTTGCCTGTGGGGTGGGTCAAACAGGAAGGGGAGACCCGGCTTCAGCTCCTAGAGCGCAGCGTGAAGGTTTTCAAGCAGGTTATTCCTCAGGTGCTCGAACACGCACCGGAGGCCGCCCTGTTGGTGGTCTCCAACCCGGTGGATGTGATAAACCAAATCGTTACGAGGATCTCCAAGCTCGAGCCTGGACAAGTCATTGGATCCGGGACCATTCTCGACACGGCCCGATTTCGTGCACTCCTGGGAGAGCACCTCGGTGTTGCACCGCAATCGGTTCATGCCTAGGTGCTGGGAGAGCACGGGGATTCGGGAGTGCTGGTTTGGTTAAGCGCCAAGGTGGGCGGTGTGCCCCTCACGGAATTTGCTGAGCAGGTTGGCCAGCCCATTACGACAAAGGCCAAATCCGGCATCAATGACGGCGTTCGGAAAGCTGCTTACCGGATTATCGAGGGGAAAGGGGCGACTTACCACGGGATCGGAGCCGGGATCGCTCGCATCGTCCGGGCCATCCGGGATGACGAGCGTGCGGTCCTGACGGTTTCTATCGTCACCCATGATTATGAAGGCATTGACGGAGTGAGCCTTTCCCTCCCTCGGGTGGTGGGAGCGAAGGGCGTTTTGGAAACGCTCCATCCATCGCTGTCCAAGGACGAGGACGCCGCACTACACAAAAGCGCGGGGATCCTGAGGGAAGCAGCGAGCGAGGTTGGTTACTGACCGCCAAGAATCTCAGCGAGTATTCAAGTTATGGTCGGATATTTGATTTTTGAACTTTGGTATTTGGCATTTCCCTCATACGGGGAGCCTTCTGGATCTATGATAGGGGTAAAGAGAGATGTCTAGTGAAAAGGGAACAGAAATCACAAAGGTGGTAGGACGAGAAATTCTGGACAGTCGGGGTAATCCCACCGTCGAAGTCGAAGTAACCTTGGCCTGCGGGGCAACGGCCCGGGCGGGGGTACCGTCCGGGGCTTCTACCGGCACTCGTGAGGCTTTGGAACTCCGCGACGGTGACAAAAGGCGCTTTGGCGGTAAGGGCGTCCTCAAGGCGGTGGATAACGTCAACAGCCTTATCAATGAAACCCTCAAAGGCTGTGATGCGTCCCACCAGGTTTCCGTCGATAAGGCGCTCCTCGAGCTGGACGGCACGCCCAACAAGGCCAAGCTTGGGGCCAATGCGATGTTGGGCGTTTCTCTCGCCGTGGCGCGGGCGGCAGCGCTTGCGTTCGGCCTCCCCTTGTATCGGTATCTCGGCGGTACCGGCACTGTGCGACTCCCCGTACCCATGTTAAATATCATGAACGGCGGGGTGCACGCCCGCTGGCAGGGTTCAGATTTTCAGGAGTACATGGTTGCGCCGTATGGAGCGAAGAGCTTCCGGGAATCGATGCAATGGGCCAGCGAGATCTATCAGGCTCTTCGCTCGTTTCTGATGGACGCGGGTCATCATGTGGGTGTCGGGGACGAGGGCGGCTTTGCACCCAATGTGTCCTCCAACGAGGAACCACTGGAATTTATCGTCAAGGGTATCGAAAAAGCCGGCCTCAAGTCGGGACCCGACGTGGGCATTGCCCTCGATCCCGCATCCAGCGAATTTTTCGAGGATGGGAAATACAACCTACGCACTGAAAGGCGCACCTGTAGCGCCGAGGATATGGTGGACTACTTCGAGAAGCTCATCGCCGCCTATCCCATCTGTTCGATAGAGGATGGCTTGGCAGAAGACGACTGGGACGGCTGGAGAATCCTTAACCAGCGTTTGGGAGATGCGATAGAGCTAGTGGGGGACGACCTCTTCGTCACCAACGTGGAGTATATTGCTCGGGGCATTCGCGAGAATACAGCCAATGCCGCCCTGATCAAGCTCAATCAGATCGGTACCCTGACCGAGACTATAGAAGCGGTGAGGATGTGTCAGCGGGCGGGCTGGGCGGCCTTTGTCTCGCATCGCAGCGGCGAGACGGTGGACAGCTTTATCGCCGATATGACGGTGGCTTTGGATACCGGGCACCTGAAAACCGGCGCTCCCGCTCGGGGTGAGCGGGTCGAAAAGTATAACCAGTTGTTGCGGATCGAGGAGGACCTGGGGAGTGAGGCCCAGTATGCGGGAAAGAACGCCTTCGTTCGGCCGGTACGCTTCTAGGCTGATATTCCAATACTTCAAACTCCGATACCCCGCCTCCGAAAAGGAGAGAAATATGAAAAAGGTTGTATTACCACGCCGCGGAGAGAGTGCATGGAACAGGGAAAACCGTTTTACGGGATGGACGGATGTTGAGCTGGACGAAAAGGGAGTACAGGAGGCCATCGAGGCCGGCCGCGTACTCAAGAAGGATGGGTACGTTTTCGACGTTGCGTACACGTCGGTACTCAAACGAGCAATTAAGACCCTGTGGGTCCTGCTCGAAGAGATGGATCTCATGTGGATTCCGGTACACCGCAGCTGGCGACTCAACGAGCGGCACTACGGAGCTCTCCAGGGGCTCAACAAGGCGGAAACCGCTGAACGCAATGGGCCTGAGAAGACCAACCTGTGGCGGCGCAGCTTCGATTCGCCGCCCCCTTCTATCACCCGTAAAGATCCGCGCTTTCCGGGCCATGATCCACGCTATGCCCATATTCCCGCCCAGGAACTGCCCCTGACGGAATGTTTAAAGGATACCATCGAGAGCCTCTTGCCGTATGCAAAGGAGATCATCGCCCCGATGATCCGAGCGGGAAAGCGTGCGCTCATCTGCGCTCACGGCAATACCCTGCGGGGCCTGATGAAGTACGTTGACCAGATTCCTGACGATAAGATTGCCGAAGTGAACATTCCCACGGGAGTCCCATTGGTTTATGAGCTTAAGGATGATCTGCAACCGATCCGCCACTACTACCTGGGAGACCCCGAGGCGTTGAAGAGGGCCACTCAGGCCGTTGTGGATCAGACGAAGAGGAAATAATCTTAGATTTCAGATTTTGGATTTCAGGTTTGGGAGCTTGGGGTGTTGATTCCGTGTCCAACATGGTTGTTCATTTGCGCGGATGACCCGTGAACAGTCAAGTGATTACACAGAATGCTTGACCACGAAGGAGAGTAATATGCCGGTTGCTGATTATGAAACCTATTGCAAAATGCTCGATAGAGCACGGCAAAAACACTTTGCCTACCCCGCTATTAATGTCACCTCCCTTCCAACGGCCAATGCCGTTCTGAAAGGCCTGGCTGAGAGCAGGAGTGATGGCATTATCCAGGTTTCCACCGGCGGAGGCGCCTTTGCCTCGGGCTCCTCTGTCAAGGACATGGCTCTAGGCGCCGTGTCGATTGCCGAACACGTGCATCGCGTTGCGGAGCGCTATGATATCTACGTTACTTTGCACACGGACCATTGCCAGGCGGATGTACTCGATAAATATGTCATTCCCCTCATTGAGGAAACCGAAAGGCGCCGCGCGGCCGGAAAGCCGAATCTCTTCAACAGCCACATGTTCGATGGAAGCGCGCTTCCATTGAAGGAAAACCTTGACATTGCCGTTCCTCTTCTCGAGCGTTGTCAAAAGAATGAGATCATTCTGGAGGTGGAGTGTGGTGTTGTGGGTGGCGAGGAGGAAGGGGCTGGCGGCGAAGGCGCTGCCGCTGAAAAGCTCTATACCACTCCCGAGGACATGCTTGAGGTCGCCCGCCGCCTCAATGCAGTGAAAGGGGCGCGCTACATGGTAGCGGCGACTTTTGGGAATGTTCACGGTGTCTACAAGCCCGGTCATGTCAAACTGAGACCTCCAATTCTGAAGGACGGTCAGGAGGCGTTGGAGAAGGTATTCGGCGAGGAGGGCCGTTTCTATCTAGTGTTCCATGGAGGATCCGGGTCCTCCCTTGATGAGATTCGGGAGACGCTTGAGTACGGTGTGGTGAAGATGAATATTGATACGGATACGCAATATGCCTTCACTCGGCCCATTGCTGATCATATGCTCAAGCACTATGACGGCGTTCTCAGAGTCGATGGGGAGGTTGGAGATAAGAAGACCTATGACCCTCGGTCCTATCTGAAGTCAGCGGAAGCATCGATGGCCGAACGAGTGAAACAGGCGGTTGAGGAGTTGAGAGGAGTTGGCACCACTCTTTTCAAGGCTTAGGAAGCGAACTATCCATCCAGAAGATGTACGAATTGAGACGAGCCGAGTGGTTTCGCGTCAAACCAATTAATAACTAGGAATGGATGAATTCATGGCACTTCCAGCCAACAAGACCAAGATCGTTTGCACCATCGGACCGGCGTCCGAGTCTCCCGAGGTTATGGAACAGATGATCCGGGCGGGGATGAACGTGGCACGTCTCAACTTCTCTCACGGCGATTTCCCGGGTCACAAAAAGAGGATTGAAAATCTCCGTGCTGCCGCCCGTAACACTGGGCGCCGTGTGGCAATTATGGCCGACCTACCCGGTCCCAAAATGCGCATCGGCGAATTGGCCCAGGAACCCATCGAGTTGAAGCCTGGGGATGCATTGACCATGACAACCGAGGACATCGTCGGTGACAGCGAGCGGGTCTCGGTGAGCTTTGCTCGCCTGCCGCAGGCCGTGAAACAAGGGGATACCCTTTACCTCAATGACGGATTCATCCAGCTCGAAGCGTTGAAGGCGGAGGGCACCGATGTCCAGTGCAAGGTTGTGGTCGGCGGTGAATTACGTTCTCGGAAAGGCCTTAACTTACCCGGCGTTGACCTCGGCATTAGTGCCTTCACCGATCGCGACCACGAATGTCTGAAATTCGCCGCGGAAAATGGCATCGATGCGGTGAGCCAATCCTTCGTGGAGTCGGGGGCGGATATTGTCGCGGTCCGGGATGCCGCAACAGCTTTGGGTTACAATCCATTCATTATCGCCAAGATCGAACGTGCGGGAGCCCTCAAGCACATGGATAGCATCCTGGAAGCCGCCGACGGCATCATGATCGCCCGGGGCGATCTCGGCGTGGAGATACCCATCGAGGAAATCGCCGTCGTTCAGAAACGCCTCATGCGGCAGGCAAATCTGCTGGGCAAGCCGGTGATTACGGCCACACAGATGTTGGAGTCCATGACCGATTACCGGCGCCCCACTCGTGCAGAGTCAACGGATGTGGCGAACGCCATCATCGACGGCACGGATTGCGTCATGCTTTCCGGGGAGTCAGCCATGGGGAAGTATCCCGTGGATGCCGTGGCCATGCTGGCCAAGATCGCCGCGGCCATTGAGCCACGTCGCACGGACTATCCCGTCCGAGAGGATGTGAAGCAACACAGCCGTGAAGGGAGAATCGGCCTTACGGATCTGATCGCCTTGAGCGTCGAGACCATCCTGGAACACATCTCTCCGGCACTGGTGGTCGTTCCTACCCGGAGCGGTTCAACGGCGAGAAGCATCGCTCGCTTCAGGCTTCCCGTGTGGGTAGCGGCCGTGAGCCCACAGGAGGCGACCTGTCAGGGGCTTCAATTTTCCTATGGGGTCTACCCGGTACATGAGCCTGATCATCCGGAGGACTGGAATGCCTTCGTCCGAGACTGGCTGCGATCGCACGGAGTGGAGGGAGATCTTGTAGTTCTCACGGAAGGACCTTCATCGAAACATCCTGAGGCCAATAATCGCATGGAACTCATCGACCTCAGCCGCGTATCTAGCCAATGAATAGAGGGTTCGGGTCACAAACGAACCACGACCACACCTCGAATGCGGGAATTCAGAGCGTAAGAAAATCTAAAATCTGAAGAGAAGTCATGTAAGGGGTGCGTTCTGTGAAACAGGCAAAAAACTCCGATGCTCAGAAATCCGGTAGAATCACAGGACTTCGCTACAACCATGACCCGGATTACACAAAACCCCTTTTCAAGATTTCATCAAAGGCCCGCGAACGGATGTTCGGACGCCTCCGCTTCCTTTATGGTGACGCCCAAGCAAAGGCATACATGCCCGAGTTGGAACGTATCCTCAAAGTTCACTATGCCCATAAACCCCAGGAGATGATCGATGCAGAAAAGCATTTTGATCCCAGAGAGCGCTTTACGGAAAAGGAAATGGTTCTTATCACCTATGGTGATCTCATTCGTGGTCAAGAGCGTTCCCCTCTTGCCACATTACACAAGTTCGTGAACACTTACAACCGTGGCGCAATCAGTACTCTGCACATCCTTCCTTTCTTCCCCTACTCCTCAGACAAAGGATTTGCAATCATCGACTTTAGCCGCGTAGATCCGAAACTGGGAACGTGGGAAGATATCGAGGATATGAGCGGTCGCTACAATCTGATGTTTGATGGGGTCCTCAACCATTGCTCGTCTAGGAGTCAAATGTTTAGGGAATTCTTAGATGGGAATTCGGACTATAGAGATTTCTTCATTTTTTACACCTCCCCAGATGAGTTGACTGCCGATCAGCGGAGCAAAATATTTCGGCCTAGAACCTCGGACATCCTCACAAAGTTCGATACAATCGACGGTCCAAGATACGTCTGGACTACGTTCTCCGATGATCAAATCGATCTCAATTACCGAAACCCTGCAGTCCTCATGATGGTGATCCAAGGGCTTTTACTGTATGTGCGTCGTGGGGCAGACATTCTTCGCTTGGATGCCGTTACCTATATATGGGCAGAACCGGGAACAGAATGCGTGCACTTGCAGCAGACCCATGAAATTGTAAAACTCCTGCGCGACGTTATGGATGTTGTTGCCCCTGGTGTTGCCCTGATCACGGAGACCAATGTCCCTCACGCAGACAACGTCTCCTATTTCGGTAATGGTTACGATGAGGCGCACATGGTCTACAACTTCGGTCTATCTCCGCTAGTCCTACATACGTTCTATAGACAAGATACGACCATTCTCTCCTCATGGGCAGAGAATCTGAAGGTCGATTCTGATGTTGCCACGTTCTTCAACATTCTCGACACCCACGACGGGATCGGACTGATGGGGGTAAAAGGCATCCTTTCAAAGGAAGATCTCGATTTTATCATTCAAGGGGCAATCGAACGTGGTGCTCACATCTCCTACAAGATGACAGAGGATCGTACCGAAGAGCCCTATGAAATCAACACAACCTGGTGGAGTGCCATTAACCCAGATGATACCCAGGAGAATATCGCTTTCCAGGTCAAGCGGTATATTGCCTCAAGGAGCATTGGTCTCGTTCTTCAAGGTGTGCCGGGTGTTTATGCTCACGGCGTAATTGGAACTCCCAACGACCATGAACTCGTCCGGAAAACCGGAATCAAAAGGGATGTCAATCGTGGGATGATTGACAGCAAGGCCGTTGCCGAAGGCCTTAAAGACCCCGACTCCAAAATCTCGAACATCCGCCGAGAAGAGCGCGGAATCCATCTCATTCGCACAGGGCAACGGGCCTTTCACCCTCATGGGAATCAACACGTCCTAATGATCTCACCCGATGTCTTTACGGTTTTGAGAACATCCCCCGAGGGGGATCAGCATATTTTGGCCATAACCAACGTTACCAACCGGGTTTGTAGTATTGAGATCCCCCTCTTTGAGGTTAATGTTGGTGAAACGCGTTGGTATGATCTTATAGGTGAAAAGGAATGGGTGGCCGAGAATAGAAAATTGTCTATCACCTTGCAGCCTTACGACGTTATTTGGTTAAAACCGTACGCTGAGATGGAGAAAAACATCGAACCATAGCTCTTGAGAATCCAAAGTGCGCAAGGTGTCCGCAGAGTAATCAATGTGGAATTCTTGTTCTCGAAACGCTCTAAGACCTTGTTCACTCTGCCCTCTCATACCCCGAATTGGGCGAACGCGGCGTTGACTATGGCCTGAGCCTCTTCCTGAATCCTCTGCAAATGCCTTTTCCCTTTAAAGCTTTCAGCGTAGATCTTGGTGATGTCCTCCGTGCCAGAGGGACGTGCGGCGAACCATCCGTTTTCGGTGACCACCTTCAGGCCTCCAATGGGCTCTCCATTGCCTGGTGCGTGAGTGAGTTTCTCGATGATGGGATCTCCTGCGAGTTCTTTTGCGGTGACCATTTCGGAAGAAAGTTTCTTGAGTGCTGCCTTCTCCTCTGGTGTGGCGGACGCGTCGATGCGCTCATAGGAAGGCCTACCGAATTTCTCTTCGAGCTCTTTGTAGATCTCGGCCGGGTCCTTGCCGGTCTTGGCGGTGATCTCGGCAGCGAGGAGATCCATGATGAT
>JABAOF010009403.1_pt1 | contig 16890 bp, 12 predicted proteins | sample 7062171 | NCBI WGS metagenome assembly JABAOF01 (sample SAMN14538628, study PRJNA623070) | marine sediment metagenome | biome: marine biome [ENVO:00000428]; feature: marine pelagic biome [ENVO:01000023]; material: deep marine sediment [ENVO:00002113] | place: India: Gulf of Khambhat ...
CTTATGTTTGACAAATGGAGTGACTACCTGGGAATGTTTAGTGGGAAGTGGACCTTTAGGGTAGTCAAGCCGTCATTTGATATCACTTATCACTTTTACGTAAACAGGATAGAAGGTCTGAACCTCTTTACTGGAGCAAGTCTCGGTTACAGCCTTCTTTCTGTCAGCAATGAATTAGGCAATGAGTATACAGGTGAGCTGAAAAGTGAGCCCCATTTTGCTCCTTTTCTAGGTTTACACCTTTATTTTTGGGAGAACCATCCCGGCTTCTTTAAAAATCTCTTGATTACTTCGAAACTATATTGGTCTGTAACTGGCGATTTTTCCGGAGTATCAGGTACGATAGGCATTACCTGCAAGATTAAATAACCACTGCATTCGGGCTTGCCCTTGTTGGCTTGAGATTATGGTGACCGTCACCTATGAAGAACAAGAACATTCTAACAAGATTCTAACAAGACAGCTCGGGCTCTTCGATTCAGCCATGATGATGGGAATCGTCATAGGTTCGGTTATATTCCTGGCCACCGGGAACATGACTCAGGCTTTTCCTTAATTATCTAAATTCTTTTTAAACTAAACATGGTATAATTCCGTATCACTATAAGAAGAGAGCACACGTGTTAAAAAACTATATCTTGATTGCGGTCAGAAGTCTGTGGAAGAGAAAGCTATTTTCATTGATTAATATGGTCGGGCTATCGGTGGGGATTGCCTGTTTTTTCCTGATAGCGGTAAACCTCATGGATGAGTTTTCCTACGACAATTTCCACGACAACACTGATAACATATACCGTGTCGCCCTCAAAAGGATTTACCCTGATAACGTGGTCTACTATGCAGTCATCCCTTTCTCCATCGGTGATGCCATGTTGAACGATTTTCCTGAAGTCGAGAATATGACTCGAGTCCTCAAGTTGCTTCAGGAAGTAGTATTGCGCTACGAGGACAAATCCTATGAAGAGGATAAGATCTTTTTTGTCGAGCAAAAGTTCTTTGAGATATTCAACATCCCTCTACTCGAAGGAAATCCAGCCCAGGTGTTTTCTACTCCGAATTCCCTGGTGATAACCAGGAATACGGCGCTTAAATATTTCGGGGACGAGGAAGCTTTGGGTAAAAACATCACCACTCCCCAGGGCCAATTCTTGGTATCTGGTGTTTGTGAAAATGTGCCCAAGAACTCTCACATGGAGTTTGACTTTGCTGCTTCTCTGAACTTATTGGGTTTAAACAGACAACCGAATTATGTGTCTTTTTCCGTGTATACCTATATTGTCCTGCGCGACGGTACTGACCCTAGGGGGATTGAGGCCAAGATGCCGGCGCTTGTGGAGCAATACGCTGCAGGCCAGATCCAGGCACGTTCAGGAATATCCTACAAAGAATACATAGCAGCCGGGAACGGCTATGACTACTTTCTGCAGCCCATCCGCGATATCCACCTCCACTCCCACCTGACCAACGAGATAAAACCTAACGCGAACATTACCTATGTCTACATCCTGATCGCAATTGCCCTCTTCTTGATCGTCATCGCCTGCATTAACTTCATGAACCTGGCAACAGCAATCTCTGTCACGCGGGCAAGGGAAGTGGGCATCCGCAAGATTGTGGGCTCCACGCGCGGTTCTATTATCAGCCAGTTTCTGATGGAATCGATGGTCCTGAGCTTTATAAGCCTGGTGATAGCCGGCTTTCTGGTTCAACTTGTCCTGCCGCTCTTTAACACGCTGGCCAGAAAAGAGTTGGAGATAAGCTTCATATCCCAGCCCTTTAACATAGCCCTGCTTCTTGTTGTGGGGCTGGTGGTGGGGATCTTAGCGGGAAGCTATCCGGCCTTTGTCCTGTCGTCCTTTCATCCTGTCACTGTGCTCAAGGGGCGGTTTTCGACCTCGCGCAAGGGGATACGGCTTAGAAACGCGTTGGTCATCTTTCAGTTCGCTATATCCATCGTGCTTATTTCAATGACCCTGCTCATCTCCAGGCAGATGAATTTTATGCTGAACATGGACCTTGGATACAACAAAGAAAGTCTTGTCGTAGTGGAGAGGGCATACTCTCTCGGTCCCCAGGGAGAAGCCTTTAAGCAGGAACTGCGCGCAATCCCTGGCGTTGTCGATGCGGCCGGATCCAACACCACGATATCTGGGGGATTTTACTACGGCGTTATGTTCCAGAAAGAAAAGGATCCGGAGATAAAGACCACCCGAGCCATGACTGTTGACAAAGATTTCATCAAGACTCTCAACCTGGAGATAATTGATGGAAGAGGATTCGCCAAAGAGTTCAACGATACTATGAACGTGATTATCAATCAGGAAACAATTCGGGAGTTCGGATGGGAAGACCCGGTAGGGATGAAGCTCAAAAGGATCGGTGATCCAGGGGAACCGACCGGAGATTACACGGTAATCGGGGTTGTTAAAAACTTCCACTATAACTCTCTGCATGAAGACATCGATTCCTTTGTTCTGTTTACTCTTCCTGAAGGTCAACCCCAGCAGCAGCAACAGCAGGTCTATGCGTTGATGAACGTGAGGATCCGGCCTGATAACACTGCGGCAACCTTAGCGTCCATCGAAGAAACGTGGAATAAGTTCACTCCGGAGCAGCCCTTTAGCTATTATTTTCTGGATGACATGCTGGATGGGCTTTACCAGAACGAGAGGACCTCAGGACAGATCTTCGGTATCTTCTCCATCCTTGCCGTCGTCATCGCCTGTATCGGCTTATTCGGTCTTTCGACCTACATGGCTGAGCAGCGTACTAAAGAGGTCGGAATCCGGAAAGTGCTGGGATCAACAGCATCAAAGATTGTGGTCCTTATGTCCAGGGATTTTGCTAAGCTTGTGGCTGTGGCTTTTCTTATCGCCGTACCGGTTGCATATTTTATGATGATCAAATGGCTACAAAGCTTTTCCTTCCGGACCAGTGTCCAGCTCTGGATATTCCTCCTGGCCGGAGTCGTAGCCATAGTAGTCGCTCAGTTTACAGTCAGCTTTCAGGCATTAAGAGCGGCCAACACCAACCCAGCCGACTCCCTCCGCTTCGAATAGAATTGGACCACGCTGGTAATAATAGGTAATAATAAATGATTTATTGCTGAGTATTTCGCCCTGCTCTAAGCTTCTTCGGTCACTTTTCAAAGATTCTGAAGGGCGTCAATTCTATTGAATCGATGCATGAGACATCAAGACCCTCAATTGATCCCGCTTGCAGGAATTGTTTCTTGATGCTCTCGATGCATCTCCCGTCGATGCCGTGTGCTCCAGGGGCGACAACATGCAGGCTGTTCGGAAGGTAGCGCGCTGCATCTTCAGCAATTTTGGGCCGGGTGACTGGATCCAAAGTTCCTGAAAGGAGAAGAACAGGCACATCCAAGCTCACCGGATCACCGTAGTTAGGGGGTACGTCGGATTTTGGCCAGAAATCGCAAACAGCCTTTTGCCGCCGGACGCGTCCATCTCCCATGTATGTTCCACTCGTGAATTCAACAATTTCCTCTTCGGTAATACGTTCAAGGTCTTCGGCGCAGGTTACACACATCAGCATTCCGAGTGAAAGAGTCTTGAGAACAGACCTGTTTACCTCCATTCCGTACTGGGCAAGTTTCTCATAATCTCCCTCAAATGCCTGGTGTATCAGGGACGGAAGTACACGATTGGTGCCCCAACCGTACATCATCATCCGGACAGACTCGACAAAGGCTTCTCTATGCAGCCTCACGGTTACACGTTCATTGGTTGAAGGGTGGGTGATGGTTACATCAGCCGGATCATGTTCCAGCCGTTCAATAACCGCCCAGAATTCCTCTTCGAGATTCGGAAAGGCAGCATGACAGTCGGGGTCATCTACGCATTCAGCAAACAGAAGCTCTATTGCCTCCTGGGCGGATGGCGCGTGATGAAGTGGATTCTCCCATGTCGTAGGGGCGACTCCGTTCAGGATTGCGGTCCGGACTGTTTCTGGATGGCGCCGCATGTAAACCAAAGCTACCCTTGTGCCGTAGGATACTCCGGAGAGGTTAATTTTATCGTAGCCTAGAGCCAGACGGAGCTCGTTCAGGTCATCTGCAGCATGGCATGTTGAGTACTTCGTAAGGTCGAATTTATCCTTAAGCTCTTCAAGACAAGGACGGAAATTATCAGCTACAAACAGAGGGTCAAGGTAGACCTGTAAATTATCGTCACCTGCTCCCAGTTCGCAGAGGAGATTGTTGTCACCTCCAGTACCCCGCTGGCTGACGAGCACGATATCGCGCTCCTTGCGAATCCAGGAAGTGCTAGGCAGAATTTTATAGTCAGTGGCATTCTGGCCGGGGCCTCCTGCAAGAGGAAAGATCGGGTCAGGTTTTGGGTCGGGCCCGGTCGCATGCATAATAACAACATCCAGGTGAATCATCCGTCCTTTCTGTGCGTCTCGGTCTTCGAACACGGCAAACGTGCCTCTGGAAATTCTTGTTTTAGTCTCAGGATCCTCTTTGGTCTCGAGCGTGAGCCGGGATTTCAAAGTCTCTACATCGACTGGTGGAGCTTTTGGCTCAGCATCCTGGTCCAATTTGTTGCAGGCGGTCATCAGGATTAGAGCAATAAAGACCAAAGATGTGTAAATGATTGATTTATGCTTGATTTTATTTCTCATATGAATTTGTTAAATCAAAATGTCAAGCTTTAATATCCCTGCTTGCAATAGCGCTTTCCCGCAATATCGAACGAATTGCTGCATTGACATAAGCTTTCCTAATATCTGGAACCCATACCCAATATGAGCGTTAAAAGAAGAGCTCCGCCAATCCATATTGCTGCCCAAACAAGGCTGGCTTTGGCCCAGTTTGCTTTGCTTGGGTTTGTGGTTGCACCAAATGCCCATACAAATAAGAAAAAAATACCGACTAATGGAATCGCCACTAAAAACAAGGTAAGGAACCACTCACCAAAAGTGACGTCATTGGTGTCTGCACCGGGCTTGATTAATTCCTGTTCCATAGGATTCCTTCCGTCATGGAATTGTGTTTATTATAAAATTCACGATTCGTTTGTCAAATTGTTGAATGAGACGAACGTTAAAGGTTTGTTGCACTCGCAAGGGATTCGTCTCAGTTAGAATAAAATTAAAATTTTGTTGAATAAATATTTGAATAATTCTATAAATACTATATATTTTATAAGTATTTTGTAGTAGTATAACCTAGTTTTATGCCAGATGCTTTACACGAAGTGCGATCGTCGCCTGTACCTAAAGCGGCTGGTGAAAACTACTTTATTGAAAAGGAGGGTGTTATGAAAACGCCAGTCTTACTTTTGTTTTTCTTCTCCTTCATTTTGGTCGCTGGATTAGCTCTTGGACCAAGAGTAACTTCAGTTCCAGAGGACTATTCAGCGCCGCCGCCTGATTCCTTGGATAAATATTATCCACCCCAGGCGAAGGAGCCGGTTTATCTCTTCAGGATGATCGGATTATCGCTTCCATTCTCAGGGATTTTATCAGATCTGTTTGAGGGAGATATAGACAATGTCCTTCCAAACTATGAAGAATTCAAGAAGGAGTACTTTGAGGTCTCAAAAATGGTCCCGGAATGGGAGAAGAATTTTCCTCCTGGCCCCTTGGACGAACTTGGAAAAGCCGTTGCAGGGGGAAACCAGAAAGAAGTGATGGCAGCCTACGAAAGAGTGGGCCAGATTTGTCACGATTGTCATGTAAGAACCATGACTCCTGTGCAGTACAAATATCATTGGCTGGATTTCCACGAAATTAAGGTCAAAGACCCGCTGACCCAAGAAGAGGTGAATTTTCCAAGGATGATGCAGTATTTGGAAGTCAGTCTAGGAGGAATATTTGTTGACCTTGCCCAGAACCAGAAGGAGAATTGTCAAAAGCAGCTTCAGGGTTTTAAAGCAAGATTTCAGACTTTCACCGAGACATGCGAGGAGTGCCATGGCGCGTCTGAAAGAAAATATTATGTTGATGAAGACATTCTAAGAATTATAGACGAGCTGGAAATGACTCTGGGTGGATCTAGATATGACCCTAAGAAAGCGCTATCACTTGCCCAGGCGATAGGAATGGAGAGCTGTCACAAATGCCACCTGGTCCACGGCCCGCCCGCTTTGGCGAAGCTGCAGTGGAAGAAATAATCCTTTTTTGTGCTCAGTTGCCTCTTAGGAGCATTTAAGCACGCAGATGTCTGCTTTGGACTATTATAAGTGACAATTTCAAATTTATTTCGGATTTCTCATAAGAGCTGAGCCTTCCGTAGACGTTGTTGAGGAAGATTATCTTGGCAATTTTATCCCATCTTCTGAACTCTCTTCCAGCAACCGCTGAAACTCTGGATGGTTGCGCAAAGGATCCCAAATGGGGTCGATTCTCAAAAGTGGAACCGAAACAACTTGCCAGAAAAATTCAAAAGCTGGGATAGAAAGGAGGTAGTCCAACTTATGTATAGCTTCCTCGTATTCACCAACAATAGTATAGATCTTGGCCAAGTTTAGAACATATATGGGGCCAAGGACTGGGTCTTTTGATATCGGATAGAGTTTTACCGCGCCATCTCCTTCTTGAATGGCCTCGTCCTTGTTGCCCAGGTAGGCATGGGCGAGGCCGAGGTCAGCGTGAAATCTTGCGTCTCTAGGATGCTGTCTTACAGCTTCTTCGAGCGAGATACGTGCTGATTCGGCATGAGTCTTCATCAGCTGAAACTCTTTCATTGCGTGGTATACAGAGGCGTATGCCAGATTTCTTAGGAGATAAAAATGTTGTACTTTAAAAGAATCATAGGGCAAGGAGTCAAGCAAATCCAACACCTGCTCATAGTTTCGCTCAAGCATGCCAAGAGTAAACCGCATGTAATCAGTCAGATGGTGCCGAGGCAACGTCTCGAGTGCGGCTCGGGCCTTTTTCGTATCTCCTTTCGAGAGGACGAAGATTCCAATCTGGCCTGATTGAGCCCCAAGATGGTCCTGATTGATTGAGATGGTACGGTCGAACCACTCCTCAGCTTGATCGTATAGGCGCCTGCTTAAGTAGGACAGACCTATTTGATAGGCCAGTTGAGAATAACGTGGGTTGAGCCTAAATGCCTTTTTGAGTGATGAAATAGACTCTTCCCACTTGCCCTGTCGCCTCTGGATGTATCCGAGCAATTCAGGAGAGAAGTTAGGTCGTGCTTTTTGGATGGATTCGAATATTTCTGTTGCGCGATCGTAGTCAAGGAGTCCCCAGTAGTAATAAAACGCAAGTGCCAAATGTGCTTCGGGAAGGTCGGGATGAAGTTCAAGCGCCCTATTCACTGCAGCCCTCGATTTTGCCAGGCGCTCCTCAGTGCGGTCATAGCCATAAAAATACATCCTTGTATGAATTATAGACATATTTGCGTAGGCCATCGCGAAATCAGGATCTAATTCGGTCGCTTTCTTATACATCTCTACAGCGCGCTGGAATTCAAGCTGATCTGAATGTAACCATCCTTTATCCTCATGTTCTCTTCCGTTAACATAATACTGATAGGCCTCAAGGTTGTCAGTGGGTTTGGCGTACAGAGCCCTGCGTTCTGGCTCCAGTACAGTTATGTCTAATTGGCTGACGATTTGTTCGGCAATCTCTGACTGGACCGAAAAGATGTCTTTGATAACCCGGTCATATCGCGCTGACCAGATATGAATGTCATCAGATACGCGGACAAGCTGAGATGTAACGCGCACCTGGCCTTGACCATCTGGCCTCCGATCCCAGCGAACTCCTCCCTCAAGCACATAATCAACGCCAAGCTCTTTGCCAATCTGCTTGGTTGTCTTATCGGTCTCTTTATACTGTCTGGCACTGGTCCGAGAGATTACACCAAGCTCATGCAGGGCTGACAGGCGGCTTGTAAGCTCCTCGGTCAATCCAGCGGCGAAATACTCATCCTCAGGAGGCCCTAAATTAACAAAGGGCAGCACTGCCAGCATTTTTACCTCTGAAGAGGGAACAACCGGCTCTTCTTTCCTGAAAAACAGAAAAGCTATTACAGCAACAGCGACCACCACAAAAAGTGCCGCGATCACTATCCAGTGCTTTCTGAATGTTACAGTCTCTTTCGTTAACGTGGTAGACAGTTTCTTAGGAGCTTCTGTCTCTGCGGTTGGAATCCCTTTCTCTATCCTGGTTAGCTCCGAAAGGAGTTCCTTTGCGTCCTGATACCTGTTTTTCTTTTCCTTCTCCATGCATTTCAGTATCACATGGCTGAGATCTTCGGATATCAGAGCATTAAACTGCCTGGGATCAGGAGGTGTTGCTGTCTTGTGCTTTAAAGCAATGCTTAAAGTAGAATTTCCCTTAAATGGCAGCTTTCCCGTCATCATTTCATACAGGATGACTCCCAGCGAATANNGACATGTACTCAGGCGTTCCGATCATCACTCCAGCACCTGTTATCCCTTTTGTCCTAAGGGAGCGGGCTATCCCAAAGTCCATAATCCGGGCATTCCCATGTTTATCAATCATAATGTTGCTCGACTTTAAATCACGGTGTACCACTCCCAACCTGTGTGCTTCAGCTAGCCCCTCGCAAACATGCTTGGCGATGGATATGGCCTGTCCTGGACTTAATTTCCCCATCATCTTGATCATGCCATTGAGATTCTGTCCAGGCACATATTCCATGGTGATGTAATGAGTTTCTCCCTCCTGGTCAAGGTCAAACATCTTGCAAACATTCCTGTGGGCGATCTTGCGGGCAAACTTCAGTTCGTTACTGAATCGCGCAATCGTTTTCTTGTCAGCGGCTACCTCAGGTCTTATAAGTTTTAGGGCGATTTCTTCTTTTATCTTCTTATCTTCAACCCTGTAGACTTTGCCCATTCCCCCTTCACCAAGAACTTCGATGACCTCGTATCTGCCCAAAAAAGTGCTCCCCCTAGTTAGTTCTATGGTGGGGGATTTGAGAGGTGCTGTTGGGTAAGCAGAGATGGCTTCAGGTGAGGGAAGAGGTGTAGCACACTTAACGCAGTAAGCTGTGTTAGGGGTATTGTTAAAACTGCACTTGGGGCATTCTATTTCCAACTTTCTCCCTCTTCTCTCCGTCCTGAAATAAACTCATATTCTGTAGCGAAGATCGTGTCTTCTTAATTAAAATTGTACCTGCAATTCTAAATAATAGACTTATATTCATTATTAATGTATGCATATTTCGTGCCATTCTTGATAAATTGTATCTTGTTGAATATAAATTAATTAATCTAGCGCTGGATTTTACAGCGTTCTAATATTTTTCGCTGGTACTAAGTTTTTTTACTTTTTCGGATTACATCATGCCTTTTTTCCGATGATAGGACAAATTAGATAGATATCACGTATGCCAGCTTTCATTTATTAATACGATTAATGAAGTAAAAAGTTGCGTTAATATGAGGTTGGGCTAATATCAGAAATTGCCTTGTATACTTTAAAGAGTAAGCATAAAATATATAAGAGGTTTGATTAGGCCGATGAGGAATCATACGGAAAAGGGAATTGAATTATTCTCAAAAAATGCTGGCTCGAATAGAAAATTGAATAAGATAATGAATTCAAAAAATGCACTTCAAAAATTTGGAGGAAAATCAGCAACATGGCTCATTTAATCCTGTTGAAAGAAAATTCTCACGCCAAAATTTTCAATCTCACTAAAGACATTACAACTCTTGGAAGAAGATCTAAATCTGATGTGTTCCTGACGGATAAGAGCGTATCCCGTGATCATGCTAAGATAATAGCGCTGGAAGAAGGTGGCTATGAGATACAAGATGTCGGCGCTATGCATCCGGTCATGGTCAACGAAAAGGTCATTTCACGCCATAGATTGAGAGATGGGGATGAAATAAGTTTAGGCGACTCTATTTTAATATTCAAATCCAAGGAGCCCAGTTCCGCCGCCCAAATTGAATTTCTAGAACCTGAAGAGATGTCCCAAGAGTCATTGGAAGTTGCCTCTGTTGACGCCAAAAAGACCAAGCTTTTTACCGTTGATGATACGGATCTCGTATCGCTCGAGAGGGATCATCAGAGGCTGATGCTTCTGTATGAATTTGGCAAAACTGTCAATTTGCTTATGGAGGATGCATATAATTTGCTGGATGAAATATTGAGCGCATGCTTTAGGACGCTGGATGCGGAAAGGGGTTTTATTGCCTTTGTCGATGAGAATACTGGAGAATTAAGCTGTGAGCTCTTTCGGGATAATACGGGCGATGAGGAGCCGGAGAAACTGGAAGTAAGCAGAACAATGATCCACAAGGTGGTTAAAGATGGTGTTTCAATACTGACGGTTAACGCCCTTAAAGACGGCGAGTTCAGGGATGTAAAAAGTGTTAAAGAATACAGCATAAGATCTGCTATGTGTGCTCCGATGCTCTTTCGAGGAGAAGTCAAGGGGGTAGTATATCTGGACAATCGGGCCTCTGCTGGCAGCTTCTCCGAGGATGACATGATGTTTTTAGTCGCCTTGTGTCACCAAGCCGGAATAGCATTGGGGAATGCAAGTCTGCACAGGCAGGTAGTGCAAGAGAACATTCGGCTGGAAAATGCACTAAGGCCAAAGTTTCAAATTGTGGGGGATTCTGAAGGGATGAAGAGGGCCTACAGCACCATTACGAAAGTGGCTCCCTCAGATGTTACTGTTCTGATACAGGGTGAGACAGGAACTGGCAAGGAATTGGTAGCGCATGCCATTCACGCGCTATCGCCGCGAAGTGATCAACCTCTCATTATTGTTAACTGTGCAGCCATACCCAAAGACTTGATTGAAAGCGAACTGTTCGGACATGAGAAAGGAGCTTTTACCGGCGCAAACAGCACTCGAGAAGGAAAATTCCAGATGGCTCACGGCGGCTCCATCTTTCTTGACGAGATCGGAGACATGAGCATGGACACCCAGGCAAAAATACTGCGTGTATTGGAGGAAAAGGAGCTCCAACGCGTTGGCGGGTCTCAGACCTTTAAGATTGACGTCAGGGTCATTGCGGCTACTAACAAAGATCTGGGAAAAGCTGTGGAGGAGGGAAAATTACGAGAGGATCTCTTCTATCGCCTGAATGTGGTTCCTATTAAACTTCCGCCGTTGAAGGAACGGAAGAAAGATATAATTCCGTTGGCGAAACACTTCATGGCCGGAAGAGCTAAAAAAATCTCTCCCAGAGCGCGGCGCTTATTGGTGTCTTATGGTTGGCCTGGCAATGTGAGAGAGCTGAAGAATTGTATAGAGAGAGCAGTAGTTCTGGGAGACCGAGAGATTATCCAGCCCGAGGACCTGCCTCATAACATTAGTAAAAGCGGTAAGGCAATCCCAGCGCCTCTTGGGTCATTAGAACAGATGGAGGCTGATTATATTATAAGAGTATTGAGACAAACGGGCTGGAATAAGAGCGACGCCGCTAAGATATTGAGTATCACTCGCCAGACACTGGATAATAAGATCCTTAAGTATAAAATAAAGAAATAAGCCTGGATCCTGCATGTCTAATGTATGAAAATTAGACAAATTCCTTCTTCTCACCTTTAATCCTTTTATTTTTAATATTTTCCAATCCTTTCAAATCTTTGCTCAGCCTATTAATGTCTAAAAATTAGACAATCTGACTCTATCAAAGTCATAGCTCTATGGATATTTATGGGATAGAAGATGAACCGAGCTATTTATAATCATATATTTCAAAAACTCACAATGAAGATTCCTAGCTATGTTTACCACCATAGCTTTCCGGCTTTGTCTCTATAGGGCAGCTTCATCCAGATGGGGTATTTCTCGGGGCAATTATGTTCTGATCTCGGTCAATTCAGGAGTCTTATAACAAAATCCATTTGCTGTTGGCGCTCCCGGACAGGACAAACACTATCCCTTCTTTTCTACATTACCCTGCAAATAAAGATTGCATCCTCTCCTGTATGTCTCCGTTGGCATGTTTCTTGCTTAATAAAGTGATGTCCTTAGTATTGATTTAAGGCGCATTCTAGAGAAGATGAACGGAATAAATGAGGCTGTTTGAGGTTTTGGAGTATCGGGCAATATCTTTTATACAAGATGTTGTTTCACAAATTATCAGCAGAATGGAAATGGAGGCAGTGGCGGTAGCCTGCTACACAGATATTTTGCCTGATACTTTCCATAACCTGGTTTGTACAAAAAAGATTCCTATTAAAAGAATATAAAAAAATGAGAATTTCAAGACTAATACAGTCCGCATTACTGTTAGTTTTAGCTCTAGCATGTTGCAGTGGCTTCAAATTAAAAGTGAATGAAGTGCACCCGGATACTAGCCCTAGACCTGGATTTAAACAAACATCTTTAGCAACTGAGGATGGCGTTAGAAGTTTGGTATCCGATGTATGGAATTCTGGTTTTTTGAATAAAAATAAGCTTAACAGGGAGGAAATTCTTAATAACCAGTATGGCATATTTAACAGCGATAATGACCTGCTCTCTCTTACAGAGGACAGAGCTCGTTACATCAGGAAAAGAGGTCATGAAGATAAAGTGATGCTAAATAGAAAGCTTTTCAGTCATTTTGAAAGGAATTCACCGAGGAGGCATAAATTCCGGCAGAAAGATAAAAGAATTGATGCCACTCTTATTCATGAGCTGTTTCATGATTTCTGGCATAACACTTTGGATGATAAAAGGAGGCTTTTGTTCTCGATTGAGTCAGAAATATTTTATAGAGAAATGAGTTTAGCTAAGACCACAAAAGACAAGCAAAAATTTCTTAAAAGTATTGGTTTTAATGAACCGAGCAAAGGCGATTTCAAACCTTATGAGGAATTAAAAGATATAAGAATGAATTATCCTGACCATGTATTTTTTGGAACAGAGCTCTACGCAATATTCGCAGATAGGGTGTTTTCAGGAAAAATGATCATACCGATACAGTTAAGGAAGTTCTATAAGGGTATTATATCGGAAGCGGCTCTTAACCGTGGAGAATATTAATGATCTTTTCTAAAAAAACGCTCCTTATACTAATAATCATTCTATTGTTGCTTCTGTTTGTACTTGTCCTACCCGGATCGACAGCAAAGATTCATAATGCAGCTCTTCAAGGAAGGCTTGCTAAGATCAAAATATTATTGGCAAGGGATCCAAACTTGGTGAATGCCAGGAACATAAACGACAGAACTCCGTTGCATTATGCAGCATATTCAGGCCACAGTGATGTAGCCCTGTTTCTGATTGAAAAGAATGCAGAAATAGATGCGAGGGGAAATGTTATTGGCTGGACTCCGCTGTCGATGGCGTCCATGAGGGGCAACAGAGATATGGCTGAGCTGTTGATTGAAGTGGGAGCTGATGTGAACACAAAGGACAGGAACGGCAGAACTCCGCTTCACATAGCATCCAAACGCGGCCACAAAGATGTAGTCGAGCTGTTGATTGCGATGGGAGCGGAAAAAAACGCCAGAGATAGCAACGGAATGACTCCATTATACTGGGCGTCCTATGCAGGTTATAAAGAGGTAGTCCTGCTGTTAATTGAAAAAGGTGCAGATGTGAAATTAAAGGACAACTTTGGCCAGACTGCGCTGCACTGGGCGTCATGGGACGGCCATAAAGAAATAGCCGAGCGGTTGATTGCAGGTGGTGTGGACGTAAATTTAAAAGACAACGCTGGAGATACCGCATTGCACTATGCAGCCTATGGAGGCCATAAAACGATAGTAATGATGTTGATCGCGAAGGGAGCTGAAGTAAATGTAAAAAACGACCACAATCGAACTCCTTTGAACATAGCCTCCATGGTAGGCCACAAAGAAATAGTTGACTTGCTGCTTGCAAAGGCTAGTGAATCGGATAGTGGAAAAGAAGACCTGGATGATAGGCATCTCGTGAAGAGACAAGTCAAAGAGGTAATGTATCAAGCCCGACGCTGTCTCACTAGTAATCAAAAAGGGCGACGAAGCGTTTTTTAACCAGAGTGCAAGCATATGGAGATAACTAGGAAAAAAATGGATGACCTAAAGAGACCTCTATTTTTTGACCGAAAAGACTTTATTGTCTGGACAGGAGGATACGATGAAACAGGATGTCACAATTAACCATCACACTAACATGGAATCAGTGAGTGTCAGTGGTATGAAACGGCTTAACCTTCTCACAATTGACAGGATAAGCCCTGGCTATCTGGATGAATGGGAAGAGAGAGCACGCAGCTGGGAAGTTCTTAATGTCTTTATAGAACAATTCTGTATGAAGCAGAGGATTCCTCTTTCTGAGCTCATAAACATTTTAGAGAAGACGATTTTGATAAAAGTTCTAGCTAGTTTCAACGGAAATCAAAAGGATGCAGCAAAATTTTTGGGTATAAAATACACTACGCTTAACGAAAAAGTAAAAAAATATAATATTAAGTTCTTCAAGAATCCGATCCAAGATTAACCATTCATGTACTGCTGTTAATCTTTATTCCTGTAATTAAGGAGGTGACTCACATGGAAATGAAAAGAATAGCAACCATGTCTAATGGACTTAGAATGGATGTTGTTGAGATAACACAGGGCAGGTTAATTCGAATCCACCCTATCTGGTATTCTTTCATCAAGCATTGTGAATCATTGAGGTATGGAGAAATAGAAAAGCTTAAAATTCAGGATGGACTCCCGATGATGGCTGAGGAGGTTAAAAAGAAAGTAAAGTTTTCTGAATAAGATGGTGAAAAGATTATCCAGTTTATTGAATATTTATATTCAATTAATTGGATTTACAGGATGCATAAAAGCCATATAACTCTCCTAACTTCTTTTTAATCAAGAAGATAAAAATAATTATCCAAATTGGCATATTTTTTGCATTTCTGGATGGTGCAAGAAAAAATGGCATAGAATGCCATAGATTAAAATATAGATTCACTGAATAACAGCTTACTTAAATAAAAGAGGCTGTTTAAGGCTCTAAGGAGTCTTGGGCAGCCTCTTTTTTTTTGGCATGAAAAACCAAAATAAAACAGGAGGTGAGAGAAAGCAATTAAGACAAGGAAAGAATAAAGGCAATGGTTGGAGTAAACATGTTTACTCCTTGGTTTTGGGCAATTATTGATTTTTAGGAAGAAATTCCTGAAAAGGAGGAAAAAAAGTGAGACGAATTTCTTATTTAATTTGTGCTCTTCTTATTATCAGCGGCCTCGGATTTAGTCAGACAGCTACAGGAAGGATCGTGGGGAAAGTTGTCGATACCGATGGGGCTCCTCTTCCAGGAGTGACTGTCACCTTAACGGGCGAAAAGATCGGGAAAATGACTACGATTACATCTGAGGAAGGCAATTTCAGATTCCTGGGTCTTGCGGTTGGAAGAAATTACGTGGTGCGCTGTGAGCTTTCTGGGTTCAAAACAGAACTCAGAGAAGGAATTGACATTTGGATCGGTGTGACTTCAGAGGTAGGCATTGTTATGGAACAGGTTGCCCTTCAAGAAGAGGTAACAGTCACAGCTCCCACTCCTTTGGTTGATACCAAATCTAACACCGTAGCCAGGAATATCACAGCAGAGACTGTCCAGCAGCTTCCTACGTCCAGAAATCCTTGGACAGTCTTGATGCTAGCGCCAGGCATGCTTATTGATAGGGAAGATGTTGGCGGAAACGAAAGTGGCCAGCAGTCTTACTATTCCGGCCATGGTGTAGATCAAGACGATTCCACGTGGCGTGTGGACGGTGCAAACATTACCGATCCCTCCGCTTTAGGTGCTGCACCTGCTTATCTCAACATGAATGCTTATGAAGAGCTCCAGATTGCGTACGGCAGCAATGACATCACTGCCCAGACTGGTGGCGTACAGCTGAATTTTGTGACTAAAAGAGCAGGAAATTCCTACAGCGGCATGTTTCATCTGTATGTTGAAGATGAAGAATGGCAGCTTGAAAATATCGACAAGCAGCCCGCAGAGAACTTAAAGGAAGGGTATGTGTCTCCCGGTGTCAATAGGCTCTACATGTACGGAGCTGATTTTGGCGGCCCCATCATCAAAGACCATCTATTCTTCTATGGCTCCTGGGCCATCCAGGATATCAACGCGCGAAATATAGTCGGAACTGAAGATGAGACATGGCTCGTGAGCGGTTATGGCAAGATAAACTGGCAGGTTGGAAAGAATATGGGAGACATATTTTACTCTCGTGATGTCAAGCTCAAGTGGGGAAGACCATGGCTCGGCGCGGCTAACCAGGGCCCTGGAACTCTCTGGGATCAGGAGGGACCGGGAAACCTGTACAGATTTGCAGACCAGCATGTTTTTGGCGATTTGCTGCTCCAGTTTAAAGCCATCTATACTGACGGAGGATTTTCTCTTGACCCAAGGGGTAATGAAGTTATAGACGACCGCGCAGTAGGCGAAGACTGGTGGGTATATTATAGCCCTTCCTACTACTTCGATGGCTCCGTTTACGACTACTCGACGAACCGGAATCAACTGAATGTCCTTCTTAACGGAAACTATTTTGCTGAGGGCATACTGGGCGGAGACCACGAAATAAAGTTCGGCGTAGATTATGTAGACGCAGATACTACGACTGTTACCTATTTCCCCCAAGAGAGAGTTATATATAGATTCACAGATTTTGGTCTCCCTTATAATGCACTTGAGTTTAACACAACAGGGAAATTCGATGTCAATTTCAAGAGATACTCTGCTTTTATCTCTGACACTGCATCTTTTGGAAAGCTGACTGTGGGTCTTGGGCTTCGTTTCGACCAGGCGCAGGCTGCTCATAACGGAGCAGAGGTTGCTGGCATCACTCTGGATGGGGTTCCTGTGTATGAAGATTATCTAGGAGCATTGTCGGCACCTGCCAAATCGATTGACGCAAAATGGAGAATCCTCTCGCCACGATTAAATTTGTCCTATGATATTACCGGAGACGGAAAGAATGTTCTAAAGTTTTCTTTAGC
>JABAOF010001603.1_pt1 | contig 16878 bp, 13 predicted proteins | sample 7062171 | NCBI WGS metagenome assembly JABAOF01 (sample SAMN14538628, study PRJNA623070) | marine sediment metagenome | biome: marine biome [ENVO:00000428]; feature: marine pelagic biome [ENVO:01000023]; material: deep marine sediment [ENVO:00002113] | place: India: Gulf of Khambhat ...
GGTACGTTCCTCCCACGGCTTGTACACGACCGCCACCAGCCCCAGGTTGGACCCGTTATTGCCGCTGAGCAACGAAAAACCGGAAATGGAGACCCAATCTGCGACCCCCGGCGTCTGGCGGATGATCTCGTCCAGTTCGTCCATCACGGCGTTGGTCCGCTGCAGCGAAGCCGCGTCGGGCAGCTGCACGTTCACAAAGCAGTAACCCTGATCCTCGGTGGGGAGGAAGCCGGTGGGCAGGCGGGTGAAGCTCCAGCCGGTCAGCGTTACCAGTCCGCCGAAGACGACCAACACGACCAGCACGCGGCGGACCATCCCTTGGATGACCAGGGTGTACCCCTTGGTGGAGACGTCAAACAGCCGATTGAACCCGCCAAAGAAGACGCCCAGCAGGCCGTTCAAAAGGGGGCTCAACAGCCAGCCCACAACCCCGCCGGCCAGCAGCAGGGCCAGCCGCAGTCCCAGCAGCAGGAGGGGACCACTTTGAGCGGGGTCGTCCGCACCGGTCAGCCAGCCGACCAGGGGCAAGGCGGAGGGAAACAGCAGCCATGCCGCCAGGAAGGCGAAGACGAACATCATGATAAAATTCGGCACCGGCTGATCGGCCTGCGACGGATGCTGCTGCTTGGGCCGCAGCAAGAGGGCACACAATGCGGGGCTCAAGGAAAGCGCATTGACGGTACTGATAACCACGGCGCCTGAAATCGTCAAAGCGAACTGACGGAACATTTGCCCGGTAATGCCGCCCATGAACGCCGTGGGCACGAACACGGCCAGCAGGACGAGGGTCGTCGCGACCACCGGCCCGGTGATCTCTTCCATGGCCTTGATGGCGGCTTGCTTTGAGTTCAGCCCGGCGTCGAGGTGGCGGGTGGTGTTCTCCACGACCACGATGGCGTCATCCACCACGATCCCGATGGCCAGAATAATGCCGAACAGTGTCAGCATATTGATCGAGAACCCAAAGCCGGCCATCATGGCAAACGTGCCGACCAGCGACACGGGAATCGCCGCGCAAGGCACAATCGTCGCTCGCCAATCCTGCAGAAAGACGAAGATCACGACCACCACCAGCAGGACCGCAATGAACAGCGTCTGGTAGACTTCGGCAATCGATGCGCGGACAAAGGTGGTCGTATCGAAGGGGATGTCGTAGCGCATCCCTGACGGAAAATCGTTTTTCAACTCTTCCATTTTGGCGGTGATTTTATCTGCCAGATCCAGAGCGTTAGCGCCGGGCAGCTGGTAAATCGAAATCGTGGCGCAGGCTTTCGTTTCCCGTCCTTGCGAACCGAAGGCCGAGGCCCGGTTGTAATCCTTGCCGCCCGTCTCGACACCTTTTACGGACTCTCCCGTATCCGAGTCGTAAAAAGTATCGACCACAACATCTCGCACGCGCGTCATGCGTGTGCCGTCCGACTTGACGACAATGTCGGCAAACTGTTCTTCTGTCTCCAGGCGTCCCAGCGTATTGACCACCAACTGAAACTCGGTACCCAGCGGCGCCGGTTGCTCGCCAATCCGACCGGCGGCGACCTGCACGTTTTGCTCCTGGATCGCACGCACAACGTCCTGGGTCGTCAACTGGCGCTGGTCCAGCTTGTTCGGGTCCAGCCAGACGCGCATGCTGTAATCGGCCGCGCCAAAGATGGTCACCGACCCCACCCCTTTAATGCGGCTCAATTCATCCTTCACGTTGATCGTGGCATAGTTGCTTAAAAACAGCGCGTCATGGGCCGGGTCATCCGAGGTGAGCGTAATGAACTGGACGATTTGCGTCGATTTCTTTCTGGTGGTAATACCCTGGCGGCGGACATCTTCCGGCAGCTTGGGATTGGCGATGGCCACACGGTTCTGGACCAGAACGGTGGCCATGTCCATATCGACGCCAATTTCGAACGTCACGGTCAGCGTGTAGGAGCCGTCGTCGGCGCTGACGGAAGACATGTAGATCATGTCCTCGACACCGTTGACCTCCTGTTCAATCGGCGCGGCGACGGTGTCCGCCACGACCTTGGCATTGGCGCCGGGATACGCCGCCGTGACCTCCACGGTAGGCGGGGTGATTTCCGGAAATTTCGAGACGGGCAAGGCCGTCTGCGATACGGCCCCGGCGATCACGATCACGATCGAGATCACCGAGGCGAAAATCGGGCGGTTGATGAAGAATCGTGAGAGCATATTCAAGGGGAAACGCGGGGTTCGTCGCCGGGATCCGGCCCTGCGTTCTCAGCCGGCTGGGGGTCTTGGTGCACGGCAATTTCGAGCGACTTCTCTTCCGCGGAGAGGTCGATGGTGGAGGGCGTCACCGGCGATCCGTCCCGGACGCGCTGCAGTCCGTCGATCACCACCATGTCGTCGTCTTTCAATCCTTGATCGACGACAACCAGGCTTCCGTATTTCGGCCCCAGCACAAAGTTCCGACGCTGGACCTTCCCGTCAGCCGCCAGAACGTAGCCATATCGACCCACCTGATCTGCCCCCACGGCCCGTTCGGGAATCAGCAGGGCGTCTTCTTTTTCGCCGACCTCCACACGCACCCGGACGGAATTGCCGGGCAGGATCACTTTCTGGGGATTGGAAAATTCCGCCTTGATCATCAAGGTTCCGGTACCCGGATCGATGCCCTGCATGTCGACATACGTCAGGTTTCCTTTGAAGGGATACCCCTGATCGCCGTCCCTTTGCAATTCGGCCGCAATGTGCCGCAGGTCGATTTCCGGCCTTTGCCGGCGGCCTGGCGATTGCCTTTGAAATTCGTTGACATAGCGTTCGCTGATGTTGAACTTGGCCCAGATGGGGTCGTATTGGGTAATGGTGGCGAGCAACGTGCCGTCTTCCACCAGGTTCCCTTGCTTGACAAAGGTTTCGGAAATATTGCCCGCGATGTTTGCCTTGACCTCGGTGTATTCCAAGTTGAGTTCGGCGCGGTCGAGCAAGGCCTGGGCCTTGTCGCGGGCGGCCTCCGCCCCGTCACGCTCGGCTCGGGCCTGCTCCCACTTGCTCTTGGAAGTTGCGTTTTCCTTCAGCAGCGAATCTTGACGCTCAAATTCCAGACGTGCCCGCTCCACGGCCACTCCCGCTATCTGCAGGTCCGCCTTGGCCGAGTCACGGGCGGCGCGGTACTCACGCTGCTCGATGACATAAAGCACCTGGCCCACCTCGACCTTCTGTCCCTCCTGAAAACGAATCTCTTCCAGAAATCCCTGGACACGGGCTCGCACGTCCGCCTTGTCGACCGGCTCGGTCTGCCCATTTTCCACCAGATACAGTTTCACCGTCTTTTGAATCGGCCGAGCTACCTTCACCGGTGGTGGGGGCGGGGGCTGATACTGGTTCGGCTGCTGGCAGCCGCTGGCGCTCATCAGACAAGCCGCCGCCAGGACGCAAAGTCCACGAGTCATCATCAAAATTCACCCTTAGCTGGGGAAAGGTTCCATTGAACTTGCGTATCTACATGACGCTCCACAATTTGGCTCACCAAAAACCGGCAACGCGTGGGGTAATCACGGGGTTGAGACACCTCATTTGTGATTTGTTCCGCTTTTTTTTGGTATCATCAAATTTCTTGTGACGGAACAGAGCCAGGCCCCGGTCGAGCAAAATACGATGGAATGATTTAGTTTTAATCGAAACGGCAGGCAGACAGAAGCCGCCAAAAAATCTGGCTGCCCCCGGCGGCCTGCTTCCGTCTCTCCCCGGTTTAGCTCCCTGTTCACACACTCAATCGCGGCGGGCATGGGCAATGTGCAGGCCGACCAGTCGAGCGACCAGGACGGCCAGATACAGTTGTCCCACAACCGCTTGCAAGCTGGAAAGCGAGCGAGCTGCAGAACTGAGGGGGACCACGTCCCCGTAACCAAGCGTGGTCATCGTGACAAAACTGTAATACAGCGATACGGCCGAGATCGTGGTGCCCACCAAAAACTGCGTGACACCAGGTTCCGTCGCCGGGGGGTGTCGGAAAGCAGATTCATCGAGAACCCAGATCGTCGAATAGATCGCGGACCAGAACATGCCCAGCAGAAAATAGGCGCAGAGGGCTGCGTAAATCATGTTCGCGGTGACGTATTTTTGTTCAAAAATCACCTTCAAGATGATCACGATCATGTAGGCCAGAAACAGGGCGCTGAAGAAATATTCGGTCAGCACGAGGTATTTGCTGGTCGACCAGATCGTGGTCGCCTCAAAGATCAACGCCGGGGCCAGCAGGCAGAGGGCGACCCGTCGTGAACGTCGGCTGGGATCCAGGGCGAACACGGCCGACAACAGCAGGCCAATGAAGACGCCCGTCAGCAGGAGCCGGGTCAAGAAGGGCCCCAACCGCAGAATCTCGACGAAGGGGGCGACCAGAAAGATCAGCACCAGCGCGGCCAGCAGGACCAGGAAGCGGTCACGCCGCAACGTGTCCACAAAAAGTTCGTGTTGTCCCGCAGAACCAGGCAAACCGAGTACACGCCGATCAGGAGGGGTCGGGAGGGCTGTCGTGGCTGGTCATTCTAGCACGCCGCCCGGGGGACCAGAACCAGCCGGGGGGCCGAGCGTGCGGGGCGCCTACCGGGGCCTGAAGCAGGCATCCTCAAGCTGGGCGGACTTTACCGGTTATGCCGGCCGACAGGCTGGTATCGGTGCGGGGGATTCGGTTTTGATTGAGATTCGTAACGGTTTCGCCGATTGCAATGATGGCGGTAAGTTTCGGGTCGTCCGACCTGGCAGGGAAGGCCGCGTGGCGGCGGGGAGAGCGGGGAAATTGGCGGTGATGTGCAGGCTGGCGGGTTTCTTCGGCAACAAGCAACGGCCATCAAGCTCGATGGCGGCTCGGCGCCTGACGTTCGGCGCCGGCTGTTGTGGCCTCCTCTTGCTGAGCGGATGCGCTCAGCTGGGTGGCACGTCCCTTTCCACCTGGTTCCACCAGGGCTTGAAGGTCGGCCCCGATTACCGGCGGCCGGCGGCGGAGGTGGCCCAGCGGTGGATTGACGCGGACGATCCGCAGGTGGTCAGCGAGTCGGCCGATCACAGCCAGTGGTGGACGGTCTTGGACGACCCCACGCTGGAGATGCTGATCCAGATGGCGTACCAGCAAAACCTGCCGCTGCGCGTCGCGGCCCTGCGGGTGATGGAATCCCGAGCTGAACTGGGAATCGCCCGCGGCAACTTCTTTGCTCAGCAGCAGCAGTTCTTCGGCCAATACCAGCGTTCCCAGATCAGCCGCAACACGACCAGCAGCCGCCGCTTCCAGGATCTTCCTCCGGACCTGGGGGGGATTAGCATCCCCCGCACTGCGAACTTGTGGGACGTCGGTTTTGACGCGGCGTGGGAGCTGGACATCTGGGGCCGTTTTCGCCGGAACATCGAGGCGGCCAACGCCAACCTGGACGCCACGATTGAGGACTACGACAACGTCCTGGTGACCCTGATCGGCGACGTGGCGGCGACCTATGTCGAATACCGTACGTTCGAACAACGGCTCGACTACGCTCGGCAAAACATCGAAATCCAAAAAGGCTCGTTAGAGCTGGCGGAGGTCCGCTTCGAAAACGGGGCCACGACGGAACTGGACGTCCAGCAGGCGCGTTCCACGCTGGCCAACACCGAAGCGGCCTTACCGGCCCTGGACGCTCGACGCCGTCAGGCGGCCAACCGCTTGTGTATCTTGCTGGGCATGCCCCCCCGCGACCTGGAAGATCTGTTAGGCCGGCAAAAGACGATTCCCGATGCCCCGGCGGACGTGGTGATTGGGATCCCGGCCGACCTGTTGCGGCGGAGGCCGGATGTGCGCAAAGCGGAACGGGAAGTCGCGGCCCAAAGCGCTCGCATCGGCGTGGCGGAGGCGGACTTGTATCCCGCCTTCAACATCGTGGGCAGTCTCAGCGTCCAGTCGGCCGAGCTGGCTGACTTGTTCCGGACCGACAGCGTGGCCGGTTTCCTGACCGGACCGGGCATTCGCTGGAAGATCCTGAACTACGGCCGCATCCGCAACAACATCCGCGTGCAGGACGCGCTGTTCCAGCAGGCGGTGGTCAACTACGAGAATGCCGTGCTGCTGGCCAACCAGGAGGTGGAGGACGCGTTGATCGAGTTCCTGCGGGCCCGCCAGCGGTTTGCGGCGTTGCAGCGAGCGGTGCGGGCGACAGAGCGGTCGGTCGAGCTGGCTTTGACCCAATATCGTGACGGGGCCGTCGACTTCAACCGCGTTTTTTCCCTGCAGGAGTCGTTGGTCATTCAGCAGGACAACCTGGCCAATACCCAGGGCGATATCGCAATCAGCCTGATCCGTGTCTACAAGGCCTTGGGCGGTGGCTGGCAAATCCGGCTGGGTCCGAGCCGCCCGGTTTCCCTCCCCCCACCCGAGCCCGTGGAAGAACTGGCGCCCCCGGCCAATGGGCGGCCCGCCGCACCGAACCGGTCGTGAAAAGGACCGTCACCCGCAGTCAGGGGACGGTCGCCAGAGAGGGCCTGTCTGCGGTTCGCCGGGCGTCTCCGCTAAGCCGAACCGCCGGTCGTTCCACCTTCAGGCGGCCGCTGGCCTGGTCGGCGGGCGATGACGTCACCCGCCCCCGAAAGGCGGGGGGGAGTGCCTGGAGGGGCTTGGCGACCTTTTGTGCTGATCGGTTTTTTTGACAGTAGCTTGCCAAGCCCGCCAGGGAGAGGTTCCTGGGGGGTGTGGGAAATTGCGACTCGGCCGGGCCGTGAATCGCGGTTGCCTGGCGGTCGCCTTCGCATCAAGTCTGGACCAGCCGGCGAACTGCCAGGGGATCGGTCGGGTCGCAGGCCAGCATCACCTCCACCACTTCCTGGACCATCTGGCGTTTCTTGGCTTGCTGCAGGCAGTGCACCAATCCTTTCCCCGATTCGAAAAAATCGCGATTCGCTTGTCGCCGGTAGGGCAGGGGCGACGGCTTGCCTGCTTTTTTCCACGCTTTGGCCCCGGCATGAAAGGCAAAGCCAAAATGTCCGCGGGCCAGCGACAGGTCGCCGGCCGCCAGGGCCAATTCCCCCAGCATCCGATGTGCCTGGATGAAATCGCTGCAGCCGGAAAGCAGCCACCGCAGTTCGTCCATGGCGACCTCGTTCTCGCCGGCGGCCAGGATCGTTTCCACTTCTTGGATGTCATCCGTCCGCTCCAACGCGCACCGCGGGTGCAGCAGTTCCCACTCGTTTTCGGCCGGGACCTGGCGGACGCGGACCTCTGTCGCGGACCGGCGGGCAGCCGGTTTCGGTTTACGCCCTTTTTTGGCCACAGGTCGGCATTTCCTGGCGGGATTCAAGAGCAGGCAACCGCGCACACCCATCGCCTGGCGGCGAAAGCCCGGAGAAGGAGGTGGCGATAGCATGACCATTGAAGAGGTAACCGGCCAGCCTGTAAAGGGCACGGCCTCCATGCTGCTGCTTGTCGACGCGCAAGCGGCGCGCTAGAATCCCGGTCATGAACCTTTCCCCCGCTTGACCACCTCAACGCGCCAGATTCCGCATGTCTGTTTCTTCTTTGACGGACACACGCTGGCGAAGCAATTTTCGCAGGCGGCTGCGGGCCTGGTACAAGCGGCAGGCTCGTGATTTGCCTTGGCGCCGCTCGCGCGAGCCCTACCAAGTCTGGATCAGCGAGATCATGTTGCAACAGACCCAGGTCAGCACGGTCCGGCCCTACTTCCAACGGTTTATCCGCTCGTTTCCCAACATCGCCAGCCTGGCGGCGGCGAATGAACAGGACGTGCTGCGGCACTGGGAGGGGTTGGGCTATTACCGTCGGGCACGGCAGCTGCACCGTGCTGCCCAGCAGGTTGTTGCGGAATTTGGGGGCCAGCTTCCTCGCGAACCTGACCGGTTGCGGACGTTGCCTGGTATCGGCCCCTATACGGCGGGTGCGATCCTGTCGATCGCGTTTGACGCCCGCGAACCGATCCTGGAGGCGAACACCACCCGCCTGCTGGCTCGGCTGCTGGCCTACCGGGGCGATGTCGGGTCAGCGGCAGGGCAGCGCACGCTGTGGGCTTTGGCTGCGGCATTGCTACCGCGGAAGGACGTGGGGCGGTTCAATCAGGCCTTGATGGAACTGGGATCCCTGGTGTGCAAACCGCGGGCGCCGGCTTGCAATGCTTGTCCCGTACGCACCTGGTGTGGCTCGGCCGCCCACGGCCTGCAAGACCAGATCCCTAAAGCTGCCAGGAAAACGGCTTACGAAGAGATTCGTGAGGCGGCGGTCATCATCCGCCGCAGGGGGCGCGTCCTGTTGCGCCGCTGTGGGCCGGACGAGCGTTGGTCGGGGCTGTGGGATTTTCCCCGTGTACCGTTGAGTGCGGGGGATCCAGCGGCGCTGGCGGGCGAGCTGACCCGCAAGGTGCACCGGCTGACCGGTGTGATAGCGGCCGAACATCGGCATCTGAAAACCATCAAGCACGGGGTCACTCGATTTCGCATTACGCTGGAGTGCTTCGAAGCGGCATACGTGGAGAACGCCGCCAGCCAGCCACACATCTCCCCGCAGAAGTGGCTGTGGCCGAAGCAGTTGCCAAGCTACCCGCTGAACAGCACCGGGCGCAAACTGGCCGGCCTGGTGGCCGGCCACCCCCCGCCGGCCGGTCAAGCGGCAAGGGGGCAACGAACCAACCCCCGCCGCCGGGCGTATGCACCATAGTGGGCTCCTTCCGTGCCAGGTGGTTTTGCTCTTGCTCAGCGCCTGTAAGGTGTTACATTCATTCCATGCTGTTGCTGACAAATATTCGCAAATCGTTTCGCGAACCTGACGGTTCCACGCTGCCGATTCTGGACATTCCGCAGTTTGAAGTTCCCACTGGTCAGCAGATGGTCCTGCTGGGCAGCAGCGGCAGTGGGAAGACGACTTTGTTGCACATTATTGCCGGGATTAGCAATCCGGATGCGGGATCGGTGGAGATCGACGGGCTGGATATCACTCGGCTGCCGGAGGCGGGTCGGGACCGGTTTCGTGCCGAGCGGATTGGTTACGTTTTCCAAACATTCAACCTGTTGCCAGCCTTCAGCGCACTGGAAAACGTCCTGCTGGGGATGACCTTTTCTCGCGGCGCGTCGGATCGTGCTCGAGCGAGAAAGTTGCTGGAGCGCGTGGACGTCGACCATCGGGCCAGCCACAAGCCAAATCAGCTTTCGGTGGGCGAGCAGCAACGGGTGGCCGTGGCGCGGGCCCTGGCCAACCGCCCCTCGCTGATGCTGGCCGACGAACCGACGGCCAACATCGGAGCCGCTCATCAACAGCAAATCGTCGACCTGTTGCGCGACACCTGCCGCGAGGAAAACGTGGCTCTGATTATCGTCACCCACGACCCGGCAGTCTCCAGCCAGTTCGACCGCGTAGAAAACCTGGAAGAAATGAACCGGGCGGGGAAGAGCGTTGCGGGGTCGGCTGCCGAGTGAGGGATCCGGAAGGAGGGTGGCGGGGTAAGGCCCGCACCACAAAGCGGGCGGTAAGAAAAGACCGTTTTGAGACGGCAGCCAAACGATGGATAAAATTTCGGGACGGTACGTTCGCGTTCCGCGGCAGATGACAGCCGCCTGAGCATCGCATGACCTGGAATCCTTAACCCACAAGTTACCAGCCACATGAGTCTTTGGAAAATCGCCTGGCGTAGCCTTCGACAGCGCGCTTTATCTTCGTGGCTGACGGGATTATCGATGGCCCTGGGCGTTGCCCTGGTCGTGGTCGTGCTGGTGATCCATAGCGTGATATCCCGATCCTTCGGGGAAGCGGCTCAGGGTTATCATCTGATCGTCGGCGCGCGGGGTGGCAAACTGCAACTGGTCATGAACACGGTGTTTCATCTGAGCCAGCCGATTGAAAACCTGCCGTGGGATTTCTACAAGCAGTTTACCGAGTATCGAGACGCGCGGGGCAATACGGTCCGCGGTAAGTACGCCGCAGCAGTGAAAGTCGCAGTTCCCTACTGCCTGGGCGACAGCTACTACGAATTTCGCGTGGTCGGGACGACGCCCGACTTGTTTGACAAGATTAGCTACGGCGCGGAGGACGACGGCACGCCCAAAATGTACCAATTTGCCGTAGGGAGGAATTTTCAGCAGCATGAATTCAACGGGGCCGTGATCGGCGCTTTCGCAGCGCGCCGCACGGGGCTCAAGCTGGGCGATCGCTTTCCGATCACCCACGGCCTGGCCGACGACGAGGATGCTCACGTTCACGAGGAAGACTTGTTCGAAGTGATGGGTATCCTGGAGCCCACCGGGACGCCCAACGATCGCGCCGTCTTCGTCAACATGGAGGGCTTTTATTTGATCGGGGGCCACGCCCTGGTTATGGACCCCCCGGCTGGCGCCGGTCAGGCTGAGGACCCGCAGGACGGGCCCCTGCCGGCGGGTGAAAAGGATCTGTCACAGCTGGCTGTCCAAAAGACCGAACAGGCAGCGCCGCCGCAGCAAGCCCCAGCGGGAATCACGCCTTTGCCCGAGGCACAGCGCGAGGTGACCGCGATCCTCCTGCTACTGGCCGATGACGCCTATGGGCTGCGATTATCCAAGCAAATCAACAAGGGTCGCATGGCCCAAGCGGTCTTTCCCGCCCGCGAAGTGGCTCAGCTGTTCGAAGGCCTGGTCGGCTACGTCCGATCCATCCTGCTGGTGCTGGCCATCCTGGTGATTGTGGTTGCCGGGGTCAGCGTAATGGTCAGCATTTACAATTCCATGAACGACCGCAGCCGTGAGATTGGCGTGATGCGCGCTCTGGGCGCGGGAAGATCGACAGTGATGATCGTCGTATTGTTGGAATCGATTCTGCTTTCCCTCTTGGGCGGCGCGGCGGGTGTCCTGCTGGGACACGGCATGATGGCGGTCCTGTCGCCCGTCGTGTTGAACCTGACCGGTGTCACAATTCATGCCTTTCAGTTCGATCTGGCCGAGCTGATTTTAATTCCCGCATTAATCCTATTGGCCACGCTGGCGGGCTACCTGCCGGCCCTGACCGCTTACCGCACCGACGTGGCCAGGGCGCTAAGTGTCGCTCCCTGACGGCGGCCCACATCGCCAGGGGGGGGCCATTCGTGGTATCATGAACTGGCGGAAGAGGAACCGCGCTCGAGTCCCGGCCCTAGCCGAAGCGGGCACAAACAGCGCGGCCGTTCGAGGACAGGTTCAGCGAAACAAAAAGATCTCACATCTGGCTCGCCGGAACCCGTACGGCAGTTTTTTGGAGACCGCCGCAGTCGGTTTGGACCAGCCGAGAGGAAAAGCTTTATGAAGTCTGTCCGATGCATTTCGACATTCGTGTGGCTAACCGCTCTCCTGCTCTCCCTCTCCACGCTGACCCGCGCCGTGCACGGCTGTCCCTTCTGCCGACCCGTAAAGACGACCTTTACCCAGGATATTGCGGCGTCGGATATTGCTGCCCTGGCCGAGCTGGTCGAGCGGCCTGAATTTTCGGACGTGGCAAAGGACGAATTGCCCAGTGCCGAACTGATCGAGTCGTACAAGGCCACGTTTCGGATCAAGAAAGTCTACAAGGGCTCCCAACATCTGGACACGGACCAAATGGTCGTCGCCCTTTATACTGGCAGCGAGCCGCTGGGCACCCTCTTCCTCCTGCGGGGTGTCGAGCCCGACGCGCCCCAATGGGCTCCTCCTTTGGCCTTGTCCGAACGGGCTCAAAAATACGTGGAGGACATTTTGAGCTTGCCGGACGACCCAGCCGATCGCCTGCGGTTTTTCGAAGATTACCTGGACGATTCGGAAGAAATCCTGCAGGCCGACGCCTACGACGAGTTCGCTCGTGCCGATTACGATGCGGTCAAGGCCATCAAGGACGATATCGATCACGATCGGCTGATTGGCTGGATCAAGAACCCCAAGGCCCCCAGCCACATGCGTTCGCTGTACTTCACGATGCTCAGTGTCTGCGGCCAGCCGGAAGACATCCAGATGCTGGAGGAAATCTTGACTTCGGGCGATCGGGACCAGCTGGCGGCGCTTTCCTCGATGGCCTCCTGCTACCTGACATTGACCGGCGCCGCCGGGTTGCCACTGATCGAAGATCACTTCTTGCGCGGCGGGGTGATGTGGGATCCGGAATACGTGCATACCTACGGGGCCATCATGGCGTTGCGTTTTTTGGGCGAGCAGGGTGGCGTGATTGATCGCGGCCGCATTCTGCAGTCGCTGCGGATCATGCTGGACCGGCCACAGCTGGCCGACCTGGTGATTCGCGATCTGGCACGGTGGGAAGACTGGGAATCGATGCCGCGGCTTGTCGAATTGTTCCAGGAGGCGGACGAGGAGAGCAGCTGGGTGCGGGTCCCGGTCATCAATTACTTGCGAGCTTGCCCGCTGCCGGAGGCCAAGGATCACATCGAGGAATTATCGAAAATCGATCCTGGGGCGGTACAGCGAGCCTCCTCGCTGTTCCCGTTCCCTGCCGGGGGAGGCGCCGCTTCGCAAGCAGACCCGGCAGCGGCGGAAAGGGGCGAAGGTTCCCCGACCGGGGACGCAGAGACCGTCGAGCCGGCCGAGGCCGGCAAAGCGACCTGGGAAGAAGCGAGCGAAAAGGTCCCGCGGCAGCCGGACCAGGCCGCGGACCAGCCCCCGCCCCCGGTGGCCCAGCCACCGCAAGAGAAAGTAGCAGGCAATACCGATCAGCAGATCTGGGTGTTGATAGTCTGGATCGTCGTGATACCCCTGTTGGCGGCCGCCGTGTTGTTCGGCCTGATGTGGCTGATCCTGCGTCGGCCCCGCGAACCGCTGCCGACAGAACACCACTAAACGCGGACCCGGCCGCGTCAACCCGTCCGCCACCGGTGACGGACGCCGCCAAACCCCCTTATTTAGAACCACGCTATGAAAACGGATATGGATTTGGGCCCCCAGGGGACAGTCGAACCGACGTACGACGAGTATCGCGCCACCTGCGTGGCGGCCGTGACGAGTTTGTTTTTCGGCCTGTTGTCGGTATTAAGTTTTTTGAGCCCGTTTTTGTTTTTGCTGCCGATGCTGGGCATTATGACGGGCCTCTTCGCGCTGGCTCAGATCCGGCAGCGGCCCCACGAACTGGCGGGCCGACAGATCGCTCTGGCCGGGTTGAGCTTGTCGTCGGTTCTGCTGGCCGCCAGCACGGCACTGGGTGTTTACGTTTACGTGACCGAAGTACCGGAAGGCTTCCAGCGCGTCTCCTACGCGCAACTTCAGCCCGATGAGGGCCAGCCAGGCCAAGTGGTACCGCCGCTGGCCAAGGAGCTGGATGGAGAAAAAGTCTTCATCAAAGGCTACGTTTTCCCAGGCACGCAGCGGCGCGGCATCAAGACATTTCTGCTGGTCCGCGACAAAGGAGATTGTTGTTTTGGCGGCAACCCCAAGGTGACCGATCGCGTGCAGGTCACGCTGACGGATCCCCAGCGTCTGACCTTCAGCAGCGGACTGCATAAGGTGGCCGGAACATTCCGCCTCGATCAACAAACACCCGCTCAGGCCGTCGATGCCGGCGGGAAGGTCTTCTATTACCTGGACAACTGCGTATTGCGATGAAAAGCTGCCGTTCTGCCAGTCACGCGGCAATCCTGATCGGCCTGTTCCTCGCCAGCGGACTGTTGACAGGCTGCCAGGAATCGGCCGCTCCGGGCGCTTCGGCCCAGCAGCCGGCCGATCGATCCCGGCCGCCCCGGCAAAACGGTGCGCCGGACAGCACGCCGCCTTCCGTTGTAAAAAAAACTTCGCGGGCGCCAGGCACACCCACCCGCTTGCTGGATCTTTCCTTTGATGACATCAAATTCGAGATGGAGAAGACCGAGCCGTTCCAGCGATCGATGTTGACCGAAAAGATCGAAGGCTACGCGGGTCGCAAGATCCGGATTCGAGGCTACATGCTGCCCAGCTTTGTCAAGGACGGGATCACCAGGTTCGTGCTGGTCCGCGATAACATGGAATGCTGTTTTGGTCCCGGCGCCGCACTGTACGACTGTGTGATGGTCGAGATGGTAGCGGGCAAGTCGACCAGCTACAGCGTGCGTCCCATCGCGGTCACCGGGATCTTCTCGATCCGCGAGTGGCGGGATTTTGACGGTGCGATTCGAGCCATCTATCACCTGGAAGGCCAGGAGGTGGAAATGTAGAGCGGCAGAGCGGGGACAGGAACAGCCGCGAGAAAACCCGCCCCGTTCAGCAAACTTTGACAACCGCTCTTCGCACACAAAAACGCATCCTGCTTTGATTTAGACAAGTATCCCCCAGGGGAACCCCGCAGCCGATGGCAGCATACACAAAGCTGCCACAACAGGTTTTGAACCAGAGGAAAGCCAGGAAACGGCGCTGGGGCTGCGGGGGACCACCATTGCACGACCCGTATTATTTGGCAATACCCACTTCCCACCTGTAGAACAATTCGCGGAGAAAAGAGAGTCCATCGCGGCCCGCCGGACTGGACTCTGCACTGCAAACCATCAAAGTCTGTGCCAGGTGCGGATTTTTTGAACATAAGGAAACTGAGCGAACAGAGCATGATCTCGGCCTCCGTTGACTCTGTTTGCTCCTGTTCAAAATCCCGATGTTCTGGTTGCGGCCAAAGGCCGCGCTGCGTCTTTTTGTCAGAAATTTGATACGAGGATGCCGATTTGGCTCTTCGGCTAAGGTGCAACTTCCTGTGAAATTTTCGGCGATTATCTTCGATCTGGATGGAACGCTATTGGACTCGCTGCCCGATATCGCCACCGCGGCCAACGAGGTGCTCGATCAACAAGGATGCCCCACCCATTCGCTGGACGCCTACCGTTACCTGGTCGGGGAAGGTGTGGTGCGACTGTTCACCAAGGCACTGCCGCCGGATCGGGTCACCGAATCGCTGGTGGCCGATTGCGTGCGGCGGTTTCGCGAAAGCTACGAGCGTACTTGGAACGTGCAGACCAGGCTGTTCCAAGGGATTTCGGAATTATTGACAGAGCTCACGCGGCGGCAGTCTGCTTTGGCCGTCTTGTCGAACAAGCCACACACCTTTACGCAGAAGTGTGTCCAGCATTACCTGGGCTCGTTTTCCTTCCAGGCGGTGGAGGGGGTACGCGAGGGGATGGCCCGCAAGCCAGATCCAGCCGCTGCCAAACAGATCGCTCTGCTCCTGAACCGGCCGGTCTTTGAATTCGTCTTTGTCGGGGACACCGCCGTCGACATGCAGACCGCTACGGCTGCTGGCATGTACGCTGTGGGGGCCGCCTGGGGGTATCGCGAGGTCGAGGAACTGCAGGGGGCGGGGGCCCGGACGATCCTCCAACAGCCCGCTCAGCTGACCGACCTCCTGGACGGCAAGATCGGGCCCCTCCGCCCGACTTCCTCGGTCGCCGGATTGGCTCGTCCGCGCCAGAATTGAATTCCCGTTCGACGCGGCCAGCCCGGATCGCTTTTCAAATTTCACCGCACGGCCTTCGGGGGCCACCAAAAAATCCTGATTGTGACCAGGAAGAAACAGAGTCTACTGCGGCCATCATTATTTTCTCTTCTCTCGGTTAACTCACGTTAAAAAATGCGCGCGCCTGGCGCGGACTTTGATTGTTTGCCGTACCAAGAGCAGGCCGATTTGCAGGCCTTCCGTGGGGTGGCGAGCAGCCCACCGCAGATCGGCCGACTGTTCGCGCCGAGGCGGGGCCAGCCAGGGGGCGCCCGGCCCGCTGGGCCGCGCGGTTTGAACTTCCCCCTCTTCGGGGGACTTCGCCGAACACACCTTGCCCGGGCACCATCGGTCGGTTGCGGCTTTCAGACAATTACGGTTTGCCTGCCGTGGGCTGCTGCGAAATTTGGGGCTGCCTGAGCGAGTCGTTCAGGCAGGCACGTCTACCTTGGCGGTTTGGTAGGCATCTTCGATGATGGCGATGTCCAGGTCCAGCAGTTTGTTCAGGGCACAGATCGTCAGCAACAATTCATCCCCATCTTTTTGCCACGCGTCTTTCAGAGCGTGCAGCAAGCCGCTCCGCAGGCGAGCGATGGCAGTGATCGTGTACACCTGGTCCAATCCGATTTCCAGATGTCGGCGACCGATATTCCACCGTCGAATCAGATAGTGGCGATCATAATTACCCGAAAACAAATCCACCAGCCAGGCTCGCAAGGTCTTTTTCAGTCGCTGGACTTGCGCTTTCCCCTCCGTCATCACCCGGCTCGCCCGCGGATGGCGCTCGATCTCTTCGTAAAAGTCCTCCACCAGCGCATCCAGGGCCGGCTCTACCAGTTGCCCAATCGCTTTGACGCGCTGCACGTCGTAGTCGCTCCAGGCGACGTACCGCTGAAACTCCAAGTATCGGTCGTAGTTTTTTTCTGGATCCATGGCCAATTGTCCTGCCTGATCTCCTCCCACAGCGGCGGCTGGCTCTTATCATAACAAGTGCACGATTCGGCAGAAATGCGAACGTCCGACGATCGGAAGCAGCCCTGCTGGTAGCCGCCACCGGTGCGGCCGGGCTGCCGGTCAGGAGGGCCTGCCGTCGGGTTCGCCACCTGCTACAGCTCGGCCACGTCGCCGATCCTCTTGAGGAAATCTTCCATCGATTTCGGGCGTTTTTCGGGGTCGGGCTGCAGGCAGGCTTCGATCGCCTGGGCCAGCCGGGGATCGAGATCGGGGCAGCGTTCTCGAATCGGCACGGGCGGCTTGTCGTGGTGCATGGCTGCCGTGCCCGTGGCTTCGGAACGCGGCCAGGGCGATTCACCGGTCAGGAGTTCGTAAGCGGTAACTCCGAAAGAAAAGATGTCCAATCGCTGGTCGGTAGCGCGGCGCCGCACGACCTCGGGTGCCATGTAACGCGGCGTGCCGGTGCGGTTCCCCGGCTGGCAGTAGGGTGGCGTGTTGGGGACGGTCAGTCCGAAATCGATCAATTTGAGACTCTGGCCGTCGGGGGCCACGACAAAGTTCCGGGGGCAGATGTCGCGGTGGAT
>JABAOF010017900.1_pt1 | contig 16865 bp, 20 predicted proteins | sample 7062171 | NCBI WGS metagenome assembly JABAOF01 (sample SAMN14538628, study PRJNA623070) | marine sediment metagenome | biome: marine biome [ENVO:00000428]; feature: marine pelagic biome [ENVO:01000023]; material: deep marine sediment [ENVO:00002113] | place: India: Gulf of Khambhat ...
CTTCCTCGCTGTCCAGGAGTTCCTTCCCTGCGCCCTCGTACCTGTTGCCTCCCAGCTCCAAGACATATCCCCTGTCCGCGATTTCCAGGGTTCTTGCTAACCGTCATATCATGGATTTATAATACTTAATACTTATTCTCCTTTGAACAGCGGCTCTCTTCTCTCTATGAACGATGTTATACCCTCTATGGAATCTTTTGTCGAGGCACATAACGCATGGGCATATGCCTCGTATTCTAATAGATCTTCAAGATTTGATTCAAAGGATCTGTTAAGGATACTTTTTGTCACGCCTAAGGAAATGGGGGCTCCTGTAGCTAATCTTTCTGCCCATTCAATCGTGGTATCTTCAAGTTCATCGTGAGTTACCAACTTATTTATTAGACCGATTCTCAGAGCCTCTTCAGCGTATATTATATCTCCAAAGAAACACATTTCTTTAGCCTTTGCCATCCCTACTAACCTTGGCAAGAAGTAAAGTCCACCAACGTCAGGGACAAGCCCTCGCCTCACAAACATTGATGAAAATCTCGCCTTGTCACTGGCAATTCTTAGATCAGAAGCTAGAGCAAGATTTAACCCGGCTCCTGCTGCTATACCGTTGATTGATGATATCACGGGTTTCTCAATTTTAGATAGGCTCAATAGAGTTTGAAAGGTACCTCGTAAAAGATGTCTGAACAAAGTAGGTTGGGTTGGATCTATTTCCTCTTGGAGCTCATGAATATCGGCACCAGAGCAAAATGCCTTTCCGGCTCCTGTTATGACTATAACTCTCACCTCTCTATCAAATTCGGCTGTCCTCAAGGCCTTAAGAAATTCATCAACCATCTCGAGGTTAAGGGCATTCAACACTTCTGGACGATTTAGGGTAATCTTAGCTATCGTATTCTCCTTCTTATATGAGATATATTCTAAATCCATATACTCACCTTTCTATAATAATTATGGATATTTGATTAAATGTTTTCATCAGTTGGTTGAGATATCTTTTACACAATCCTAGGCGCATTCCTTGGGAATGCACCAATATCCTCCGGAGAATCGCTACAGAAAAAAATTTAAAAGGATTAAAAAGTTCTACATACCTAACAACGAATTGGTAAAGCTCGGGATAGACCTATCCACCGAGGTACAGCCTTCTTACTTCCTCGCTGTCCAGGAGTTCCTTCCCTGTGCCCTCGTACCTGTTGCGTCCCAGCTCCAGGACATATCCCCTGTCCGCGATTTCCAGGGCTCTTGCTGCATTCTGCTCCACTATAATCATGGTCTTACCCAATTTCGCCATCTCCACGATCTTATCAAAGACGATGTCAACGAATTTAGGGGCCAGTCCAAGGGAGGGTTCATCCAGCAACACGAGCTTGGGGTCTAATACCAGACCTCTCCCCATAGCCAACATTTGTTGCTCACCTCCGCTCAGGCTGCCTGCCCTCTGATCTTTTCTCTCCTCCAGGATGGGAAATATGCTGTAGACCCTCTCCAGGGCTTCCCTGAGTCTTCCTTTGTCCTTCTCCGTGTAACCGCCCATCTCCAGGTTTTCTTGAACCGTCATATCGTGAAAAACAATCCTGCCCTGAGGAATATAAGAAATACCCTTCGTCACCGCCAGGTAACTTTTAAGCCCTGTTATGTCTTCCCCTTCGAAGGTTATCCTGCCCCTAGTAGGATCGAGGAAACCCATGATCGTCTTTAAAACAGTGGACTTGCCAGCGCCGTTGGGACCTATGACAGCAACTATCTCAGATTCTTCGACATGCAAAGAAACTCCGTGGAGCACTTCTATGTTGCCGTATCCTGAATGAACTCTATCCACTCTCAGCATTGCCTCGCCTCCCGAAATACGCCTCCATAACAAGGGGATTCTCCTGTATTTCCTTTGGACTGCCCTCGGCAATGAGCTTGCCGTGGTCTAATACGAAGACCTTTTCGCAGATGTCCATGATTATCTTCATTTCGTGGTCTATGATAAGAAAGGCCATTCCTTCCTTCTGGAGTTCTCTGATGCTCTCTACGAGCTTCTTCTCCATGGTGGGGTTTATTCCGGCGAAAGGCTCGTCTAGGAGGACCAGTTTAGGCTCAAGCATAAGCACCCTGATAAACTCTAAGAGCTTCTGCTGACCATATGATAAGTTGCCAGCGTATTCGTTTTCAAGGGGAAGCAGGTCCACGAAATCCAGTAGTTCCCGGGCTTTCTCCAGGCTTTCCTTCTCATCCTTCCGTGCGACTACCAGCATGTTCTCCACGGCGGTCATCATTGGGAAAACCCTGATTATCTGAAAAGTTCTCCCTATACCCTTCTGAGTGATCCTGTTGGGCTTCATACCGGAGATTTGCTCTCCTTTGAAGTATACATCACCTCTATCCGCGGCGATGATGTTAGTTATCAGGTTGAAAAGTGTCGTTTTCCCTGAACCGTTGGGACCTATTAGGGCGAATATAGAGTCTTTATGCAACTCGAAGGTGCAATGGTCTACAGCGACAACCCCACCGAAGCACTTTGTCAGGTCATTCACAGCTAGTAAAGCATTTTTTTTCATTTAATACCCTCTCTTATCAGGTACTATTCCACTGTGCTTGAGCATGGCCATTACCCCACCGGGCATCAGGATTACCACGCCGACTATGAGGACTCCGAACAGCGCTTGGTGTAAGAAGGGAAACCTGATCCAGAACATTTCGGAGATCAATGTCAAGGATGCAGCCCCTATCACGGGCCCTAATACCGTGCCGGCGCCTCCGAACATTGTCATGATTATCATCTGCACGGTTATAAGAACTGCGAAGACTGTATCCGGGTCTATATAGCTTATATACCAGGCGTAGATACCCCCTGCAACACCCGGAAAAAAGGCGCTCAGAGCAAAGGCCATAAGTTTGTACTTGGTAGTGTTGATTCCCATGGCTTCCGCTGCCACTTCATCTTCGCGGATAGCTATTAAACTAAGGCCAAATTTAGAGATTGCCAGTCTATATGTGAGAAAAACAACAATCAGGGCGGTGCCTCCCATGGCGTAGTAGATAGGGATTAAGTTGAACTCCGGTGGAAGATGCAAGCCGTATCCTCCTCCTGTAAGAGATTCCCACGAGGAAACGCCTAGTCTAACTGCCTCGTTGAGACCTAAGAGCGCTATAGCAAAATAAGGGCCCTTGAGTCTGAGGCAGGGGAAACCAATGACTAGAGACAGCACTACAGCAACCGCTCCGCCGATTATGGAAGCAAAGTACCAAGGTATGGCTGCTTTAGTGATGAGAATGGCTGCAGCATAGGCACCTAAGCCGAAAAAAGCCACATGCCCAAAGGATACATAGCCAGTGTAGCCTGAGATGATGTTCCAGCTCTCAGCCAAGATTATGTACATGAAGATGAGGAGAGTCAAGGACACTATATAGGCTGGTACCCTATAGGGCAGAAGGATTAATAAGGCGGCTAGGGGGAGGAAAACATACTTCAGCCTCATTCCCGCACCCCCATAAGCCCAGAAGGCTTTAACAACAATACCAGAACTAAGACTATGTAAGCAACAGCCTCCGACAGCTGGGCCGATATCAGAAAGGCTGTCAGGGCCTCGGTCAATCCCAGTATTAATGCGCCTATGAAGGCTCCGACAAAGCTGCCCATACCCCCCAAGACTATTATTGCAAAGGCCTTCAAGATGAACTTCTCGCCCATTGCAGGGTAGATGGCGTACATTGTGCTCAAAAGGGTGCCAGCGGCTGCCGCGAGAGCAGCGCCCATGCCGAAGGCAATGTGCCTGACGCGATCCAAGTTTATCCCGCAGACCATGGCTATATCTGGGCTTTGGGAGGCTGCCCTAATGGCCTTCCCTAGGGTGCTCTTTTTCAGAAACAGATAGACAGTCAGGGTTATGGTCAAGGCTACTGCAAAGGAGACCAAGCGGGGCTTAGATAATGCCAGTCCTATGAGGACTACTGAGCCTGTCAGGTAGGGCACCGACCTGAAGTCGGCAGTCCAGAAATACAGGGCCATGTTCATGATGAATATGGAGATTCCGAAGGTGACCAGAAGAGAGGTGAGCTCCGGTGCTTCAACGATTTTGCTCACGAAAAACTTCTGGACGACAACGCCAATGAAGAAAATTATCGGCATGGATATGAAGAGAGAGAGGATAGGGTTGATTCGGTATATAGAGAAAAGGTAGAAAGTGGTATAAGCCCCGAGCATCATCAGCTCGCCGTGGGAAATGTTTATGACCCTCATCACCCCGAATATGAGATTTAGGCCGCATGCCAACAGCGCATACACTGTCCCTAGGAGCACTCCGCTAGCCATTACCTGGGCTACTATGGGTAGGGTAATCTCGACAGCCATCTAATGATCTCTATCCTTTATCAAATAAAAAGGGAGGAGGTTCACCTCTCGCTCCATGAAGGTGTGGGAAACCTAACCTCCTTGATTACCACATAGCTGGGCCACACGAATTCCTTTTTTCCCTCCTGCCACTGGATTATAAAGAAGCCGTGACCTACTTGAAGGCCTGTCTCGTCTACCTTGTAGCCTCCAAAGACAGTCTTTGTATCCATCTGGGCCATGGTCTCACGGAGTTTCTCCTTGTCCAGAGAACCGACCTGTTTGATCGCCTTTTCAAGGATCTCGCAGGCGGCATATCCTCCAGCAGAGTGATAGTCAGGATCCCTGTTCCACATGGCCCTGTAGTCGTTAACGAACTTTTCGTTGCCCGGCGTCTTTAAAATCGGCTCCCACTGAGTACTGCCGTAGACGTATTCCGCGTCCTTACCCAGAGACTCGTAGAATTCCGGGAGCGCCGGTCCTACGGTAAAGGCAAGCATCTTGGGATTCACGTCTAGGTCCTTTGCCTGCCTTGTTATCTGCACCGCATCCGGAAGATATGTGCCGCCAATTATTACGTCAGGGTTTAAAGTCTTGATTTTAATAAGCAAAGGCGAGTAATCAGGCGTATCCCTCGCATATTCCTCATGGAAAACCACCTGCATGCCGACTTCCTTAGCACTGTCTATAGCACCCTGCGCCGCCCCCTTGGCAAATGCAGTGTCCTCATTTATCACGGCAACCGTCTTCAACCCATTTTTGGACGCTATTTCTATGACACCGTCCATGTAATACTTGTCAGGCGAGTATATCTGGAAAATGTATTTGTAGCCCCGCTCCCAGATTGTGGTAGCCGCCGATCCCGGAGCCAGAGTCGGGTATCCGTACTTTTCTGTTACCGTGCTCACAGCCGAGGTTACTGGACTGCTGTAGGGCCCGAAGACTAAGTCAACTTTGTCTTCTGTTATGAGTTTCTCATAAAGCTTAGCTCCTGTGGTAGGGTCGCTCTTGTCGTCGTATATTATGAATTTCACCTCTCTGCCCAGGAGTCCGCCCCTGGCATTGACTTCCTTTTCCCAGAGCAAGAATGCCTCCTTCTGGTAAAGTCCTGTCTTAGCGTATTTTCCTGTCGCAGAGACTGAAGCACCGATGAGTATAGGTTTCTTCACAGCCTCTTCCGCTTTCAGACATCCCGTAATAGAAAGGATGAGCAAAGCGCTGACCGCTAAAGCGACTACAAACTTGAGGAGTCTCCGCCTATTCTTGGGTGAATCAAAAACTATTTTATCCAACGTTCACACCCCCTATAATTTGCCTATAATATAATGTGGTTATAATAGTTACTATATTTATATATCTTGGCTAAATTTCTGGAACACTTTAATACCAAAAAAAATTTAGGATTGATAGTTAATCCACATCCTTAAATAAGGAGCAGGAATCCACTAAGTGGGGGAGAGTGTACGTGGATCTTAAATATACAAATATAACGATTAAAGATATTTTCGATACAATTTGGTTTATTTTGGTCTTTTCTGCTGTTATGGCCATATTTATCTTTTCACTCATGATTATCTGGAGCATTTTAGTTGGATAGAGAGCGACGCAATCATTATTAAGAATAAGATTAAGGAGTTTATATCTCCCTAAGCGAGGGCTTCATGTGAGGGAAAGAGGATTCTGTGTAAGATGTGGTAGCGGTAGGTTAATATTTGGTGTTCTTGGTACTACGGTCCAAATATATGAGTGTAAGGATTGTGGATATCGGGGGCCTATAATAATTGAAAACGGAGAATTAGCCGAAAAACTCAGGAAGATCTATGCAGAGAAAAAGAAGAACGAACTCTAAATTTCTCTTTTTCTAACTTTATGTATTAATGCAGAAATAAGATTCTTATATTAAGAGATTTTAGTAAGACTAAAAAATAACTCAGTTATAATAAAACTCTAGTAACTGGATTGGGGAGTAGAAATGAAATTCGAATGTAAGAGTTGTAATCATGAATTTACCATATCAGAGGGGGCTTTTTTCCTACTTTGTGATTCTTGTTTAAGATGTCCTGAATGTAGAGGGAACAATCTTGTTAGGAGGCCCGAAGAACGACTAAAAACTGGTAATGGTTTAGAGAGGGGACTTTCCCATCTTAGAAATCTTTTGAAAAACCTGCTCTGAAGAAAATGTTACCCAAACTTTATTCCTATCATATCTTGAATCATTATTTTTTCTAAATTTTCTTCTTCGAGGATTTTCATGGTATTTTCGATTCCTTTTGGGTTGTCTGACAATATTATTAGAGTAAATCTCCCTCTCTCCCCATTTAAATAGACTAAAGTTGTATTTTTTTTGTCAAAATTGCCTACCTTTTTTATCTCTACGTCCTTGTCCCTAATTTTTATATCGTTTAGGTAGTGAGAGACCTCAATCGAAGAATCATAAAGTCCCAAATAGACCATGTCATGTTCAGTGGTCTGATAGTTTGTTATTTTAGAAGAAATACCTTTCTTTTCTAGAAAAGTTCTTAAAGTAATTCCATTCTTCATTAGATTTCTATTAGTAAGTGTAATATGAGTATTTTCCTTTAGAAAGTAGGGGAAGTCGGATAAATGGTAAATCCTCCTTGAAGTGATTAAAAAATCAACAATATTGGATATGAATTGATTATTTTGTGCAACATCGTTATATGGTTGTTTCATAAACGTACCATCACCCAAAGCTAAGACAGATCCCTTCGTTATCGCGGGGGAGTACCTGCCAACCTCCTCCTTCTTGGATGAGTATGTATCATTGCTGGTGAAAATTATTCCATTTTCTTTGGGATTCAGGGAACTGGCTGAGAAAAAGACTATTTTCTTAAGGTTTGCGGTTAGATTGTTCGAGTAAAAATCTTTCAAGAATATATTTCTGAAATTTCCTTCATTTTCTCTCAAGTTGTATAGATAATCATCCCTAAATAGGATTCCGAAAAGTGTAGATACATCGTTTATGTCGCTTCTCTTATCTGGATCTCCAATTAATAATATTTTTCCATTTTTTTGAACGAAGTATTGTAGGTTTGCCTTTTCTTCGGAAGAAAATCCTTTTCTTGGGGATATTATTACGAAAGAATCAGCATATTTTAATTTTTGTCTAAAATTATTTGCATTTTTTAGATACTCGACATTTCCTCCTGCTGAGACTATATTAGAGACCAATATACCGACGTCTTTAGGTTCAAAGTTGTTTTCGTGAGAGAGGTCGAATATAACTGTCCCTTTGTCCCTTATACCCTCTTCTGTGATGTATTCAGCAGTAGGGATTACCTCTATTTGGCTCACATTGTACGGTGCTATGTCTAAAGGAGAATAAATTCCTCTGTAGTAATAAACGGTTCGTACCGAAAGAACCAGAAGAAAAATAACCATGAATACATACAGTCTACGCAAGTCACTCACCTTGTTCTATGTACAAGAAATGTACCGAGGGTATGGTGTTTGTAGGTTCCAACACAGTTTCATTTACGCGTAGATGAAATTGAAGTCTACTAATCTTCAACTCCTTATTTAAATCAATTATTTCATAGTTCGCTATGTGAGCATACTGAGCAGCCTTCTCTATGGCATCTTCTCTTGAGCCTATTTCATCTATAAGACCAGATTTTAATGCTTCGATCCCTACGTATGAGTTTCCCGTGGAGAGTTCTTCTCTTCCTATCTTTAGTCTGTCTTCTCTTTGTTTAATTACATTGCTCAAAAAGACCTCTTTTATTGTTTCTACTTCATAGATGAATTCTTTTCTTGAAATGGCTCTTTTAAATGGACCTGTAACTATCAAATTTTCGTCAAGTTCCGCTGGTTCAGGTAGAATGGCTACTACTCCTATACTTCCAACAAAAGAGGCAGGTTTTGCATATATGTAGTTGGATGCGGTTGCAATATAGTAGGCCCCAGATAGTCCACCGCCATCAATGCATGCTACTACGGGCTTTTCTCTCCTTAGTTTAATCGCTTCCATATAAATTTCTTCGCAAGCAAAAGCACTTCCTCCTGGACTATCGATCTCCAAAACAACCGCCCTTATGCTCTTATTTTCTTTGGCATATTTCAGCATGCTATTGATATCATCTAAGTAACTGGTACTCTCAATCGGACCATAAATCTTTATCAATCCGACGTATGGCTTCGGTACTAGTAGAAAAGAAATCAATATACTTGAAACCAATGATACTATAGCAATGAACAACAACGAATCTTTCAATCCCTTTATATACTCGATCTTATCCAATTTAGACACTTTCTTCAAAATAAGTAAGCATCCCCCATAAAAATCTATTGGAATAATTCATATGGTTAGATGGTTAAGATGCAAAAATGTCCATTAAGTGATAGATTCCATGATTATTTAAAGAAAATCAAAAGATTAGAGGAATATGACAAAAATTACATGAATTTGATGAAAAACTGCATGGTCGATTGCGATATCTGTAAAGTATGATATGCTTTAGCATGTCATATTTATAAAAGAAAGGGTTGAGAATTAAAACAATTAAGAAAAGAGTTGGGGATGAGCGATCGATTATGGTTGAAGTATCCCAGTTGCTGGTTAACGGTATTATCCTCGGAAGCATCATTTCACTTTCAGCTATAGGTCTTTCTTTAGTTTACGGAATCCTAAATTTAGCTAACTTCGCGCACGGTGACTACCTCACCTTAGGGGCTTATGGAGCATTCTTTGCGAGTGTATTCCTCGGATTTAATCTAATCATAGGAATTTTCGCGGGTATAGCGCTTACAGTGCTCATAGGATTGCTTCTTGATAGGTTTATATGGAAGCCTATGAGGGATAAAAAAGCGGGTTTGGTAACGCTTCTTATAATCGCGATTGGCGTTTCTTATCTTTTGAGGTATTCCATCCAAGCCCTATGGGGAGCGCGAATAAGGACTTTTGGTCTCCCAATAAGGGAAGGAATGCCATTGCTTGGAGCCAAGATTACGCACGTACAGATAGCCATAATCGTACTGGCATTTTTGCTCATGTTTCTCATGCATTATATACTCAGGTACACCAAGATAGGCAAGGCAATGCGCGCTTGTTCAGACGACATAGATCTAGCAAGAGTTTCGGGAATAGATGTAGATAAAGTGATATTCTGGACATGGGTTATTGCCTGCTCGCTCTCAGCAATAGCAGGGATAATGCTCGGTCTCGACACGCATATAAGGCCGCCTATGGGATGGAATCTGTTACTTCCTTTGTTCGCAGCCGTTATTCTGGGCGGCATAGGAAGCGCTTATGGAGCGATGGCTGGCGGAATGATAATAGGCATGTCACAAGAGCTTAGCGTTGCAGTACTTCCATCTCAATACAAACCAGCGGTTTCCTTCGCTATAATGATAGCGGTTATATTGGTTAAACCTACAGGAATTTTCAGGGGGGAGAGGTAATGCCTGCTCTGGAGTATATTTTGTTTATCGTAACCGTTGCGTGCATATACGCAATATTCTGCTTTGGACTCAACCTGCAGTGGGGATACACCGGGCTTTTAAACATTGGACACGTCGCATTTTTAACAGTGGGGGCATATACATCTGCTCGTCTAACTCTCCCAGAGCCTTGGGGTCTGGGTGCTCCATTTCCCGTAGGTCTTCTAGCAGGAATGCTTATCGCAGCTATATTCGCATATCTTATAGGCATACCGACTCTCCGGCTAAGAGAAGATTATCTGGCGATTGTAACGTTAGGTTTCGCCGAAATTCTGCGACTCGTCATACTGAACGAGATGTGGCTGACCAACGGTCCAATCGGTTTGCCTGGAATTCCCCAGCCTCTTCGTGGTGTAATCTCAAGATATGATGTATTTTATTTTATTCTCGTGCTCTCTGCGCTTTTGATCTCATATTTAACCCTAGAAAAAATCGCTAATTCGCCATGGGGAAGAGTTTTAAAGGCTATAAGAGAGGATGAGGATGTAGCAAAGGCGCTAGGAAAGGATGTTACGGGATACAAGAAGCAGTCCCTTGTTCTGGGCTCTGCTATTGCAGGAGGCGCTGGCTCTCTCCTCGCGCACTTCTTTACCTACATAAGCCCTGACCTCTTCACCCATATGCAGACTTTCTATGCATGGATAGTGGTTGTCCTAGGGGGAAGCGGTAACAATAAGGGCACTGTTTTGGGAGCTCTTTTGATAACCACATTTCTGGAGGGTACCCGTTTCCTAAAGGACTTCTTTCCAATAGGAATAGGACCTGACAGGATTGCAGCTATACGCTTGATGGTAGTAGGCATTTTGTTGATCGTGTTGATGATGCGGAGACCAGAAGGATTATTGGGGGAGAAGAAGTTCGTGACAGAATTGTTAGAAATGGAATAATCAGGTGTAGCAATGTTAGAGATATTGAATATATCAAAGAGCTTTGGAGGTATCAAGGCTGTAAACGATTGTAGCCTTGAGATAGAGGAAAATTCTATAACAGGATTGATAGGTCCTAATGGCGCTGGAAAAAGCACCCTCTTCGATCTAATAACAGGCTTCTATAAGGCGGACAGAGGTGAGATATATTTCAAAAAGGGGCGCATCTCCGGTTTGGAACCGCATTTAATAGCTCTTAAAGGCGTTGTGAGGACATTTCAAATACCAAGACCTCTCCCTAAGATGACCGTACTGGAAAACATGCTGCTTTCTCCCAAAAAACAGCAAGGCGAGAATATTTTTGGAGTGCTGCTTCGTCCCTCCTTTGTAAAGGAACAGGAAGGAAAAAATCTAGAAAAGGCATTAAATCTTTTAAAATTTATGAATCTTTTTGAATTAAAAGACGAATATGCAGGAAATCTTTCAACAGGACAGATGAAACTCCTTGAGCTAGCTAGAGCTCTAATGGTAGATCCTGAGTTATTATTGCTCGATGAGCCTGTAGCCGGCGTACATCCTGTTCTTGCGAAAGAACTCCTCGATCATATAAGGGAGCTCAAGAAGAAAGGAAAGACTTTTTTTGTAGTAGAACACAACATGGAAGTTATGATGGAGCTCTGTGAGCATATATTCGTCATGCATAACGGTAAAGTCATATCATCAGGGAGTCCCGAAGAAATAAGAAACGATGAAAGGGTGTTGGATGCTTATCTAGGAGAATAAAAAATTGATACTCAACGTAAAAAATCTGGTTTCGGGTTATGCCGATTTGGATATACTAAAGGGCGTTTCAATAGCGATAGAAAGCGATGAAATAGTCGCTGTAATCGGTCCCAATGGTGCTGGAAAAAGCACTCTAATGAAAACGATATTCGGTCTTTTAAGACCCAGAAACGGCGAAATTACTTTTCAAGGCGAGAACATAGTTGGTCTAAGACCTGACGAAATAGTAAAAAGGGGCGTGAGTTACGTACCCCAATCAAAGAACATTTTCCCTTCTTTGAGAGTAGAAGAAAACCTCGAGATGGGCGCATTTACCCTTGAGGATGAAAAGGTTGAAGAGGCTCTGAAAAACGTTTACTCTCTATTTCCCTTATTGGAAGAAAGGAAGGGGCAGCGTGCAGGAAGTTTAAGCGGCGGTGAGCAGCAGATGCTTGCAATAGGAAGAGCATTAATGCTAAGCCCAAAACTTCTGCTCTTAGACGAGCCTTCCGGAGGTCTGGCGCCAAAACTTGTGAAGGGAGTATTTGAAAAAATAAGGGATATAAATCAACTCGGAGTTGCAGTTATAATAGTTGAGCAGAATGCGAAGAAGGCACTTGATGAATCCCATAGAGGATACGTTCTCGACATGGGTAGAAATAGAATAGAAGGCTTTGGAAAAGATCTTTTAAAAAATGAAGAGGTAAGGAGATTGTACCTCGGAGGTTAACCTCCTAAATTTTCACCATCTTAACCGATATGATCTTACCCTTCTCGAACTCCCAAAGTTCGAAATCTCCACCTACGTCTCCGTTCTCGTCGAAGGTGACTTCCCCTGAAGCACCGTCGTATTCTTTGCTCACTTCCATCAATACATCTCTTATTGCCTTTCCTTTTGTGTCTTTAGCCTTTTCCATGGCAAGCGCGATCAGCCATGTGGCATCGTAAGAATTGGCCGCATATAAACCTGGTGATTCGTCGAATTCCTTCTCAAAGTTAGTTGCAAATGATACGTACTGTGGGCTTGCAGGAGGCAATGGAGAAGTACCTACTACACCCTCAACAAGGTCTGCACCCAAGGTTGTTGCCATTTCCTCGGATTTAAGACCTTCCGCCAAGATCCACTGTTCAGTAATTCCCATCTCTTTAGCCTGCTTAAGTATCACAACCCCAGTCTCTGGATAGCCAGTAAAGATTAAAGCCTCTGGATCGTCAGATATGAGTTTCTCCAACTCTGAGCGGTAAGATACCTGACCTGGGTTATAAACAACATCTGTTAAAAACTTTACGTCATATTTGGGTGCGGTTTTTTCAATAACATAGTTCATGGCTACTCCATAGTCGTTGTTTATGTAAAGATGCGCTATCTTTTTGTATCCCATGTCAGTTGCAACCTTTGTCAGAACCTCTCCCTGAAAAGCATCGGAAGCACATGTTCTGAAGAAATATCCGTCATCGTCAGCGGTTGTTATCAAAGGTGATGTAGAGGTTGGCGAGATCATTACTACCTCGTTAGCCTTGCCTATCGGTAGTATAGCAAGGGACTCGCTGCTTCCCATGGCTCCTACTACAGCAGTTACTTTATTGACATTCACAAGCTTGCTCATCGCCTTTGCAGCGCCTTCTGGAGTTGTTCCCGCATCTTCGTGGATTACTTCTAAAGTTGCTCCAAGCACTCCGCCTTTCTCATTTATCTCCTTCACTGCAAAGTCAACTCCTTGTTGTACGGGTGGACCCAGAAATCCGAGATCGCCGGTTAAATCTAAAATGTGACCGATCTGTATGGTCTCCGGCTTAGGTGCTCCGATACAGCCCAGGTTTAGAGCTGTTGCGTAAGCGCCGGCCAAAACAGAATACCTCAAAAATGTCCGCCTGTCCATCCACTCCCCATTCATAAAATCACCAAACTAATTTGTAATGAATAATAAATATATAATCTTTTTGACAAAGTTCTACTTTTATTTTAAAATTTTAAGATTAATTCAAACTAAAAATATTTCAAAACTCCTCAAAACTAAACTTCTTCGAGTTTAAATTTATTATAGCATATTGAGAAACCATCATCGATCCGGGATTAATAACAGTTGTATTATTTATCTCATCCATGCCCCTTGATTCATGAATATGTCCACAAAAATTATACATAGGAGCAAGTCTTTCGATAAACCTTCTGATTGCTATACTACCTACATGAAGTCCGCTCCAAGTTTTATCTACTTTGGTATCCTTGGGAGGGGCGTGAGTTACGAGTATAAACTCTTCTTTTTTATCTAAAAGAGAGTCTAATCTTATTTCTATCTCGCTTTCATCCATCTCAAAGGGGGTGTAAAAAGGAGTTATGTTGGAACCTCCGAGACCGACGAATTTAATATCGTTTATTTCAACTATTTTTTCATGAAGATTTACTCCTAATTCTTCTAATACATCTACAGAACCCAGTGGATCGCAATTTCCGGGAATAGCAAGTATATTATCATTTACTTCCTTTAGATTTCTTATATACCTTTTAACGTCCTCTGGTTTACCGAAGTCTGTTATATCTCCTAAAATTAAGATTAGATCAAATTTTTCTACCAACGGTTTTATAAGATCGTAGGCTCTCTTTTCACCATGGAGATCTGAGACTAATAACACATTCATATTTTCAACCAAGTTTTTTCTCATACATTACTTTTTCATTTCGTAAAGTTTTAAGAGCGAAAGGTTAAATACATGTAATTTACATGCAAAAAACATGAAATATATTCAGGCAGTTTTAACAGACGAAGAATACGAAGAATTTGTCAAGATGGCAAAGAGTTTGGGGTTGAATATAAAAGATGCTGCAAAAGAATCCATAAAAGCTTGGATTGAGCAGAGAGGGAAGATCTTTATAAAGGGGGTGGGTGAAGGAATATTTTCTCATCCAGCATTCGAGGAATGGCACGGTTTTTTTATTACAAAATACAAACCCCCGTCGAGGAAAATTCTTTTATTTCATAATTGTACATGGGGAAAACCATACCATGAGGCTTGGATATTTAGGAAGATGGAAAAATCAGTCTACGAGATTCTTAATCCAGATGCAGTCCATTTCGTCGTTTTAAGCTCAGCAGGTGTTATACCAAGAGAGTATTGGGACTATTGGCCATTTTGCTCTTACGATTCAGATCCATGGCAATTCAGTCCAGAAGATCATAGAGCATTTATAAGGATAAATTCCAAAAGGGTGCAAAACTATCTTTCAAAGCATTCTGACAGTTATAAGTGTATAGTAGCCTATTTTCCTCTTGGAGATTGTGCAAGAGAAAGCGTAAAACTCGGTATAGAGACTTCTGGATGTGATCTCCCTTTTTACGAGGCAACTGATGTCTATCCTTTTGAAGATAAAAGAGATGAAGATTATTATACCTGTCTTGCATCAGAAGAGGCGTTAGTCCAACTTAAGAATGTTCTGAGGAAATTAAATGATTGAAATACTGATTTTATGGATCTTTTTAACTTTAGGAGTAGTAACTTCATCAGCCATAATTGCTGAAAAATACGGTGTAGAGATAGCCATAGGAGTTTTTGCTGCATTAACAGTTATAGCAAATGTACTAGCCTTTAAGATAGTTAATTTTGCCCTTTTTTTCGTTCCTGCGGCAGTAATAATTTATGCATCTACATTTCTCATGACGGATATAATAGGGGAGAGATTTGGGAAACTATATGCGAGAAAGGCTGTGTGGGCAGGATTTATTGCAAATCTAATATATGTTTTAGCGGCAATAATAGCAGTAAAATGGGAACCTGCGCCTTTCATGTCTATCGAGGGTGTATTAGCCTTTGACAAAGTTTTAGGATTTGCTCCAAGAGTTGTTTTTGCCTCAATGATCGCATACCTTATAAGTCAGCATCACGACGTAATAGCCTTTCACTGGTGGAGGGAAAAAACAAAGGGTAAGCACCTATGGTTCAGAAATAACGCATCTACGATGGTCTCTCAGGCAGTAGATACAACTATCTTCATTACTCTTGCATTCTATGGTTCAGTGCCTTTGGTACCCATGATAGTTGGACAATACGTCGTAAAGGTTCTTATTGCGATAATGGATACGCCGTTCATTTATATGGCAAATTGGCTCGCAGATTTTACGATGGCAACTACTAATAAGGTTAAAGACTAGAGAATACGATTTGAGAGTTTAAATTCCAGCTGGAAATCTCTGAAAAGTCTTTCTCTTTCGGAAAGGTCCTCTTAAAACATTTAAAATGTTTTGCCAAATTTTCAATTTGTACTTTGACTTAACCTTTCTTACCTTGTATAAACCGTATTTTCTCCTTTTTAACAAATCTTTCACCAAACAAAAACTAACATGGAACTATTATTTAATTATTTCCTTTCAAAAAGAATTTTTTATGACGTACGTCTGACTTAATTGATTAATTAAAAAAAGAATTCCAATATCAACTTTCAAAAACCTGATACAAAAGATTTTTTTGTAAAAAACAATTTAATCTTCTCAGATCAATATGGCGGTAGAGATTCTTTCACCAGATGAAAAAGAAGTATTATTAAAAATATTGTTGTTAAAGGATATTGAGGAATATTTGGCAAAAAAATTTCCTGAGACTTCATTAGATGAGAAAAAGAAGAAAATCATGGATCTGTTGCCTTTTATAGATACACAACATCCTGATCCTGACCTTGAATTAAGTTGTGGATTACCAGAAGACATGCATAAATCCTTCGTTCTCCTCGAATTGTATTCAAGGATATACCTCGATTTGATAAAACCAGATGATAAAAATATAATTGATTCGGCTTTGAAAAAAATTAAAGATCATTCTTGCCTGCCAGAGTTTCAAATAGATCTTCAGGATATTCTTAGCGATTTAGACAGGATATTAGGTGTCGAAGAAGAATTGGAGGCTGAAGAAGAAAAAATGTTAAAAATCCCTATGAAAGAAGAACTTGAAGTACTTCCAGAAACCAAAGACGGTTTGGAAGAATATTTTCATAATGAAATTATTAGAAACGAATTTTTATTGGAAATTGATCCTAAGATTAGACCTACTTTAAACAAGATGATTAAAGAATATCTTGATAGATTTATTGAGGTTAGCGAGGAGACCGCGTGGAAATCAATTGAGTATGAGCATATCCCAAATACCAAGAAAGCCTACAATGAATATGTCGAAGAAAAGGTGAAGGCGAGTATAAAGTGGTTAATTGAGAAGGATATAATAATCGAAGAAATTTTGAAAAGATTAACTAACCTAAAAAAATAAAGAAGGGTAAAATTTGCCTATTTAATCAAGAATTCCCATGGCCATGTCTGTTTTTTCTATGGATTTCGCTCCGTTTTTTTCTATTTCCAACATAGACCTTATTGCATCAACGTTTTCAGGAACTACGTCTGATTCTTGGTGTACTGCCTGATAGAAGTAAAGGGTACCATCTGTTATGTGAACACTGTCTCTCCAAATAGGTATCTCGTAGA
>JABAOF010018468.1_pt1 | contig 16864 bp, 14 predicted proteins | sample 7062171 | NCBI WGS metagenome assembly JABAOF01 (sample SAMN14538628, study PRJNA623070) | marine sediment metagenome | biome: marine biome [ENVO:00000428]; feature: marine pelagic biome [ENVO:01000023]; material: deep marine sediment [ENVO:00002113] | place: India: Gulf of Khambhat ...
GGGCTTGAGCAGCCGGGGTGCTTGGCGCGCGGCCGGCCGAGCTGGCCTGGGGGTGCAGCCGCCGCGGAATCGAGCCCGGTTAGCGGGCGTTGAGCGCTTGCCGGGCCGCGGCGACGGTGGCGTCGATATCGGCCTCGGTGTGTGCCGCCGAGATGAACATGGCTTCGTATTGGCTGCAGGGCAGATAGACCCCCTGGTCGATCATCTTCCAGAAGAACCTGGCAAACGCCTGCGTGTCACAGCCCGCGGCGGTCTGCCAATCGACGACCGGTTGCGGGTGGAAGAACAGGGTCAACATGCTGCCCACTCGGGCCACGCTGTGCTTGACTTGCGCCTCCAGGGCGGCCTGGCGGAGGCCGGCTTCCAGGCGAGCGCCCAGGGCCTCCAGCTGCTGGTAGGGTGGCCTGTCGCGCAAGTGCCGCAACGTGGCAATCCCGGCCGCCGTCGCCAGCGGGTTGCCGCTTAAGGTACCCGCCTGAAAAACCTTTCCCACCGGAAGCACGTTGTCCATGATCTCGGCCCGGCCGCCGTAGGCCCCCACCGGCAGCCCACCGCCAACGATCTTGCCCAAGGTCGTCAGGTCCGGGCGAACTGCCTGCAGCGCCTGGGCCCCCCCATGTGCCACTCGGAACCCGGTCATGACTTCGTCGTAAATCAACAGGGCGCCATGAGCAGCGGTTTCGCCGCGGAGGGCCTGGAGGAAATCTTCGGTCGGCACGACACAGCCCATGTTGCCCACGATCGGTTCGACAATCACCGCGGCGATCTGCGAACCCTGAGCGGCAAATGCTTTTTCCAGACCTGCCGGGTCGTTGTAGGCCAGCACCAGCGTATCGGCCGAGGCCCCGGCCGTGACGCCTGGCGAATCGGGTACGGCCAGCGTGGCGGCACTGCTGCCGGCGGCGACAAGCAGGCTATCGACGTGCCCGTGGTAGTTGCCGGCAAACTTGACAATCCGCTCCCGGCCCGTAAACCCCCGCGCCAGCCGAATGGCGCTCATCGTCGCCTCCGTGCCGGAGTTGACCAGCCGCACCTTTTCCACCGAGGGCACGGCGTCGATGATCAGCCGAGCCAGTTCGGTTTCCGCCTCGGTGGGCGCCCCAAAACTTGTCCCCCGCCCCGCCGCCGACCGGACGGCGTCCAGCACCTCCGGGTGGGCGTGTCCCAGGATCATCGGTCCCCAGGATCCGATGTAATCGATGTAGCGATTGCCATCCAGATCGTAGAGGTAGGCCCCTTGGGCGTGATCGATGACCAGCGGCGTACCGCCGACCGCGCCGAAGGCCCGTGCCGGGCTGTTCACACCCCCAGGCATCCGCTTGACTGCCTGCGCGAAAGCCGCTTCACTCTTTTCACGCGACATCTACAGCTGGTCCTCTTCAAACACCGCATGACAGGCGTCACAGCTGGCCTTCAGCTTTTCCATCGCGGCCTGGACGCTTTCTTCGTCCTGCTGGTGAATGGCCTGGTTCACCTCGCCGGCCGCATCCCGCATCTCGGCACAGAACTGATACCACTTGTCCAGATCGGCCGGGTTTTCCACGTCGCTGGTATCGGCAAGCGTGGCTTGGGCGATCGCGGCCAACGTGGCGGAGTAGGCCGTCGTCTTGTCTGCCTGCGATTTGAGCTTCGATCCCTTCACGCTCCGCTTGAGTCGGCTGTTCAGAAATTGGACCTGTTTCATCAGGCCTTCCAGGTCGGCAACTTTCCGCCACTTGAGGGAAGCGGCGGGTCCGCCGCCGTCGGCGGCTTCGCCTGCGATCGCCGTTTTGATGCGGGTGAACTCCGCGCGGGCCGCCGCTGGGTCGTTTGCAACCGCCGCCAGCCGCTCGGCCGCCGCCAGCACCTGGCCCGCGGATGCCTTGAGCCCATGGTCCTGGTCATGGTTGCCGATGACCAGGGCCAGGACGGCCAACATCCCCGCATTCTTGCTGACCGTCTTTTGTTTCAGCTCGTTGTATTCATCCGCTGAGGTGTCCAAGGCCTTTTCCAGCATGCCGATGTGGTAATCGACCTGAGTGGCCAGGTCGGCGATCGGCGCGTAGCGGCTGGCCGGGGGTGGGTCCGGCGGGGCCGCGGCAAGCACGGCCGCCATACTAAAAACGATCAAGAAAAACATGTTTTTTCCGCAAATCCAGCCTAGCCGATCGTAAAAACGTCTCATGGCAGGTCTCTCCCCTCCCCCAAGTTGCGGCCAGGCAGATCGGCGTACCTGGCTGAGCTGTCCCAGGGAGTTAACTTAACACGGATGCGTTGGGATTTCGAGTGTCATCGGGACGGCGGAAGTGCTTTTGCCGCGGCAGTGATTCCCGTAAAATCGCAGCTTGTCTGAGTGCTAGCAACCGCCGAGCCCTGCCGATGGCCAAACTGACTTACAAGGACGCCGGCGTCGATCTGGATATCTACCGCCAATCGATGTCGCGGCTCTCCAGTTTACTGCATCGCACCTACACACCCCGTGTGATGGGTCGCGATGGCGGGTTCGCCGGGCTGTTCCAGCTGGACTTCGCCAACCAGCTGTTCGCACGCCGCTACCGTGATCCCGTACTGGTCTCCTGCACGGACGGCGTGGGCACCAAGCTGAAGGTCGCCCAGCTGGTCGGTCGGCATGACACCGTCGGCATCGACCTGGTGGCGATGAGTGTCAACGATGCCATTTGCTGTGGGGCCGAGCCGCTGTTTTTTCTGGACTACGTGGCCATGTCGCACGACGACCCCCATCGGCTGGAAGAGATCGTGCGGGGCATTTCCAGCGGCTGCCTGCAAGCGGATTGTGCCCTGCTGGGCGGCGAAACGGCGATCATGCCCGACCTTTATCAAAAAGGAGACTACGACCTGGCCGGATTTTGCGTCGGCGTGGTGGAACGTGACAAGTTGCTGGACGGCCAGGCGATCCAGGTCGACGACATCGTGCTGGGCGTCGCCTCCTCCGGCCTGCACTCCAATGGCTACAGCCTGGCACGAAAGGTCATTTTTGACGTGGCAAAGCTGAGCGTCGATGACCTGGTAGAACCGCTGCAGCGCTCGGTGGGCGAAGTCCTTCTGGAACCGACGCGGATTTATGTGAAACCGGTTCGAGCGATCTTGTCGCACTACAAGGTCAAACATGTCGTGCACGGTATCGCTCACATCACGGGTGGCGGACTGTGCGAAAACCTCCAGCGGATTTTGCCCGACGGCTTGCAGGCACAACTACAGACTGACAGCTGGCCGGTGGCTGCCGTTTTTCCCTGGCTGCAACAACTGGGCAACATCGACGACGCAGAAATGCAGCGGGTCTTCAATATGGGGATTGGGCTGGTGCTGGTCGTCAGTCCCTATTACTCCGAAAGTGTCCGGAGCCAACTCAAGGATTTCGGCCTGGAAAGCTGGCAGATCGGCAAGATTAAGGCCGGCCAGCGAGGGGCGGTCTGGCAAGCGTAGGAGGCGGGGATGGAAACGAGGGTCAGAGAGCGCGGGAGGAAGAGGGAGGGGCGGAGTTAGCGTGTGCTGCGGGGGGTGTGGCGATCGGGCGGGGAAGCGAAAGGGACAAGGCCTGGGGAATCGGAGGACCGCAAGGCCTTTCGATTTTCGCTAATCCGAACAACCGCTTGGGAGGACCGTCAGCTCGCCTGGCAAAGCTGGACAAACGGGCCCATCGCTGCCGATTTCGGGTATATACTTATCCGTGACCAGAACCGACCAGCCCCTGCAGCTGGAGACGATCATGGCCGACCAGACGTCATGGCGACCGCGACTGACCCTGGCCTGGGCCCTCACGCTGCTGTTCGGACTGATCTGCGCGGCGATCATCATCTCGGCGAACTTTGGAGCGGCCCGTCCCGTATTCTTTGCCTTACGGCAGGTGCCGTTCGTCGACAAGATCGCTCATTTCGTGCTGGTCGGTATCCTCTCGCTGTTGCTGAATTCCGCGCTGGACGCGGTGACTGTCCGCATCGGCGGACAGTTCATACTGAAGGGCAATCTGTTTCTGGTTGTCTTGGCAACCGTGGAAGAGATGTCGAATCTGATTCAGCCCAATCGCGGTTTTTCTCTGGCCGACTTGCTGTGCAACTACCTGGGCATTTTCGCTTTTGGCTGGCTATCGCTGTGGGTGGTCCAGAAGGGCCGCCGGCGAGCCGAGGCCACACTGGCGTGACCCCCCACCACGTTCTTTGACCAAGCGCCTCTTCTTGCAGGCCGAAACCCGTCCCGGCCCGCCGGGATTTGGTCAGGGCCTACTGGCCAAATAAACCCCCAACATCAGGGCCGCCCCAGCGAAACGGACCTGAAGCCAATCACACATCTGGCGGCAACCCCCTACTAGAACCTTCCGCTGTAACCTTCTTCTGTAGCCGGCTTCTGTAGCCGGCTACCGCCTGTCTGCCTGGCCCGTTTATTTCGCTGCTTCCGAGCTCGCAAGGGGATCCTCAACGTGGGATCCGATCAATACGCGTCAGGTTCCATCGCCTCGTCCTCCTTGCCAGGCAAAGACTTATTGCTGCTGGCGAGGAAGGGTGTGAGAAATCCGGGCCAAAGTTGGGGGGACGAGCAGGCAGGGTGTCGGGAGTCTTTTTCGCAATCTGCGTGTTTCCGATCCAGGGCCGTCACCTGGCGAAAAAGACTCCCGACCCCGTGCAGTACCGACCCTGTGCGGTTCCCCAGTGCGGTTCCCCTGTGCGGTTCGCAACAAAGTCCCAGCAGGGAAAGTTAGTTGGCACCTGCGACCTGAAAGATGCCCTGCATGAAATCTGGCAGGTCGTCCGGTTTGCGACTGGAGACGAAATGGCGGTCGATCACGACCGGTGCGTCCTCCCAGATCGCTCCGGCGTTCACCAGGTCGTCCTTGATCCCGGGCGAGCCGGTGACGCGCACGCCCTGGTAGACGCCGGCGGAAATGGGGATCCATCCGCCGTGGCATATGGCGGCGACCAGTTTTCCGGATTCGGAAAAATCGCGAACCAGCTGCAGGACCTTGGCGTCGCGACGCAGTTTGTCGGGCATGAACCCGCCCGGTACAACCACTCCGTCAAAGTCGGTCGCTTCCATCAGGTCAATCGCGGCGTCCGAGACGCAAGGATAACCGTGCTTGCCCGCGTACGTCGTCTCTGCCCGCGGTCCGGCCACCGTGACGCCCGCACCGGCCTCCAGCAGTCGCAGCCTGGGATACCAAAGCTCAAGATCCTCGTAAACGTCCCCCACGAACATCAGGTAGTGTTGGCCTTGCAACGGTTCTGCAGCCATGATGCTTGCCCTTGTCTTTCTTGTTCAAATCACGCACGTCGACAGGTCCGCCTGCACCGCGAACCCCTTGATTTTGGTGAAAACCACGGCGGACGGCAACCGGCTACATGAAATTCGCTGACGATCGAAAGCTGTGTTTTACGTGATGGCAGCCGCCGAGGCGGTTGCCGCGATCCGATTTGGTTGGGGATCGATACATGCCGTTCCGACGCGGGGATCATGCGTTACAATGAGGCGATGCCCGAAGCTTCCAGCAAAAGCGATGTCCAACTTTCCGCACCGGGCCCCCGGCCGGCACGGCAGGTCGAACGCTGGACCGCTCACCAGCCAAACGATGCCCGCCGCCGCGGCTGGCTGGGTATCGGATCAGGAATCCTGCTGCTGATCCTGGTCAGCGGTGTCAGCGGCAAGTGGTATTTGGGGGTCTTGGTCCTGGTGGCCGCCGCGGTTGTGTTTTGGAAACATTACCTGCCGGTGACGTACGAGGTGGACGTCCAAGGTCTGCAAGAGAGCGTGGGGAAGTTCGGGCGCTTCATCGCCTGGAACCAAGTGCACCGAGCGGAAGTTGTCGAGGACGGCCTGTTGTTCCTGCCGCGGGCGGGCAACGAGCTTTTCGCTCGCTGGCGGTCGATCCACGTCCCGTGCCGCGATCGGCTGGCCGCCGTCCAGCGGCTGATCGAATTGCAGGCGCCCTGGGCCGCCAGCTGGGCGCGAGAAGATTCGCAAGTCGGCTAGGTCAAGCGAGGGGGTCTGGAGCGAGGGGGTCGGGAGTCTTTTTCGCGATACCCGCGTTCCGCGAGGATTAACTTGGTCGAGGTAGCGAAAAAGACTCCCGACCCCGGACCCCTTAATGGTCTGGAACTCTGGGTGGCCACCGGCCTACCCCCCATCCCGTGTTCGGGATGACCGGCCTTGGTGGCCCGCCGCGAAGCGGCGAGCGGCAACGGCCTCACCCGCCCGTCCAAGGAACCGCTCGACGCGATACAGCAGACCCCTGGATCAGGCCGTTTCGCGCCAGGGGATGCGTCGGCTGATCCGCAGGCGTTCGATGCGGCGGCCGGTGGCTTCCAGCACCTTAAAACGCACGCCCTGCCATTCCATTTCCTCCCCCGGCGACGGCACTCGGCCCATATGGCTGAACACAAACCCCCCGACCGTGTCGTAGTCACCGTTGTCGGGTAAATCGAGTCCCAGGCGATCGTTGAGTGCATCCAGGTGAGCTTTGGCCAGCGTTTCGGCCGTGCGCTCGTCGATCACCTTGATCTCCTCCACCACATCGGGATCGTATTCATCGACGATCTCGCCCACGATCTCCTCCAGGACATCCTCGATGGTGACCAGTCCCGACACGCCGCCGTATTCGTCCAGAACCACGGCCATGTGCGTATGGGTCTTCTGAAACTCTTCCAGCAGTTCGTTCAGGTGTTTGGTTTCGGGAACGAAGTAAGGTTTCCGCAAGATCTTGGTCAGGGGGGGGCGATCGTGGCCGTTGGCGAGGATGGGCAAGAGATCCTTGGCGTACAGAATACCGATCACTTCATCGCGGGTATTTTCATAGACGGGGATCCGCGTATGGCCGGCCTGGACCACGAATTCGATCACCTCCGGCCAATCCAGGTTGACGGACATCATGACCACGTCGGTCCGTGGTGTCATGGCCTTGGCCACGTCCAGATCGCTCAACTCCATCACCCCCTCGATCATCTCCCGCGCATCTTCCTCCAAAAGTCCTTCGCGATGGCCTTCGCTGACGATGGTCCGAATTTCGTCTTCAAAGATTTCTTCACTCGGTTCGATCATGGGCCGCCCGACCAGCCGGTGCAGGAGGGTATCGACGCAGCGAGCGGCCAGGACCAGGGGAAACAGCAGCTTTCCGATCGCTCGCCACAGCCGCCAGGTGTGAAACAGGATGGGGGTGGCCCACAGTCGCACCACGGCCCAGGGGATCCAGATTTTACAGGTCAGCAGGGCCCCGGCCGCCAGAGATCCCGCTTGCCACAACACGTGCCAGGAGGGCCCCGCCGAGGCGCTCCACTGCAACTGGACCCAGAGGGCCGCCGTCACGACGAACAGGGCGGTCGTGCAGACATTCAAGCTTTCCAAGCCGACCGCGACCTGGTCATCGTACTCCAGAATCTCGCTGAATTTCAGGTCGGACTGGTTCTTGCGGCACAGCTCTTCCAGCTCGCTGCGCGAGAATTCGCGCAGTGAACGCGCACCAATCGCTGCCAGGCTGGTCGCACACAGACTGATCAACGCGATCCACAAGAGCGCGTCGGGATACACTTAGTTTGCCTCCTCAGATTGTGAAGGGACGCGGCTGGTTGCCGGGTTGCCTGTCACGTCGTTCAAAGACCGACCGCCTGACGAAACATCTTCCTGCAGCGGTTCGTCGCGCGGCTGCAGGCCCAGCTGCACCAACAGTTCGCCCTGTCGGGCCTGCATGCGGCTTGCGGCCGCTTCCTCCTGATCGTCGTAGCCGGCCAGGTGCAGTGTGCCGTGGACCACGTACAGCAGCAGTTCGTCCTGCACGGACCAGCCGTAGCGAGCGGCCTCAGCGCGGGCCGTGTCCAGACTGACGGCAATTTCTCCCTGCAAGGTCTGGTCGTTCATACCCAGCGGAAAGCTCAACACGTCGGTCGGATAATCGTGCCCCAAATACTGCACGTTCAGTTCGTGGATCCTGGAATCATCAACGACCGCGATGCCGATTTCCGCAGATGAGATCGATTCGCGTTGCAAGACATGCTTGACGGCGTTGACAAGCCGCGGCCGGTCGACCGATGAGTCCCCGGTCTCGTTGATCAGTTCGATGTGAATCACACCATTTACTGCTGGGAAAGCGTTCCCTCTTAGGATACTCTACCGGGGCCCTGCGGAAAAGTGCCAGGCGATCCGCGCAAAGGACGTTGGGGGGCGATCGGGAGGCGAATTTCCCATGTCCTCCTTGGCCTGAACGGCAAGATTCCGCGTATTTTTCCCGCTCCCAGACCGGTCAGGCACCGTCTCTTTCTGTGACCCTTTGATTTTGGGAAAACCAGTTCTCAGGCCGCAAAACAGGTCGGCTTGCCAGAGCGGCGGTCGTTTAGGCGGTCTTTTGTTCCGGATATTTTACTCGGCCGTGATACACGGCGGTCAGCGACTTGACCAGGCTTTCCTGGACAACCCGGACTTCGCTGAGCGTCAGGCCGGATGCGTCCAACTGGCCGTCCAGCAGCCGTTTCATGGCAATCTCCTCGACCAGGCTCTCGATCCTCGAAGGGGTCGGCTCGACCAGCACCCGGCTGGCGCTTTCGATGGCGTCGGCCAGCATGAGGATACCGGCCTCTTTGGTCTGCGGCCTGGGGCCGGGGTACCGGAAGGTATTTTCATCAACGTCCGCGGCATCGGGATCTTTTTGCTGGTCCTGGCTGGCGCGGCGGTAGAAATATTCGACCAGGGTGGTGCCATGATGTTGCTGGATGAAGTCGATGATGGCCTGTGGCAGATGGTGTTGTCGAGCCAGGTCGGCTCCGTCCTTGACATGCGCGATAATGATCAGGGTGCTCATCGCCGGCACCAGTGATTCGTGCCGGTTGGCGCCTTCGGCCTGATTTTCGATGAAGTATTGGGGCTTCAACATCTTGCCGATATCGTGAAAATACGCACCGACCCGGACCAGCAATCCCTGGGCTCCAATGCTCTCGGCCGCCGCCTCGGCCATGGAAGCCACGTTGATCGAATGATTGTACGTCCCCGGCGCTCGACGAATCAGTTCCTGCAGCAGCGGATGCGCCACGTCGCCCAGTTCCAGCAGGCTGATTTCGGTCAGCATGCCGAAAATATTTTCGATAAAGGGCAACAACCCGGTCATGGCGAAACCGGCCGCGACGCCCCACAGGCCGAAGAGGGCGGCATCGACCAGCAAGGGCGTGGCCAGCGGCTGATTGCCCAGCGAGTTCACGCCGATGGTCGTCAGCAACGCGACGGCACCGGACGCGACACCGACGTAGACCAGTTTCACGCGACTGCGGACTCGGCGCAACATCAAGATCGCCGTGGCCGTGGCGGCCGACAGGATCACGAAGTCGGCCAGGCCGTGGCCAACGGACAACACGATGACCAGGGCCACCGCGGCCGACAGCAACAGAGCGACTTCCTGGTTGTAGGCGATCGCCACCGTCATCCCGAACAGCAGCAAGGGAATCAGCTCGGCCTTCCACTGGCTGAGCACCGCGCTGGCTGCCACGGTAATCAGCGCCAGGATCAACAAGCTGACGAAGCGGCGTGTGTCGGCAAGGAGGAGTGGAAAACGGAAAAAAATGAAGAGGCCACACAACGTGTACACGGCCAGGTACATACCCATCACGGCGGCGAAGCGGCGTATGTGATCGATCGGGCGGAGGCCGGCGACCAGGGCGGTGTTTTCCAGTCGGAGTCGCTTGAGGGCGGCTTCTTCCAGGGGCTGACCCGCCGCGGCCAAAAGATCCTCCCCCGCTCGATAAATCTTGTCGTGGTCGCGAGGATTCACCCCCTCGGCGGCCTGGTCTTGCACCGCCAGCGTCCGCTGCTTGTCCAACTGCAGCGTCGTCGGCAGCCGCTCTTCCAGCCACCGGTAAGCCAGATCGGCCAGTCGAGCCGGTGGCACCGCATCCTCGTCAGGGACCGCCTGCCGGTAGCGCAAGGTCGTGGCGGTCGGCAGCTGGCGGTCCAGCCAGGTATAGATCGGTTCGGCGATCTCCAGCGACTTCAGCTCTTTTTCCAGACGTTCGCGGGCGGCCGGTGCCGTGGTGGCCAGACGCACCTGGTCCACCGGGACGACTTGACGCTGGGATCCGTCCTTACCTGAGATGACGATGATTTCCTGATCGTTTTGTTCGGGAACATCCTCCCCCGTTTTCAATTCGACCAGCAGGCCTTGTTGTTCGTATCCCTGGAGGGCGGTGGACAAAGCGGGATCCAATCGGTTTAAAAAGTCCTCTGCGTTCAACGCCGTGCGGAACTGCTGGAATTGCTCTTGCGGTGATCGTTGCTCGGCAGCGGTCGCTTCGAGCGGTTCTCCTGGTGCCAGCGGCTGAAACTCTTCCCACAGTTTCGCCGTTTCCTCGTCAAACTCGGCGGCCCCAGCCAGGGCGATCAGCTTGTCGACCAACCGGGCTCGTAAATCGATGAGGGGCTGGGGGTCGAGCACATAATTTTGCCGTGCGCGTCGCCGCAGGCGTTCTGCGACATCCTGCTCCAGCGGCTCCAGTTCACGGCGCAAGCGTTCCAGTAACTTTGGCTTGGCGTAGGTGATTTGCACTTCGCGGACTTCGACGGGTTGCCGAGCGTCCCATTGATTTTCGCGGTAGATGAAGATTTCCAGGGGGTTGCCGGGATACTGCTTGTCGGAATCATCCCGTTTTTCGAAGAGGCCATATTTTTCCAGGTGTTCGAAGGACCGTTCGACGGCCCCGTCAAACTGGAGGCGGCCGTCTTCGGAAAGCGCGAAACGGAAGTGTTCAAACTGCCAACGCCACGCTTCCTGCTGTCGCTGGCCGTCGTCGCTGGGGGCCGTTTCGCGGGAGGTCTCCGGCGGGGATACGGCGGCCTGCGGCACGTCGGGGGAAACGGCGGGGCCGGGAGGGGGCTGAGGACGAGCCAAAAATTTGTGCCATACCTGAGCGGTGGTTTCGCCCAAATCTTCCGCTTCCAGCAATTCCGCCACGTCCTCCCGCAATGCGGCCCGCAACTCCTTCTGCAGCTGAGGATCGTTTTTGTAGACGTGGCGGGCTTGCCGACGGGCCGCCTCTTCGGCCCGCACCACGGCGGTTCGGTCCTCTTCCGCGAAATCGACACGAGCGACCATGTCGCGGGGAGGCGTGAAACCTGCGCGGTAAGGCTGCGGGGGGGCCCAGGCGCGGGTCACAATCGCCATGATCACCGCCGCGGCCAGGCACAACACGATCCGGACGATCACATCACCCCGACGGAGCGTCTCCCAGAATCGAGTCGACATTTTGGGAACGGGGTCCCGGCCGGCCACACGTGGACTGCGCGTCTTTCTGGTACTTCCTGTGCTCACGTTCCTTATCCCTTGCCGCGCCGCGCGTTAGGCTTTTCCTCGTAGGCCCGCACAATGTCCTGGACCAGGCGGTGGCGCACAATATCACGTTCGTTCAGCTCGACTCGGCAAAACCCCTCCAGGTGACGTAGCCGGGCCACGGCGTCCACCAGACCGCTCTTCTGGTTGCGCTGCAGGTCAATCTGAGTCACATCGCCGGCCACCACAATCTTGGAATTCATCCCCATGCGGGTCAGAAACATCTTCATCTGCGAGACGGTCGTGTTCTGGGCCTCGTCCAGGATGATAAAAGCATCGTTCAAGGTGCGGCCCCGCATGTAGGCCAAAGGAATCACCTCGATCACATCCTGCTGGGTGTATCGCTGAAACTGATCGTAGTCGATCATCTCCCGCAGAGCGTCCAGGAGGGGGCGGAGGTAAGGATTGATCTTGGCTTGAATGTCCCCCGGCAGATAGCCCAGACTCTCACCGGCCTCCACGGCGGGACGGACGAGCACGATTTTGCGGATCTCCTCCCGTCGCAAGGCCGAAACGGCCATCGCCACCGCCAGAAAGGTTTTCCCCGTCCCGGCCGGACCGATGGCAAACACCAGCTCGTGCTGGGCAATCGCCTCCACATACGAACGCTGACCGGGTGTTTTGGGACGGATCTGCCGCCCCGCCTGCATGACCTCAATCGCCGGGGACTGTCCCGCCTGACCGGTGTCGCTACTGACCCGCGCCAGCGCATGACTGACGTCGTCCGGAAAGAAGGCCCCGCGGCGATTCAGCTGGCTCTGCAACTGAACGATGACCTCGGTGGCCTGCTGCACAGCCAGCTTGTCTCCCGCAATGTGGATTTTCCCGTCCCGCGCGGTGACTTGGACACCCAGGCTCTCGCGAATCTGCCGCACATGCTGATCACGCGCCCCGAACAGCGGCAAGAGAGATTCGGGATCAACAACCGAGACGGACTGTTCGATCATCAATAAAAAAACGCCGACACGCAGGCCGCCGCACTAATGAGCATTCGCTCGTTCAACAGACAACTATACCTAATCTGCGGCAGCCGGCACCAGCCGCAAGCTACTGCTGGCCCGTAAGCTGCCGCGGTTTAACAGGTTAGGATCTCGAAAAATTTCTCCCCCGCGGCGACAGCAGGCGTCACCCCACGGGGTGACGCGTGATAGGCCGTACAGGTGTTACAAGCAGGCGGTGCCCCTGGGTTGGGTCACGGGTCTTTTCTGGTCGGCCCGCCCCCGTCCTGCCCCCTGGCTGGGCCCCGCGACCGCCCACGGGCCTTGTGGAAAACCTCCCCGCGGCCAACTGGCACTGCCGGTCACCCGGCCCGATCGGGGGNNCGGGGCGGCGACCAGCAGCGAATCGAGCATGTCCAACAGGCCTCCCAGCCCGGGCAGCCAGGTGCTGGAGTCCTTATAGCCGGCATCCCGCTTGAGGATCGAAATGGACAAATCGCCGACCACCCCACCGGCGGTCAACACCAGGGCGTACAGCAGCCAGCGGGTCAGCGAGGGCCCGCCGCCGGGGGGGAGCGTGACCAGCCGCGGGGCCAGGAAGGCGAATACCAGCCAAGCGCCCACTGCGGCGAAGACCAGGCCGCCCAGCAGTCCTTCCACGGTCTTACCGGGGCTGATCCGCGGAGCCAGCTTGTGGCGACCCGCCAACCGCCCCACCGTGTACGCCCCCATATCGCTCATCTTGACAATCACCAGCAGGGAGATCAGGGGAAGGGTCTGCCAGGTTTCGACACTCACAAACCGCAGCTGCACCAGGAAGCTGAGCAACAAGCCTGCCACGGTCAGGTTCAGCACAGTTAGCCCCAGATTCACCGCCACCCCCTCCGGTCGCGTGAACCTCGCCAGCTGGGTCCCCATCGCCAGCAGCACGGCCACGACCAGGGCGGCCAGCGGCCAGCCCAGCGTGCCCAAGGGACAATCGGCTGGATAGGCGGGCCACAGATGGGGCACCCCGCTGGCCCCCACAACCAACAGGGAACCGAAATAAACCACCCCGCTCTGCGGCTGCTGCTGGCGCACCCAGGTCAACCGTACCAGTTCGCCCGCCACCAGGGGGGTGATCAGGATTGCCAAGGGGAACAGGACGATCCCGGCTGGCGAGAGACGATGGTCCAGCGCGACCAGCCCCACCAGGGCCGCCACCAGGGTCGTTCCGACGCATATCCGCCACCGCAGCACCGATCCGAGATCCTTAGACGCGTTCAGAAGGAATCCCCCGCGGCCACCAGCCCGCCCTGCGACTTTCCCAGCTGCGAATCCAATCCACGATGTCACCTTCCCCGGTTCCCGGCGGGGGGGGAGGAAATTTCCTCCCCGTCGAGGAGTGGATGTGGCTGATTTGAGCTTGGCACAGAAGTTCGCATCTCGGAAGTTGCATGGGCCGCACCCTAGCTGCCCCCCAGGCCGCCAAAGCGTCTTTCGCGGGAGGCATAATCGCGGATGGCGGCGTGCAGGTCCGCTTCCATGAATTCGGGCCAACACCGGTCGGTCACCCAGATCTCGGCGTAGCTGATTTGCCAGAGCAGGTAATTGCTGATCCGCATTTCGCCCCCTGTGCGGATCAGCAGGTCGGGGTCCGGCATGCCGGCGGTGTACAGCCGCTGGCTGATGGTATCTTCCCCAATTTCTTCCGAGCTGATTCGGCCGCTGCGGACATCCTCGGCAATCGATCGCACGGCGTCCAGCAGTTCCGTGCGTCCCCCGTAGTTGATCGCCAGACACAGCCGCGTTCCGGTATTCGAACTGCTCATCTCAATCGTGCGATCCGTCTCCTGCTGAACCCGGTCGGGGATCCCCTCCCGGCGGCCGATGGTCCGCACCTGGATATTGTTCTCCATGATCGTCGCTCGTTCTTCGATCATGTATTGCTCGAGGAGGTGCATCAGAAAGTCCAGCTCTTCCTGGGGCCGTTTCCAGTTTTCGCTGGAGAGACAGTACAACGTCAGCTGTTCGAGTCCCAGCCGCGAGCATTCTTCGGTGGTCCGGCGGACGCTGGCCACACCGCGGCGGTGGCCTTCGATCCGGGGCAGATTGCGGCGTTGAGCCCAGCGGCCGTTGCCGTCCATAATGACCGCGATATGGCGCGGCCATTGCGGGCGGGGCACATCGGCCAGCGCGGCGGGCCCCAGGAGGGGAGCAGCGGTTGTGGCTTGCACATCGGCCATCGCGGCAACCAGACGAAAAGTTTGCAGGTTGGAACGTCGCGGCCCGATCCCCAGCCGCTGGGGGGAGCTTCCGTGGCCGAGCCGGCTGAGGGACGCGGGGGCCGAGCGGAAGCTGTCGGTTCGTGCAGTGGAAATCTACGAGGCCAAGCGTCTCAATCCGCGCCAGGGGTCACAATCGTCTGGGACCGCTCGGGCCCGACCGAAACGAAGGTGACCGGACGTCCGAGCAACTCGCTGATCCGATCAAGGTACTGGCGAGCCTGCGGCGGCAGATCCTCCCGCCTCCGGGCTCCGCGGATATCCTCCGGCCAACCCGGCATGGTTTCGTAAACGGGGATCGCTCGGCGGAGCTGTTCGACCTGGCTGGGAAAATTCGTTGTCCGCTGTCCGTCGATCTCGTACGCCGTGCAGATCTTCAGTTCCTCAAATTCGCTCAACACATCCAGCAGCATCACGGCCAGTTCGTCCACGCCACTGATCCGTGCGGTGTACCGCACCGCGACGGCATCGAACCAACCGCAACGCCTGGGCCGCCGCGTGACCGTGCCGTATTCGTTACCGCGATCGCGGAGGCGCTGGCCGATCTCGTTGTCTTGTTCGGTGGGAAAGGGCCCGCCCCCCACACGGGTGGAATAAGCTTTGATGACGCCGATCACCCGCTGGATATATCGCGAGGGGACTCCTGCACCGCAGGAGACGCCGACGCCCGAGGAGTTGCTGCTGGTCACAAAAGGGTAGGTGCCGTGGTCAATGTCCAGCAACGAACCCTGTGCGCCCTCGAACAACACCGCCCGTCCTGACTCGACCGCATCCAAAAGGTAGGTGGTGGTGTCGATCAAGTACGGTTTCAGCCGCTGGGCATACCCGCTGTACTCCCGATAAATCTGCTCGGCATCCAACGTTTCGGTAAATTTGCCATTCCAGCTGGCCAGGATCCGCTGCTTGATCGACACGATGTGAGCGATCCGTTGCTTCAGCGTCGGCTGCAGCAGATCCCCCAAACGGATCGCGTGCGAGCGCCCCACTTTGTCGCTGTAACAGGGTCCAATACCCCGCTGGGTCGTGCCGATATTTTCGCCGTCGGCCGTGGACTCGTTCAGCACCCGATCTTCGGCAAGGTGCCAGGGAAAGATCACGTGGGCCCGGTCGCTGATCAACAACTTGTCATCCACGGCAACGCCGCGACTGACCAGCCCGTCCAACTCACTTAGGAGGGCCCCGGGATTGACCACCACGCCGCCGGTGATGACGCAGTGCACGCCGGCGGTCAGGATGCCGCTGGGGATCAACGACAATTTGTAGGTCTGGTCCCCGATCACGACCGTGTGCCCCGCATTCGTGCCCCCCTGGTAGCGGACCACGATTTCATGCTGCTCGGTCAGCAAATCGACCAGTTTTCCCTTGGCCTCGTCACCCCATTGGAGGCCAATCACGCACGTCCCCGGCACGGCAAGCTCCTTGGAAAGGTACCCAACCGGTTGAGTGTAGCCGGGCCCTTGGGCGGTGGCAAGCAAGCGTGGCGGGGGGGAAGACCCCAGGGCCCGAGCGTCTCTGGGGGCGGTGGCGGAGGACTTCCGGCAAACGCGGGGGCTCCTGCCGGGGAAGGGGCCCCACCCACCGGTCGGGGAGGGTCAACCTGCAGGAAATTGCCGGCAGTACTCGTAGAGGGCGATGGCGGCCGCCGTGGCCACGTTGTGGCTGTAGGGCAACCCGTAGACGGGAATCTCGACGACGTCGTCCACCCGTTCCAGAATTTCGCTCCCCAAGCCGCTCCGCTCGTTCCCTACCACCAGCACCGTGCGGCGTGAGAAACGGTAGTCGTACAGATCCACCGATCCGGTCGCTTGCTCCAGTCCCACGATCCGATAAGCGGCTTGGCGCAGCTGGCACAGCACCGGGGGCAGCGTACGATGCGTTTCCAGGACCACCTGGTGTGTCCCGTCTCGAGCGATTTTGTCGATCAGCCTGGCGCGGCCGCTACAGATCACACGCGCCACGCCACAGCAACCGCAGGCGCGAACAATGCGAGAGAGGTTGACGTTACTGTGCAGCGGCGGGCAGGCAACGATCAATTCACGCGGTTGGACGAGCGACCGGGGTGGCTGATGACGCTGGTGCTCGAACGGAGCCATGCCGCAGAGACCGGCCGGCTGACGGCGGCCGCTTAACGTGGTCGCAGGGGACGGTAATTCAGCTGCAGGTCCCGCAGGGTGGCGGCCTGATCCTGGCTGGGAATCCCGTCAAACACAAGGCTCAACAGGTCCTGACAACTGCCAGGCAGAATGCGATAGAAGTTATGTTTCCCGTCGCGGCGCGGTTCGACGATGCCGGCCGTGCGCAACATGCCCAGGTGATGACTGACCGCCGGCTGGCTGAGCTGCAACAGGTCGCACAGCGCTCGTACGTGCAACTCCTCA
>JABAOF010002782.1_pt3 | contig 16859 bp, 14 predicted proteins | sample 7062171 | NCBI WGS metagenome assembly JABAOF01 (sample SAMN14538628, study PRJNA623070) | marine sediment metagenome | biome: marine biome [ENVO:00000428]; feature: marine pelagic biome [ENVO:01000023]; material: deep marine sediment [ENVO:00002113] | place: India: Gulf of Khambhat ...
CCATTCCCAAATACCTTCCTATCACGGTTTTGGGGAAGCTTTCAAAAAGCATCGAGGAAAGATCGTATAATAACAAATTTATTCTCCAAAAATTATCCGTCTGGAACGTCTATACTTTTGAACGATTGACATGATCTTCCTTTACCTGATATCGCTTGCCTGTTGGTGATTGTGTTAGAATAAAAACATGCTCAAAGAGATTCAAGTTAAAAAAGCCGCTCAGCACAATCTGAAAAACTTGGACCTCAATCTTCCCCGAAACCGGTTGATCGTGATCACCGGACCGAGCGGCTCTGGAAAGTCTTCCTTGGCCTTCGACACCCTGTTCGCCGAAGGCCAGAGGCGCTACATCGAATGCCTTTCTACTTACGCCCGTCAGTACATAGAACAGATGGAGAAGCCAGAAGTCGAGTCCATCGAGGGGCTTTCTCCCTCCATCTCAATCGACCAGAGAACGATATCTTCCAATCCTCGCTCTACGGTGGGGACCGTTACCGAAGTCTATGATCTCCTGAGACTTCTCTTCGCCAGGGCCGGCACACCTCACTGTCCTCGTTGCGGAAGGAGAGTCAGCTCTCAGACTCCAGATCAGATCATCGACAGGATATTCGCTACTTCCACACAGGAGAAAGTGAAGATCCTCTCTCCCGTGGTCAAAGGCAGGAAGGGAGAATACCACGCGCTTTTTGATAGGCTGATAAAGAGAGGATTTCTTCGCTTTCGCGTCGATGGAGAGCTGAAGGAAATAGAAGAAAAATTATCCTTAGAAAGGACGAAAAAACATAACATTGAAGTCTTAGTGGATGAAATCAAGATATCTCACGCTTCCCTAAAAAGGTTGAAGGAGGCTGTGGATAAAGCCCTGGAGATGAGCGGGGGAGACCTCTTGATGATTAAGAGCGATGGTAAGGACTATTTTTTTTCTCTGAACCTTCTCTGTCCTTACTGCGAGATCAGCCTTCCTGAGCTTGAACCTCGAACCTTTTCTTTCAACAGCCCCTATGGTGCCTGTCCCGATTGTCATGGGATCGGGTTCCAGACGGTGTTGGATGAATGGGGTGATGTTGCTCTGACCGGAGAGATCTGTTCATACTGTGGGGGCAGTCGGTTGAGAAGAGAGAGTCTAGCTGTAAAAGTTGGCCAAAAAAATATCCATGAGCTGAGTTCTCTTCCCGTGAGTCATCTGCTCAAAGAACTCTCTTCATGGGATTTTTCTTCTTCTCAGAAGATTATCGTTTCCAAGATACTTAAGGAAGTGGATTCCCGACTTGAAATCATGGTCGAATTGGGAATTCCCTATCTTCAATTGACCCGCACAACAGGATCCCTTTCTGGAGGGGAGGCCCGCCGTGTTCGCCTGGCCGCTCAAGTCGGAGCTCGTCTGCGTGGGATCCTGTATGTCCTCGACGAACCGACCATCGGACTGCATCAAAGAGACAATAAAAAACTTATCTCCTTGCTGAGGGACATCAGAGACGACGGGAATTCCATCATCGTTGTCGAACACGATGAGCAGACGATTCGATCGGCGGATCATATACTGGATCTGGGGCCCGGGGCCGGAGAGGGAGGCGGTTTTAAAGTGGCCGAAGGCAATTTACAGAGAATCCTCTCCTCTTCGCATTCTCTGACCTCTCAATATTTGAGGGGAGAAAAATCCATTCCTATTCCTTCGCGAAGAAGGAGGCCGAAGGGTTGGCTGATCGTCAAGAAAGCAGCCGAGCATAACTTGAAAGACATCGATGTTCGGATTCCTTTGGGAGTGATGACCGCAGTGACGGGTGTTTCGGGATCGGGTAAAAGTACTCTTGTCTACGATATCCTTTATAAATGTCTGTTGAACACATATACCAACGCCAAGCAGAAGGTGGGACAACATCAGGAAATTTTAGGTATCGATCAAGTCGATAAAGTTGTTTCTGTAGACCAAAAACCGATCGGCCGAACTCCTCGATCCAATCCGGCCACCTACACAGGATTGTTTTCCCCTCTGAGACANNCGGAATCGCGTATACGAGGATACACCGCAAGTCGCTTCAGTTTTAACCTTCCTGGCGGACGATGTGAGGATTGTCGAGGGGCGGGGTCGAAGAGGATTGAAATGCATTTCTTACCTGATGTCTTCGTCACTTGCGATCGATGCCAAGGCCGCCGTTACAACAAGGAAACACTTTCTGTAGATTATAAGGGAAAGAATGTCGCCGATTATTTGGATATGACCGTAGATGAAGCCTTCGAGTATCTGAGGGCCCATCCTGTTTTGAAGAGAAAGCTGGGTATTCTCAAGAGAGTCGGTTTGGGTTACATCCGGTTAGGACAGCCTGCTCCAACTCTCTCCGGGGGAGAAGCACAGCGAATCAAATTGACCAAGGAGCTCAGCCGTAAGGATACGGGTCGGACTCTTTATCTCTTGGATGAGCCGACCACAGGACTTCATTTTGACGATGTGCGTAAACTGCTTGAGGTCCTCTTCGAGCTCGTTCGGTTGGGAAACACGGTGGTCGTCATCGAACATAACCTTGAAGTCATCAAGTATTCCGATTATATTATTGATTTGGGCCCGGAGGGCGGAGAAAAAGGAGGTTGGATCGTTGCCCGAGGAACTCCAGAGAAAGTGGCCCTGTCAAAAACGTCCTACACCAGCCGTTTCTTGAAAAGGGTTCTTGGACAGGCGATGAGGTCTTCTTGATGAGAAGGATCCTTGAAGAGTGATCTATGGCCATCAAACACATTCTTGGTAACGAGCGACAAAAAAAGATCCTCAGGAGAGCTCTGCAGAAGGGAAGGCTGCCGAATTCCATGCTCTTCTGTGGAGCAGAGGGGATAGGAAAAAAAAGCCTGGCCGTGGAGCTGGCGAAAGCCTTGAATTGCCAGAGAAAAAAGGATGATGCCTGTGATGTCTGCCGGTCCTGTAAGACCATCGAGAGAGCCAGTTTTCCTGATGTGATGATCATTTCTCCTGATAAGAATGTGATCAAGATCGACCGGATGAGAATACTAAAACAGACGGCCTATCTCAGGCCGATGGTCGGGAATAAGAGGGTGTTCATCGTCGTTGAAGCCGAAAAAATGAACGAGGAAGCCGCCAATTCCCTCTTGAAAATTCTGGAAGAACCTCCCCTTTTTTCTCATATCATCTTGGTGACATCGAATCCAGATCTTATCAAGCTGACCATTAAATCGAGATGCCAAAATTTAACCTTCCAGCCGATTTCGAAGGAAGATATTGAAAAAATTCTTGTCCAGAAAGGGTTTGATAAGGACAGAGCCAAAATCCTTTCCCTTCTCGTGAGAGGCAATCTCAAGAAGGCCCTCCATGTGGAATGGGAAGAGGTTCAGGACCAAAGAGAGAGGGCGTGGGAACTTTTTCTCTCTCTTTTCGAGATGAGGAAAACCGCATCCCTCTTAAAAGAGCTCTCATCTTCTCGACGTCAGATCAAGGAAGAGCTGGAGCCGATCCTTGAAATGCTCTCCTCCTATTGTCGTGATCTTATCCTGATCAAAGAAGGGGGCGATCCTCTTCTCTTGATGAACCCTGATTACGAAGAGAAATTCAAAAAAATTGTCCCATTGCTTAGCCTCGATAAATCCATGGAATGTCTGGATAAAATGGATTATACCCTGTATGGTTTACAGAAAAACCTGAATATAAATCTGCTGCTTTCCTCTTTATTTTCGAATATAATGGTTTAGAGAGATGTCTGAAATTGTTTGTGTACTTGCCGAGAGATCAGGAAAGATTTTCCGGGTCAGGAAAGAAGAAGAAAACTTGAAAACCGGAGATTTCTGTATCATCGAGTCCGAATTAGGCGGGGATTTAGCTGTCGTCATCGATATGTCGAGGGAAGTCTGCGAACATGCCCAGTGTGAAAAGGATGCTGTCAAGATCATTCGAAAAGCCACTGATGATGACCGCAAGAAATTCGATTGGCTCAAAGGGAAGGAAAAGAGGGCTTATGGTTTTTGTCTGAAAAGAATCAAAGAACGAAATTTACCGATGAAGCTGGTCATGGTTCGCTATTTCTTCAACGAAAAAAAGGGTATCTTCTACTACACAGCGGATGGGCGGATCGATTTTAGGCAACTCGTCAAGGATCTGGCAAAGGAACTCAAGATGAGGATTGAGATGCGGCAGATCGGAGTCCGGGACGAGGCCAAGATGATCGGAGGATTGGGAGTTTGTGGACGGACTCTCTGCTGCTTCACGTTCATAAAGAATTTTGAACCTGTTACCATCCAAAAGGCCAAGAAACAACAGATCGTTATCAATCCGACGAAAATTTCCGGGTTATGCGGCCGTTTGATGTGCTGCCTTGGGTTCGAAAAAGAAACTCGGGGTCGAATGTACGCCGAAGAGGAAAAGGTCGAAGAGGACTAAGAAAGAAAAAACGTCTTAGTCTTGGGGGGTTATTTTGAATCGGACTCGGCTGGAAACAGCTATAAGCCCACCTTCTTTGGAGAAGGCTTTAATCTGCCAGGAATATGTCTCTCCATAAATCATCAGTTTTTTCACATCTTCGGGGAGAACAATGGAGTTTTCTTGTGTTGTTGCCGTCCACATAAGTTTATCATTGTAGAGATAGATCTTGTATTCAGCATCCTCACCGTGGCTTTTCCATTTGAACTGGGAAGGAATGTTGGTGATATCGATAACAGGTGAGATGAGGGTGATCGATTTTCCTCGAACAAGATCTTCGTTGATAAAAAATTGAGGAGAAGTCGTTTTGAGGCGAGGCAAGACGCCGAAGATCACGACCAGTAGCAAAGCCGCAGAAACAGCCGCCATGGCCCAGGTTCTGGGGGTGAAGTAAGACCGGATGGAATCGAACCAAGGAACTGTTTTAGTTTCCTCAGACAAGTATTCATCTTGGAAGATCGAATATCCTTCGTGTTTGATGACTGAAATGATTTCTTCCCGCTCTACCATATTCTGGAAACAATGGGAACAGTTGAAATAATGCTCTTCGAATTCTCCTTTTTGAGTATCGGGAAGTCTGTTGAGTAAGTAATCATCGATTTGGTCTTCGTACTCGCATTTTTTCATGGTTCTTGCCTCTCTTTTTGAATTCAACAATTTAGTCGTCCCGATAGAAGAAAAACGGAAAAAAAAATCATATTATTATCATTTTCCTCAAAAGCTTCTGAGCATAATTCACTCGTTCACTCACGCGTCGGGGCGATATACCGAGTTTCTTGGCCACTTCCTCCCGGGAAAGATCTCTGTAATAATAAAGGTATAAGACCTCCCTGTATTTTGGTTTTAATTTTTTTATGGCCGAGACGATTACCTCTGCTCTTTCTTTGCTTTCGACATGTTCATGAGGAGCTGGAAAAGGTTGTGGTTCGGGCGCATGTTTGAGGACTTTGCTTTTATGTCGGATGTAATCCACAATCCTGCGGCTGGTGACCGTATATATAAAGGTTCCGATCGAGGACTCGCCCCTGAATTCCCCTTTCTGTATTTTTTCCAGGACATTGGTCATGATTTCATTGACCACGTCTTCCCAATCCGGAGTGGAACCCCCCAAGGCTTTTTTGACTCTGAAACCGACAATCGGCCTGTATTTAGCGAAGATTTCTTCCAGGTCAAGCTGTTCTTTTGGATTCCTCACGGCATCCATTATATAGGCTGCTCTGAACCTTGACAAGCTGAGTTTTTCGAAGTCGAAGTCGAAGGGGACGTCGAAGGGGACGTTCCCCAAAGAGCCACTCTTTGATTTCATTGGCTTCCCTGAATCGAGATCCCTTAGATATATTTAGTCGTAGAAAGGGGAGTAAAAGAGAGAATAGATAGCTCTTTGGGTGATCCCATCAAATCTGGACTGTTCGTCAGAAGATAAGAAGCGAGACATACATTTATTATGTAGATTAAGGTTTGTATCCCCGGATAAACTGCGGTTTCAATTTTTCTCTTGCCGCATCGACTAATCATCTTGCTTTTGAAAGGCGAACCGACGATGAAAATGCCTACAGAGAGACAAAATAAGAAAAGAGTGTTTAAGTTAGAGGATGAACAGGAATTTTTCTCATTGATTGAACGGCGAATGGCAGAGCAGGGATATCAACTCCTAGATACCTTAAAGCGGTTTCGAAAGACCAACACCCTTGTTTTATTCAGGTGATGGGGTTCTGATCGCTTTTTTTATCGAAAGGTAGGGAATTTTCAATTTTTAGCGAGATTTGGCGACTAAACTCATCCAAGAAACGGAAAAGGAGATTATCCGAAATGAGCAAGAATNNGTAAGAGGAAAAAGATTCATCTCCCCCTTTTCGCTCAAACTGGCTTGGCTTTTCTTCCTGAGTCAAACAACGGCTCTTTCCCTCATGTTGAATCGCCAAGTCCAGAAGCTTTGATAACCACGTCTTTTCTTCCTTCCCAGGTTGATGGGATCGAAACCCAGGGATGCTTCTCATGGTACGCCGAGATGGAGAAGATGAGAAAGGTGAGCTCAGCCAAACAAATATTGAGAGATCTCAGTCAATATTATGAAAACATTTTCAGAGAGCACGGTGAAGATTGGAATGAGAATCATTCAGAAAAGCAGGTTTTCCTCAATTCGAATCTACTCTACCTGATTTCCGCCACGGATGGGAATGAAGACACTCTGGGACATTCTCAGCTTGTCTCAAGATACACGTTGGCGCTGACTAAGGCTTTAGGCATCGAAGATAAGAATTGCTTGGTTAATATAGAGAGAGGCGCGTTGCTTCATGATATCGGAAAGATAGGCATTCCTGATGCTATTTTGAGAAAGCCCGGGTCACTCACGATGATGGAGAGAGAAATTGTCCAGGAACATCCGCTCATCGGCTACGAAATGCTCGAAGAATTCAGCTTCTTGAAAAAAGCGGCTCAGGTGGTCTTGTATCATCATGAGAGCTATGATGGAAACGGCTATCCCTACGGATTAGTCAGGGAAGAGATTCCCTTAGAGGCAAGGATTTTCTCCCTTGCCGACACATTAGATGCCATCACATCCGATAGGCCTTATCGAAAAGCCCAAGGCTTTGAAGAAGCCACTCGGGAGATCGAAAAGGGGAAAGGCAGTCAATTTGACCCCCAAGTCATCGAGGCCTTTCTATCTATCTCGAAAGACAGGTGGCAACAGATGAAAACGGAGACAGACGAATCCTTCCGTCTCCATACCATCCATTAATCAGTCACTCAGTCACTCAATCACTCCGTTCTCAGTATTTTTGGGGTCAGGCTTCGTTATCTTGTATCGTCTCTGACAGGATTATTGTCTTTGTCTATTCTTTGGGATGAAGCCTGACCCCTGGCCTGTCCTCTGGCAACTGACAACTGATTCGTTTAATGATAATATTGTATGCAGGAAATAACCAAAGGAGCTGACATGGATAAAAGAGGATTATTCAGTATTATAACGAGTTGGTTGATGTTATTTCTTTTTTTTCAGGCTGGAAGTCTCTGGGCGGAGTCTGAGACGGAGAAGAGGCCTGAAGTGATTTCTCTTTTGGGAAAGGAGCTCTATGCTGAGCCTGCTACTGGAGATGAACTTCTCAATCTTCAAAAAGACCTGAAGGAAGCCATGATTAAAGTGGAGCTTAATCCGGATGATCCGGAGAACATCATTTTGTATGGTCGAAGGCTGGCGTATCTGTGGAGATACCATGATGCGATTGCTGTCTACACCAAGGGCATCGAANNATCGAAGTGTACCCAGATTATGCCATGCTCTACAGACACAGAGGGCACAGGTATATATCCATTCGTGAATTTGATAAAGCTGTCGATGACTTGACGCGGGCCTCCGAGCTCAATGATCATGATTTTGATATTTGGTACCACCTCGGTCTGGCCCATTATCTCAAGGGCGAATTCAACCTTGCCTTTGAAGCCTACCAGAATTGTCTGAAAGAAGCTGAAGATGATGACGCCAAAATTGCCATATCAAACTGGCTTTACATAACACTCCGCCGTCTGGGGAAAAAAGAAGCTGCGCGCACAGTTCTCGATGGCATCACAGAGGACATGGAGGTTGTCGAGAATCAATCCTATTACAACCTCCTTCTGTTCTACAAAGGCCTAATATCTGAGGAGAAAATAATAACCACGGCCGAAACATCAGATTTGGATTTAGCCACCTCTGGTTATGGATTAGGTTGCTGGTACCTGTATAACGGGAATACAGTGAAATCGAGAGCCATGTTTAAAGATATTGTCAACACCAGATACTGGCCCGCCTTTGGGTTCATAGCAGCCGAAGCTGAACTTTACCGGATGCAGAAATAGGGTAAGTTTTCCCAATCAAGATAATATATGCCTAGGAATTCCTTTTCTTGTTTTCCAGGCTTTTCCCGAAGAGTTCTGCCGTATGGAAGACATGCTGGTGTTTTCCCTTTTCCTTCAGTCCGGCCCGCAGTTGGAAGAGGCACCCCGGACAGTCTGTGGCCACAAGTGCAGTCGGATTCTTCTCGATTTTTTTCTTTTTCTTTTTCCAAAGGTGAGAGGAGATTTCTTTGTTTTTTATGGAAAAGACACCGCAGAAACCACAGCACGTAAATGGTTCCTCCTCGAGCTGGGGTGTATATCCCAAGGCCTCTAAAACTTTTTTCGGTTCCTCCCTGAGCTTATTCTCGTTAAGCGTATGACAGGGATAATGATAGAAAATATCCTCATAGGGGGGAGTCTTTGTTTTATCCGGGATATACCCTTTTGACGAGACGAACTCAGTGAAGTCGTAGATTTTGTCTTTCCATCGTGAGAATTTCGGATTAAGCCGTGGATAGACCTTCTTGAGCATGGAATTTCCTGTAGGGCAGACTGTAAGGATATAGCGGGGATTCTCCATCTCGAAAGACTTGAGATTATTCTGGGCCAATCGCTCTAGACTTTTTTTATCCCCGAGATGATAGCTAGGTGCCCCACAGCAGGATTGGTCTGAGGGGGAGACAACCTGGAGCCCGAACCGAGACAGACCGCTCACAACACTCTCACGAATTTCTGGAAAGAAAAATTGCGTCATACATCCCTCGAAGAGATAGACTTTTTCTCCTTCTCTTTTTTCTGGAGAAGGCCTCTTTCTGAGATGAATGGCTGGGACGGATTTTCCTCTGGCCCAGGGGAAGGGAAGCTTGTCCAGATGGCCATCTTTTTCCCAGGGTTTCTGGAGGAAAGACAGAATCCTTGCTCCCTTGGAGGTGATGGTCCTTACCCTGAACAACGTGGAGAGGATCTTTTCTCTAAACTTTGGGCCTCTTTCACTCTTGAGTCTGAGGATGAGATCTCCGATGGGAATGCTGACGGGACAGAATTCCTCGCAATTCTTACAATCCGCACAGAAATCGAATATCCTGGAGGAGGCCTTAACAGAATGGGTTATGGCTGTGAGCAGCGTGCCGATACCTCCTGGGTAAACTGGACCGCCGAATATGTGCCCGCCCACAGCTTGGAATACGGGGCAAACCAGCATACAGCCTCCACATTTCAAGCAGAAAAGGGTTTCTTTCAGATCGTCGTCCTGGCTTATCTGGAGTCTTCCATTATCCAAGATGATGATATGGACTTCTTGAGGTCCGTGAACACCGATGACCAATTCTTTTTCGATATCGGTCGTCCGGCTGGGCCCGGTGATGAAGGAAACATAAGCCGTCAGCTTCATCCCTGAGGAGGCTGCAGTCAGGGCTTTGATGAGTGAGGTCGCTTGTTCCAGGGTCTCCACGAATTTTTCTGTCGTCACCAGGGCGATGTGTACAGGAGGAAGCGAGGTCACAAGGCGAGCATTGCCCTCGTTACTGACAATAACCAGCGTTCCAGACTCGGCGATAGCCAGGTTTGCTCCGGAAATTCCGGCGTCCGCCTCGAAGAAGATCTTACGCATTTCAGCCCGAGCCTGCTTGACGATTTCTTTCGAATCAGGTGGTATGGACTTCTGGAGATGGCGGCTGAGAAGACCGGCCACCTCCTCTTTGGTCTTGTGAAGGGCGGGGGCCGTGATATGGGAAGGCTTTTCTCCAGCCAGCTGGACGATCCATTCCCCGAGGTCTGTTTCGGTTACCCTGTAACCTCTTTTCTCCAGGTAAGAGGTGAGCTCGATTTCCTCGCTGACCATTGATTTAGATTTGACGATGAGTTTAGCCTTTTTCTGACTGAGAATTTTTTCTATCTGAGAGAGGGCTTGACGAGGGGTTGAGACTTCGTAGACATGGGCCCCGGCCTTTTCTGCTTCCTGACGGAATTTTTGGATGAGCTGAGGGAGGTTTTTAACACATTCTTCCCTGATGGTTCTGGCTTTTTCCTTGTATTTTTCCCAAGGGATTTCATTTATCGTGCGGCTGAACTCCTGATGATGATGGGTTGAGGCACGCTCCAGAGCTTTCTGGAGGTTCTTATTTTGAAGCGCTTTTTTGACTTTTCTCTTTCCAGGCTTGCGCGAATCCACTCATCTCTCCCCGTTCATCTTTGCCAGGTAGGATTTGGGGTCGACAAGGATCTCTCTAGGCTTGCTTCCTTCTGAGGGGCCGACAATGCCTTCTTGTTCCATTTGGTCGATGATCCTGGCTGCTCGGGCATAGCCTAGTTTGAGCTTTCTCTGGAGGTAAGAGGCTGAAGCTTGTCCAGTGAGAAGAATAAGCTCAACCGCTTTATAATAGAGATCATCTTTTTCCCCGATTTCTTCTTCAGCGTGGGTGGGGGGTCTTTTGAGAACTCGGACGATTTTTTCATCATAGCTGGGTTTTCCCTGCTGCTTTATAAACCGGATAAGCCTTGTGATTTCAGGCAGAGAAATGTAAGAGCAGTGGAGTCGAATAAGGCGAGGATAGTTGGGAGGCATAAAGAGCATATCCCCCATCCCCAGAAGTTTCTCTGCACCAGAGGAATCGATGATAATGCGAGAATCCACTTTGGAAGGGACCCGAAAAGCGATCCGACTGGAAAAATTGTTCTTTATCGTTCCTGTAATGACATCGATGGATGGACGCTGGGTGGCCATCACGAGGTGAATCCCGACGGCCCGGGCCAACTGAGCCAGGCGAGCGATACAGTATTCGACATCCTGGGCTCCGATCATCATCAGCTCTGCCAACTCATCGATGATGATGACGAGATAAGGAATAGGCTTGAGTTTTCCTTTTTCCTCTTCAGTGAGCTCAGTTTTCTTCTCCTTCAGGATCTTTTTAACTCGTTGGTTATACTGCTCGATGTTTCTCACCCTCAGGTAACCGAGTTTTTGGTATCTATCATCCATCTTACGTATGGTATCCAAAAGGATGGAGCCTGCTTTTTTAGGATCTCGGACAACCGGGCAGAGGAGATGGGGAATGCTGTCGTAGAGAGTGAATTCCAATCTCTTGGGATCGATTAAGATGAGCTTTACTTCTTCAGGAGTGGCTTTGTACAAAATGCTGGCGATAAGGGAGTTAAGAGCCACACTCTTACCTGTTCCCGTAGCTCCGGCTATCAGGAGATGGGGCATGATGGATAAATCTGTTATGTAGACCTCACCATGGATGGTTTTCCCCAGGGCAAAAGTCAGCTTCGAAGGGGACCGCACGAATTTTTCTGATTCGATTATATCCCTGATTTTGATGATTTCTCTTCTGTTGTTGGGAACCTCGACACCGAGGGTGGATTTACCAGGGATTCTCTGGATGCGGACTGACTCGGCTTCTAAAGCTAAAGATAGGTCTTCAGAAAGATTGGCCACCTGACTGACCTTGATTCCAGGAGAGGGGTAAAACTCGTAGGTTGTGACTACTGGTCCAGGGTGGTATTCTCTCACTTCCCCTTCTACGCGGAACTCGGAGAGCTTCTCCTCGATGCGCTGTTTTTTATCGTAGAGTTCGTTCTTATCGATCTTCTCGACAGCCTTGCCAGGATCCAAAAGGCTAAAGGGAGGAAACTGGTAATCTCCCTTTTTCCCCAACTCTGGAAAAAGCTGTTTCTGGGGGATGGCTGGCTTCTTGGGTTGAGCGAAAACAGGTTTTGGCTTGATCTCTATTTTCGGTGGAATGGCCTTCTCTTTTTTTTTGTCTTTCTTTTTTTTCTCCTTATCCACGCTGATGGATTCTGAGTATTTTTCCACCACCCGCTTTCTCATCTTTTCTCGCTGTTTGATCTTCTGGTAGCGGACGATTTTAATCCTAATCTCCTTGAAGAAGAAGCTGAACAGGCGAGAGAAAAAATTGAGGATATTGCCGATGGATATCCTTGTCGAGAGAAGGATCAAAAGCGCAAGAAGGCCGATCAAGAGCAGGGTGGTTCCGATGGTGTTGAAATAACGGACGAGAAGGGATGAGACCAGACTGCCGATGATCCCCCCGGCTTGAATCTCGGTTCCTCTCCAAGAAAACTTCTCGAACAACATATAAAGCAGGCCAGCGGAGAGAATGATGAACAGGAAACAGGTGACTGTTTTTAAAAAGAGGCGATAGTCAGGAAAGAAAGCACCAAAACTGATATAGATTAAGCCCAAAGGGAAGAGGAAGGCACTGAATCCTAAGAATTGGAGAAGAGCCTCGGCAAGGGAAGCCCCGACTCTTCCAGCGTAATTGTGTATTCTTTGATTGGATGGCGTAGCATTTGCCCATGAAGGATCATTGGAATCGTAGCTGATGAGACTGATGAGGATGAAAACAGCCACAAGGATCGTAAAAACAGCAATAACTTCTGAAGTATTTATCTTTCTCTTTTTCTTGACTTTCCTGGATGGAGGGGGAAGTTTTTTCTTTTTCTTCTTTTTCATTACAAAAAATTATAGCATATTTAATTCATGCGGAATAAGTCTATGTTTGGATTTCGTTTGAGTTCATTTCGGAGGAGAGTAAATCGTAAAGATCGATGCATTGAGCAATCGAAAGCTGCTCGGGCCGTATATCATTTTTAATTCCCAATGTGAGAAAGGCCTTATGGATCAACGTCGGGGAAAAATTCAATCTCTCGAGATTATTATGGAGGGTTTTTCTCCTGTGCCGGAAGGCTCCCTTTAAAAACTTCATGAACAGGCCATCATTTTGGATGGAGAAGAGGGGAAATCTTCTTCTCACCAGGGAGATCAGAGCGGATTCGACCTGAGGAGGCGGAGTAAATGCCTGGGGCGGGATGATATCATGGATGGAGATGTGAAAATAGATTTGGAAGAGGATTGAGATCGGAGCGTACTTCTTCGATCCAGGATGAGCGTTTATTCTCTGGGCCACCTCCTTCTGAAGGAGGAAAACACACGCTGTGAAGAGTTCTCTCAGAGGAAAGAGCTTGAATAGGAGGGGAGTTGAGATGGAATAGGGGAGGTTACCGACGAGTTTGACTTGACGGGCGATGTCTTTCTCGCGTTCGATCAGTTTGTTGAGATCCACCTTCAAAATATCGGCTTCGATGATTTTAAGAGAGGACAATTTTTTCCTTTGAAGGGCAGGAATGAGTGAATTGTCTCTCTCGATAGCAATGACTTTTTGGGCCTTGATCGCTAAAGGAGACGTCAGAGCGCCTTTGCCAGCTCCAACCTCGATGATCAAGGTCATTCTTTTGGGGGTTGATGGTATCGACGATTGTGTTTAAAACATGTCGATCCACAAGAAAATGTTGGCCGAGGGCTTTTCTCTTTTTCATGTCTACCAAGACGATCGCTTCAGTTTCCAGTTAAAGATGAGTGTGTCTAGGAGTATGGAGAAGTTGAGTTTTGTCTTGCCTCTCTTGCGATTCTCGAACGTGATCGGAACCTCCTTTATCCTGAATCCTCTGTGGAAAGCCCGGAAGAGGATTTCTTGAACGAGGGAAGGGCCTTGGGATTTCAACGACTCGAGCTTGATATTCTCCAGGACTTCTCTGTGGAAACAACGGAAACCCGAGGAGATATCCTTGATAGGTATTCTCAAATAGATTCTGAGGAAAAGCCTGACAACAGATGTGATGAATTTTCTGAGTAAGTTGCGATCAATATCTTTTCCTCCGGGGACAAATCTCGAACCGATGACTAGATCCCATTGTGGCGCCTGACCGAGGAGACGTGGTATGTCCTCCGGTCGGTGGGAAAAATCAGCGTCCATCTCGATGATAAAATCTGGGTTCAATTCTAGAGCTTGCCGGAAGCCCTCGATCCCTGCGGTCCCTCGTCCCCTTTTTCCTCTCCGGATGAGAGGATGGAGGCGTGTGTCTTCCTGGGCCAGAGAGGTTACGATTTCACCTGTTCCGTCAGGAGAATCATCATCCACGATGACAAGCAGAGGGTCCCAATCAATATTTAAAGATAATATTTGATCAAGTAATTCCTCGATATTTTCCCTCTCATTGTAGGTTGGGATGACGATGGCCACCCTAGTTGTCTTCTTGAAGGCCATGGTTTATATCAGCTTCAGGATTTCTTGATAAACTTCCTGAGCAGAGATTGCCTTCATGCATTTCATATCAGAGCATCGTGCTTTATAGCAAGGTGAACAATCAACTCCTGCGAAAATTTTTTGGCCTTGGCCGTATAGCTCAATCTCTTGAGGAGCCGTGGACCCGAAGAGAACAACGGTTTTTTTCTCCAAGGCCAGCGCCAGATGCATAGCCAGGGAGTCGGAGGTAACGATTATGTCCAGAAGAGAGAGGAATCCGGCAAATTCGCGTAAGGTGTTTGAACTCCCAGTGTTATAGACTCTGTCTGTAGTCTTATTTTCGATCCAACGGTTTAGGGACCTTTCTTTCTCTCCTCCCAGTAAAAAGACAGTGCCCTTTCGGTTCTCCGTCAACAAGTTGATGAGTTCTAGAAATCCTGCTCTGGACCATCTTTTGGTTTCAAAGCTCGAACCAGCTCCTGTGTTTATCCCGATCCAAGGCCGGTCCTTTTTACGCTTTTTAGTACGAACGAATTTTTGGGCCTTTGTCTTATCCTCTTCGACGAGTTGAAAAACATACCGGTCCTTTTGATAATCTAGTTCACAGGCTTCGTAGATAATCTCCTGGTATGTTTTTTTGTTCTTAAAAAATTTTAAGTCATCGTCTAGGCCGAGGTGGTAGGCATACTGGCTGGCTTTGTTGAAGATCGTCAAATTGGCGTGGGTATTCAGTCCAAAGCCAAATTTCTGCTCGCTTCTTATGCTCGTGGCCAAAGCCGTGGAAGGGATCTCTTTATCCAGGCAAATGAGAATTTGATATTCCTCTTTTAGGAATCGTAGGATATCCTGCCAGCGGAAGGGGATGATTCGGTTTAAGAGAGGATTGTGCCGGAGAAGGTCCACGCTCTCCTCATCCACCAGCCAGGTGATATGACTATTCGGGTATTTTCTTTTAAGTCCAGGAAGGAGTGTTGTCGTCCTCAAAACATCACCCATGGCTCTTCCTTTGATGAGTAAGATTTTCATCGGAAAGGAGGTGTAGTGGGGGCATCCATCACAAAGTCTTTTAAACTGACAGGGTTTCTCGCCCTTGAAATAAATACAATCGTCTTTGATCATCTCAGCACCTGTCATCGATATCTGCAATCTCTAAGGAGTAAGAGATGTCCTAGTCAAAAATGAAAAAATCTTCCTTTGATAATAGATAATAAATCTGCTGGATCGACAGAGTAAAGGAGAACACTCATGACTTGTTTTTTTCAGATTCCTTGATGATCACGGAGCAGGCCATATCGCCGACGATGTTGGTGGTTGTCCGGCACATATCAAGGAATCTGTCCACGCCCAGGATGAGGGCGATTCCCTCGAGAGGAATACCTATCTGTTTCAGCACCATGGCCAGGGTGATGATCCCGGCTGCAGGAACTCCTGCGGCTCCAACAGAAGCGAGGGTAGCCATCATTACGATGGTCACTTGATCCATCATACCGAGTGGGATGCCGTAGATCTGGGCGATGAATACAGCGGCCACTCCTTGGTAAAGGGCGGTCCCGTCCATGTTGACCGTCGCTCCGAGTGGGATGACAAAGCTCGAGAATTCCCTTGTCACTCCGATATGCTCTACACACTCCATGCTCACAGGAAGAGCTGCATTCGAGCTGGAGGTACTGAAGGCGATGATCATCGCTTCCTTGACAGCCTTAAAGAAGCGGAAGGGATTCATCCGTCCCAGGATGCTCAGGGTGAGACAGTTCATGCCGAGAGTATAGATCATCAAGCCCCCTACGACTACGAGCGAATACTTGAGTAAGGTTACGAGGATGTTGACTCCATACTGGCCGATGACGGCAGCGATCAGAGCGAGGACACCGTAAGGCGCCAGCCTCATCGCGATATGCACCACCTGGATAATGGCATCGTTGAGGCCGTCAAGGACTTTTATGAGTGGTTCTGATTTCTCTCTCCTGATCAGAGTGAGAACGATGCCGAATAAAAGCGCCAGAAAGATAACCTGGAGCATATTTCCTTCCACAAGGGATTTAATCGGATTTGTGGGGACGATGTTCACCAAGACCTCCATGGCTGATGGTTTTTTCTCCATCTTTTCTATCCCCACCTGGGCTCTGGACTCATAACTCTGGTAGAGTTCGGCTCTCACCTCCTCATTAAGGCCTAATCCAGGTTGGACGATGTTGGCCAGACCGAGCCCGACAGAGATGGCCACCATAGTGGTGATGGTGAAGTAGACCACGGTTTTTATTCCGATACGGCCTAATTTCCGGATATCCCCCAAGCTGGCTGTTCCCAGCATCAGCGAGACGAGCACCAGGGGAACGACAATCATGGTGATCAGGCGGAGGAAGATGGTGCCGACTGGCTCGATAATCCGAGCCTTTTCCCCGAATACAAGCCCGACGACAACTCCCAGTATCAATCCGATAAAAATTTGTGTGTGGAGCTTAACTTTAATCATCCTATCCTGGGATTTCTTTTTTTCCTCGCAGTACGAAATTCAAATGAATATGATATCCACTCGGTCATACTAAGTCAATTTATGTTCTCATCGAGTAAGCATTTTTATT
>JABAOF010030916.1_pt1 | contig 16854 bp, 17 predicted proteins | sample 7062171 | NCBI WGS metagenome assembly JABAOF01 (sample SAMN14538628, study PRJNA623070) | marine sediment metagenome | biome: marine biome [ENVO:00000428]; feature: marine pelagic biome [ENVO:01000023]; material: deep marine sediment [ENVO:00002113] | place: India: Gulf of Khambhat ...
TGTTGGTCTGGCCGATGTCATCGCCCCAGACGACCAGGATGTTGGGTTTGTTGTCCTGGGCCAATACCGGGCCGACCACCCAAGCCAGTGCGAGTAGACTAGCCACCGCACCCATGAAAAAAGCCTTACTGAGAAATCTTCCTTTCCACATTTTTCCTTCCCCCTTTTCTGATAGGAAATTATATGTCAGTTCCACTCTGTTTCCCCAAAATTAACCTAACTAAAAAGAAGAACCTTCTTCAAGCGAAGAAAGCAAATTTTCCCACGGGAACAAATGTATTTTTCAGGATTGAGGTCCAAAACATTAGATTTCTATTTCCGTGCTTCAGGCGGCGGTAATGCTCGAAGCTTCATCTCAATCCTCAACTTGTCCCGTCGAGATAGTGCCTCGCCATCCAGGGCATGGCGATATAATGCCTTAGCGTCCTCGGTCTTCTCCTCCTTTTCGTAAATATCTCCCAGGAGCAGATACGCGTCTGCATACGCCGGCCATAATTCTATAACCAGTTTTAACGCCTCCGCAGCACCCCCCGGATTCCCATTTTCCCTCATGTAGAAGGCCAGCGTGTACCCGTACTTCGGGTTAGGCCGCAAGTTGAACGCCTTCAGGCACAACTCAATGGCCTCCTTGGGACGCTCATTGGCCACTAGGACCCCGAGATTGTAGGCCGCTTCAGCCATCTTGGGATCGGCCTCCAAAGCGGCTCGCAGGTGCTTCTCCGCACTCGCAAGGTCCTTCTCTTCAGCCTTCAACAACCCCATGTTGAAGTTTGCCGCCGCGCTGTTCGGCTCAATCTCCAGCGCCTTTCGCAAGCTCTCTTCCGCCTTGGAATTCTCTCCCATACGAATATAGGCAATGGAGGCATTGACCAGAGACATGACCGCGCGGGGCTCCAGCTTCAATGAGGTTTCATAGGCGGCCAGAGCAATTGGAAGCTCTCCCCGCTGGAGGTAGTAGTTCCCCAGGTTATAATAGGAGGTCCAGTGGTCCGGCCGGGATGTAAGAGAAGTCAAGTACTCCCCTGTGGCTTTATCGAGGTTCTGGCGGTCTTTGTCCTCCAAGAGGATTGGTGCGAAAAATCTAGGATAGCTGGCTAGCGCCGATGCAGCTCGAATCCGGACGAGACGATAATCATCCCCGGTGGCCTCGAGCAGGGCCTTTCCTGTTTCTTTGGAGGGAAACATGCCCAGCGAGGCCGCGGCGGCCGACCGGACAAGGGGCGAAGGATCCTTCATGGCCTCGAGGATGGCAGGCCACTTGTACGGGTCATCACATGCCTGAAGCAACCGAATAAGCGATGTCGCATATACCTCGTCTCGGTCCTTGCTTGTGATATAAGCCAGCATTTCCGGCAGCCGAGTCCAGTCGCGGTTCCGGGCCGCGTCGATCAGGCCAGCTCGATGGAGAACCGGCGCCTGGTAGTCACGGTCGCGCCACTTTCGGACCCATTGGTCGGCCCAGGCAGGATCATTATCGGTATGGCAAAGACTGCAGGCATTGGGTGATTTGAATTGGATGGTTGCTGCGGGAGTCGGCGGGAGCATGGAGTGATCGCTCCGGCGCATTCGTGCAAATTCCGTCATAGGCATGTGNNACCCGCTCCTGGTGGCAAGGCATGCAGGATTTGTTGGGCTCTTTCTTTTGCTTGTAGCGGCCGCTTGAGGTATGGCAATGGAAGCAGCTGAGCTGCCCGGATTTGGCGCACGGACTCATCCGCCAGAGCGTGTAAGTGTAGTTTTCCCCGAGATCGCGGCCGTCCGGATAGAAATCGTGGTGTTCCAGGGTCGTCAGCTCGTAGTGGTCGAAGTACCGGTCGCCGGGGCTAAAGGAGGTGGTTATGGGGGCCATCTTGGCATGGCAGGGAGCGCAGGCCTCATTATTCTGCTTCACGGTGAAGTCCCTTCCACCTCTGGTGATTTTGAGATCCTTCGGAACGGTCCCTTTAGGCGCTTCCTTACATACCCGGATGTGTTCATCACCAGGACCGTGGCAGGTCTCGCAGTTAATTCCCGGCTCGGCCCAGACCGTGTGGTAGGTGTCGGTTTCCAGATCGTAGTTTGAGGTGAGTTGGCTCGCATGGCAGCGGTAACAAGCGGTATTGAAGGTATAAGGCCAATCCTTCCAGCTGACCGGCTCGTCCTCGACGGGGCCGCCGGGAAAGTGACGAACACCGCTGGCGGCAGTGTCGAACCACTCCTTCTTGCGGATATCGTAAGCCACGGGCAGGGTCTGGAGGCGTCCCCGCTCCATGGGCGTGAGGAAATAATAGACATTCTTTCCGCCCAGAACATGTTCGATCTTGTATTTCTGATTCCCTTCAGGCCCAGTTTCATGCACCCAACCTGCATCCCTGCCGATCTGAACACGGTAATGATAGTCCCCGACCGAGATTTCATCCTTCTGGAACGTGAGCTGCATTCGGCCAAGCTCAGCGGTAAACGATTGCATGGCTCGGCCATGGCGTGAAGGTGCCCAAAGCTTATAGAACTTTTCATGACACTCCCAGCAGCTCACCGAGCCGGTATATCCCTTTGGCTGCGACGAGGGCTCAGGCGCTTCAGCGAACGCAGGTGCGGTGACCGGTCTTCGGGATAACCCGGCGTCCGCTGCCAGGTAGGTGATGAGAAAAACGGCTAACGTTAATCTAATCTTACCCATGTCGGTTTTCCCCCTTGTCTGAAGGGTCACATCTTAAATATTAAAAATTCTTTCCTTAATTCTGTCTACCTGGCCTCTCAGCTCCTTGTCCCTGGCCACGGCACGGTTGACTTGATTGTATCTCACGGCGACGGCCGCACCCGATACCCCTCCAAAGAATTCGCCCAGATCTCTACCCGACACCCCGCTTAGATCTCTCGCAAGATAGATGGCAAGTTCTCGGGCCTGGTTCCCTTTGCGTCCTTTTTCCCGTATCTGCTCTTCCCTGCATCCAACCTCATCACATACAGCCTGGAGGATTGTCTCGAGACTTACTCTTGGCTTCAATTTCCTGAGTTGGGGAATCTCCTTTTCGTCATCCCTAGTAGAAAGGAATCTGTCTTTCACCCAACGGACAAAATCTTCATCACCCATGATGAAACCGCCAACTGCTTGTTTTTCTGGATTCTCAAGGGTCTCGACATGCACTTCCTCGACAAAGGCTGTATAGGTTTTGATAGCTTCTCTTCTCTTCGTTCCAAAATAGGACAATACCCGGCCTGTTTCCAGGAAATCAGGCACCTTTGTTCTCCCGATAAATGCTGCATAACTGCTCCATGGATATTCCCCTGGTTTCATAGCAATGTTGGCACGAACGGGGTTCAGGTGAATGTAGCGGGAGAGGGGCATGAGGTATTCATCAGTGTCTATCAACGTGGCCTTGAATCTTCCCTGGAAAAGATGGCCACTTCTTCGATGTTTTTTGTTGTAGTAGGCTGCGTAACTGACGTTCAGCCATTGAATCGCAATGCTAAGATTAGATTGAGTCGTTTCTATTAGGAGGTGATAGTGATTGCTCATCAGGCAGTACGTGTGGATGATTATGGAGTAGCGTTGCACAGTTTTTTCGAGGTATTCGAGGAACTTTTCTTTGTCCCTTTTACCTTTAAATAGCTTCTCTCCGCCGTTTCCCCGGCTCATAATATGGTAATGTGCTCCCGGATATACTACGCGTAAGGGCCTTGCCATAGTGTTTGGTCGTCGTCAAAGATTTGTTGCCGAAAATGCGGTAGATGGTAAGTGATCCGTTTTGAGAAGTCAATATTTAATATTTGAGATGTGACCCCAACCCACTGGCGTTCGATTATTTCTCTCGGACATCGGTACAGGGCGATCTTGGAGAATGGTCAAAGCAAATCCCTACCAAATGTCAAGGAGCCTTGAGCCCTAGTGAGATTCCTGTTGCTCTTGTCTTGAGGTTTGGGTTTAAGGGACAGCAAGAGGATTTACCTTATAATGGCATCTAACAACTCTAGGAGCGCCTCCTTCTTCATCAAAACGAGAAAATCCGTGCCGCGCGCCAGAATTCTGGCTCTGTGCTGATCTATCAGGTGTCAAGAGAATTCCTCGACATGAGTCCACCAAGGGGAGGCGGAACGCGGAGTTCAATCCTGAATTTGGGCACAAAGAGCGACCAGGGCAAACAACAGACTACCAGATCGAGCTGCCTACAGGGTGACGGTCCCCAGGCGGCTAACCGGTCGGGATGGTTATTACTGGAGCGCGTTCGGGAGCCCCGGTCTCAGCCAAGGTTAAGAGAAACATCAAAAAGGTAAACATCCGCTTTGATCTGAAGTCCCGGTCATCAATGAAGAACCAGTGCCCTCGATAGCGAACCGAAACAAAAGCATCGGTCGGCCTCTCGGTCTGGCTTGAGATCCGGACCCGGCTCCTCGCCTCGGCCTTCGAATCTGCCCTGTCCGACCACCCCGGGCTTGCCCGATTCTCTTCCACATGGGAGGGAGGAATATCCACGTGAGCAGCCAGCTCAGCCGAGATTTCGATCATGGACCGGGTCAGAATTGCAATCTCCTGATCGTCTGCTGGAAAAGATCCGTATACCACCTTGTATTCATTGGCTTCAGCTCTGAGACCGAGTATCTTTTTAGCTGCCCTAACTTCTGCGGCAATCTCATCGTCGAGTTCTCGACGGAAGAACAGTACCGAGGCCTCCTTATCGTCTTTTCGCATGACACGCATGCCCAAGCCGCCGGATTGTTGCACCCGTGTGAAGGCCTTCAGCAAACGGTCAAAATCGGGATCGGCTTCGCGAGCAACCAGCGCCGCTCCACGGCGGTTATAGACCCCGTTAATGGTTGTTACGCTGATACGAAAAAGGAATTCAGCCGGCCACCCAGCCTGAATAAGGGACAAAAGCGCACCAGGTGGGATCGGTGTCAAAAGGCTTCTCGTGAACTTCTCCCCCGTAAGGGGGTTGTACGTGATGGTCGGACGATCGATATACCTAGCGCGGCCACCCACTGTCTGAGAATTTCCAGGCACGAACTCGTCCCAAGCAAGACCTCCTCGGAGCACCCCCTCTAGAGAATACTGGTTGATAACCGATGAAACATCGAGAAAAACCGGTACGTCTCCATAGCGCATCTTAACGATGTTAAGAAGCATCACCCTCTTCCAGGAGTCAGAAATGGCGGAGGCGTAATCAAACCGGTCCCGGGGGATAGTACGTGGCCCGATGGCTGTGCAACCGCTGAAAAACAGGATCACGAATACCGCGAGAGACGTGTTGAGCCTAGTCATAGCGAGACCCTCCCTTAATTCATCCTAGGAGTTAGGGAAAAACCTTTTCGGTGAGTAGCTGTGGCGTTCTAGACCGCTCAGTATGCGATCTGAAAACGGGCCTGGACGATGTTTGCGCGTCCATTGTCAACTTCGGGGGGCGTACCACGGTCTTTTGCATTAGCGTAGATATAGTTTAACATGAACCTGGCGCGTGGATTGAGATACCAGTTCAGGCCGGCTGTGAAGTTGCTTTCTTTCCCTCCTTTGATGGCCTCGTCGTTCAGGTCGATAAAGGAGTATCGAAGCCCCAATTCCAGGGCTCCCCATCCACCTTGCAGAGGATGGAAGTTCCTTTCTGGCTTCACCCGGGAAAAGGATCCCGTTGAAGTGTCATAGCTTCTATTCTCGCCGGTGAAAAAGTAACTCCCATACACATAAAATCCCCAGAAATCGGGGTCGCCTTCGTCATCTGCATTGGTGAAGGTGTGGAAATACTGGGCCTGGAAGGAGAGAGGGCCAGACACGATCGCCAATTCGGGGTTGATCCGATTCAGCCTGTCCGCCAAAAACCCACCCGTATCGACAAGTCGGTCATCGGTAAGCAATGTTTCTGGGCGCGTTCTAAATCCCACGCTATCATCCTCATCCTTGTCGTCACGAACTCCATGGCTATAGGAGAGGCCGAGATGGAGAAGTCTTGCGGCTTCCTCATCGTACCATGGAAGGCCAGTAACTCGCGCCGTGATGTTAAAGCCATTAGCCTCGCTTATTCTATCTGTAGCCTCTCCCACATCCTCGAAAGAACCCGTGTTCAAGAACCAGCCCGCGCCCACAGTCATCCGTTCATCCAAAATGGCCTTGTCATACCTGATTCCCATGTTCCGACCAATTGCGAACGCTTGGTTAGGTAAGGCCCTTTCCATGAAGGTGGTATTGGTAAGCGGGGTCAGGTCTTCGAGCGAGAATGGCTCCCTTAAATGACCAAATCTAAGGTGCCTGAGGAACGGAATCCTTGGGAAGCGCACCCAGTTGTCCTTGATCTCTTGGACATTGGCAAACTCAATCTGGAACTTGAATTCAAGGACATCATATGGGGCATAAGAGGTGACACGACCCCTGATGGTCGGTAAAACGCCTTCAGAGGTCTCTCCCTCCTTCTTGATGGCCGAAAGTGCCCTTATTGTTCCTGATGCTGATATCCTCAGGCTCCGAAAATCCGCTTCGTACCCATCCAAGCCGGGAAAGGCCGCTTGCAGCTCATCATTGGCATCAATATTGCCACCGTCCGCCAGCACCCTTCCGCCGATCCTAATCGTGAAGTTCTTTCTACGACCATCCAGATGGAGGCCGTCTTTCCAATAAACATGAACACCGGTGTATTTTTCGGTTATTCCTTTTTCCCCTCTTCCTCGGACTTTGTTGTATTCCGACTCAAAGCTCTCAATTGGTGGAGGATCGGCTCTTAAGTCAACTCTGGGGATTATAAGGAGGATTGCAAGGAGGAGGAGGGTTAACCCAGCAACTGTCGGTCGCACATGCATCGTTTCACTTCGACCCTGTTGGCGCTATCCGAACGGGAGTTTGATCGGCCGAAAACCACTTTTCAAACATTCTACCTTCAATATGTGTCACAACCACTGTCTTCTCGTGAGAAAAAGATTCTGAACCGATTAAGGATGCCTGTGGTGAGGTGAATCCCTCCTGGCGCACTTGATACCTCTGTCAGGTGAAGAGATCCTGGAAGCTTGGATTGATCTTATCCTTCTTTCTTGAGATCAACCTCTCTGAGATCTTTTTCGAGATCAGTCAGGATATCCTCCAGGGCTTTGTTCCAGCCCCCAACCAGGGCCTCCGCGGTGTCTATGCCTACCGGAAGTTCTCTGCGGTAATGCTTTTGAAAGAGGATTTCGGAACGACCAGGGGTGTCTCGGATGAGTCGAAACCGAACGTCAATGGCGGCTTTCGGTTGGGTGCCTCGGCTGAAATCGCCGTAGAGGTCTATGACCTCGCCCTCGAGAACGTGGGTGTGCTCGGCCTGGCCGGTGTAGTCAAAAACCTGCCGAAAGAGGCCGGATCCTTGGAGCCACTCCCGCACCTCTTCGGTAATCATGATATCGGGCGATGCAAAAAACTGATTGTAGTAATCCGTCTCATAAGAGAGATCTCCGGAACGGTACACAAAACTTTTGCTCTCGTATCGGGGAGAAACGCGTAAGGTTCGGACCCTCAGCACGGCATCGGTCTCAACTGAGGAGACCGGTCCGGGTCTGGACACATCGAGGGCATAGGTGTCCCTCTTCACGTACTGCCTCTTCATGCAGCCGGCGGCGAGGAAAGGCACGATAACAGTACCGACGACAAAGATTGACAAAGATCTGATTCTTTTTGTCATTTTTTTCTCCCTTTTAAGCGGGGTGGAGGACCCCCGAAAAAGACAGAAGATGGATCCTCCTTGGCCTGCTCGCTCAGGTCTCTGACGTTCTGAGAAGTCGCCCTCGCGTTTTCAAGGGTCCGCTGGAGGTTTGGTCGCTGACTGGAAATCAATTCGTCCAAGTCACGGGAGATTCGTCTCACGTGAGCCATCGTTTCGGGGAGGGGCTCAGCAGCCGCATCGAGTTTGTCGACAACGCCATTGAGGTTCGCCACCAGCACCCGAATGCCCTCTATGGTTTTGTCGACATCGGTGTTCACTTCCCGGTCCACATCCCGGGCGAGTTTCCCGTAATCTCCTACGGTCGAGTTGATGTTGGTGACCAGCGGTTCAATCTGGCTGTCAACATTCTGTACGAGCTTCCGAACGTCCTTGACGGCTCCGTTCACGTTTCGAACGGTTTCCATCACTTCAGGAGAATTGACTGTCCGTTGAATCCCAGCAAGAGTCGAATTCAGATTGGCAGCAAGCTCTTCAAGGTTGAGCCTTTCCAGTGCGGTCGCCAGCTCCTTCTTTGTGGATGGAATTGTAGGAACCTCCGGAACCTTATCGTCACCCACCAGCCTGACAGGTGTGCCAGGATAAAAGTCGATTGCCACCATGAGTTGACCTGTGACCATACTCTGGGTTCCTAGCTGAGCCCTCATGCCACGCTGGATCAGCTGCGCAATCATCCTTCGTCTCTCATTCCCTGGAACCGAGATGGCGAGCTCTTCTCCTTCACCGACTGTCCAAGTCGTCGGGAAAGTTTCGATGTATACGGGCATTCGAACAGATAGGTCCTCTGGGTTGAAAAGGACCTTGATGCCGGTTACAGAGCCGATTTTGACCCCCTTAAACATCACGGGTGAACCCACATTGAGCCCTTTCAGCGATTCCTCAAAGTAGAGAACCCAGTTATTCCTTTGGGTGAAAAACCTGCCAGAGCCAAAGATCAGGATTCCGATGACGGCCAGAACCACCGCCCCAACCACGAAGCCACCAATTAAGGTCTTGCTTGTCTGCTTGCTCATAACTCACCTACCCTCATAGTCGACTGTTGCCTGGAAATGTCAATTGCAAAATGAAAAGGACACTTATGGAGTATCGGAGTGATGGAGTATTGGGTTGTTCCTCTCCTTACGCATGCCCCCATTACTCCAGCACCCCACTACTCCAATGCTCTTACTCCAATGCCCCACCTGTTGTTTCTTCTCCCCGCGTCAAAAAGCTATGAACCCTCGGATCTTCACACTCTTCGAGCAGTTTCTTGGGGTGTCCGCCTGCAATCATCGTCTTTGTCTCCGGATCGAGAAAAACCGAATTGTTTCCGACGGCGAAAATGCTTGCCAGTTCGTGGGTCACGACCACCACGGTGGCACCGAGACTGTCCCTGAGTTCAAGGATCAGATCGTCCAGCCGCCTGGCGCTGACCGGGTCGAGCCCGGCAGAGGGCTCATCGAAAAAAAGCGTATCCGGGTCGAGCGCCATGGCCCGGGCCAGGCCGGCTCGCTTCCGCATCCCGCCGCTGATCTCCGAGGGATAGAAATCCTCAAAGCCCGCAAGACCCACGAGCGAAAGTTTCAGCGAAACGACCTCCCGAATCTGACTCGGGCTCAGGTCTGTATACTGCTCCAGGGGAAGGGCCACATTCTCCGCCAGGGTCATGGAGCTCCACAGAGCCCCACTCTGGTAGAGAACCCCAACGCGCTTCATGATGCGGTCTTGTTCTGCTGGCTCTGCCTCCCAGAAGCTCAAGTCTCCGTAAAGAACCTGGCCCCGAGCAGGCGCCTGGAGTCCAATCATATGCCTCATCAGGGTGCTCTTGCCACAGCCGCTTCCCCCCATGATGATGAAGACATCACCCTGCCCAATCGTGAAATTGAGATCCCGCATGACCACAAAACTGCCGTAGGCCATGGTCAGGTCTTTAATCGTGATATGAGCATCTGTTTTGTTCATATTTGAATCTCACTAACCACCCCTCGCCCTGCCGTGCAGGACTCGTTAGAGACGCAGAGGACGCAGAGCTCCTGCTCGTTTCTCTTTTCTGCCGAGAGGGTAGAAAAGAGAAAAACGCATCCTTTCGGGGAATAGCAGTCGTGAATCTGTTTGGTATTCCATATTCACCTTTTCTCTTGAAACCATTTGTCTCTGTCGAAGGCAGATGGCTTCTCATTTGCCGGCCCCCCAGCGGCAAATGAGAAGATGTAAAGCTCTCTGTGTCCTCCGTGCCTCGAGCGAAGCGGGCGGTGAATTTTTAGATCCCCAGTACATTACATAAGACCGTAATAATTGCAGTTGCCACGATGATGCTGACAATTCCCGTCACCACTGCTGAGGTGGTCGCATCACCCACTGCCGAAGCACTTCGACCGCATTGCAATCCTCTGAGGCAACCGGCCAAAGCCACCAGGACCCCGAAGACGAGACCGTGGAAGAGTCCGATTGCGAGATCATCCAGGCCGACCCCTGCCTTGGTCTGGTTGTAGTACTCCATCAGGCCCAGATCCAGCATGCCCACGCCGACGATGAATCCCCCCAAAATGCCCATCAGGTTTGCGTAGAGGCAGAGAAGAGGCATCATCAGAACCAGCGCCAACATGCGAGGCAAGACCAGAAATTCCATGGGTGAGACCCCCAGGGTCTTCAGGGCATCGATCTCCTCGTTTACCTGCATCGTGCCAAGCTGGGCGGCAAAGGATGCACCGGTTCGGCCCGTCATGATAATGCCAGTCATGATGGCGCCCATGACGCGAACCATGGCGATACCCACGAGATCGGCCACGTATATCTGCGCGCCAAAGAGCATCAGCTGGACCGCACCGATGAAGGCGAGGATCAGCCCCACGAGGAGACTGATGAGAGAAACGATCGGAAGGGCCTGGGCGCCAGATTCCTGAATGATCAGGATGAGATCGGAACGGCGAAACTGTGCCCTCCCTGTCAAAAACCTGAAAAAGGCAATCGAGGCCTCGCCAATGAAGTCGAGCATCTCCCTCGACGAGCGTGCAAAGGCAATGGCATCTTCACCGACCTGGGAGAGAAAGGATTCCCGAACCGTTTCTCCTCGCGCGCCTTTCTTCTCCGGCACGGCAGATGCCAGGGCTAGGAGCTGCCTTGCCCCCTCCGGAAGGCCTTGACTGTCCAGTTGGATCTCCCCCTGCGAGCATAGGTTACGAACCTTGATAACAAAGGTGAGCAGACCAGTGTCCCAGACCGAAAGTTCCTTGGTATCGAAAGCGATCCGCTCGATCCCGGGTCCGGATTCAATCTGCTTCTCTACTTCATTGGCTGAAGGGAGGGCTTGACCCATTTTCCAGCTTCCCGCCAGCCGAAGAAGGAGGGTATTGTCACTCGGCCGACTGATGCTCAGCTCACCAGCCGCGGATGATGCTTCCATTGAACTGTTCATTTCTTTTCAAATACCCCTTGCGTTTGTCGCAACGGTTGCCGTGAATGCGGAACGCACTGACATAACCATAATACCTTTTCATTCTCGTTTGCATCTGGGGACATGAATTCACCCAAATCTTTTCGACCTATCTGCTCCGAGCTGCCAGGCGCTCAAAACTTCCAATTCACGCTTAAGGCGAGGAAGAAAATATCGTTCCGTTTGTAATCTCCGACGAGCAGGGCGTTTTTGATGTCCGCATCGCCATAGTCGGCGTACTCAAATGTTGCACCTACTGAAGCCCTCTCACTCCATTCGTACTGTACACCCGTGGCATAACGAATCTGCCGGTCAATCGGCATGTCAGGCGTGCGGTCCACGGAATCGACTGGCGAGGTGTCGTATGCGATACCGCCCTGAAGCAGCCACCTGTCAACGGGTCGATAGTGGAGGCCGGCAGCAAACTTCCAGGTATCGTCCCAGTTCCGCGGAATCTTTTGCGACCCTCGGGCAGTCGAGATGTTCAGGTTATCGAGTGCGCTCCAGTCCTCCCAACCGATCGTCCCGAGAAGCGCAAACTGCTCACTGATCTCGTGATAGATGCCAGCCCGAATAAACTGGACAAAAGGCAATTCCGTATCGATCCCTGCGGCTAACCCAGCTGGTTCAATCTTGACATCGCCGGTAAAAGTGGGGTCAAACCCCATCCAGTAGATAATACCCAGCCGAGTCCGCTCGCTCGGCTCAAACATGGCACCGAGATTGAAGCCGAATACCACGTCGTCTCCATCAATTTTGACTTGGCCTGGTCCAACCGGGGGCGGCACAGCGACTTTCTCCTCAAAAGTGGCTAGCATCACCCCGACACCGCCAGCAACTGACAACCGGTCATTCACCCGGTAAGCGATTGTCGGGTTGAAGGTCAGGGTAAAAATACTGACCTCCTGAACCAGAAATCGGCCGGTCCAGTCGTCGTCGTAATCGAGCACCGCTGCTGAGAGTGAGATCAGGTTAGCACCCAGTTTTACTCTGTCTGACAGGCTGTGAACGTAGAAAGCGCCCAGCAGGGGAGCGGGCCCGCCTGCGTCGCCACCGTCGCCGCCGGGGACGGGTGTGGCAGGGTCAGGATCGAATTTGATGGTCGAATATACTAAACCACCCGTGAGCATCAACTCCCTGCCTTCCAATCGGGTCATACCGGCCGGATTGTGAAGGGTCGTCGACGCATCGATGGCAATGGCCTCTGCACCGGCACCGGCTACACCCATGCTGGGCGTCCCGAATTCATTTAAATAGAGACCGCCCGCCCACGCCGGCCCGGCAAAGGCGCAGAATGCTAGAGCGCAGAGTACAAGGGATAGACGATTGGGTTTTATCACGGTCAAAGGCCAATCTCCTCTTTTTTGCATGGTTTCCTCCTCAGGGCTTGATGCAGTTCGTTCCACCTCGATATGTACAGAGCCTGAACGTGGCAAGCTTTGACCAAAACTCGAAGATCTTATTGACGTCGTCCCAGGAACTGACCGACGTCTTGACGGTCTTACCTCCGACCCGGCGGTCGATGGCGGCTGCGAGCAGCTGCCCGGTGTGGGCATCTATGACGCTAGCCTCAGCGCCCGCCTCGCCCACAAAGGCGGGTTTGCCTGTCACAAGGTCCTTGCCCGTGGAATCGACAATGCCAGAGGGGACCTGGGTTGTCACGATATCAAGCGGAGCAGAGGACTTCTGGACATCGGTGAGGGCCAACTGAATGCGAAGTGTGCCTTGGCCAGGCATCTCAACCATCTCATAGTCCTGTGAGAGCTCCTTGTAAAGGATCGCATAGAAATTGTTGGCCATGCGCTGGACGTCCTCTTGTGGAACTCCTTTTCCGGGTTCACGGCGCCGCCAGATCTGCACCGGGTCTAACAGAATTTTGTCGGACTTAGACCCGTCAGCCTTCGGATTTTTGTTGATAAGCATCTCCGTTTCCTTCTCCCCAGGGCGGAGCATGGAGCAATCGTCGAGGAATCCTGATCCTTCGACCTTTCGAGCCTACTTGTGCATGGCGCACCCGGCAAGTGTCGCCGCTGCAAAGATCGACAACACCAGAAGACTTGTTAATTTCACTTCCCATCTATTCATGAGAAATACCTCATTTATGAATTGTTTGATGACCTCCCCGTCCTCAAGTCATATGATAAACCAACTGATCCAAGTACCACAATCTGTGAACGATGCTCCTGAACGAAAAATAGCCTCACGGGTGTCCGCATCTTTTTGCATCGAACTCATCAAATTACCCCTTTGGCCCAGAGTCCGTCCATGCTAACACAAATTACCCGCCGATGGCTAGGGCTGATCCACGACCACATAGACCACCTGGTCACGGAGATCACCCTTGACATTAGCCCGTAGCCGGTCGGGACGTCGCACGAATAGATCGACGGCACGCCCCAGCTGCAATTTCTGACCTGAGTCGAGTATGGTATCCACACTATTCTCGGTATGTAAAGTAAATTCTTCGAGGGAATTCAGGTATTCGCTCATTTGTCGTAAAATCTGGTCGGCTCGAGGATTAATGACCCGTGTCTCATCCTGCGGGTAGCCGAGGGACGGCAGTTTGAAAAGAAAGACACACAGAACACAGAGGGCGTAAAGGGTTCATCGCAACATTTTGATCCTCCTCTCTCTGATTCGTCCCTCTCATCTTATGTTATTTCACTGAAAAACTATCTTGAGATTTTCCACGTTCTGTTGCATGACGGCTAGGAAGTCGCCTCGTTCGGGTATGTTCCCACACGGATCAAAAACGAGACTGTCCATCCCGAGGGTCTTCAGCCTTTCTACCGGTTCGGAAATTGGATCTCCCTCCCAGATCATCCATTTGGCGGGATGGTCCTTGAGGATATCTCGGAGTTCGACCCATTGTTCACGACTCGGTACCTCGTCGGGTTCCCAATGAACGCCTCTGATGTTGAGCCCATAGCGGCTTGCAAAATAGTCGTAGACCGGATGTGAGGCGACCAAAGGCTTGGATGGGTCTCTTAACACGATTTCTTTGATATCCCGGTCAAGGGTCATGAGGTCTTTCTCGAGGGCCCTGTAATTGCGATCAAAGCTCTCCCGCAGAGCCGGCTTCTTGCGGCTCAATGCCTGCGCGATCGCCTTCGCCTGTTTGGCCGCGAGGCTAAAGTCAATCCACGTCGTGAAGGCAAGGGCTTCATGGGCATGCTCGCCTTCTGGGCCGTGGGAATGGGTGACGATTTCGGCGGTTTCTATGTACTGGTCCTTAAAGCTGGCAGAGGTGTTCACCAGTCGAAACTGAGGCAAGGATACCTTGCCGACCCATTTGGCATAGTTCGCGCCGTTAAGGAGAATAAGATCAGCGCTTTGATAGTCAGAAATGATCTTGGCATCGGGCATCCAGAAAGCAGGATCTTGGTCGGCTGGAGCCGGAAAGACAACGGTTGTATGATCACCCGCAATCCGCTCAGCAAAGTACTTTAAAGGGTAGTTGACAACGTAGACCGTCAGTTTGTCGGATGGGGATTCTCCGCTCCAGACAATGGCCGCACATGAGATATAAATGAAGGCTAGAGCTTTCGTGACTAACAAAACTTTCTTGTGCGTCATGAGACTCCCTCTTATTTCAGTTTCATTAGAGTTGGAGTATTGGAGTGATGGAGTGTTGGAGTACTGCATTATTCGACACCATAGATAGCATTGCTTTCCTTTACCATCAAATGGTCGGTCCATTCTTTGCGTTCTCTTTTGTGTTCCAAGGCTTCTACGAGTTTTAGTAATCCATTTTCCAGTTTGTAAGCTAGATTATCCAATTCATGAAATTCCTCTTCTTCTATTTGTTTCGATTTTCGACAAGCATGAAGTCCTGAAACTGATTCACCAAGCGAGCCAAGTGCAATATTGAGGAAATTGAGATATTCATGAATCGAGCGTCTACAGTAGCCCTCAGCAATGTTCCGATGAACAGAATCGCTCGAAGCTATGGCCTGGCTCGCCACTCGCTTTAGTTCGTATGGAAACTTGCCAAAGACATCGCACGTTTGTAGGTAGTATTCAATTGCATCGTTCCAAACTCGTAATTTCTGATATCCCCGGTTCTTGTTCCTTCGCATTCCCCATTACTCCATCACTCCATTACTCCGTCGATCCGAACTTCTGACATGGCAGAAACTGTGAATCAACTCCCAGAGTGTCTCAAAGCCGTGGCATGGATCGGTTTTCTACCGAATAAAAAGCATCCGCACAAGATCATTGGCGTAATAATCAACCAGCAAGATCAGGGCTCCGCAAAGGATCGCGCTGATTAACACGATAATGAAAATCTCCGCGCCCAGAAGCCGTGCGATCGTCATTCGGCTGCAACCGAGCTTAAAGATGGTCTTTACCTCTCGCTGCCGCAGTCGGAGCGACAGGGCGAAGACAAGGACAAGGGCCAAAACCGTCGCTAAGGCCACCACAGAAATCACGGCGTCCAAGACGTTTTTGATTCGGAAGATGTTCTGGAGCAGGCCGTCAATAACCTCCTCGGGCTTGACAATCTGATGGGTTTCTTCGCGGGACAGATAGCGCCCCCTCAGGATTGTTCCAGATTTTGTGTCAAAAGGAACGGCAATCACCGCGGTGATCGGATAGGACGAGAGATCACCGTGAAAGTGAAAGGAGTCGATATTCTCATCCGTGATCTCCTGGAAATGGAACAGTTTGGGGCTTGCCGCAACGTTGGTTTCGGTGCGTTTGAGAATCAAAGTCTGGTCCTTGATCTTTGTCACGTCCTCATGGCCGTGGCCGAGCCCTTGGATAACCCACGCGGTTTTTAAATCTACAAATACTGCCAGGTCATCAGAAGTGTGTGACTTCTGAAGAATTCCGACCACTTTCATTTTGAGCGGATACACGCCCGCTATGTCAAACAGGGTCTCAGGCGATGAGACGAGGCTGTCTCCAGGTTTGAGACCCAGGCGTTCTGCGACCTTGGCACCTACCACGCAGTCCCCCAACACGGCCATGGACCGCCCTTCGGATACCTTCAATTCTCGGAAGTCGAAATAATCCAGGGTCGTTCCCACAATAGGGTGGCCCCGGGCGCGAAACCTGACATAAGCAGGGATCGGCAAAGCCAGGTCAGTGCTCATCACCCGATTCGAAGCCTCCAGGTTAACCAGCTCCGGCACTTCGTCTCCAAAGTAAAGGGTGTTCATGATGAGATCCAAGGCACTCCCCTTGGCCCCAACCACAAGGGGTGTTGACGCAGCCCGGGACATGAGCTGCCGTTCGCTCTCTTCGAGCAGAAGCTCGAGGGACGCGGGTAGAAATGATATCAGGGTAATGCAGGCAACCAGAGTGGCTGTTCTAATCTTGTTGAAGCTGATGTATTTCCAGGCGATGTAGAAACTGTCAAACATCTTAATGTGTTAGCTTTCACCACCCGCTGCGCTCGAGGCACAGAGAGCACAGGGGAAATACTAGCTTTTTCTTTCTGCTGAGAGAGCAGAAAGAAAAAGCAGCATCCCTAAGGGAAAAAATCCAATTAATGTGGTTAAGTCGTGTTGTTTCGGTTTGTAATACACCGTCGGTTTTCCTGCAGGCGATTGTTTTTCATTTGCCGGCATCTCAGCGGCAAATGAAAAGGCTTCAATTCTCTGTGTACTCTGTGTCTCTGTGGTGAACCGAAAAGCTCATCCACCCCTCTCGTAATTATTCACCCGACTCGTTCTGAAATTCTTTAAAATCAAAAACCCGGTCGAAGCGCTTGAGCAGTTCGTAGTCATGAGTCACTGCCAATAGCGTCGCATTATGGTCCTCTACAGCGCGAAACAGAAGATC
>JABAOF010010018.1_pt1 | contig 16851 bp, 15 predicted proteins | sample 7062171 | NCBI WGS metagenome assembly JABAOF01 (sample SAMN14538628, study PRJNA623070) | marine sediment metagenome | biome: marine biome [ENVO:00000428]; feature: marine pelagic biome [ENVO:01000023]; material: deep marine sediment [ENVO:00002113] | place: India: Gulf of Khambhat ...
ATGGGAGGCCCTGGAGCCGTTTTTTGGATGTGGCTTTCCGCTTTTTTTGGGATGGCTACCAAACTTGTCGAAGCAGTCTTAGGCCAGAAATTCAAAACAAAAGCCCGAGATGGGACAATAGCTGGCGGTCCCATGTATTATATCAGAGAGGGTTTAGGTCTCCCCTGGCTGGCTGGCGTCTTTGCCTTCTTCATGGGCTGCAAGCCCCTATTTTCAACAACGACCATTCAATCCAATTCCATTGCCCTCGCTCTGAAAACGCAATTGGGCCTTGAACCATGGATATCTGGTTTGGGTTTAGCCTTTCTTACCTGGCTTGTCATCATCGGTGGTATCAAATCCATAGCAAAAGTGACAGAAATTTTGAGTCCGTTTATGGTATTCCTCTATATTTTTGGGGCCTTTTTTGTCATCATTCTGTTCGCCCCACAGCTTCCTCACGCCTTTTACCTTATTTTTACTGGAGCCTTCAAGCCCTCTGCCATCACAGGAGGGGTGGCAGGGATGACCGTCGCCAGAGCCATACGCTATGGGCTGGCAAGAGGCACTTACTCCAATGAGGCAGGAACCGGAACAGCGGCTGTCTTCCATGCCACTGCCCGCACGAGTGAACCCGTCAGACAGGGGCTGATCGCTTCTCTTGATGTGTTTATAGATACAATCGTCATCTGTTCTCTCACAGCTCTAACAGTATTGGTGACCGGTGCCTGGACAGAAGGAACGAGCACAGGTATGACAGCCGCGGCGTTCAATGCTGCCATTCCTAGAATAGGAGGATTAATCGTCGCTGCGGCTTCCTTCCTGTTTGGATATTCCAGTTTGATCGCTGTTCCCTACTACGGTGAGATCTCCTTCAGCTATCTCTTGGGAGTCTGGATAAAGCGTCCATTCCGTTGGATTTTCTGTTCTGTTATTTTTATAGGGGCCATATTAGAAGTAGAGGTTGCCTGGTCTATCGGTGATGTCTTCAACGGCATGATGGCCTTCACCAATTTAATAGGATTGGTGGGGCTGGCTGGATTGGCTATAGCTTCTGTCAGAAGCTACCTGAAAAAGATTGACATTTCTAAAAAGTCAAATATTTTATTAAACAATCATTAAAAGAAAGTGAATCTATGATCATTTCAAAAGAAGTACCTCATCGTATCTTGATTCTCGTGTTCATATTATCCTTATTTACGCTCTTCTTAATCTTGAGCTTCCTTCAAAGAAAAGAACCTGCGACTGAAGAAACAAGAGAGATCCCTGCCCTAAAAATTTCAGAAGCCCCGCCCACTCTCCAGGAATATAAAGCGATCATCCGGCAAGGAATGACCATTTCAGATATTCTGAGCGCTTACAACTTTTCTGCTGCAGACATTCATAAATTGAGAAAAGAGGTCAAACCTGTCTACGATTTGGCCGCCATAAAGGCTGGACAAGAAATCAGAATTTTTTGTTCTGAAGATGAAAAATTCATCTCTTTGGAATATGATATCGATCAACAAAATTACCTCCTAGTTCAGAAAACAGACAATGCTTATCATGCTGAAATAAAAGAATTACCTTATGAAATCAGGGTCAAGATGATATGGGGAATTATCGAAGATAATCCCATCTCAGCTGTCGCTCGAGAAAACGAGCAGGATCTTTTAGCTCTTCATCTTGCAGAAATTTTTGCCTGGGACATAGATTTCTATACAGACCTCCGCCGAGGGGATTCATTCAAAATCATCTTCGAGAAGAAATTTCTCAACGGCCAATACGCAGGCTACAGAAATATCCTCGCCGCAGAATTCACCAATCAAGGTATAACATTCCAGGCTTTTCGTTATACGTATCCTGATACAGGAGAGTCAGATTATTTTAATATCAACGGCGATTCCTTAAGGAAAGAGTTTCTGAAATCACCCATCTCTTTTGCCCGGATCACATCACGTTTCAGCTTGAGTAGGCTTCATCCTATCCGTAAAGTTTATCGTCCCCATTATGGAGTCGATTATGCGGCCCGCATCGGCACCCCTATTCAAGCCACGGCAGATGGGACTGTGATCTTTATGGGACGGAAGGGAAACTCCGGCCGCATGATCAGCGTCCGTCATAAAAATTATTATGAAACTCAATATCTTCATTTAAGAAACTATGCCAATGGAATCAGAAAAGGAGTCAAAGTCAAGGGTGGGCAAGTCATCGGCTATGTGGGTTCATCAGGGGAATCGACAGGCCCTCACCTTGACTACAGGATTAAATACAGGGGAAGATACATCAATCCTCTTGCCTGGAGGTTTAAGCCTGTCAAACCCTTAAGGAAGGGATTTTTAGAAGATTTCAAAATAAAAGCTGAGACCTGTCGTTACTTCCTTGAAAGCCCTCCATCTTTAATCTCCAGTTTAACCTTTTAAAACTTATCTTTTCTCAACTCCCCCCTTTAATTAAAATGGGGACGGTTCTATTTTTAGATATTTTACCTCCTTTTTTCGTTAAATCTCTTTGCTTTTGTTGCAAAAATAGAACCAGCCCTATTTAATTTTAAATTCAAATTATTGAATTTAATCCAATTTTTTGGATCAAAATTCTTCTGAATAAGGCTTGCGACATTTATAACTCATTTAAATTCAACAAGATAAAAGATGCATCTTTTTAAATGGGTTGGCATGTTTTTTGCTGACTTTAAAGTGTAAAGTACATTTAATTAATATTATTTATTGATATTTATTAATTAATTGAGGTTCTATTTATATTCATTACTTGAAATTGTATATATTATAAGATTCACAATAAAGGATTATTATTGCCTATACTAAACTACATCTACAAAAAAGGGGGGTGATAATAGAGATAGATAAAAATCTGGGGCTATGTCGTCTTTAAGTAAAAACTTAAAGGCAGAGTAAAAGGACAAGCATAAAAAAATACGCACTAGGAGGAGCTATGAAAAAATTCTTATTTTTCTCTCTCATCTTTCTTTTCGTGTATGCGCTTGGATTTTCCCAAACAGGAGAAACAGGAAAAATTCAAGGTACAGTCTTTGATGAAGAAGGAGGTCCACTTCCCGGAGTAACGGTCACAATTACTTCTCCCTCTCTTATTGCTCCAGAGATGTCCAGAGTGACTAACATTGGCGGCGTTTTCCGATTCCCCGTTCTTCCTCCCGGCACTTATCAAGTCAAATTCGAACTTGAAGGATTCAACACAAAGGTAAGAAAAGGAATCATTGTCAGTGCGAACAAAGCTACTTCTTTTGATATTACCCTGACCGTTGCCACAATTGAAGAGGAAATAACTGTCGTAGGTAAATCTCCCACAGTCGACAGACAGACCACCACTAAGACAGCGACAATAGATGATGTGTTTATTACAACTATTCCCGCAACTCGAACATTCGGCACCTACTTTAATATGACACCAGGTGTTACTGGGAACACTTCTCATGGAGGATCAGTAAGAGACAATGTTTACAGCATTGATGGAGTTAATACTGCTGATTCCGTTGTTGGTACAGAAGCCCTTTTCTTCAGTATGGATACAGTCGAGGAAATATCCGTACAGACCGGTGGGCTTTCCGCTGAACACGGACAGGTTCGTGGAGCTGTCGTCAATGCAGTCAGTAAATCTGGTGGAAATGAATTTCACGGTAAACTCAATATGTATTACAGAGGGGAGAAATTCCAGTCAAACAACACAAAAGGTACTCCCCTGGAAGGTGAAGAGAGCGGTTTCAAGTATGAAATGGAACCGGGATTCAGTCTAGGTGGTCCCATTGTCAGGGATAAGGTCTGGTTTTTTGTAAATGCCAGTTTTTGGAAACAAGAACAAATCGTCTCTGGATACCCTTATGACAAAGAGGAGGAAACAGGAGTTGATCAGCTCAGACCATATCCTTACATCAAATTAACCTTTCAGCCCAATCAGGATAATAGATTCATTGTTTCTTACAGATTCTCAGATATAAGAAGACATCACAGAGGTGCCAGCAGATATAATACGGAAGATACAACCTGGGAGCAGAAGACCCCGACACAAGTTATAAACTTGCAATACACAAGATTCCTCGGGACAAATCTTTTTGTAAATATTAAAGCATTTGCCTATATCACCAAATTCGATCTGTATGCGAAAAATGACTCAAATCGCTTCAATGAATATACAACCAACCTGAATTCTGGAAGTTATGGATATAATGACCTTAATCCTCGTGATCGCTANNAATAAAGACCGGAGCCGAATATATGCTGGGCAAGGGAGGCAGAACACTGGAGTTTAAAAAACATCCTGTAAATGACATGTACTATGTTAGAACATATAGAGGAAGTCCCTGGTATGGCTATTGGTATGCCCCATATGAAGTAAAAGAAGAAAGTAGGAATTGGGCTTTTTTCATCCAGGATGCCTGGAATATCTCTACCAAACTTACAGCCAATATCGGAATAAGGTATGACCGTATGAAGGGTGTATGGCCTCCCCAAATGGAAGATGAAGGTGAACAGGAACTTTTCGGATACACATTCAACCGAGCCGTTACAAAAACAACAACCGCTTACACATGGAATACCCTTTCTCCGCGATTAGGGCTCATCTTCGACCTGATGGGAGACGGCAAGACCTTGATTAAGGCAAGTTTTTCAAGATACTATATTGCAAATCTTACACAGTGGATTTCCCGAGGAAATCCCAATGGTTTCGTTTCTTATGGTGCATATCTAAATTCAGATTACACTGTCGGACGAGTCTTTTCTTTAGGGTTAGCTGGCCCAGAATATGCCAACAAATATGGGTATGGAGATCATGAATTTAAAGCACCGTATCTAGACGAATTCATAGTGGGTATTGAAAGAGAAATATTTGAAGATGCCTCTATTGGTATTCGATATATCAGGAAATGGGATAGAAACCTCATAGAAGACGCAGACGAACATACTATTAACATTGAAAAGCTTCTCAGTACAGGTGAGTATGAATGGACAAATCACGTGCAGACTACTGTAACAGACCCTTATGATGGCTCCACTGTTACCTACTGGGATCAAATTGATTTCTATCCATGGACTGGATACGTGGTCAATCCTCCAGATGCAAAAAGAGATTATGATGGTGTGGAACTAACTTTTGACAAAAGATATTCAAACGGATGGCAACTCAAAGTATCCTACGTATGGCAAAACTCAAGAGGCTTAATCGGAACTGACTTTTCAGATAGCTGGAGTGGACGAGGCTACTACGAAAATCCTAATGCCCATACAAATGCGATCGGAAGATTCCCCTATGAAAGAAGGCACCAACTGAAGGTACAGGGAATGATAAGAGGACCTTTTGGCATTAATTTTGGAACTTACTTCAGATACCTATCCGGGAGAAGATACACGAGACAGGTCAGGAGTGCAGATCTTGGATTAAGTCTTTACCAGGGCACTGAAACTATTTATGCGGAAGAAAGAGGCGCAACTGGATATCCGGGATTGTATATATGGGATGTGAAACTTGAAAAAGAGTTTAGAATTGGCGGAACTAGCTTTGCAGTTTTTTGCGATATATTCAGTGTTCTTAACAGAAGCACAGCAACTGATGTTTATACTATCTCTAGTAACCCGAACATCGAATATCAAAAGCTTGAAGGGATTGAGGACCCAAGAATTTTCAGGATCGGTGCACGATTTGAATTCTAGAGAGTAGAGGCTGAAATACAAGAAAAAAGGGAGACACTTTACGTGTCTCCCTTTTTTTATCAAGAGTTCTATTTAACAATTCCATAAAAAAGGGGGCAGGAACCATGAAAAAAAGGATTTATATTTCTAGCGTTTTTCTGATATTGATTCTGATGATTTTTGCCGTTTATGCAGGCGAAAAACCCAAAAACATAATGCTTCTCTTTGATACCAAGGAATACAATAAAGAAATAGATTCAACAATAGATTTTTTCTTCACAAAAGCTCTCGGCTCAAACGATCAGCTTATTATCATGACTCCTGCAAATAAATTATTAAGCTACTCGAGTAAAGTCATTTCAGAATCCAGGGAAAAGATTAACGAAGAAGTGAAAGACATAATAAATAAACACACCTCCATGTCAGGAGCTGATTACAGGAATATCTACAATCAGATGCTCAGTATAGTAGACGAAATAAGACGAAGCCCAACCGGACAGGATGCACAAGATGTTAAAAATCTAATCGCAGCCTACGAAAACAATCGAGAAGAATTAAGAATGACGAGAAGGATCAATGAGGAACTGCTTTTAAAGTTTTCAGATGTCTTTAAAAGATCAAAAAAAGTAACCGGTGATACTGAAAATCATATATATCTCCTTTTCCAGAAGGAAAACAGGCCTATACCTGACAAGGATACAATGAACATACTAAGGGAAAATCAACAGATAGCTTTTAAAGTGATGGAAGTATTTTTGGAAGAAAGATCCAGAACAGATTTTGCTTCAGAAAAGATAGGAGAAGAACTTAAAAAAGCTAACGTTCAATTTAATTTTGTTTATATCAATCCCAAAAAGCTCTCAACAAGAAGATACCAGTTGATTGACAACTCAGGAGATTTCTACAGCGCAATGTCGAATATAGTGGAAATAACAGGAGGCAAAAAAGTTACGACAGCAACACCGCAAATAATCTTTGAAGATAAGTAAAATTTTTCACTTCATTTCCAAGTGTTTTATTAGATTTTTAACCGAATTAACTTGTGGATCATCTTCAGGGCTCAATTCAATAAATCTATTTAAATAATCAATCGCTGTCTCCATTTCTCCCTTGTTCAAATAACAGTATCCCAGTTTTAAATATGATTTTGGCCAGTCAGGTTTTATTTTAGCAGTTAATTGATAATAATGAATCGCTTCATCAATTCTATTTGAGTTAAAAAGAATCTCCGCCACATTATATGATAATGCATGATTTGAAGGATCAATATCAATAGATTTTTCAAAATATTCTTTTGCTTTCTCAAAGTCATTTCTGTCCATATATAATTCACCAAGACTGGCATATACTGATGATGCAGTATCGTTTCCTTTAAGATCACTTTTCTCTTCCTCCAGTTTTTCTATGACAAACTTAAATTCTTCTATGGCTTTATCATACTGTTTTAATTTTATATAACAGTTGCCAATATTGATCCTAGCTTCATATAGATCTGGTTGTTTTTCAACAAATTCCTCAAAAACATCAAGGGCTTTTTCATATTCTTCTTGGCTGTATAATTTTTCTGCTTTAAGGTATAACTCTTTCGGACTTTCCTCCCCGAGGCTTTCAACATCTGTAGTTTTCTTTAAAACGATCTCCTGTTCTGGATTTTTGATTGCACTGACATCAAGTTGGGGAATAATGGTCGGATCATATCCTTCCTTTGAGACCTTTATTTTTACGACCGTTTTCCCCAAGCCAATCAGGGACCATATTCCTTTCTCATTCGTTGTGGTTGTCATCGTGAGTTTATGCACCAATGATTCAAGCTCTACCATTGCTCCTTCAATAGGATTTCCATCTNNTATCCACGACCACTCCCTTCAGTCTTGCCTGGCCTCTTCCTTCCTGAGGTGAGAGAAAATTAGAAAAAACAGCTATAAAGAGTAAAAATGATATTATGACTTTAAATTTTTTCATCTAGAAATCCTCCTTTCTTATTCTCAATTTTCATTTCAAATAGATTAATAAAGTATTAAGCGCTGGCTAGAGGATGAATTCTATGACTTTTCTCATCTCTTCCTGTCCTGTTCTGTTCTTAAGAAAGGCATGAAGAGTGCTTTTTCCCTGGCGAATCTTCTCAACATTTTCATCTATAATAAACGGTATTTTAATCAGGTATTTCTTTTTCATATTCTCTTTAAGCTTCTCTTCTTCTATTTGAATCTTGTAAGAGCTCTCGTATTTCCAGATGAGATTCCCTTCAAAATTCTTTATCTCCAGCTCAAGATCAAGGATTGTCTCCAGTCTTTCTTCTACGGCTGCAAACCAGAGATTAGAGTAAGGAACAGCGATGCCAATTATCCCTTCCACTCTTTCTTTTTCGACAAGGGTCTTTTCTACACTCAAGCTAAAATCAAAAAGTCTTCTCTCCTTTTCTCTTATGGTCTGCTGAGCAAGTTCTTGAGCTCGACTTAATTCATGCATATACATCAGGTTGATCGAACGAATAGCGGTTAAGTCATAGGTGACTAGGCGATAATCCCCTGTACACGTACGATCAGCAAAAACGACAGGAAAATTTCCGTAATACCAGGTCTCCTGGCAGCGGCTATAAGGACCTACTCCCATGGGAGAAGCGATCCTATCCATCGGGGGCCCAAAGAGGATATAAATTCTTCCTCTGTCAGTCAACCATCCAGCTTTTCCTTCAGAAATAAAAAGTTCATTGGCTATCTCAATCCGGTTGAAATATTCCATTTTGAATTCATTCTCTTCTGTTGAAGGATCAGGATCACGACGTTTCCAGAATTCTTCCCTAAATCCTTCTTTCTCCGAATCAGATAATTCAAGAAAAATCTTTCTTTCTTCCTTTGTGATGATATACCTCACCTTCGAGAGAAACTCTGCATTCACTGGATCCAACTTTCTCTCCAATTTATGGAGCCGGCAGGAAGAAAGAAAGAAAGTCATGAACAGAGAAAGGGAAATAGAATGTAAAAGCACTAGAGAAAAACATCTTATTTTATGTTTGTTTTGTAAAACCATTGATTTATTCATTATCCTCCTTTAAGGTTTCAATATTCTTTTTAATCTGAGGCTGGTCCGAATTTATCTCCAAGGATTTCTCCCATGCTGCTAGAGCTTCCTCTGCATTCCCCAATTGGAAATAACATTCACCGATGACATTGAGAAGGGTGATGTTCAAGCCGTAATGGGAAATGGCTCTATCGAAAACCTCGATGGCTTTGTTTAATTCTCCTAAATTCTTGTAGGCTTTGCCCGAGATAAAAAACACTTCATAGGCCGGGGCTTTAGGTTGGTTTAAAAAAGGAAGCAGAATAGATACAACTCTTTTGTATTCAGCCATGGCCATACAGACACGGGCCAGATTCAAGGCAAAATGAACTGAATCCGGTTTCCTCTGGAAAGCTTTCTCCAGGTGATTCCGAGCTTCAATTATTTTACCGGCTTGAAAGAGTTGGGTTCCAATAATAAAGGAATATATTGGATCGTCAGGTCTGGGCAAAATCCTCGAGCAAACCCAGGGTCGGGATATGGCTTCCTGATGAGTGATATCAAATTCTTCGCCGTTGAAAAGGACTTCCTTTCCCTCAACAAAAAGAGAAACTTGAAGGCGGTAATGAGCGGGAAGAAATTCCTTGAGGGAGAAAACCTCAACAAAGTCTTGAAATTCTTCGTATTCACTGGTTTTTCTTGAAAAAGAGCGGAATACTTCACTATTTTTAAAAAAGGTAAATTTGAGTTCCCCTTTTTCTCTCAATTGGCGGTTTATACCAGAAATCTGAAAAGCCACGACTAAATCGTCTTGTGAGAGGAAGACTCTATTCGCTTGAAAATCAATATAATAATTACCCATTTGAAAAGGCTTGAGTCTTTCCTGTCCCCTCTCTTGCTCTTCCATTTTAAAGCCTAAGATAAGGGAACTCATCTGAAGATCTGTTTGATCTTTGGGAATAATCAGATGGCGCTCCAAAGAAGTAAACTCCTTGGAGACCTCATTTTTCAAAAGGACAGACAATCTGTAACTTCCAGGGATGAGAGGAAACATATCATGAACACTAAGAGGTCTGTAGGTTATATTTTTCATCTGTTCTTTATCGAATTCCAAAGGGTATGTCTTTTCAAATTGATATATATTTTGCCCTTCTGAATCCGAAACCGTTCCATTAAGTCTAAAATGAGTAGAATATTTATCTCCATACTGGTTCACAGAGAATCTTTCCAACTCCATTGCATAATGAACAAAATATATCCCTGAGGGATCCCTGATGACTTTGACTAGAGAATCACTGATTATGTAATTAGCGCTATACTCCACTTCTACTATATCTTTATACTCTAGAAATTTTCGAGCATATCTCTCCTCCACCTGCCTAATAGGAACAGTCTCCACTTTCTGGATCAATAGATCCGAAGAGAGAGAAGGGCGCCCATACTGACCTGACTGATCTCCTGGAATAAGGTTCAGAGATACTTCAGCTAATAGAGGTTCAACCTCGGCAAGCTTCTCATAAGCTTGGACATAATCCATGGGATCTCCCTGGTAAGAAGTCATCAAAGCCTGGGGTCCATCCTGGAGGGGGCTGTAAAGGTTGTATTCCCCTGTTCCCCCTTTCTTGAAAAAAACCAGATTAAAGCCTGGCGGCAGGCCAAGCTTAGTTTTGCCCTGGTAAAACCAAACTTGAGCAGGGTAAGTCATACTCTTCCCTTCAAAACTCTGAATGTCACCAGGCTCACCGAGAATAATGTACATGCGTCCCCGATCGGTTTTCCAGCCCGGCTTCGGCGTTCCTCTACCAAAAAAGTGGTTGACATAATTGATGCGGCGATAATGTTCTGTCTTGAGCTCGTTTTCGGGTGTTCCCGGAGTAGGATCTCGATGTCTCCAGAAAGCTTCTATGAAAAGTTCTCTCTCACGATCTGTCTGGAGCTTTAAAAAAACTTCTTTTTCAACGGGAGCAATGATATAAACGACTTCTTCCTTCAACCATTTATTAAATCTTACAGGGAGATCGTCGTTTTCAGTCTTGGCTTCCCCTTGTAGGAAGGAAAAGACAGATATAAGAAAAAAAATTACTAATTTTTTTATCAACTGAAGATTCCTAAGTAACATAAAAAAATGCACTCTTACCTAATACATTAGAACTAACCAAAAATAAAATCAATAGCGGCTCTGTGCCATAACCATTCCGTGATGAGCGAAACATTTGTGATGAGCGAAACATTTTTCCTAATTGAGGAGTGCGGCGCAGGTTCCTGTCCATCCGAAGCCCATGGTGGAAGGTGGGAGGGTCTTGGCAAGGATGGAGGGGAGCCGGCGCAGTGGCTGGAGATGTTGACATTAGAGGAGTAAACCCATTAGAATGACTAGTCCATTATATTCTAATATATCAAGGGAGGTACTCATGAAAATTACTCTTAGTGCCTTAAAAGCAGACATCGGCAGCATCGGAGGTCACATCACTCCCAGCCAGGCCCTCTTGAATGAAGTCAAAGATTTCGTTCAAGAAAATGGCAAAGATTTAATAATCGACTTTTACTTGAGTCATACAGGTGATGATGTTGCTATCCTCTGCACTCATGAAAGAGGCGTTTTGGATGAAAAAATTCATAAACTGGCCTGGGACGCATTCATCGCTGGCACGGAGGTAGCAAAGAAACAAGGACTTTACGGTGCAGGGCAAGACCTGTTGAAGGACGCCTTCAGCGGAAACATTAAGGGAATGGGACCTGCCGTGGCTGAGATAGAATTCGAGGAGCGTCCTAATGAGCCTTTCATCTTCTTTGCTGCTGATAAAACAGATCCAGGAGCCTACAATCTTCCTTTCTACCTGGCTTTTTCAGATCCCATGTACTGTGCTGGGCTCATCTTAAGCCCTAAAATGAGTGACGGGTTTACTTTTCGAATCATCGATGTCGAATACACAGAAAAAGACAAAATCATTTCTCTTAATGCTCCAGAAGAGCTTTACGATATTGCTGCTTTGCTCCGTGACAACGAAAGATATGTCATCGAGAGCATTTACTCTCGAAGCACAGGAAACCAATGCGCTGCCGTTTCTACAACCCGGCTCCACAATATAGCCGGAAAATACACAGGAAAAGATGATCCTATTGCTCTGATACGTGTTCAGGGAGAATTCCCGGCTACTGGAGAAGTGTTAGCACCGTTTCAAATCGGACATTTTGTGGCAGGATTCATGCGCGGAAGCCATAACGGGCCTCTTATGCCCTGCAAGTTGAACGCAACCATTTCCTTCTTCGACGGGCCTCCGGTTGTTACTGGAGCGGCCTTCTGTGTTAAGGAGGGAAAGCTTACAGAACCCGCTGATGTTTTCGATCATCCTTATTGGGACCATATCCGGTCGCAAATAGCTGAAAAAGCCACAGCCATAAGAAGGCAAGGATTTTCTGGAGCCGCTATGCTTCCCTACAGCGAACTGGAATATGGGGGTATCGTCGAAAAATTAGAGAAGCTCGAGAAGAAATTCGAGCTCGTCGATTAAAAATCCTCATCAAACTTTTCCAAAAAGAATCTATCTTCGTAGAAGGAAGAGGCCGGTAATAGCCGTTATGGTAAAGAGATGAAAAAATACAGGAATCCTGTTCCTACGGTTGATATCATTATCGAGATACAAAAAGAAGACGGCCGGGAGGGAATCGTGCTCATCAAGAGAAAAAATCCCCCTTATGGTTGGGCGCTGCCGGGAGGATTTGTCGACTATGGGGAATCTTTAGAAGAGTCAGCCGTAAGGGAAGCCAGAGAGGAAACATCACTGGATGTGAGACTATTATATCAGTTGCATACCTACTCTGATCCAAAGCGTGATCCTCGCCTGCACACGATCTCCACTGTCTATGTAGCTAAAGCCTCAGGAAAGCCAAAAGCCCAGGATGATGCCCGGGAAATCGGGATATTTGCCGAGAAAGAAATCCAATTCCCTCTTGCTTTCGATCATGTAAAGATCTTAGCTGATTATTTCACAAGGAAAAGGAAGCTCAAAAGTTAATTTTGCTTGGCTTAAGGCTAGGGCTTAACTCAATATATTAAAAAAGATGGCTTAAGAGCCATCTTGAAAAAAAGAAGTTAATTCTTGTCTACTCTTAAAGAGCAAATAAATAAGAAAGGAGCAAGAAATGGGTGGAGGATCTTACAACGAATCCATCGATAAGCTTTCCAAAGAGACCATTGATCTGCATCGAGCTATAAATTCGCTTATTGAGGAGCTTGAAGCCATAAACTGGTATCAACAGCGTGTCGATGTAACCGAAAATGAGGAATTGAGAGAGATATTGGCTCACAATAGAGATGAAGAAAAAGAGCATGCCGCCATGATTCTGGAATGGATACGACGAAACGACGAAGCCATGGCTGAAGAACTCAAAACATATCTCTTCCAGAAAGGGAAAGTCACAGAAATAGAGGAGGAACACGACTGATATATCAAACAGCGATCCTATATAAGAAATAGCGATCCAGGATTGATCGTCAGAAAACCCGCTCCTTTTCAGGCGACTTAAGATAAAAGGATTATGAACAAAATCAAAAAAAAGAAAAAAAACGATGATCAGAATCTTAACCTCAAAGAAGTAACCAAAGTCTGGGGTCCAGTCGAAGCCGAAGTGATCAAGAGTTTTCTTCAAAGCCAGGGGATCTCATGTCTTTTCCGGGGGCAGGTGGTCCAATCTATCCATCCTTTTTCTGCCGACGGACTCGGAGAGATAAAGATCTGCGTCGCAGAAAAAGATTATGCCCGGGCCAAAAAACTTCTAGAAGAAAAAGAAACCAAATAAAAGGGGACGTTCCCTAGGGGGACACCCTATCTCAAAGGGGACGTAAATAAAAGGAGATGTGCCCTAGAGGGACATTCTATCTCTAGCTAATATTAAATATCTATTTGATGAGATAGGGTGTCCCTTTTGGGAACGTCCCCAATTTGGTCCCCAATTTGCTTCCCCTTTTATCCCCTTTTTAATTTTATCTAAATATTGTGGTGATTTTTCATCATCCCCAATATATAGAAAGATACAGAAAATAAAAAAAATAAATGCAATTTTTTTGTATTTTTTTCTTGACATTGGTTTTCTTCTTCCATATATTTTAGAAAAAATGGGACAAAACGGGACAAAGTGGGAAACTCATTAATAGGCAGTTACTCTGCCACATTCGACGGCAGCAGCCGGATCAAAATTCCGGAAAAATTCCGCATCGCCATCGAAGAGGAATACGGAAGAGAGCTTTTCATCACTTCTCTCACAGATGAAGCTGTCCAAATCTACCCTCTTTCAGTCTGGGAGGAATTGACCGGCATCGCCAGTGAAGGAGCCGTTCATCTCAAACCAACTGTAAGAAAATTTATGCTCCGTGTTAACCGAAAGGGAATAAAGTATCGCATCGATTCCAAGGGCCGGATACTGATCAATCAATCTTTGAGGGATAAAGCAAAGCTCGAAGATGAGGTTGAGGTGATCGGGCTTTCCAATCATTTGGAAATTTGGAATAAGACCGCGCTCGATGAAACACTCGAGGAAAGACCATTAACCAATGAAGATTTTGAAAATATGGCCGAGCTTCTCCCTAAAGGCAAAAATAAATGAACGGAAATGGTCACATTCCGGTTCTTTTAGAAGAGGCCCTGGATTACCTGAATATCGAAAGAGAGGGGTCATATGTGGATTGCACTCTCGGGCTGGCCGGGCATGCTCTTCAAATAGTGCAAAGAAACCCTAAGGCCAATCTTATCGGTTTCGACATCGATGAAATCTCACTGCGGGAGGCCAAGAAGAAACTCGAGCCTTATGCCGAAAGAGTCGTGCTCTACCATTCAGATTTCCGTTATCTCCCAGAGCTCAATGTTGATTTCTCCGATATAAGAGGAATTCTCCTCGATTTCGGTCTCTCTTCCTTCCAGCTTGATTCTCCCCAAAGAGGCTTCAGCTTCAATCAGGAAGGCCCTCTTGACATGCGAATGGATCTCAGAAACAAAATCACTGCCTCCAAAATTATCAATAAATATTCAGAACACCATCTCGCACAAATATTCCGAGACTACGGAGAGTTCAGACAGGCAAAAAGGCTGGCCAGAGAAATCATCTCCAAAAGAAAGCAAAAAAAAATTGAAACAACATCTCAACTTTGCCATATCGTTGAAGAGATCTGCCGTTGGAGACCTCAGAAAGGAAAAACTCATCCTGCAGCCAAGGTTTTTCAGGCCTTGCGAATTGAAGTCAACCAAGAATTAAAAAGTCTCAGAGATTTCCTGGAGGAGACAGTACATAAACTTCCTAAGAAAGCTCGAATAATTGCCATTTCCTTCCATTCTTTGGAAGATAGAATAATCAAGCATACTTTTGCCGATCTCTCTTCGCCGAAAGAAACAATCCCTGTTCTGAAAATTTTAACCAAAAAACCTGTTGTCCCGACAGAAGAAGAAATCGCTGCTAATTTTAGATCGAGATCAGCCAAAATGAGAGCAGCAGAGAGAATCTAGATGGTCAGGAAAAAATTTAACAAAAAAGAAATCATTGTCGGTGTGGTCTGGACAGCAATTGTGATCCTCATACTCACCTTCTACATCTGGAATCAGATAGAATCCGTACGCCTGGGATACAAGATCGGCGAGTTAGAAGAAAATCTTCAGACATTGAAAAAAGAAGTAGGAAAACTGGAGGCCAGTAAAGCTTCTCTTCTTTCCTTAGAACGGGTAGAAAAAATTGCCAAGGAAAAATTAAGGTTAGAGAAACCCAAAAAAGATCAGATTATCTACGATGACTTCAAGCCTCTTCCTTAAGACAACATTCATATGAATGGCTTTTACAAAAGAAAATTTAAAAAAAGATCCATCATCCTTGCCTTCTTCTCATCACTCTGGCTCACTGCCCTAATCCTTAGGCTTGTTCAGCTACAGGTCATCGAACATCCAAAGCTAAAAACCGAGGTCATCCATCAGAATCAAAGCATAAACACCATCTCTCCCAAAAGAGGAACTATTTATGACCGCAGTAGCATCATCATAGCCAGCAGTATAACCAGTCAATCTGTCTATTATACTCCTTATGAAGATGAACCTGTCGGCTTTCAACTCAAAAGGATACGAAAACTGAAAAGGTTGTTGGGCTTAACCGAGAAAGACCTCAATAACCTCAAAACTAGAATTAATAAAAATGTCCCTTTTATTTGGGTAAAAAGAAAGGTGGATTCTGAAATCGCAGAAAAAGTAAAAAGTCTCGATTTGAGAGGAGTCAATCTCACAGAAGAAAATAAAAGATACTATCCTCATGGAAAACGAGCCAGTCATATCTTGGGAAGAGTGAATATCGATGATAATGGACAGAGTGGCCTTGAGCTGAAATACGATACTTTGCTGGCAGGGAAAAAAGGAAAACGGCTCATCCAAAGGGACGCGAAACTGAGAGAATACCACTTTGAGACACTGGAGGAGCCTGAACCAGGGAATGACCTGATTCTGACTATTGATGAGACCATCCAATATATCGCCGAAAAAGAACTGGAGCGAACCATCCTCGGCAGGAGGGCCAAGGGAGGGACGGTTATCGTATCTGATCCCTCAACAGGCGAAATATTGGCTTTAGCCAACTTTCCGAATTACGACCTCAATAGCCCACCCTCCAATCCCATAAAACTGGACCGGATCCGGGGCATACATCACACGTATGACCCTGGATCCACCTTCAAGATCATCACGGCCGCGGCAGCCTTGGAGTCTAAATCCATAGACCTAGATGAGACTTTTGATTGCAGCGAAGGCTTTATCACTGTTGCTAGAAAAACCTTCAAGGATTACAAAAAACTTGGCACTCTTACTTTCCCCGAGGTCATCATCCATTCCTCCAATGTAGGAGCCATCCAGATAGGCCAACGGCTGGGACAACAACGCCTTTTCAAGACAATAAGAGCTTTTGGCTTCGGACAAAGGACCGGTATCGACCTGCCCGCCGAAGAGCAGGGAATTTTCAGGCCTTTAGAAAGTTGGTCTAAAATCTCCCTTGCGTCTCTTTCCATCGGGTACGAAATATCGGTGACCGCTATCCAGATGCTGCAAGCCATGAACACCATTGTCAACGGAGGAGAGGTGGTCACACCCAAGATTGTTCAAAAAATACTCGTCTCTGCCGAGGAAGCAAAAAAGGAACCGCCACGCCGAAGAAGATTGATATCTGAAGAAACAGCTTCCACTTTGGCTTCTTTTCTTATTAAAGTGGT
>JABAOF010000910.1_pt3 | contig 16847 bp, 10 predicted proteins | sample 7062171 | NCBI WGS metagenome assembly JABAOF01 (sample SAMN14538628, study PRJNA623070) | marine sediment metagenome | biome: marine biome [ENVO:00000428]; feature: marine pelagic biome [ENVO:01000023]; material: deep marine sediment [ENVO:00002113] | place: India: Gulf of Khambhat ...
TTATAAAAAGAGCCCCTGGCCGCCGGAGGCTTAGTATTGTCAGGATGGACATTTTTAAATTTTTTAAGTTTTTCTTTTTTAGTTTTTATGTCCATCCTGTAGATATAGTAAGGTGCCAGTCAAGAAATCAACTTAATAATTAACAATTAAAAATTGATTACTTTTTTTTAATTTTTATCGTATCATCGGGGTGTTCCTGATTCCAGCGCTTGATCATTTCCGTTACCGGCTGACCGATCATGTCCTTGTTCACTACATTGCCCTTGAACTTGCTTTTTACATTCAACTCACTTTTAAGCCATTTATCCGGCCGGTAATTGAGACTGAAAACCCCATCTTTATCTATCCTGGGTGAGAAGGTTCCCAGGCCTTTCAGGTGTACAGGCCGCCCGGCCAGGGCATAAAAGGTGATGGACTCCCTGAGCTCCCAGATGAGATTAACAACCGCCCCGCCGTTGAAGGTGGTGCGCCCCGCGATAAGCGCGGCAACATCCTCTATTTCCACTGTCTTACCCTGTTCCACGCGGGGGGTATAAGCCCGGATGGCATTGACTTCTTCCGCCATAAGTATACCTCCTTTCAGCCGTTTAAAGGCTGTTTATTCATATTAAGCTGCTAAAACAACCGGTTACAGCCTTTATATTATATCATTTAAGCGGTTGTAATCCAAAAATTTCGCCAAAAATCCAAATAATTTAGGCAATAAACCATGATTTTTTGACGAAATTTTTTGATTAAAGCTGCTGAAACGGCAGGTTACAGCATTTATATTGCATCACTACAGCGGCTGTACGTGAAATATTTCGACAAAATTCTATAGTTTTTTGCCAAAAAATTGTGGGATTTAGACGAAATATTTTAGTTTAAGCTGCTGTTTCGTCTTGTTTCAACTGTTCAAGCCGAACGTTTCAGCCGCTGAACTTACCGGTTCAACCGGTTCAAACGCTAACCAGTTTTACTTTGCCTGTCCCATAAAATTAACAAAGGAATTGTCACTCTCTATGCCGGAGACTTTGGCGGTAAAAGGGTTGACCTCGGTAATAAAAAGAGAGTGAAAATCAATTTAAGGAAGTTTTTACCTGACTAAAGATTGATAAGCGTCAATTAAAGTACATCTTCAACTAATCCCTGAAGGCAGAATCATCAAAAGAAGTTTTTAATTTTCTCCCATAAATACTCCTGAAATTGAATTGAAAAAATAAAGTTTCTTGAGTATAATGTGTTTTAAAGCGTTTTAGCGCTTACGATTTTTATTAAGAGTTAGGTATTATAAACTTATAGGCTAGATTATGGTCAACTACTCTAAGAATGACCGATCAAAACAATAGAGGAGGAAACTTATGAAAGCGATTGTATGCACAAAATACGGACCACCGGATGTTCTTCAGCTCAAAGAGGTAGAAAAACCAGTTCCTAAAGACAATGAAGTTCTGATAAAAATACATGCCACAACAGTACATATAGCGGATACAAAAATTCGAGGTTTTACATTCCCTGCACCGTTCTGGCTCCCCATGCGAATAATGGTAGGTTTCATAAGACCAAGAAGAAAAATACTAGGGATGGAGCTAGCCGGGGAAATTGAATCAGTAGGCAAAGATGTAAAACTGTTTAAAAAAGGTGACCGGGTTTTTGCATACGGTTTTGGAATGGGTACTTATGTTGAATACAAATGTCTGCCTGAACACGGGATGGTGGCAATAAAACCAGATAATATGACCTATGAGGAAGCCGCCGCTGTTCCTAATGGGGGAGTCACAGCATTGCATATTCTTAGAAAAGGAAATATCCAGAGTGGACAAAAAGTTCTTATCTATGGTGCTTCTGGAAGGGTAGGTACTTTTGCAGTACAGCTTGCCAAGTACTTTGGGGCGGAAGTTACCGGGGTATGCAGTACCACGAATCTGGAAATGGTGAAATCCCTGGGAGCTGATAAGGTAATTGATTACACTCAAGAGGATTTCACAGAAAGTGGCCAGACCTATGATGTTATTTTTGACACGGTAGGCAAGATTTCGTTTTCGCGTTGAAAAAGCTCGCTAAAGCAAAGAGGAATCTATCTTACAACCTTCCCTACGATGAAGACTATTCTTCACAAGATATGGACGTCAATGGCTAGCAGCAAGAAAGTAATATTTTGGGCAGTAAGCAATAAGATTGAAGATTTAATCTTCCTTAAAGAGCTTATTGAGGCGGGAAAGCTAAAACCGGTCATAGATAGAAGCTATCCGTTGGAACAAATTGTCGAGGCGCATAGATATGTTGACAAAGGGCACAAGAAGGGAAATGTCGTCATAAATGTGGTACATAATAATAAAACCTGACAAAAGGAGGTATACTTATGAAGGCAGTTGTATGTACAAAATACGGACCCCCGGAGGTTCTTGAGCTCAGAGAAGTCGAAAAACCGGTTCCCAAGAAAAATGAAGTATGTATAAAAATCATCGCTACAACTGTAACTGCAAGTGACTGTATAGTGAGGGGTTTTAAACTTCCTCGCTGGCATCCAATGGGAATCATGATGGGACTGGTGTTGGGTTTTACAAAACCGAGAAATCCCATTCTCGGGATGGTATTAGCCGGAGAGGTTGAATCTGTCGGCAACGAGGTAAAACTGTTTAAAATTGGAGACCCGGTTTTTGCCTGGACCGTTAAGTCCCCCATAAGAATACAGATGGGCACATATGCTGAGTATAAATGCCTGAGAGAAGACAGTGTGATAGCATTAAAACCTGTTAATGTAAGCTATGAGGAAGCTGCGGCGATCCCTTACGGCGGGCTTTTGGCTCTGGATTTTCTGAAAAAGGGGAATATCCAGAACAGAAAAAAAGTTCTGATTTATGGAGCGTCCGGTTCGATAGGAACGGCAGCTGTGCAGATCGCTAAGCATTACGGGGCGGAAGTAACCGGGGTTTGCAGTACGGCCAATCTGGAAATGGTCAAATCTCTGGGAGCCGATAAACTAATTGATTATACAAGGGAGGATTCAATAAGCACAGGAGAGACCTATGATTTTATCCTTGATGCGGTTGGCAAATGGAAAAGCTCAAAGTTGAAATTACAGTGTAAGAAGGCATTGGCCCTGGGCGGGAAATACATATCGGTGGATGATGGCAGCCCGAATGGAACTATTGAACATTTACAATTACTTAAGGAGTTGGTTGAAGCGGGAAAGTTAAAACCGGTCATTGACAGAAACTATCCACTGGAACAGATGGTCGAGGCCCACCAGTATGTTGACCAGGGGCACAAAAAGGGCAATGTAGTCATAACGTTGCAGCATGCCCACAAAACTTGATAAAACACTGCACTCGACCTCTGTTCTGCTGCTTTTCATAGAGGCATCACCCCCATTTTTTTACTCTTTCAACAGCAGGACCGCCAGTGAGACTTCTCCCACGCCGAGAGCAAAGTAGAGGTACTGGAGCCAGTGGCCTCCGCCGATCATGTTCACTTGCACGAAAATCCAGATCATAAGGCCCAGGCCCATCACCGCCGCGGCTTGGCCGAACTGGCGGTGACGTTTCAAACTCAGCACCAGGGCTGCCGCATGGCCGAGGCCGATAATTCCGAAGAGAATGAGCCCCGGCCAGAAAAAATCATTGAAGGGTGAACCCTCCAGCATGGAGATCGGCATCTCCTTTATGAATCCCCGGGGAAAAATCATCATCAACGCTCCGCTGGGCAGGGCACTGAGCGCCACAAAACCCTGGATCCCGATTTTAATCCGCAAGATTATTTTCTTCATGTTCACTCCTTATTTGTTCAATGAACGTCATGGGAAAGTTTTTTTTAATGACAACATAGGAAAATCGTTTTTTCCTGAAATGATATTTTAGAAGGGAAACATTCATTTGTCAACGAATTGATTTCTATAAAGATGGGTTTTTTATCTCCATGATAAGGAAGAAGGGTCAGGCAGAAAATTTAAAAGACGGCGCGAAAGGCATCGGAACGTTTAAAAGCCAGGGGCTACCGAATCTTTGGTGCCTAGAATAGAATAACTTCTACACATCAACAGGATAAAGTACGGCATCAAAAGCATACATACCGAAAATTCAGCACCGAAAAACACATTTTGAATCAAATGTTATAATTTTTGAATCATTTCTTATATCTTTTGATACAGCAATCCAATATAATCCAGGCAGATCATTTGACAGGGAGAAACAATGTTAAAGGATCAAATACATTCTACCAGGAGGTTTAACATGAAAGCAGGAAGAAAAATAAGTATTTTTATTCTTTTGGCACTGGTATCCTTACTTTTCGCTGCAAACGGGTTCGCCTGGAGCCAAAAGAAATTAGTAAGTATCAAAGTTACCAATGGTTCGGTAGGAAGAAGAGTCGCTGACTATGGTACTTCAAGGAAGTTCATCGATAAGCATTCTCCGGGTAGTTATCCCAAAAAATTCTATCCTGAAATGACCTTGTATTACTCCGACGGTACCCAAAAGACCATGAATACGGGTAGATATACTTTGGTATCAACGACACCGAGTCGTATTTTGGACTATAATTGCGACACCACTGGACATAAAACAAGATGTTTTCTCTCTCGCTTTGATGGTGCAAAAGACTGCACGGTCACGTGTAAATGGAAAGCCACAGACAATGGGGCCACGGTATACACGACATCCACGGTGGAGGTGAAGGGCCAGATCGATCGCATAGAAGTCACTGATGGGAAGCTAGGCCGATCCGGCGCTTTTTACCCTACCCCCACCAGGTATTATACCGACGGTACTGTCGTAAGCTATATTAGGACGGGGCGTAGTTTAGTTTCAACGGTCCCGGATATTGTGAAGTACGAGCCAGGAGGTCTCTGGCGTAGTTATTTCGCTCGCAAGGAAAACGTCCCGGACAGCAAGGTTGAATGTACCTGGACCGCGACGGACGGCGTTACGGTTACCGGCACCTCCATTATCGAAGTAAAAGGGCAGATCCATAGAATAGAAGTCGATGACGGAGAGGTCGGGGAAAAGGTTACTTTTAAACCCACCATGACCAGGCATTATACCGACGGCACTGTCGAAAGCGGCGAGCCGGTAGGCAGCCCGGTTTCAAAGGTCCCGGATATTGTGAGGTACGAGCCAAGTTACCGTTGGCATGGTTATTTCGCTCGAAAGGAAAACGCTCCTAACGGGTTTGCTGCGTGCACATGGGAACTTACCGACGGGGTTACTGCTGCCTGTGTTTCCACCGTTGCGGTTACCGGTAGGGCCGATGGCACAGTCACGGACAACAGCGAAGGTTTTACTACCAAAGAAACCCCTTACAACAGCCCCACCAAAAATAAGGATAAAAAGCCATGTCCCCCCAATAAAGCAGGAACAGCTTGCAGCGAGAACTGTTCGGATGAAAGCAGGCAATCTCCCAATCAAACCGATGAACAGGCAGGTGACCCGATCAATATCAACAACCTGGAGTTTGTGGTAGAAGAAACAGACCTGGAAATTCCCGGGAGAGGCATCAATTATAAATTGGAGCGTACCTATCGCAGCCGCATCAATTTCCCCGGCGTTATGGGGTGGAATTGGTGCCACAACTACCACCAGCGTTTTGTGCCCCACCCGGATGACCCCAATGTGGTGATTTACTACAACGGATATGGCAGGGGCGATCCCTATACCATCGATTCCGGGGAAAACCACATTCCGCCGGAATACCATTTCAAAAAATTGCTCAAAGACAAAGATGGGTATCTACTCTTAAGAAACCGGAACGGAACGGTCTGCAAATTTTACCCATTGGATGGCACAGGACGTGCCGGGCGTCTCGCCGCCATTATTACCCGCTGTGGCAACAGCCTGGTGTTCAAATATCACAACAATGGAAAACTTTACATTGTGTTAGATTCTCTCAGCAGGAAAATCCAATACTTTTATAATGATTCCGGCAGATTGGAAAAGGTAAAGGATTTTATGGGCAGGGAAGTCCGCTACTCCTACAGCCCGGAAGGGGATTTGATCGCTGTCACCAGCCCGGCTGTAACCGGTACCCCCAACACGAACGATTTCCCCAACGGAAAGACAATAAAATACACGTATTCCTCAGGATATGAAGACCTCAGCCTCAATCACAACCTGCTCACCATCACGAGCCCCAACGAGACAGCGGTAAACGGGCCTCCCAGTGTGATCAACCACTATAATGACGATGACAGGCTGATAAAGCAGGAGTGGGGAGGAACCAACTCCAGCGGCATACCGGCCGGCGGCACCATTATTTACTCTCGCCGGGAAATCAATCAGGGTGTAGACCCGGACAATTTGGAGCTGCCCAGGGAAGTTGTTACTATCAAAGATCGCAGCAATAACGAAACCGTGTATTCATATAATATTAACAAAAATTTAATTAAGAAAGAGGAAAAGACGCGGGGCATCCGCCCCGGGGACCCCGCCGGTTTTATTACCCAATACAAATATACTCCCACCGGCCTTCTTCATGAGACCATTCAACCTGACGGGACTCGTACCGTTTCTCCATATGACACCCACAGCAAGGACCAATTCCAAACCGGGAACCAACTTTCCAGTATTCGCTATCCCGACTCCCGGGGAGCGGATCAACACTATCTCAAAGTCACCTACCAGTACGAGCCGGTTTATAACCAGTTGTGGAAAGTCATTGAAGAGCGGGGCAATGACCCCGATTATAAGCCGCAAAATAAGGGGAAAAATTCACCGGGGCGATACACAACAGAGTACATCCCCGACTATTTCGAAGGTGGTCTGGATACCCAGGGCTGCTGTGGCCAGACCCTGCGGGATATCGTGGAAATGTACGATATCGATATCAGCTCGATCAAGGACCATCTCAACCAGGGAGACTTAAACGGAGATGGCAAGTACAGTATCTGCGGAAATATTATCGTAACCCGCTACCCCTCTGTCCACCTGCGTACCGGTTCCCCCCAGGCCGCTGTGGAGGGGGGTAATATCCAGGACATCGAAAAACGAGCCAGTTACAATAAATTCGGACAGATCGAATGGGAGGAAACCCCGGAAGGTGAAATCACCCAGTATTTGTACTACCCTGAAAACGATCCTGACGGCGACGGCAAGAACAAAATGCGTGGCAGGAACAACACAGGACAACCGTTTGATAAGTTAACCGGCGGGTATTTAAAAGAGATCATTTCCGATTTTTCTCACTCCCAACGTTATAGAGGAACCGCACCTCCTGCAAAGATCAGCGCCTGGTTCGGATACGACCGGGTGGGCAATACCATCTATACCATAGACGGGCGTGGCATCCGCACCGATTTTGCCGTAAACCAACTCAACCAGGTGGTGGAAGTTACCCGCGCCGCAGATGTAAGTGAATCCAAAGAAAAGGGTTTGAAGGCATTCGGCTATAAGAGCCGCACTTATTACGACTACAACAACAACGTTATTAAAAGCGAAACCGAATATCGCGACGGTAACAATCCCGATTTACCGCAGTTCATCGACACTACCATTACCTATGATATCCTGGATAACCTGCTGGAAACCACATCCCGTGTAAACAAAAATGAAACCGTTACCCGTCAAAAGCGGTACGATGCCAATGGAAACGTGATCGAAACCATAAGCCCCATGGCTGCTGCCGGGCTAGAACCGGGAAACAGGGTGAAAATCGTCTATGACGAGCGCGACCGGGCATACCAGGTGACAAACGCTCCCGGGACCACGGACGAATCCACCGTCACATCCATCTACGACATAAACGGAAACCTGGTCCAGGCCATTGACGCTGAAGACAACGACGGCGACGGAAAGAGGGATGTCACCACCTATGTCTATGACGGATACGACCGCCTGGTAAAAACAATAGATGCCGCAGGCAATGAAATACGAAGGAAGTTTGATCCTGCGTCCAATGTAATCCAAACCGAAATATGGGGGAATTCCAACAATAGCACCGGCAATGTGCTCCTCGCTAGAACCCACACTTTCTATGACGAGCTTTCCCGCGTTTTTCGCAGCGACTCAGAGCTGTTCGTGCCTGCCGGAGTTACTACCAAAAGACCGGTGAAGTTAAGCGAGGGAGATTTTAAAGAAGGAGATGGATGGGTGAGCAGATTCACCGATTATGATCGAAATTCTCGCGTAACCTTTAATACGGCTGCCAGCCCTGCCAATGAACCGAAAGTTACCGGGGTTTTCTACGATGGGCTTGGTCGTGATATACGAGTCATCGACCCTGAAGGCAATGAGACACTTACCCAATACGACCGGAATTCCAACCCGGTGCGGGTAACCTCGATAGACAAAAATCCCTCCGGCCGGGTTGCACCGGAAACGTTTACCACCGTCAATGTGTACGATTCGCTCGATCGCCTGGTGCGTACCACGGACAATATCGGACAGACCCGGCGTTTCTACTACGACAGCAGGGGACTCCTTATAAAAACCACAGACGCTCAGGGTCCCATAATCCCCGATCCCCTGGGGCTTTACACCAGCGGCAATATCAATGCCGACGGCAATGCAGCGGAACTAGTCCACGACGGCCTGGGACGTACCCTGAAAACCATTCGCCGGATGAAACCGGAGGGCAAAATTATAGAAACCTCCAGGTGGGACAAAAATTCACGGGTTGTGTCTGTTTCGGATGATAAAGGAAATACTACTTCATATGCTTATGACAATCTTAACAGGTTGGTAAAAACCACATTTGCGGATGGCACGACTAACGATGCGGTTTATGATCGTGACTCCAACGTGATCCGGTTCACGGATAACAATGGAACCGTATCAACACAGGCCTATGACGCACTCAATCGCAGGGTAAGCAGAAAAATTAAGTGTGCCAAAGGAGTTGGAGGAACGACCCGGCAAACATTTGAGTACGATGGTATGTCAAGGCTTACCAGGGCCACCGACAACAACAATCCCTACAATTCCAATGACGACAGCGTGGTAGAGCGTAAGTACGATTCGTTAGGCCGCCCCATCGAGGAAATCCAGGACAATAAAGTGCTGTCCATGAACTGGACCGGGAATTTCGACCCGAAGGATCAGACCTATCCCAACGATCGTAAAATAGAGTTTACCCTCGACAAACTCAACCGGCTTACCTCCATCAAAGACAGTGAGGCAAGCAAGCCAATTGCCGCCTACGACTATATCGGAGGCAGGGTGCTGGAACGTACCTATGCCAACGGCACCAGATTGACCATGCTGAATAATTCCGGTAATAAAGATAAAGGCTACGATAAAATGGGGAGACTGGTAAAAATGCGCCATCTAAAGGGTTCTACCCCATTGGCAGCGTATACTTACGCCTATAACCGCGAAAACATGAAGAAACGTAAGTTAAACCTTACATACCCGCATCTGAGTGAATTTTACAAGTATGATTCAGTCTACCGTTTGGTGAATTTCAAACGCGGAATGCCTAATAAGAAAAAGAAAGCAGTTGCAGGCACACCCATTCAGACCCAGACCTGGAAACTGGACGGCGTGGGTAACTGGTTCAATACCACCGTTAATGGGGTGACGAAAACGCAAAGCATCAACAATATGAACGAATACGAAACTTTCGCCAGCACTCGGCAGGTTCATGACAACAACGGTAATTTGATCGAAGACGGCAAGTACCTGTTTACCTACGACTTTGCCAACCGTATTATAAAAATACGCCGCAAAAAGGATAACTCCCTGGTCTCCAGGTATACCTACGACGCTTTCAACCGCCGCACCTCAAAGTTTTTCGCTCGCACCGTGAAAAAACCTGGAAGCAGTGCTGTAAGCAAAGAAAGCGTGCTGCGCACGTTTTATTACAACCAATGGCGTGTGAAGGAGGAGCGAGAGAGAGTGGCTCCTATTGGGCAAACACCCGGTGCAGAGCGAGTGACCCGCCAGTTCGTGGATGGACCTGGAATCGATGAACACCTATGCGTGAATATTTATAACGACTCCGGCACAGCCGTTGATAAGACTTATTATTTTCATGAAAATCACAGTGGGGATACCGCTGCTCTAACCGATGATCAGGGGAATAGTGCGGTGCGCCTGGAGTATTCCCCTTACGGAGAAATTTACAAAATCAACCACCAGGGCAAGCTCAAAACGTTTAAGAATTTCGCCAAAGTTGTTTATGCTTTCCAGGGACGGAGAATAGACGAGGAAACAGGTATCTACTATTTCAGGAACAGGTATTATGACGCTAAAAGGGGAAGGTTTCAGCAGCGGGACCCACTGGGGTACCGGGGATCCATGAACTTGTATGAAGCATTTGGAGAAAATCCAAAAAACATAACAGACCCATTGGGTTTATATGACAATTGTTGTTGTCCAGGAGGAAATTGGACATATGAAGAAGGTTTTGCAAACGGGGGTGGATATCTATTTGGTTATGTGTTGATAGGTGCAGAAATAAAATGCGATACAAATAAAAATACCGCCTACATAGATATATTCGTATTTAGTTATGGGGTTCAAATAGGAGTTTTTCAGAGGATAGGAATACGAGGGACTGTAAGAAATGCGCCTTGCCTTAGCGATGCGGCTGGAGGAGGCATTGGTATGATTGCTGGAGTTGGTAAATGGAAGATATTTGGTGCTAGTATCGGCTGGTTCGAAATTTTTCATTCTGGAGCTCAGCATAACTTTTTGAGTGCTGGTTATGGAATTAGTGGTTTGCCTTTGAACGCTTTCGGTGTGCTTGGAAAAGCTAAGCCACTCTTTTCAAGATGCCCAGATGGGGTGTGTAAATGATTCAAAATCTTTGGTGCTTAGTTTAAGGGGAAAAAGGGTCAGGCAAAAAATTTAATCGGCGTTTTATTCATTGTCTGGTTTCAGCGTTGGGATTTCGGGGCTTTGAACACCGATGTCAGCGTTCCGAACACCGATTTTGGTGTTCTGAACACCGATTTTTAAGTTCTGAAAAAAGGTCAGATAAATAAATGGGGTCGCGTCTCAACATTATACGTTTCTGCTGCCTTTTTTCACATGCTGACAGGCTGTTCGAGAATTCAAAATTTCTGTATTTTAAGAAAACAGACAAAAAATCTCTGACCCACTGGCTTTCTAACCTTTCGCCGCAGGCGATTTACACTTGCCCGCAGGGCACCTTTTTTAGTTGGCGCTTTGCAGCGAATTCATAATTCACCCTCACCTTTGCGTTCCTGTTTCAATCGCTTCTTTTTGGGATTGGCTTTGACCTCTTTTTTTAACCATTTTACAGGATAACCGATCTCCTGTGGGCGCCCTTTCTCGTTCTTGATATACCCATCATTGTATTTGGTTACCAGGAAATCAGCCAACTGCCACCATTTTTTTATATTGGCTTCGGCATTCACCACACAGTGGTTGGTGAGGTAGGTCTCAACCAGGTGGGGATTTTTCCTTAATAGTTCTAATGCCGCGGCCTCTATAACGGGCTGGAGTTGAAACGTCATGTCTTCAATTTCCTTCTGCACCTTCTGAATTTCTTTTATCATGTAACTCCATCTTAGATTGGCGTAATTGGCGACAAAATTAAAGGCCCACCAGGCAGAGTCCCGGGAAAATTTCCACAATGTTCCCGTGGTATATGATCCGGGGAATTGGGTGATCGATGTATAAAAAGGCACGAAAAAGTTGGTGTAGGGATTATCCAACCCGTACCAATACACACCGCCAATTTGATCCGGTATATGGGACCGGGATTGAGTCACATGAACAAAACCGGCCTGTTGAGTAGAAATAGGTCTTTCCCAGGCGTATTTTTTACCTTCTACTTCCCATTTCATGGGGCGCCAGCGGTCAGGGGCACCAAAAGGACCGGCGGTTACGTCTTTGGTCATATCAAATTCAGTGCCCTCGTAATGGTCCCGGTGCAGGGCAATAACATCCCGCACCGACAGTTTCCGGTCCGGTTTGATATAAAGCGGATAGGGTTTGGCGTTCTTTTCATAGGAACTGTAACCAGGTGAAAGATGAAGAGAGGGTGCTGTACGGCGGAAGATACTCCACACCCGGCGGGCAGAATACCGCACCTGCTCCTGGGTGGGTGGGTTGTAAACGTGTGAAAAACTGAAGGGCTTCCCCTCTTTGGGATTATAATATCCTTTTTCTTTAGCAAAGGAGATAACATTTTTCGAATAGCGGACGTTTTCAGGGTCATTGAGAGAAAACTCGCGGATGCGTGACATATTGGCATGAGCGCATACCATACCGTCGGGAATACGCACCGCCACCCACACAGCACCTTTCCCGCCTTTTCCTGTACCCACGATTTCAAGCAGCCACACCTCTTCTTTGTCGGCAATGGAAATGGACTCGCCTTCGCTGGCATACCCGTATTTTTCTACCAGGTCTGTCATCACCGTGACAGCTTCCCTGGCGGTTTTGGCACGCTGCAAGGCAAAAAGCATGAGAGCATAATAATGAAACATGCCGTCCGGGTTCCTCAATTCCGGCCGGCCGTCAAAGGTGGTCTCGCCAATAGCCAATTGATGCTCATTCATCAGGCCTAGGACTTTGTAAGTATGAGGGACCTGGGGAATCTTACCTTTGAGACCGCGCCAGTCGCGAACCTCTACCATGCTCCCGGCTTTATGATCCGCCGCCGGTATCATGCGAATATGCGGATGGAATTCACCATCACAGGAGTAGGTGATCATGGTGGAACCGTCTTCCGAAGCTCCTTTGGTCACCAATACCGAGGTGCAGGCTTCCAGGGGCTGAAAAGGAGAAACCATACCAAACAGTACGATTATAAAAAATAAAGAAATAAAGGTTGATGCTTTTTGATTCATCGATTAGCTCCTTTTATAAGATAATCCGAACGAATTTTTAAATGTCATTATATCCGTAATTTTTAATTTACGCAATTTTTTAAAATTTTCTGACCTCTCAGGCGCGGTCTTTTGCCAACTGTCAACTTGGTTTTATAAAAAAGTCACCAGGCAAAAAATACATACCCCTTTTGTGTTCTTTTTTCTCTTTTTGTGGATAATTTTCTGAGATGCTGCCTGCTCGCGGGTTTTGCTTTCCTTTTGAACTTTTGATACAATTTGCTCGAAACGAATCGATAAGAAAAAGGGGCCGAACATGAGACGATTTTCATCTTATGGACCTATTGATAGGGAAGAACATTATTATGCCCCCAGGAATGAATTGATAAAGAAAGGGGACAGGCAAAAAATTTATTTCGGTTCCATGGTAGGAAGCACCATTGGGATATCATTGTACTTTTCCCAGGCTATTTCCGTGGCATTTTATATGATTGCCTTTTCCGAAGCGTTTACTCCGGCATTCGCCTGGATACAGTCACTAACCAGTATTGTTCCGCAAACCTGGATGATTAGTATCCCCGCCACCTTGCTTCTTCTCGTGCTAATCCTTAAAAAAGGGGCAAATATTGGAGTGACGATGTTATGGGTAGTAGTCACGACACTGGGGATATCATTGGTTACGTTTTTTCTTGGTAAGTCTCCCCATGAAACCCCTTCGCTGGACATCTTTGCCACTGTTAAAGAACCTGAAGATTTTTTCGTGGTGTTTGCCATTATTTTTCCTGCTTTTACCGGTATGACCGCCGGAGTAGGGTTGTCCGGGGATTTAAAGAACCCCCGCAAGTCGATCCCGTTGGGGACGCTGGCAGCCACGTTTACCGGCATGATCGTTTATGTCCTGGTAGTGACGAAATTGGCTTACAGCCTGACACCGGCAGAGCTGGCCGCGGACCAATTTGCCATGAGTAAGATTGCCCTGTGGGGTCCCATCATTCCCATTGGATTGGCTGCTGCCACATTGTCTTCAGCCATCGGCTCAATCCTGATTGCCCCCCGAACCCTCCAGGCACTGGCCGGAGACAATACGTTCCCTTCCAGGGTTGTGAATCGTTTTTTAAAAAAAGGCAAAGGAGATAGCAATGAGCCGGTCCATGCCACCCTGGTCACATCGGTTATTGTATTGGTCTTCATATCGTTAGGGAGTGTGAATTTTGTGGCCAAGATTATCAGTATGTTTTTTATGATTACTTATGGGTCGTTATGCCTGGTGAGTTTTTTGGAACATTTTGCCGGTAATCCCTCGTACCGTCCTACGTTCAAGTCCAGGTGGTATCTTTCTCTCATCGGTGCGGTGGCATGTTTTATCATGATGTTCCAGATGGCACCGTTGTATGCATTATTGGCCTTACTGGCCATTATGGGCATCTATTTAAGTTTAAAACGGAGAAGCGAACGGGATGACCTGTCTGCCATGATCAAGGGGGTGCTGTTCCAGTTGACGCGAAAGTTGCAAGTGCTCATCCAGAAGAGGCAGGCTGAAGTGGCGCTGTCCAATTGGCGTCCTTCTTTTATCGCCATCTCCTCTGCCTCTATTTCCCGGCTTGCACCTTTTGACTTGCTGCGCTGGATTTCCCATTATCATGGATTCGGTTCTTTTATTCATTTTGTCAAAGGTCCACTGGATGAAACCCACCAATCGGAAGCTAAAGTTAAACTGGAACAGCTAATCAACCAGGTCACGGAAAGCCGCGCCGGGATATACGTGGACACTATTATTTCTCCCAGTTTTAAAACCGCTGTGGCCCAGATCGTGCAGTTGCCGGGTATTGCCGGGATGGAAAACAATAGTATTCTTTTCGAGTTCCATGAGGACCACCCCGAAGCTATTTCCGACATTATCGAAGGATGTCATTTTGCGTCGGTAGTGGACTTTAATATGACTGTGCTGCGGTCTTCGGATCGGCATTTCGGGTACAAGAAACGCATCGATATCTGGTTGACTCCCGGAGATTACGCCAATGCCAATTTGATGATCCTGTTGGCATATATTATAATTGGTCATCCCGAATGGAAAAGATGTAAAATCGGTCTTTTTGCCGCCTTTGAAACCAGTGAAATGGACGCCCACGTTGCCCAATTGAATCGATTAATTGATGAGGGGCGCATCCCGATTTCCAAAAAAAATGTCCGGAAAATACCATGGGATAAGGATAAATCCTCTTATGAAGCCCAGGTAAGCCTTCATTCGGAGGCTGCCGATCTTGTCATCATGGGGTTTTCATTAAAAAAATTAAAGAAAGATAAAGGCAATTTTTTTAAGAAGTTTGGCAATGTGAAAGATATATTGTTTGTCAAGGCTGGTCAAAAGATTGTCATCACAGAGACAGATGAAGGCTAGATAGAAGCGGTCAAAATAAATTTTACATGTTGTCTCTATTGATTTCGTTTGAATTTTGCGCTATTATAGTAACGAAGTTTAAGTAAAAAGGAGAATAATAGTGAGTGTTGAAGCACAGAAATTAGAAGTCATCGAATGGATACTAAAGATAAAAGATGCCTCTACTATTAAAGAAATAATGAAATTAAAAAACACAGCATCAGTGCCTGAGCGTGGTGTCAGGAAGTTTGGGGGAGGTAAAGGTATATTTACTTATGTAGCGGAAGATTTTGACGAGCCTCTGCCCGACTTTAAAGAATATATGAAATGAATTTCATAATCGACACCCATGCGCTGTTCTGGTATATTGATTACGCATGATTTGTTTTTTAGAAATTATCCAGTGAAACTCCTTCCTATGTGACCTCTACCGGATCATATTTATCAAAACCGGCTTTGTGCTTGTTCAAGCTTCGATAGCGTTTTAAGAAAAATTCCCCATCTACAAGAATGGCTACTTTTATTTCCATGTTATATATCCACCAAAGCCCCTGGGATCGACACTTCGCTATCAGGGTTGAAGCGCGTACTGCCAGGGGCGCTATTTTTAAATACTACTTTAACACTTTTCAATAAAAATGTCAACTTTTAGTAAATTTCCTGGTGATTAAAATTTAAAATTCGCCTATCCAGAATTTCGCCGAATTTCGAATTTTAAAATTCATTCTACCTTCGTGCTTTTTACCGCATTGTAAATGCCTTTGTGCCTCTGTGGTGAAAAACAGATTAACTGGTGCCAAATTTTTCCCCTGCACAAGCTAACTTTGTCCCATCACAAGCAAATTTTGCCTGTGCACAGAGAACTTTTCTTCCATCGCAAGCAAATTTTCTCCCCGCACAAGGAAATTTTGCTTACGTATCGACAATTCTGCTTCCCCCATCAACTAATTTAGCTCCCGCATCGGCAAATTTTCTCTCTTCAACCGCTAATGATGTTTGCGCACACCCAACCACTGCGCTGGCGAAAAGAAATCTTGCTATCCTGCTGACAAATTTTGGCTGCGCACAGAGAAATGAAGCGCTCTCGCAAGCTATTGAGGCTTATACACACGGAAACGATGCGCTGGCGAAGAGAAATTTTGCTCATGCATAAGCAAATTTTCTTCAATCCTGAAACTTTTTCACAGCAGCTCATCATGAAGGGCTTGACTTTCTTTTTTAAGGTATGGTAAAAATAGTAGTTAGGCTGATTAAAATGAATACACAAGAGATCATAATTGGAGCAAAAGCAATATTGACTGGATTATTTGAATATAATAATCAAACAGATGAGTTAGATGATTCATTCTTCATACCAATGATTAAAGCATGCATACAAAAATTGATAGAGCATGTTGAAGAAATTGGGGCTTCAGGCGAAGAAAAAAAAGAGATTTATGAAAATCTCTTTGAACATGCTATTGAAGAATATACAAAAGAATGGATTTCAAATATAACTGAAAATTTTGAAAATGTTGATATTGAGAAGGAGAAGAAAGTTGCAAGGGAAGAATTTATATCTTATTATGAATGAACTAAATTGAGCATGGTTACCGTGTCGTGAAATCTTGCTACTTTCTGGCAAAATATTTTTTCACAAGTCTCGAAACAATTTAATATAGAGCATTCACAGACCAAAAATTTTTCACCAACTTTTCAAAATTAAAAAATGCCACTTTGTGCTCCTCGCCGAAGGCGTTTAAAATCTGTCCGAAGGAC